>ERZ1370068.3891-contig-2989_pt1 | contig 316858 bp, 537 predicted proteins | sample MGYA00561227_ERZ1370068 | MGnify/ENA primary metagenome ERZ1370068 (study PRJEB38410, sample SAMEA6850437) | metagenome | study: Metagenomic assessment of the ecological functions of the soil: analysis of the soil microbiota associated with the...
TATTGTTTCCCTACGGTGGGGTGCTGTGTCGATACAGAGGGGCACAATTCCCGGCTTCGCACGACCAATCTTGCTCGTCACATAGAGCCCATGAGGTCGGCCAGAAATACGGTCACGGCGGAACGCAATCCTGCAACCGCAACGTTGGATTTCCAATTCCGGAATGGTAAAGAACGGAATGAATTAACCGTAAGTCGATCAGCCCAACATAGCCGTTCTCAATCAGACTCTCCGTGTACTTATTCTTGGCGACTCCTTTTCTGCCCCGGCAGCCTGCTGAATCCGCAACGCCTCCTGTACCCCAACAGTTGAGCGCAACTGGTCAAGCAGCATGCCGTTAGAGTGTCGTAGCCACATGGAAGACACCCGTGAGCCTGTTGATCAGCTCGGCATTAGTCGGAACATCGGAACCGAGCGCGCTTTTAAATGCGCATGGACTATGAGGCGTTTCTGTAGTCCTTCGTGATCGGGTTTCACATCCAGCTTCTTGGCTACAGCCTCGATGCCGCCGGCCGATCGCAACTCCGTGCTGTAGTGATCCGCTTCGCAAGCCAGCTTGCCTCGTGAGGGAGTCCGGCACATCGAGCTCAGGGTTCACCAAGGTCTTCAACGGCGCTCCTCAGTGGCTTGCAGACGGGCCAATGTCGGCCTCGCTGCCGCAAATGACGCGCAGCGTTTCAGAGGGTACGAGATTGTGCTTCACCGCCGAGGCGATGCTCTTTCCGAGGTCGCGCGGGTCGCGAGAGCCAGCTTAGGCATCAAGCTTCGCCTCGAATCCCAAGCGCAAACAGCGTAGTCGGCAGGAATCTTTGTGTCGGCGGAGAGTTTGTACGGAGACAAGCACAGCGAGGTCGGGTGCGCGGAGCCCGGCTTTCTTTGCAGCGCCGTAAGTCGCGACGTACGCAACGACGCGCGATCGATTCGCCGCTGAGATGGGGCTGAAGTGCGCTGAGCGTGGCTTCAAAGGCCAGGATGGCTGAGGAGGCGCAGCGGGCTTTGGCGCAACGCAGCTTGCGGCACGCAACTTTGTGCTACGTCCAGCCGTTGTTGCCGTCATTTCCTTTGTTGTTAGCCATACGAACAAAACGCTCCTCTCGTGTAGCCTGGATCTAGGTGCTGATTACCAAGCGCTACCACAACTTTGGCGCCGATGCTTTGCTGAACCAGGAAAGGCCCGCAACGGTCGCGTGATCAGAACAATGTTATGTAGTAAATAACCACCAGCCGCCATTGGACAACTGATTGCGCGACTGGCTGCGGGTAATGCGAGCCATGTTGCGATAGTGCCGGAGTAGATTAGCTTCTCTGATATTTTCGGCTGATAGCCGATCTGGGGCGCGACGGGCTTTTGAGAAGAACAAATTATCGCCAAGCTGGTTGGAAGCGAGTGCAACCTCTTCAAGCCTTTTGGCGCGCCTGCGAAGCCAATTACAACTCTGCACATTGCGAAGCTCCCAACGCAGCAACCCTAGCGTCACCACCGCTGCGAAAAGGATAAAGCAGTGAGTACGGAAGCCCTACGGAGAAAAGTACCGTCCTGCACAAAGCTCCGGAACCTTTCTCGCTAAACAAGATCGACAACAGTCCTACGCCGGACACCAACGGAACCAGGCCCAGCAACTTAAAGCTGATATCGTCTGTTCAGCCGTATGTCCTCGCGAATCGCGAGGTAGATTTTCTCTAAGCTAAGAGATCGTCGTCTGCCATCCAACGTCATCCACTACTCAGCGCCATTGATTTTGATGCCTCGGCCTTCCGGAAATCGACTAACTCTTTCGTATTAATCCACACGTAACATTGCCATCCATGTTTCGATGTAGGCTTGAAACATTGTCGGATATTGCGAAAAGTTCCGCTGAAGGCATTGCCGCCCCGCATGCCTGCCGCATTCACACGGAGTGTGACCGCAACCCGGTCCCTCATTTTGGTTTCGATTTCCGAAGACTCCGCAGACGAGAGTACGTGTTCTTTGATCCCGTATACCTTGAAGGTAATCTTGCTTAAATGCGATATCCCTGTTGGCCCTTCGGAACACAAGATCATCGGCTAAAATCTCTGCGAGATAATTCTCATCGCGATTCTTCTGCTTCTCCCGCTCGACGATTCACCTCGATCAAATGTTGGTCAGTTGTCATCTTTCTATTCTACTTACCACTGGACGGTTCCAACTATAACGGCCGGGTGTGCGGCTTCTCCATCGAACGATCTGAATATTCCTGGTCCCGTTTCGACGGGAACTTGTAGCCGTGTTTTCGGCCGAAACAGTTCTTCCTTTGGCAAATCTATTCCCTTTAGACGTAGACGTCTTGAGCAATGACTTTATTGTCCGCAAGTATTAAGCAACCATGGCCTTGTGGTCTACTTGACAAAATTATGGCTGCGCCGACGGATCGGGCAGCGTATGTTCGATTCTCCTCGACAACCTCGAAAATACCTAAGCTAGGATTCCCGCTTTGGCTTCGACGATGAGAAGTTCGTCACTATCCATTTGTTCCGGAATGTTCTCGCCCCTTATGGCGCATTGGGAGCTGGGGGATCTGTGGTGAAGTTTACGCCAGCTGTTGTTACTTGGCAGTTTGACAACGAGGAATCGGATCGCCAGGCTCTGCCGTTCGATTTGCCCCTTAGGATCTGGCGGTCTTAATCTGGCCAACGGCGGCGTCAATTTCCAGCGTCCTCGACGCCATTCCAACGGAGCGAATCTACTCCTTTTGGATCAGAACAGACTGACCAAGGCTGATTTGCTCTATTGGGAGTGGGAGCCCGTCGGTAAACGGGAGAGTTGGTTGTTGTCTAATCCACTTTCTTCGTGCTGATCCCGAATTGTCCTGTTTCCATATTGACACAACCATTAACGCCGCCGTTGCGCGCCTAAAGTGTTCTTTAGCAGGCTTGTGCAGCTGCAGCCCGAGTTGTTGCCTCATCCCAGGCGATCAGTTCGGCTAGTCCTGGGCCAGAAACGACATTCTTACGCGGACTGGTTTGAGGGGAGGTTTCCCTGATGGTGTCAGACCAGTTCCCACTCCAAAACAACGCAAGCTGAGGCGCTCATCGAAGCTTTCCTCTTATCGCCCAGCATCCGGAAAATGCCCTCGCCAGCTGTGATTGGTTTGTGACCGGATTTCCTAGTGCTGCTACCTCATTCATTTTCGCGTTGTAGTCGAGCTGATATTGAAATGCGCCCCGCCCTGCTTCATACCCGTATCCGAAGGCAGCAATTAAGCTGCGGCAGGCGCATTGCGAGCATGGGCGCGGGTCGACCCCTTTCATCGCTAAAGCTCATCCCCATCACGAGTATAAAGATAACAATGAAAACGACTGCCCGTCCATCGGGATCCATAAAAGAATGGGACGATTTTCGCAGTAGGCATAGCTTTGGTGGTTGACTCGTATTTCAGGTGAGTCACAAGTTAGCCAGCGACCTAAGTGGTGGGGCATAATACCTACCTCCATGATAAATTCAAGGCACTTTCGCCATCCCGCTCTTTTCCAGTAAACCGATAACGCTTTTTGCAAACCCAAAACTCGTCTCACCATATGGGAAGAATCCCTCTCGATTAATGAGCGCCATAAGCCGAAGAGAGACCACCAATCACCATTACTGCTACCTAGATCATCGCAACCAGCTCATATTCGGCTTCGATCGTCCACGCCCCACCGCACCAGTGCGATACGATTTGATTGTCCACCACGTGAACGCGGTTACTACTCGTGTGTCCCAGCTCTCTCCATGAAACTCAAAGATGCCGTCAACATAGATGGTGCCCCTGGTCGTTTGCGGCCGCACCGTTCGTGCGAACCCATTTCTTGACCCGCATGCCAGCGGAGTCATGGAGGTAACGGGCTAGCTTCTTTGACGGACGGCCGCCAGCGGTTTCTTGAAATTTGCTTCGTATGACTGATCTGGCGTGAGATCCACGTGAAACGTCGGGAGAGCGTTTCCCGCAGTCATGTTGCCATTGTCGATCATACTGATAATCGTACGCTCCTGGTTCCCACGCGTACCGTGTCCAGGCGATTGCCCCCGGCGGCCATGGTGAACCGGGACGGGTGAAGCTTCCGCCGTGTCGCAGCGTCGTGAGTTCAGCCCGCGGCCATGTCCCCGGCCGCGTCATACTTGCAGCTCTGCGCTGTGAACCGCGGGTGCTCGTCACGTCTTGGCAGCGCGGCATGTCGACCCAATATGGTATCCGGCGGCGCCACGCGTTGCACCCGTCCCGTAGCCGCAGGTCAAACCGGTAGAGGGCGTCGTACTGAAACTCACGATCGAGCTTATCCGGATCGTTCGGGCGGCGACCGCAGCGTCGGGACGCGGCCATGAATCGGCAGAATGTTGCCGGCCAAATCATAATCGTAGCATAAGATCCCGCAGCAGCGCTCCGTTTGGTTGGTAGTCGTCGCCTGTGCGAGTGAAATGCTCAGTGCGCAGGCGCTTCAAGCCGAAACGTCTGGCCGATCGTAAGGCGTCACCGTGTCAAGACACTATCGCCATTGCCGTACGCAATGAATAGAGCCGTCAGGGGCCTTCGCGTTAGTAGGCAATCCGTCGCACGTAGAGATCGCCATCGGAGTGTGACCTGCTGAAGCGCACCGGCGCGATTGTAGGTACGGCGAACCAGGCCGGCGCGCTGACCGTTGACGTCAGCGGGATACTGAACTTGGGTTGGCCTGTTCAACGCGTCAGTATTGCGTTGTGGTTTGGTATACTGCACGCCGCATCGAGAGCGGCCGTCAGCATTCGCTGCGCTCCAGTTGGCAACCCACCCGGCTGCTGGGCAGCTGTATCGCTGATCAATTCCACGTGTTTTCGTCGAGCAAGCTGCCTTTGAAGTCGTAGAGCGGCGAAGCTTGAGGCGGCCGGCTTCGTCATAGTGCTGCGAGCGAGTCTGCTCCAGGCGGTTTTTGCTGCGTTCGGCAAGTGCGCGTCTGCGGAGCCTGGCTGGGGTCGCTCTCGTCACCGTACTCGTTTACTGCTCTCGCAGGCGTGATCGCCTCGGCCGGTCGCGGTCTCGTGCCCAGAGTTCGAGGGGCCGGTTCAATTACGTCGTACCGGTTCAATCGAGAGAGCGCTCTTTATGCCGTCCCGGCGGTGCACTTCATTGCCCACAGCATTTCGTAGAACCATCCGGCGCGTGCACGGCGTCGATGCTCTTCGATGCGCAAGGCCCGCTTGCTCAGGTCGTAGACGTGCTTGAAAGCCAATCCGATCCATAGCGGTCGGCGACCGCCAGCAGGTTTCCTGAATGTCGTAGGTCTGAGCGCGTGCGGAATTCTTCGATCGGACGGCAAGTGAGCAGTCGTCGAAGATCGGCGCTCTCGCCGGTTGCGCTGCACAGCGCCATGAGCGTGCGGCCCATGGCATCGATGACGATGCTGGAAGGTGTGAAGTGATGATGCCGTGGAGCTCTATTCGTCAGCGGCTGAGTCCGCCGCCGGGCCCCGGTTGGGGATCGTAGGTGACGGGGTGGGCGATGATCATTCGGACTCGTAGTGTGTACGCTTCTCACGGCGTTGGCGGCAAATTTGTTGGTGTCGGATGGCAGTCAGGCGGATCGGCCAGCGAAGCCGGTATCACCGTAGACCTACCCGCTGCTCAGACCCGTCGGGGCTGACGGTGCGAGATGACCTGGCCGCGCGGGATCGTAGAACATCGTGGGCCTTCTCGCGCCGAGCTGGTCGTCATCAGGCGGATCGTGGATTCCCAGCCGACGTCGAAGAACGGCCTCGTGCTTCGACCACGCGTCCTTTGTTGTCGTATCGTTGCCAGCCACGCACAGTAACATTGGGTCGAGTTGCCGCCAGTATTTCGCCGGCCAATGAGCCGACTGCCGTGGCTATCACTTTGATTTGGTTTTTTCGGCAAGACTCCTTCATCGCTCCCCAAAATTGGATCGCCAAAGCGAACTTCTTTCCTTCACCTTTGGTGCGTGTGCCCAGCAGACGGCCAGCAGCCATCCGAGTACCCGCGGGTTTCAATCGCCCCGTTTCCGTTATGTTCGACATAACGAATCAAAGCGAACCCCAATCGGCTCCGGGTTGGCGGGATTGGTTACCAAACTATTTTGATAGGGCGCGGAAATCATAAGTGAGCCGGGTGTGCTGGCCTGGGTTCGGTCTCCTTCGTTGATTCAGCTTCCCTTTACCCATTTCGTCAGCAGAATCGGATTGGAGAAAAGGTGAAAGTCGTTACGTTATTATTCGGATCCGTCACCTGTTGGCTGCATGACGCGCGGTAGTTATAGCAGCTTTGGTCTGGAGATTGATAGGATCGGTGACACCGTTTCGCAGAACACCGTACGTGTCATAGGTAATCTTTGTCTCGTGATCGAGCGATCCCGTTGGGCGATGACGACCGGCATCTGTCGGCGCTGTGTTGTCGTGAAAATCGTATTTCGTTTGCCGCGCCACACGTAGTACCCGTCGCAATAGCCGAGTTCTGTTGGTGACGGCGCGGTAGCCAAGATCAAAGAGGAAAATTTGCGGGCGCCCCAGCCAGCAAGACTCAACTGGCCGTTCGTATCGATGAGCCGCCGAGCTTGGCACGCCCGTCAAGATTTCGCCTGTGAACCAACGTTTCACTGAGCGTCGCGCCTCGTGTTCCGACCCGGCCCACCGGGAGCCCTGTATAAGCGTTGCCGACATATCGATTAGTCGTATGAGCGAAAACGCGATAACGGTTGAAACCCCCGCTTCCGGCATCCACCTGTGAAATCGTTGCACATGGTGAACAGGTTGAGCGCCGCTGTTTTTGATCGCGCAAGACTGATTTCATGTCATCCGGGTGGGATCTCGGTGATCCTGGAGGTTTAATTCCACACTCGTTGCATATGCCACTCGATCATAAATATAGATGCCTGTCGTCGGCCGGGCGTAGGGCCGTGGCGCGAATGCGCCATCAGCACACGGTTTCATCGGCGACTTCCGTCGCGTTCAAACGGAGGCGCTTCCCGCGTGCGCCTGGGCGCGGCGACTATGGTCTGGCTCAGCGGCTGGCCAAACTCGTCATATTTCCAGTGAACGAAAAATTAGTCAATGGATCGTCGCTGCGTTCCCACTGCGTCGTCCGTTGCGCTGTGGAGTGGGGGAAAGAATATATGAAGACGGTGACGCTCGTTCATGTTGGGAGACTCGATTTCTTTAGCCCGTAGGCTTGTTCGATGACCGTATAGGGCTTATCTTGCAGCGGTGAGCCGTCGAGCGCGTAGAGTTCAGTCCGAAGGATGTTCCCGCGCAGAGTGCGGAGCGCGTTCCGCTTGATGGCACGGCGCTCCCGTGTGGTAAGGCTCAAGTAGCGGGCGTCGATATTTTTGAGAAACTCTCTAACCCGTTCCGTATGTTCCGGTGCTGGGGGTCGCCTTTCCCAATATTCTTCCGTTAAGTCCAATCTGTCCTTACTTCCCGAGCCTTCCGACTGGCCCTCTGATGAAACCATGTCTTGTCAACGTCGGCGCAGCGAAATGCCGCTCGTCGACTTTGTCGAATTTGACCGCCGTACCATGTAAGCCGCCACGGTTATAATCGGGAAATACCCGTATCGAGCTGCCTGACCACGTAGCCGCGGAACTCTGTTCGCCGCCGTCCCAGTAGCCGCGATGATAGCGATACTCGGTCGTGAGTTTACCTTTGATAGCTTGTCGATGACCTCGACGCAGGATACTACTTGAACTGGGAACGGCAGCGGCGTGCGCCAGCGTGTCTCCTTGCGCTTTCGCCCCGATAGGAAGGTTGACGGCGCGTAGCCTACTTTGGTCACCGCGCCCATATTGTTGTCCATCTCGCTCAGGATGGCTTTATGCCGCCGGTGAGATCGAGAAAGAAATAGGTGATCTTGGCGCGCATAGGGCGGCGTCTTTCGTCCAAAGCGACACCGCTGATGCCGCTGCCGAGGAGATCAACAAGACGGACCGCATCCAAATGGAGACCGGCGGGCGTGCCGGGAACTTCGATTGACTCGCTCCAACCGTTGCCACCTGATTGATCCAAAGCGGTGACCTTCCGATCATCTATGTAGAGAAGATCGGCTAGGCCGCTCGCCGTCCACATCGCCCACCAAAAATACGCTTTCTGGCATCATAGCCGTACGGAAACCGGGGACTATTCTGCATATGAATCCGCTTCTTGCCCCAGTCGCCGTAGCCAAGATTCGCCAGTATTCGACGTTGCCTTCGTAGACCAACACGATGTCCTGCATCCCGTCCCTCGGTCATATCGGCCCACTTCACGCGCGGGTCGGAGAAATTGAGATCGCGAATAATATCTAGCCGACTCGTTCGACCCACCGCGTTCCCCTTCCAGCCTCGTGCGAATCAAACCGTTGAAGAAGCACCCAAACCGCGCCCTGGAACGTATGACATCGGTGACGCCATCTCCCGTGAGATCGATCAGGCGGACCTCGGGATCTTTAAGATCGAAGCTCGGCGCATAGGGCGTATTTTTAGTAATGAACGCGGCGGTCCCAGAGACTGCCGAACTTTAGTGGATAGTAGCCGGCAAGCGGTCCTTCTGTGACTAGCAGATCGGATCGTCCATCGCCAGTTTGCATCGATCACCGGGACGCCGATGTTGGCCAACGCGAACCTCCCGGCGCCTCGCCTATCTGGCCGAGGCAGGTCGAATTGCCCATCCCCGCGGTTTCGCCAGTAACGCACGGAGCCATTCGTATCTCCAGGATGTCCGCAGGCCGTTGCCAAAGAGATCTACGAGCCGACGGACGAATCTCGCCAGAGAGTCAGCGGGCAAGTCTGGACCTTTGATAGGTAAAAGTCGCGCCTCTTTTCGTCTGGCGGTTTGAAATCTATACCCGAACTCTAACGGTAAAGCTCGGGACTCCGTGCCTTGATCGTCGAATCCTGACGAGACATCGATCGCTCGCAAGAAGCGGACATGCCATTGAGCGCTCTTCGTTGCGGTACTGAAACTGTATCGACGGACTTTGTAGTCCTGATCTGCGGCAGCCGATAAGGACTGACTTGCAGCGCTTGTTGCCCGAATTTCAAAGCCAGCGCGATGTCTGAAAATGCGTCGGGACGGGTTTCATAAAAAACGTTGCGGTTACCAGTGAATTTCATCGCATTGCGCCCACATAGTCGGCGAAGAATCTGCGTCAGAAGCGGTTGGTCCCATTCGTGGCTGCTCGTTTGACGCGATCGTGGTAGCCTCATCACGTCCGTAGACGTACTCGATCCTATTGTCGGAAAGGACTTTGGTGCGCGGTGAGCTTCCCCCAGGCGAAGGCGCGATCAGGCTCCTCGACCGTGGTCTCAATTTGGGGTTTGGAATGGCTTCGCCGAAGTGTCTTGAGCACGAAAGCTGCGTATGGTGATCGCGTTCGTGGATTGTTTCCGTAGAAACTTGTTAGCCCATCTTTGCTGCGTAAATTCCCCAATACTCCGTTTTGTTCTGTGTCATGATGGTGGATGATTCTGCAAAGAGCCCTTCTGTCCGTGGGCGATACTGGGTCGCTATTTTTGGGTCGAGGTCCGAATCGTTTACAGGAACCAAATCCTCTGCCCTGAGGATGAAGACATCCCGCTTCTTCAAGTCTGCGTCGTAGTCCCGATAACGCGGAATACCTTTGGCGGTCTTGCGAGTCAATACCTGGAATACTGAGACTCCAGCCGAGTCCAAAGAAATCATTCCCGTTGCCAGTGCTGTAGACGAGGTTGAGTTGCGGTTGGAACCCGTTCCGGCCCTCCCGGAGGCAACGCGATGGAATCAGAAGTTACCTTGTACCGGTATGGAGATCTGGTGAGAATTTTTCACCGAGTCCGTGTTGCGCACCGCCACCCTTAGGCAGACTGATGATTTGGCCTGAGAGGTCGCGCGTTACCCATCGCATGACCCCTAGTCCTAGTCTTAGTTGGGAAACCGGACGGTGCTTCGCAGACTGGAAGCTCTCATCGCCGTTAGCAGATGGAGCCAGAAGCTCGAGAAGAACCGATTGTTGATTGGGATTTGTTGACTGGGACATGGGCACGCGCATTTCCTTCGGCATACTTCGAAATCCCTGATGCTGCATCATCCAAAAAGCGCGTGCCGATATCTGAGATTGCGAATCAGCGAATTTCTCACTTAGTATAAATGCTATCAATCCGTCAAGCTATTTTCTGACTTTGTGTTGTTAAGTTTCGATTTCGTTGTGCGCACGAGGCCATACTCGGGCGTGCACAGCTGTTGCTTGTCGCCATGCGCTAGTAAACAGAGAGACATTTTTCGCTCAATGAACCACCTCGCTGGATGAGTGGGAGTGATACATTTCAGACACACTGCTGAGTACAAAAGAATGACAGGCTGTTGTGCCGCGTTCGGTAGCGGATTCTATTTGCGTATTCGGAAGGCTTCTGGATTCCCGTTTGAGGCGTGCCGGGAATGACGGACCCGAATCTTGCATGCGAGACTTGATTCCATTCCGCCAGGTAGCGTTGACGGTTGAGCGTTCAGCAGCCACATCAGTAGCTGCGCCTGACACCTGAAACCTGGACTGACATCCGCTCCCCTAGTGACAGCAAACACCGAAACACCTCCGTCCGACGAGCCATTCCAACCTTATTCGTCCTTGGTCTTCGTTCCTGATTCGCGACTACCGCTTAATCTGGATCGCGATTCTTTGCGCGAATACGTCGATGCACATGCGCAACGTGACGAGCCTCTATCAGGTTTACCACTTGTCCGGTTCCTCGATGCAACTCGGCCTCACGGGATTTTTCCAAGCCTTCCCGTTCGTCTGCTTCGGTCTTCGTCGGCGGCGTACTGGCGGACACTTTCAACCGAAAAAAGATGATCATGTCCACCCAGCTGCTCAATCTTATCCCCGGCGCGATTCTGGGTATTCTGACTGCGACCGCGACGATACAGGTCTGGCATATCTATGCTCTGAGTTTGATCACGGCCTCTTTGCAGGTCCTGGGCGGCCCGGCGCGTCAGGCAATTGTTCCCAGCCTTGTTCCGCCTTCCCATCTCCTGAACGCGGTGACCCTCACCACCATGATGCAGCAAGGTACGCAACTGATCGGCCCGGTTCTCTCCGGCTATCTGATCGATTTCGTCGGCCTGGACAAAAGTTATTTCGTCGATGCGGCGTTGCTCGTTCCCTCAATCATTGCGGTTGATGTTGATAAGGAGTTCCGGACAACCCCAACGCGTACGCAGAAAAATTGGTATTCGAAGTTTGATCGAGGGCTTCGAGTTTCTCTGGCACACCCGCATCGTGCTGTCACTTTTCCTCCTCGACTTCTTTGCGGTCCTAGTCGGCTACTACCGGCCGCTATTGCCGATCTTCGCGAGCGATATTTTCAAAGTCGGCGCCGGTGGCCTCGGTGCTCTTTATGCAGCGCCGGCAATCGGCGCACTCATTGGCTCAATGTTGGTGCTGGCCGCCGGTAACATCAACCGCAAAGGAGCCGTGGCCGTGATCGCCACCTTCTTTTTCGCGCTCAACCTCTGGATTTCTGGGAATCTCAAAATGGTTCTGGATGGGTCTTATCGCGGTGGGCGCGCTGGGTTTCAGCGACTCGATAAGTGTCGCCATACGGCGCACCATGGTTCAGATGCTGGCACCCGATCAGATGCGCGGACGGGCCTCGAGCTTTCTGACGGTCTTCGCGCAGACAACCAACGCTCTCGGCGCCGTGATTGCCGGCGCCGCCGCGGCGCTTGTCGGTGCTCCCAACGCGCTGCTCGTCGGCTCTGCTCTGTGCGTGGCAACTATCCTCGGGGTTTGCTGGGCGATCCCCCAATTGTGGGCTTATCGGTCGGAGTGAAAAAGACCAGACCAGGTTTCCGGGTGTCAGGTTTCAGCTACTGGCGGCCACGCACCTGCAACCCGAAAACCCGACACCTGAAACCATCAGTTCTCCGGCAGCACGACATTCTCCACTTGTTCAGTTTGCGGGAACATATCCAAAGGCTGTAATCGGACTATCCGGTAGCCCTGGCTGACGAGTTTATCGAGATCGCGGGCAAGACTCGTGGGCTCGCAGGAAACATAGATAATCTTTGGCGCTTTCACGGCGAGTATCGCGTCCATGGCCGCGGGTTGCACTCCTTGCGCGGTGGATTCGAGAACGATTCTATCGATCTTACCAAGCGTCCTTTGCGCTTCGGCGAGTTTTTCTCCAACATCGCCTTCGACGAAACGGCAATTGCCAATGCCGTTTCTGCGCGCGTTCTGCTTGGCCGTATCGATTGAAAGGGCGCCGTCATCAATCCCCCAGACAAGGCGCGCAGCTCCGGCCAAATAAATGGAAATCGGCCCGACGCCACAATATAAATCAACGACGTTTTCACGACCGCTCAGGGCCGCCATTTCCGCAACCATGTCATAAAGCTTTTTCGCCGTGGAGAGATTCGCCTGGGAAAATACACCGGCTGGAAAAGCGAACTTTAACCCGCCGACCTGCTCCAGAAGGCTATCGCGGCCGGAAAGAACATGGTATTGGTCGCCCCAAATCACGTTGCCCCGCTGTTCGTTGATGTTTTGAATAACGCCGGTAATAAAAGAGAACTTGCGGCTGAGGGAACGAGCCAGCGCCATCCCCTGGGGAAATTCACGATGCCGCGTTACCAACGTAACACTCAGCTCGCGGCGCGCGAAACTGTAGCGGAAATCCAAATAGCGCAACTGACCGCTGTCGTTTCTCTCATCGTAGGGGACGATTCTCAGCTCGAGCAATTTCCCTTTTAGATAACGCGTAACTTGATTCACCGGCCGGGGATGAACCGGACAGGATGAAATGTCGATGACCCGGTGGCTCCCCGGCACATAGAGTCCCGTGGCAACCTCCCCGCTCGTGCTTCGCACTACCAGCTTCACCCGCGCCCGGTAGCCCAGCCGGTGCGGTGAGGCGATAACGGCAGGCACTTCAAGATGAGCCAGCGACGGATATGCGGCCAATGCTCGGGCCACGATGTCCCGTTTTCTCAGTAATTGCTCGGGATAAGGAACGTCGATCAAAGGACAACCGATGCAGTGGGGATAGTGCGGGCAAGGAGGACCGGACTTACGGACGGACGGCGACGTTCGCAAAACGCTTTCCGTAGCGAGCCGGCTCATGTTGCCTCGGCGGGTGTTTGGCCTAACTTTCATTTTTCTCCAAAGCTAGCCAATGCGATGTTTTTCGAGACCTTTTTTTTTGTACTGTGATCTAGGACCACAAAGTAAATGAACACTGAGATTCCCGCAGAGCGTTGGGGCAGCTGCATGGTGACGGGACTCGGAGCCGTCATCCCGCGTGCCTGCGAGGATCTAAGAAAGATTTCTCCTTCGGTCGCAGGTAATGACACCGCTGGGTCTTTGCGTGCTTGGCGTCTTTGGCCCAATAGCCTTCGTAAGAGCCGTCCGCTATGAACAGCTATTCTCCAATAATCTTCACCAGCACCCGCTTGCGCCGCCGGCCGTCGAACTCGCCGTAGAAAATCTGCTCCCACGGGCCGAAGTCGAGTTTGCCGTCGGTAATGGCGACGACCACTTCACGCCCCATCACCTGCCGTTTCATGTGCGCATCGGCATTGTCTTCGCCGGTATCAGTTGTGGCGATACTGCTTGATCGGTTCGTGGGGCGCTAATTTTTCCAGCCAAACGCCGTAGTCGTGATGCAGGCCGGATTCGTCGTCGTTGATAAACACCGAGGCGGTTATGTGCATGGCATTGACGAGCACAAGTCCCTCTTTCACGCCGCTCTCGCGAAGGCAATCTTGCACCTGCGACGTGATGTTGACGAAAGCAACCCGCGTCGGCGTGTTAAACCAGAGCTCTTTGCGATAGCTTTTCATGGTATCCCTGCTCCCTCCAGGGCAACGCGTCAAAGTCAGTTTCACTTTACTGAATTGAATTCCTAGCTGAAGTTTGTCCAAAATCCCCTTCCCCCTTTTCAAAGGGGGGATCAGAAAGCTCTCCCTCTGTAAAGGGAGATTTAGAGGGATTTTAGTCTGCTCAAAGCGACTTCGACGTTGCCTCCTGCTGCTCCCTACCCGGACTTCGACTGACCCGTCCATTGAACTAATATTCTAGAGTTTATACACATAATGGTGGGAATCAATTGAACGACTTGAACGTTTTGAACGGCTTGAACTATTTGAACGACTTTTCGGAGGAAGCATGAGCGACGAAGTTCGATTCATCGACACCACCTTGCGCGACGGCAACCAGAGTTTGTGGGCGCTCAATATGAAAATCGGCGCCATGCTTCCAGCCGCGGAGCATATGGATCACGCCGGCTTCGAGTCCATGGAGTTCTTCCTCAGCGTCATGTTCAAGAAGTACGTGCGCGAGCACAAAGAAAACCCCTGGTATTGGCTGCGTGAAGGCACCAAACGATTCAAGAAGACCCGCCTCCGCTATCACGGCGGCATGCACAGCGCCTTCGAAAAGACGCCCCACTGTATTCTCAAGCTGCTGGTCGAACGGCTCGTTGCTTACGGTCTCACCTTAACCCGCACGTCCAATCCCTGGAACGACTACACGGCCTTCAAGGAAGAAATCGACGATCTCAAGAAAACCGGTATGGATACTGTCGCCAACCTGATTTACTCCGTTTCGCCCCGTCACACGGACGAGTACTACGCGCGCAAGGCGCGTGAAGCGGCTGCCATCAAGCCGTGGCGCATTTGCTTCAAAGATGTCGGCGGGCTTTTGACTCCGGAACGGGCCCGAACCTTGATCCCGGTGGTGCTGAAGAGCGCCGGCGAGATCCCTGTGGAATTCCATGCGCACTGCAACAGCGGCCAGGCGCCGCTTTGATTATCTCGAAGGGGTCAAGCTCGGCATGAGAATCCTGCACACGGCTGTGCCGCCGCTGGCCAACGGCTCCGGCCAACCTTCCATCTTTAACGTTGCGAGCAACTTGAAGGCTCTGGGCTATTCGCCCGCCGTGGATCTAAAACCCCTCGAGCCTGTTCAGAAGCATTTTACCTAATGTCGCCAAGCAGGACGGCCTGCCCATCGGCAAGCCCGTCGAGTACGATCAATCCCAGTATTTGCATCAAGTGCCCGGCGGCATGATCTCCAACATGCGCCACCAGCTAAAGATCGTCGGCATGGAAGACAAGATGGACGCGGCTCTGGAAGAGGCAGCTCACGTCCGCAAGGATTTTGGTTATCCGATCATGGTCACTCCGCTCTCGCAATACGTGGGCACACAGGCCGCCATCAACGTGATGCTCGGCGAGCGCTACAAAGAAGTTCCGGATCAGGTGATCCAGTACGCCTTGGGTATCTGGGGTAAAGAAGGAGCGGAACTCATGGATCCTCAAGTTAAGGACAAGATCCTTGGCCGGCCGCGCGCCAAAGAATGGACCAACTGGTCGCAACCCGACCCTTCCCTCCACGAGGTGCGGCAGAAGTTCGGTGCGACTGTCTCAGACGAGGAGCTGATCCTGCGCTTCTTCGCCGGCGATGACGCCGTCAACGCCTTGCCAAACGACGGCAGGCCCCGCGAGTATCTCGACGGAACCCAGCCGCTGGTAAAGCTAATCGAACAGCTTAGCAAGCGGAAAGACTCCAATCAGATTTATATCAAGCGACCCGGCTTCTCAGTCAGGATGGAAAAAGGGCGGCGGGAGCCGCAGATGCCTAAACCGGTTTGGTTTCGGTTTCGGGTTTCAGATCGAAAACTGTACTTGCAGGCTGGTCAAAAGATCCCAGGTGCAGCGCGCGATGGCCGACGAGCGAAGGCGTGCATTGTCAGTACGTTGGGCGAGACGGACGAGCGCAACGACGCAGATGGGCTTTCAACCGCCGACTATGGATCGTCGCCGTCGGAGCTCCCACCGGATACCAGGTGACTGACATCCCCCACGTTCTTAGCATCCAGTTCCCTTCCTCGTACGCGAAGACGTTAAGGCTAGCGTTCATAAACTCGAAGCGCCGCGGCGCTTCGAGTGGGATTGATAGGGCGTGTCTAAAGAAACCGCTCAACACGCCGCCGTGAGTCACCACGACAATCGTCTCGCCACGATGCTTCTCGGCAATCCCGACTAGATAATCGACGTTCCGCGCCACCTGCTGCTGCACGCTTTCGCCACCAGGGATAACATAGCTTGGACCGGCAGTCCGGTGCAGCCGATATTCTTCCGGATATTTCTCCCTGAGCTCATCGCCGTTTAGCCCTTGAAAGATGCCGAGATGCCTCTCGCGTAATCGCGGGTCCGTGACAATCTCGTGGCCGGTTGCCGCCGCGATCATCTGGGCTGTCTGAACGGCTCGGCCGAGATCGCTGCTGTACAGGGCGGTAAAAGTTTCCCGCATCAGTCTTTCACCCAATGCCTTTGCCTGAGCAATTCCCTTTTCCGTCAGCGGGCTGTCCAGATGCCCTTGCCGTATAAGCTTGAGATTCCACTGTGTCTGGCCGTGACGAACGATGATGAGGTGAGTTCCATCCATGAAGAGATAATCCTCGCGGTTTGGCTAGTCTCACGCCAAGGGCTAATTTTGTCAACGACTTTATCAAGGCGTACCGTGCGCCGTTTCAATTTCCACCAGCACTTTTCACTTGTCCTCAAAGGATCTCTTTGCTATCCAATGCAGGGAAACAACCGTTTGGCTCGGCCATGGCCAAATCTGTTACAAGCTCATTCTCACCCCTCCAGGTTATCGGACAGCCCGTCACCCGCATCGATGCCCGGGTGAAAGTTACCGGCGAAGCACAGTTCTCCGCCGACCGGATACCAGCGGATGGCTTGTTACGACGGCAAGACGCTTCGCAGCCCGCACCCACATGCTGAGATCATCCGTATCGATACCGCCAAAGCGGATGTTCTGCCGGGGGTACGCGCCGTCGTCACGTCTCGCGACGCACCGGAAAATCCGTTCGAAGATGGGGATGACTCAGTAACGGAGGAACCGCTAGCGCCGGTTTACTTGCTCAATCGGATTGTCCGCCATGTCGGCGATGAGGTGGCTGCTGTCGCGGCCGATTCCGAAGAGATCGCCGAAGAGGCGTTGCGGCTCATTGAAATTGAGTATCGCACCCTCCCGTTCGTGCTCGATGCCGAGTCCGCGTTGGCCCCGGGCGCGCCTCCGATCCGCGGCGGCTCAAATCTCGCCGGCAGAGAGCCGATTCTTTTGATACGCGGCGACGTCGATCGGGGCATGTCGGAAGCGGATCTAATCGTTGAAGAGACCTACCGTACGCAGTCCACGAGCCCGCTCCCGTTGGAGCCCCGCTACAGCTCTCGCTCGGTGGGAAGGAGATCAGCTCACCGTGTGGAAAGCCGAGTCGGAATGTCTACGGCGATCGTGACAAACTCGCTAAAGTCTTTGGACTGCCTCACGATCAGGTACGGGTTATCGGCCCCTACCTGGGCGGCGGCTTTGGCAGCAAAGACGAAACACGCTTAGGGGCGATTACGGCGTTGCTTGCGCGCAAAGCGGGCAAGCCCGTGCGCATGGGATACACGCAGGAGGAAGAACTGGGTTGCGGCAAATGGCGTCACGCAACCACAACTCGTATCCGTATGGGGCTCAAGCGCGACGGCACCATCACCGCCATCGACGCCACGAGCGCGCTGAACACTGGGCCCTACGCTCCCGGCTTCGGCGTCGCGTCTCGTTTGGGCCACGGTCTTACTTACCTCTACTCCTGCCCTGATGCGCGCTTCGTTGGCAAGGTTGCGTTCACCAACAGTCCCGTCGCCGGCTCTTACCGCGGCCTCGGCGCGCCCCAGGCACATTTCGCGCTGGAGTCACTGGCAGATGAAGCCGCGGAGAAACTTCACTTGGACCCGTTGGAGTTTCGACGCCGCAATCATGTTGGGCCGGCAGGGCAGCCGGGCGAGCGGATTACTCCGCTGGAGAATTTCGTGCCCGCGCAGCCCATCGAAGGCGGAATTCCGTTCTCCAGCAATCTCTTGGCGGAATGCCTCAACGAAGGCGCGAAGCGGATCGGTTGGAAGCCGCGTCCCGCGGACCCCGACGGCTCGAAGATCGGACGGCAAATTTCGCGGCATCGGAGTCGCCTGTTGCATCTATAAGACCGGCCAGTCCCAATCGTCTGCGATTGTAGAAGATAAGAAGACGGGAGCGCCGAGCTTCTGATGAGCATCGCTGAGATCGGCCAAGGAGCATGGACCATCCTTAGTCAGATCGTCGCCGAGACTTTGGGAATAGGTTTGGAAAAAGTTCAGGCCACCTTCGCTGACACCGCTACGACTCCATTTGCGCACAGCACTTCAGGCAGCACCACAACCTTCACCTCGGGCCTTGCCGCGCTCCAGGCTGCGGAAGATGCCAAACGCGGTGTTCTTGAAGCCGCGGCGCGACTGCTCGAAGTCAAGCCCAGCGAGCTCAAGCTGGCTGACGGCTTGTATCGCCGTTATGGATGCGCCTGAGATTCGAATTCCCCTTGGCCATGTGATCCGTCGTAACCAGGATCAAGTCGTCGTTGGCAAAGCCAGTCTTCGCTCCGGCAGCAAAACACACATCATCAATTCCTTCGCTGCCCACTTCGCCGAGGTGGAGGTCGATCCCGAGACCGGCTCCGTCCGCGTCTTGCGCTACGTCGCCGTGCACGACTCAGGGCGCATCATCCATCCCCGAAGCGGCGCGGGGACAGATTATCGGCGGCGTCGTCCAAGGACTCGGCTACGCGCTCATGGAAGATATTCCTGTGGATCCGGAAAGCGGCGCCCCGCTAACTCTGAATCTCGATTCGTTCAAAATTCCGAACCTCGTGGATATCCCGCCCATCGAGCCCGTGTTGATCGAACACCCTGACCCGGTCGGCCCTTATGGCGCCAAAGCTCTAGGCGAACCGCCACTCGTACCCGTGGCCGCGGCCATCGCCAACGCCGTTTACGACGCCACCGGCGTCCGCATCCGCGATCTCCCCATCACAGCGGAAAAGGTCCTCCGCGGTCTTCAGCATCAGAGGCGTGTAGCCTAACTGGCAGGCCTCAAAGGTGAAACATTCAGGCTCAAGAATTGGATCTTGATGTTCTGACGTTATGACTCTACGATGCTTGCTATGAGTTTACCGAAACGAGCGACTGTCTATTTCCGAACCAGAGATCCACCGAGCTCTCCGACTCAAGGCTGCAGCAACGGATCGTTCCATTTCTGACATGGTCAATGATGCCGTAAAACTGGCTTTAGCCGAGGATGCGGAAGATCTGGCTGCCTTTGAAGAGCGTGCTGATGAACGAAGCGTCGACTTCGAAACCGTGGTGAGGTCCCCGAGGCGGCGTGGCAAGATATAGGGTCGTTATCAAATCCTCCGCAAGCAAAGAGATCGAACGCTGTCGGACAAAGAAGGATCGTCAACGAATTGTCTTCTGGATTCGCTCGCTTGGCGAAAACCCTAGACCGTTCGGTTTCGAAAAGTTGTCGGGTCATCTCGACCGATACAGAGTACGAGAAGGCAGCTATCGCATCGTGACTCCATTGACGATCAACAACCTACTGGTTGAGCGTCGTGAAAGTCGGCCACAGAAGAGAAGTCTACCGCTAGACGACATAACCACGCGGATTGACCATTGAAGTGAAGAATTCCGCATGGCTCCTGAAATGCAGCGGGTTGTGGCTTTCGGAGGTTCATGACTCAAAACGAGACGGATAATGATTAAAACGAAGATGCGGGACCCCTTCCTGGTCCGACGTAAAGAGAATCGATTGCCTCGCTCGATAGGAGCGAACTCATTCACCTGATTGCCGGTCTATACAGGCTATCAAAGGGCAATAGAGATTTTTTTCCATGCCCGCTTCTCGATCGGCGACGATCCAATCGGCTCCGTACAAGAAGATCAGTCGAAGACTGTATGTTTCCTGATGTGTTTAAAAACAAACCCATCCAAATATCTACGGCAAAGAAAGCGATCAACGAATACTCCAAGGCTGTCGGCGCCGCAAAGGGTGAAGCCGAATTTGATGACTTATTTTGTCTGAATGCGGAAATCAATTTACGGTTGAATATGGCGACATAGGTGAAGGCTTTTATGACGCTCTGCTTCGAATGTACGCGCGGGCTATCAACAAGGTCCTCACCCTTCCCGAGGAAGAGCAGCACGAATTCCGAGAGAGACTCAAGACGATCATGGTGACCTCAGATCGAATAGGTTGGGGCTACCACGATGGCCTTTGTGAGCAATACTGTGAAGCATTCCCCGAGGATGATTGATCACCGAAAGCGCTCGCCCTTAAGAGTAATCGATGCCGCGTTACACGGAGAAACAAGGGCAATACTTAGCGTTCATCTACTACTATACCAAGATTCACGGCCGCTCCCCTCCGAGTCCGAGATGCAAGCCTACTTCGGTGTTACGCCGCCGACCGTGCATCAAATGGTGCGTCCCTCGAAAGGAACGGCCGGATTACGCGCACGCCAGGCCAGGCGCGGTCGATCAGACTTGTTGTTACCGAGCGGATGAGCCGCCCGATCTGGTCATACAATAAGTCACCCAGGCTACCTCTCTCGGAGAGCGGACAATTCACTACGTCAGCAGGCAGAAGATATATCTTGTTTTCAATTGACCGTGCGTGGTGGGTCGTCTGAGCTCGGGATCGTCGGGACCGCTGCCGAGCCGGAGCAGATCTAGCGAGAACTTTCTCACGGTCTTTGAGCGTGGCGGCTTCGAGCAGTGCTTGTTTTTCGGCGGGGTGAAAGGGAAGCGAGACACTCAAGAGGTTAACCAGCTCAAGATCGTTGAAGCGCTCTGCCTGTTCCGGCTTCACCTGCAGGCCGTGGGCTTGGCCGTAACTCTGCGAGCGCTTGAAGCACGCTCGGAACGGTCACATTGCCAGCCTTCTTGAAGCTTCCCATCAGGAAAAGTTTGATAGTCGGCTTAAGACGCGCCGATAACCGCGTTGCAGCGAAGATTCTCTGTCGAAGCGAAACCGGTTAACGCCCCTCAGCTCTACGAAGAACCGACCCTCCGGGAGTTTTTCCCACTTCTCGATGTAGCCGGCACAACCAGACTTTGTAGAGGTCCGGTTTTTGATTTTCAGCGCCCGGCATCGGCCGGTTGTCCTGTTGCGGGGCAAACGGCTGAATCATACCGAAGACACGATCCGCACTGAGCGCGTCCTCCACCATAGCGCGATAACGCGGCTCGAAGACGCAACGGCAATACCGTTCCCGGCAACAGCAAGACTCCGGTCAAGGGAAAACCGGTAGAGTTTCCGGCAAGGTCACTTGAGGAATCGTCATCGCCACTTTCGTCTCCTCGAAACTCTATAACGCATCAGGTTAAGCACCGCAATGCGCCACCGTCCTTGAGATCTCCGTTTGCAGACTGCTCAAAAAGATCTCAGAGGCAGATGAGTAAGATGGAGTATTGGAATGTTGGAGTATTGGGTTTTGAACGCATCAATCCATCATTCCATCTTCCATCCTTCCACTATTCCACTCTTACTACGTTGTGAGCGAGGCGATTGAGCAGCGCAACGAAGCCTATGAGTCTTTCAGCACCTGCTAGCGTAAATTCAGATCGGCACTTGCAAAGTGTCATTGGGGTATTCTAGTTTGACGATAAGACACTCAAGCTGTGGGGAACCATCGAAACGCTATGGCTGAATTTAAACCAGTGAGTATCGACACCGCGAAGACTTTCTGACAAAGCATCACTGGGGCGTGCTCGCGACGCGGCGAAAGAACGGGGGAGCCTCCAGATGTCTCCAATAACGCCGGGGCTCGATGCTGAAGGCCGGGTCATCATCAGCAGTCGAGAGACCGCTTACAAAGGTCAACAACCTGCGGCGCGACCCCCGCGCTGCGCTTTGCGTCTTTACAGAGACCTTTCACGGCGGCGGCTGGGCCCAAGTCAATGGCGACGCGAAAATCATTTCTCTTCCCGACGCTATGGATTCTTTGGTCTACTTGCAGCACCAAGTTTATGGCGAGCACAAAAGCTGGCCCGAGTTCCACGAGAGAATGGTCCGCGAGCGCCGGGTGATTATTCGCTTTCCCATCGAAAGCGTAGCGCCGCTCCGGCGAGGATAGTACGTACTCGACAGCAGTTGTTCTGGCCGAGTTTATGTTGCAAAGACTACAAACCGTATCGGCGCCATTGGGCTGCTCAGTCATTCTCCTCGGCTTGAGCCTTTCGCTAGTCACAGCCAACGCCGCTGAACAAAGCGAGAGCATCTCACTGGACAATTGCTTGTGGCGACTCCTGAGATGAGGAGACCCGAGATTTGTCGAAAACGGTCATCTACATGGTGAAGCATCAGCGCGGAAGGCGCCTTCGGTCTGGTCATCAACCGCCCGTTGGCGAAAGGCCCCGTAAGAAGACTTGCTCAAAGGGTTTGGCATGGATAGTAGTGGCGCGAAGGGTGAGATCATCGTCCATTACGGCGGCCCCGTAAGTCCAAGCGCGGGTTTTGTGCTTCATAGTGATGATGTTCTCCTTGAAGAGTCTGCCAAAGTGGCAAATGGGATTGCGATGACGTCCGGACCCCAAGCTCATAGAGGCGATGGCGCAGGGAAAAGGTCCACGGCAATCGTTGTTTATTTTGGGCTATGCGGGTTGGGCGCCGAGGCCAGCTCGAAGGAGAACTGAAGGCCGGTTCCTGGTTTGTGGTTTCTGGAGACAAAGCGCTGATCTTTGGCGAGGACGCAGACCGGAAATGGCAGCAAGCAATGGACAAACGAAAAATTCCGCTGAGTCGCAGCGGCGAGCGTGACGTCAGGGACTTCGAACACTGAATATTAGAACCATGAACCGGAAGCTCGGCAGCGTTCAAATGTTCAAGGTTTACCGTTCACGAAAACGTGGATAACAAACCGCCGGTGGAGGATAGCGCATGTTACGCATCGCAGTTCCCGATTTAGTTTCTAATTCTTATTTCCCCATCATTGCAGCCGTAGAGTTGGGCTTCTTCAAATCCGAGGGATTCGATGCATCGGTGGATCTGCTATTTCCGGTGCCCAAGACTTTTGAAGCGCTGCGCGATGGCCAGCTGGATTTCGTGGTCGGCTCGGCACACGCAACTTTATTGGCCTTTCCCGACTGGAAAGGCGCGAAGCTGCTCTGCGCGATCGCCAGACATACCTGTTGGTTTCTCGTCATTCGCGAGTGATCTGAATCCTAAGCGCGGAGACTTGAGCGTTGTCAAAGGACTGCGCATCGGCGCGGCGCCGGGCGTAAATCTTAGCTTGCAGCGTTTGCTGATCGAGGCAGGCATCGATCCGGAAAAGAACAATGTGCAGATTGTGCCGATTCCCGGCGCGGCAGGACCGAATGTTTCCTTTGGGCTCTCCGCGGCGAAGGCGTTGGAAGAAGGCAAGCTCGATGGCTTCTGGGCCAACGGCATGGGCTGCGAAGTCGCGCTGCGACGCGGCGTCGGCAGCGTGGTGCTAGATGTTCGCCGCGGTGACGGGCCTCCGCAGGCGCGGAATTATACTTTCTCCGCGCTTGTCGCCACCGACAGTCGAATCGCAAAAGACCCTGACAGCGCTCGCGCCGGCAATCAGGGCGATCATGAAAGCTCATAAAGCGCTCAAAGAGGATGTGAGCCGGGCCACGGAAGTGGGCAAGAAGCGTTTCCTCCTTCCGAAGCGGAGCTCATTGCCGAACTGATCCGGCGTGACCTGCCTTATTACGATCCGACCATTACTGAAGAAACGGTTACCCACATGAACCGTTTCGCTCAGGACATCGGTTTGCTTTCCGCGCCGGTTCCCTACGATCAAGTTGTCGCCACCCAGTTCACTCATCTTTGGAAAGAACCGGTTTGAAATGCGGGTGATCTAGAGGAGCACTCTAAAACAGCTAAAGACATCGCCGCTGCACTAAACCGCTGTCTCGAACCCGAAAACGCTTGTCTATTCGCCGGTCTATCCTGACGGGAACTTTTTCTAACCCGACAGTCTAATACAATTTAAGCCCATGCTCGCCGAAGGGATAGGTGACGCCGAATGCGTCAGGCGCGTACAACAAGGTGACACTGATTCCTTCGAAGTCTTGGTGCGACGGCACCAGAAGGCGATATTCAATTTGGTTTACCGGCTCTTGGGAAACTACGATGAAGCTGCGGAGGTAGCGCAAGAAGTGTTTCTCTCCGCATTTAAGTCAATCCATCAGTTTCGCGGCGAGGCCAATTTCTCGACCTGGCTCTACCGCATAGGGCTCAACCACGCCAGCACCCGCCGTAAGAACCTGCACAGCTCGCAACGGCGCCATATCACCCTTGGACGGCACCGAAGTCATCGCCGACGGGACCGCCGATCCGGCCAAGAATGTCGAGCACAAAGAAATTCAACAGCGGGTTCAACAGGCGCTCAACAGCCTCGACCCGGAAGACGCGCGCATCATTCTGCTCCGGGATCTTCAGGACGTCCCGTATGAGGACGTCAGCCGAGATGCTCGATATTCCCGTCGGAACCGTCAAATCCCGGCTTCACCGCGCACGGCAGGCGCTGAGAACCAGCCTTGCGCCCTATTTTTATGCTAATCGGAAGGCATCATGAACTGCGAAGAGGTTCAAAAATATTTGTCGGATTTCTTGGATAAAAGCCTCGACGTTGAGCGCACCCAGGAGATCGAAGGTCATCTCACCGCCTGCTCACTGTGCAGCGAAGAGGTGGCGAGCCTAGCGGAATGTCAACGACTCGTGTCTGGCCTGCCGGTAGTTGAGCCGCCCGTGGGTTTCACGAATCGAGTTATGGCTCGGGTTCGTGAAACAGCACACCGACCGAGCCCTTGGGAGCGGTTGTTCTTGCCACTTCGGATCAAGATCCCACTGCAGGCGACGGCTGTGGTTCTGATAGCCAGTGCTCGCCGCTTACATTTACCAAAAGGAACCGCTGCAACGGGAATCAGTGGTGGCGGTCCAACCTGAAAGCTCGTCTAAAAAACAAGAAGGGACCCATAACTTAGCGCCATCCGTTGCGCAGGCACCTACCGCTCCGTCCAAGACAAAGCAGGTCGCCGAGGAAACCAAAGCGCGGGTTCAAGAATTCAAAGATTCAGCACAACTGAAAGAACCTCAATCATCCTCCAAACCGGAAGAACAGCACATTATTTTAGGCAATCAGCTCAAGGCGCCGGGAGTAGCACGTTCGCAGGACCAGATTCGCTCGCCCGCTATCTCAATCCTGCCCCGCTCCAAGAAAAATCGTCAGCAACGAGCGAGGCTGCTTCCCCGCCTGGAACAGTCTTCACCCCGGCGCAGGCAAAAACGGAGTTAGCGCCAGGTCCACAAGCAGAAAAGGAAGCCGCTGCAAATGCGGCCGCGGGGAAGCCATTGTTGGCTCCGGAAGCACGAGGACGAGGGAGCAGTGCTACCTCATCCGTAAGCGCTCTGAGATCCGGCGCTGTGGTTGGCGTGACACTCCCTGCTGATCAAGAGTTGGCAATCCGTCTCAGGGAACCGGGACGCGATGACAAAGCCGCAGCGGATCGATTGGCATCAAGCGGCGCTGAGCCTGAACGACGATCGTTGTCTTCACAGGAAGAAGCCAAAAACCTCAACCAGGCACGCCAACAAGCAATTCAAACGGGCGAGTCACAGACTGTGTGGGTTACTATTGCGCGTAACCAATATGAGCTATTCAAGAAAGAACTCGCCGATATGGGGAATATCGAAGTAGAAGCTTTCACACCCAACTCCAAAATGACGCCGTCGCCAAATCATCGGACAGGCTTCGGATCAAGGTAACGATTCTCCCACCGCTGGCTTCCGGGAAACCAGTACCTTCCGAGCCTTCAAGCCGCTAAACATTCTTTGGATTTTTGTCCTTCCCAAGCCGACCTCAGGCGATTGGCGAATTTTGATAAACCGGTGGCACGAGAGAGAGAAGTTTACGGTTCTGGGCGAGTTAGCACTGCTTGCGAGTGTTAACCGACAAAAAGGGGTGAACTTCGCGCCGTTTAGATTCGTCAACGGCTTAGGCAGCAGAAGGCACCGAGTGGGATCCAACACACGCTGGGCGATTTCCCAATTAACCGGAGGCAGCGGGTTCAGTTCGCGAATCTGGTTCAGCGTGAAATAAGCGGCATGATCGACTTCATGACCATCCGCCGTTGGCTCGCCACTGACGGGCCTCAATAGCATGACGACATAAATCCCGTTACCACTATCGGGATCGTAGCGACTGCGGAGCCCAAGGACGGCTTCCACTTCGGCTGTCACTCCCGCTTCCTCCTGTACCTCACGAACCACAGCTTGCTCGATGGTTTCATCCGGTTCGATGAAACCTCCCGGCAGCTGCCAATTGCCGCGCCCATGGCGCGAGGCGCGTCGTACGAGCAACAGCTTCCCGCCGCGCACCACTGCACCGCCAACGCCGATGTTGTAACCCGTATTATAACGCTCCGGTATCGCCATAAATGACCCTGTCGAATAGCCGGCTACCGAGCCGAGTGAAAGAGCCGATCCGCGTTTCGCCAGCGAATCATCTCCTTGGCCGATTCCGAAATCTTTGGATTGTTTCTTAGTAGCTCGACATCCTGAAATTTCATTCTTCCGCCCGGATCATCGTGGGGATAGTCCGTGGCAAAAGAAACCGCCCGGCGCCTAAAATTCAATCGCCTCCGGCAACTCCGGCTCTTCGGTCTCGATGGTAAAATGAAAATTGTTCTTAAAGTAGTGACTGGCGGGTTTCTTATTCTTTTCGAGAAAAATATGAGCCGGATGCAGAGCCCTGGCTCGCCGCAACTTTTCCCCCACTTTGGTCAACATCTGGTTACCCAACGGTTCCTCCTGGTCGGCGTAATCGATGGGAGGTGCCTCTAGGATCTTATCAAGCCGCTGGACTAGCGGCTTGATAAACGATGTTCCTGCTTCGGTATAAATAAATTGTAGGCGCGGGTATTCATCCAGCAGGCCGCTCGTAATCAATGAAACCAAACTCATCTGCCCTTCTTCAGGGGCGAAAATGTACAGTCCGTCTCTCTGAAACAGAGGAAGGTTGCTGATACGATGCCCATGCTGAACATTGTGAAGATAGATGGGCATGGACAATTCTTCGGCACGCTTGAAAAACGGCCAAAGCTCCCGGTGACTTCCCAAGGGCTCGCCATAGGGATGGTCTTTCACTGGAAAAATTTTATCCAGTACAACCGAGCAAAAGCCATTCTCCCGCGCCCACTCCATTTCACGGATCGAACCCGTGACATCCTGCAGCGCAACGAGAGCCGCACCCAAGATACGTCCCGGGTACTCTTTCATGAGGCGGAGCAAAGCTTCGTTGTGCGACCGCGCCATTCGAGCGGCCAATTCAACTTCAATGAGATACGACCACCAGCCGGAAAATTGCGGCAAAACAACATGCTGCTCGATGCCCAGTCTATTGTCGTAGTCTACCATGCGCGATTGAACGTCCCACAAACTCTTGAACATCGCACCAGAACCGGGGGCAAGCAATGGGCTGGTTCCGGGAACTTCCGGGGATACCCCGGAAACTCCACGTCAACATAAAGTCCGTCATTGTTAAATTTTAGATTTGGTTTGCGCGGGCCGAATTCTCCATCTAATCCGTCAAAGGCCTCTCTTGGCATCAAGTGAGTGTCGCAATCGATGATCATGATTATCCGTCCCTTTTCGAAAATAGTACCTTAACGCTTATAGGTCTGCATCATTTTTGATGTCAAGCAGCTCGAGCATTAACGGCTGGGAGCCCAGGAAAAAGGCGAGGCGGGCTCGTTGCCCGCCTCCGGAGAGAGGAGAGATGAAGTGGTTAGAAAGTTAAGGTTGGTCTAAGTCTGGCGTTACGTAATACTTTTTTCAGTCGCGATTCCACCGGTAACGATCCCAACCCCAGCGGTTACGATCCCATCCGACGTAACGATTTGCCGCATAGCCGTACCGTCCGTTATCGTTGGGAACCCTATTCCAGCCATACTTATTCAAATCGCGTCGTAGCTCTCCGTGATCCTGGCGGATCTCTCTACGGTCGCCCCGTATCTCGCCAAAGTCCTGTCTAATTTCTGCTCTGTCTCGAGCAATTTCATCACGGCCCGCGTGGTTTCGCAGATCTCTACGAAGTTCGGCCTTGTCTTTGTAGAGCTCTCGCACATCACCGCGTAATTCCGCTCGATCTCTAAACAATTCCTTCCGGTCGCCCCGAATCTCCTGATGCGCCGGTCGATTGTATCTTGGATGATCTGAAACGCCTTGTATCCGCAGACGCCTGATTCGCCAATGCCAAGATAGAAATCATTCCAGCGCCTACGCCAATGATTATGTTTTTTCTGCTCATAGGCACCTCCTTGGCCAATTAGACGTGCGCGAGGCGAAAATGTTTATTGGCGGGAGTGAAAGAGGTCACCGCCGCCAGTCGTATTGAAAAGATGACAAAAAACCGAGGGGATTGAGACGGAAGGTTTGGAGTTGTCTCAAGCCGCGCTGGCAGCGGAATCATTGCTATCGCGCGCGATACCGCATGTAACCGCAACCTCGTCCCGATACGAAAGCCAATGATCTAGGGCCTCATTCATCGCCCGTACAACCGTACCGCGTCTGGTTGGCGAGACATGGGTCAGGATTGCGTTCCACGCCGCCGCCCGGTGGTTACCCTCGACCCGGCGATGAGCTTTGGTAAGGGCGAGGTGCTCCAAAGCCATCCCGTAATGTTTGACCAGAGGATGGTCCTCAAGGGGCGGCGGCGGAAGTTTTGGTGCGGATGGATCTATTACGGAGCGTTCGTCCTTTGTGCCTTCGATGAAAATGGTAACGACGGCCGCGGCAATCTCCCAGCCATAGTGTCGGATCGCCTCATCGAGGAAGTGGCGATACCCGTTCGCCGCCGGCAGTAACTCCACGTGCTGAAATCGACTTAGGTCCATCCCTAGTCCCCGAGGATATTCGAGAAAAAGCTCTGGATGGGGACTGCCGGCAACGAGACCGCCGGTCTCTTCCTCATAAAGGTTTTCTGCCAAGCTGCGCCGGACTTCAGGAACCGGACAGCGCACATAAGCCCAACCCACCATGACTGGAAAATCTCGCACGTAGGTTTCGTATTCTTGCTCGAAATGAAAGTGCAGGAGCGCCTTTGGTACCCTGCCCGATGTAAACGCTGGCCAGGCCCAGTGGTCTTTCCGCTCCATTACGGATAACAATTGCTCCCGAAAGGTTTCCCGATCCATAGCCACCTCTTTGATTATCGGCGTCTTCTAGTGAGGGCGACGAGCAACCATTATGCCATTATCAAAGGGGCTGACTTTTCAGGATTTTGCCGACGAGCCGGATCGGGCAAAGCGGACACTTGTCAGAAAACAAGACAACTTGGCGGGCGGAAACAGACAACCCCAACTCCATTAAGCTGCGCTGTGAATGAACCGGGCTACGTACGTGGCGCCACCGCCGTGCGCATAGTCACGAACTCTTCCGCCGCCGTGGGTGAATGCCGATGGTGGCGTCGAATTGAGCCTTAGTGGCGCCGCAATTCATTGCCACGGCCAGCCCCTGGATGATTTCTCCGGCATCCGGGCCGACCATGTGGCAGCCCAAAACTTTGTCCGTCTGGTGATCGACGACGATTTTCATCATGGTCCTTTCACCCCGGCCGCTTAGCGTATGCTTGAGCGGTCTGAAGCTAGTCTTGTAAACATCGACGTCAATGTAGCGCTCACGCGCCTCGGTCTCGGTGAAGCCCAACCGTCCCTAGATTCGGCTGACTGAAGACAACAGAAGGAACATTCATGTAGTTCGGTTTCATCGGATTGTTATTGAAGAGAGTCTCTGCCACGGCGCGCCCTTCGGCGATGGCAACGGGCGTCAACTGCATCCGGTTCGTGCAATCACCGATAGCATAGATGCTGTCGACGTCTGTTTTCGAATAGTCGTCGACGACGACAGAGCCGTCAGGCTTCATCTGCACACTGGTATTCTCAAGCCCTAGCGAACCCGTATTCGGCACTCGCCCCGTGGCATAGAGAATCTGGTCGGCGTCTATGTTTACGTCTCCGTTCAATGTTGCGCGCAAGCGCGCGCCGACCTTTTCAATTTTCGAGATATCAGCATTGAATCTCAGGTCGACGCCTTTCTTTTTCATCTCTTCGGCCAGAGTTTTACGGCAATCGTCGTCAAAACCGCGGAGAAACAACGGACCCCAATAAAGCTGCGTCACTTCTACGCCGAGGCCATGAAAGATGCCGGCGAACTCGGCACCGATGTAACCGCCGCCGACAATGATCACCTTTTTCGGCAAAGTCGGCAGGTAGAATGCCTCATTCGAAGTGATCGCGTGCTCCGATCCGGGGAGCTTCGGCACTATGGGCCAACCACCCACGGCAACGAGGATATATTTTGCCGTGATCTTCTTCCCGTCAACGAGAACGGTATGAGGGTCGGAAATTTCCGCCCGTGAGTCGATGATCGTGACACCGGAATCTTCTAGCAACTTTCGGTAGACGTGGTTGAGGCGGTTGATCTCTTTGTCCTTGTTCGCGATCAGTTTCGCCCAATCGACATGCCGTTCGCCCACCGTCCAGCCAAAACCCGCCGCGTCTTCGAAGTCCTCGGCGAAATGCGCAGCGTAAACCAAAAGCTTCTTCGGGATGCAGCCCACGTTGACACAGGTCCCTCCCAGATACCGCTCTTCCGCCACTGCCACCTTGGCGCCATAGAAAGCGGACATGCGGCTGGCGCGCACGCCGGCGGAACCCGCGCCGATGGTAAAGAGGTCGTAATCGTATTGCGCCATGTTGTACCACTCCTCTCTTTAGCTGTCCGCCAATGATAGAAGGTAGCATCCGTTTCCTCAACACTCTCGCGCGGTGTCTTTGACAGGAAGAAGGGTTTTGTGAAGAATGGCGGAACTTTTAGATATTCTACTTGTCATGTCAAAAGCCACCGCAACGCCTACCACCGGGAGCCATCGAATCGTCGAAGCCTTAAGCGCTCTGCGTCACCGCAACTACCGCCTGTACTGGCTCGGACAACTCTCTTCCGTCCTGGCGCAAAATATGGAGGGGATCGCCCAGAGTTGGTTAGTATTGGATCTCACCAACTCACCGCTATTGCTAGGATTGACCGGGCTCGCCTTTGCCATCCCAACGATCACATTGACTCTCCTCGGCGGCGTCATCGCCGATCGTGCCGACCGAAGACGCATCATGATTTTTTCCCAACTTGGTTCGGCTTCCATCTTCTTCACCCTCGCCACTCTGGTAATCATCCAATGGGTCGCATTGTGGCATGTCATGACCTTGGCCTTTTTATCGGGCTGCATCAGAGCCTTCGACCGGCCCAGCCGAATGGCCCTGCTGCCACAGATGGTGCCTAAAGAAGATATTCCAAACGCCGTCGCCGTGGGAGGTACGATCTGGCAACTAAACCGGCTCGTGGGCCCGGCGGTTGCCGGCCTGCTCATCTATCTCGTCGGCATCGGCCCGACCTACTATTTCTGTTTCTTTGCGTCGCTCAGCGCGGTTTGCTTGTGGCTTGGCATTCATTTCGAGCATCAGCCCGCCGCGGTCTCCTCCGGCGGCCTCTTGCAGCACATGATGGATGGCCTGAACTTTATTCGGAAGAACGAGATCTATTACACCTTCATCAGTATGACCTTCTTCAACAGTGTCTTTGGCATGTCTTATTTAATTCTGATGCCGGTGTTCGCACGTGACGTACTCACTGTCGGCTCTCAAGGCTTCGGCTTTTTGCAAAGCGCCGGGGCTTGGGAGCGCTCTGCGGGTGCTCGCCGTCGCCTATTTTTCCCACTCCCGCGGCAAAGGCCGGCAAGCCATCGACGGCGCCATCATATTCGGTATCCTGCTCATTTTCTTTGCGCTCTCGAAGTCGTATCCTCTCGCTGATACTGGCCTGCGCCCTCGGTATCGTCAGTCAGTTTTACATCACGACGATCAACGCGGTCCTGCAAGTTAATTTGCCGGATCAATTGCGCGGGCGAGTGATGGGCATCTACGGCCTTACCTGGGAGCTCATGCCGGTGGGCGGGCTGATTGCCGGCGCGATTGCCGAATATGCCGGGGCACCCGCAGCCGTTGTGGTGGGCGGCGCCTTCGTTGCCGTCATGGCTTTGGCGGTTGCGATGTTCTCGCCGAACATGCGGCGCTTGGAACAGTGACTGGCGCTATGTTAAGGAGACACCACAGGCACAAAGCTTTATGGCTGAGAAAAAAGCGAAGAAAAAACCGGGGGCGCCACGAAAGCGTCGAAAACTTGCCGGCAAGTCGATCGGACTCGAAGCAAGAGAACTCTTGACCACTGCCACGCCGAGCGACGTCGGCGAACTGCAAGAGGCGATCGAAGAAGACGGCGGCAGAGTTCTGGCATCTTATCGCGAGCCCTTCGGTGGTCACTGGCTCATCATGGCGGCGCTCCCCATCGAAAAAGTCGAGCCCACTCCTTATCAGCGAAATCTCTCGGACAGTCACGCGCGCAAACTCGAATCCGTCATCGCCAAGCTGGGCCGCTTTCTCGACCCTGTCATCATCGTGCGTAAGGAGAGCAAAGACAGTGAAACGCGCTATTGGACACCCAACGGCAATCATCGTTTATCGGCCATGCGCACCTTGGGCGCCAAGAGCATCGTCGGGATCGTCGTGCCGGAGGCCTCTGCTGCCTACCAAATCCTCGCGCTCAATACCGAGAAAGCCCACAACCTTCGCGAGCGCGCCCTCGAAGTCATCAAGATGTACCAAGAGCTGGCCACATTGGACGATGCCACGGAAGAAACTTATGCTTTGGAATTCGAAGAAGCAGCGCTCATCACCCTTGGCCTGTGTTATCTCGAGCGGCCGCGCTTCAGTGGCGGCGCTTACCACCCCATCTTGAGACGCGCCGACGAGTTTCTCAAGAAGCCCCTCCAAACTGCGCTAGGCATTCGACAAGAGCGCGCCAAAACTGTTATGGAGCTAGACGATCTTGTCGTCGAAAAAGTCGAAGCTCTGAAAGCCAAGGGCCTTACCAGTCCCTATCTCAAGAGCTTCGTCGTTGCCCGCATCAATCCGATTCGCTTCCGTCCCAAGGACGCCGCGCCGCTGAGCTTCGACGAAGTCCTGGACCGCATGACAAAAGCTGCCGCCAAGCTCAATGTGGACAAAGTCAAGATGGAAGACTCTGGCGAGGTCGGGCGGCGCGCCGGAGGATTAGAAGCAGTGATCTCCAATCTTAGATTAGCGATGTAAATCGAAAGGAGAAACAGTTATGCCTGAAACCCAAAAGAATACATAGTCGGCACCGTGCGACCTACTAATAGACCGGAATCTGGACAGGAGATCGATCTCGACGAGAAGATCCCGGCAAAGATCAAACTTATCACCCGCACAATGAACTTCACCCGCGGCACCGAAGAGGAGTTCGGTGCCGCGATGCCTGGGTACGAAGCGAAAGCGGCGGAGCTGGCGAAGATGAATGCGGACCTGGTTCGGCCGAGCGGCGCGCCACCGTTTATGTTGCTCGGCTACAAGGGCGAGCAGGCGATCATTAGCGGTTGGGAAAAGAAATACGGCGTTCAGATGTTCACGTCCGGGCAGAATCATGTCGCGCGCTGCGCACCTTGGGCATCAAGAAATTCGTCGGCGCCAGCTATTTTCCCGAGAAGATGAACGCCATCTTTGCCCGCTACTTCACCGAGGCGGGCTTCCAAGTACTTGCCATGGAAGGAATCGACGCTCCTTTTGCCGATGTTCCGAAGGTTCCGCCGGAGCAGATCTTAGAATTCATGAAGAGCATTGCCGCCAAGCACAAAGACGCGGACGGAATTTACATGCTCGGCTCCGCATGGAAAACGCTCGACATCATCGATCGGTTAGAAAAAGCGACCGGGCTGCCGGTCATTCACGCCGGGCCCGCTCGCTGCTGGGAGACCCAACTACGCCTCGGCTTGCGGCACCCGATACCGGGTTATGGACGGCTCCTGGCGGAGATGCCTTCGTAGTCAATCAGCGTCGATCCATCGTCCACACAATGGCGAGCTTGCTTTCAGGATCAACCCTACGGTTGGCCAACTGCTGACAGCAAATTTTGTGGGAATCTCGAAGAGAGCGCATTTCTGGCAGAAGCGCGCAAGAAAGTGAAGTAAAACGCCTCTGAACTCGTGATCAAGAGCTATTTCCTTCGCGGTGGGGAAGGCTCTCTGCGAATCGAAGGATCAAATCATTGAATCGCTGCGGCTCGTCAACAAAGAGCGCATGCCCGGCTGTTTTGAAAACTTCGATCTGTGTTCCCGGGCGATTCTTCTTTAAGTTCTGCGCTTGCTTTTCAAACTGAGGCGTCACGACATAGAGAAGCGGCTTCTTAAAGCCGTGCACGATGCGCTTCCAGTGCGTGCGCTCGAAGGGATAGGACAAGAGTGCGAGACTGTCTTCCAGGGTCATGCGCTTTGCGCCCAGTACCAACGATTCGATCTCACTCTCCGGCCGTGGCTTGCTAAAGATGGCGTGGACGAATTCGTTAAGCGTTTGGTCTCGACCCTCACGCAGCTGCTGCATAAAGGTTCCGCCGGACGGCGGGTGCCGGTTCTTCGCCCACGGAGCTGTCCACGAGAACCAAACCAGCGAGTCGCTGGCTGCCGAACATGTCGATGTATTGGAGCGACTCGATTGCCCCTAGGGACCAACCGATGAGCAGAACATTAGATAACGGTTGAAGAAAATCGTGCAGGTCAGTGGCGCGGCGCTCCGCCGTATAGCCGAAGCTCGGGATTTGAGATTCGCCTTGGCCGCGCGGGTCCATGGCAAGGGTGTGGTAACGGCGTCCAAGTTCCTCCATTTGTCTTTGCCAGAGATAAGCCGGCATCGACCAACCGGGAATACAGGCGATTGTCAGCCCTCGGCTCTTGGCGTGGTTTTGGCCGGCTTCGAGCACGGAGAGCGTAACGCCATCGCTAGTTTGAAAATTATGCCGCGATAGCGATGCCGCGGCCCTCACGATCTCCATGTTTCCCGAAAACGCGACTAGGCAGGTTCCAATTAATAACCGCCGCAACCAAGCGCGCCAAACTTTACCGGCTCGCGATAAGCAGACCAGAGCTGTTTACCTCGCCAATGGTAACCAAAGGGGAAGGGAAGATCAGGGACATCGGCCTTGGCTTTGTAAGCGGATTCAAGGTCGGCCTGATAGCCATAGCGAAGCCCTTTAATCGGCCTGTGGTATTGTCCATAGAGGCGAACCTGCCATGGAGATTGCTGCAAGAAACGATAAGGGATCCCCGTGTCATCTTGAATGACGTAGTCGGCGCTCGAAAGGATCATCGCGCGGGTTTTCTCGAATTGGCTATCGTGCAGTAGGTAAGATGCCGACTTAAGCAAAGCGGAAGCTGGCCGGTGCTGGGCCACCCAATCCAAAAAGCCGGGATAAAACTCCAGCCATTTATCAGCGGCGTCCACCGAGAAGTAGTACAATTGGTGTAATGAACCTCCGTTGGCGCTGCTAAAGTCTATTCTGACGCCGCGCATGAGCCGACGCGGCCGCTTGGCCTCCATCGCCTCATAAGTATTGGTCAACTCGGGATAGAGATCGACAGGCTCGATCCGAACGATGCCCAAATTCATGAGGGCCATCATCGTTGCCATTATCGGCACGGTGCCCCGAATCCATGGGGTGGTAAGCTGCTTGCTCATATAGTCCGTGATGAAGTAATTGCGCTCGAAGATATCGCGAAAGGCATTCCGCACGTCTTGGAGCATTTTGCCGAACTGCACTGGTGTGACGGATTCAAGGTCCGGCAAAGTTCCCGGTCGCTCAAGACTAAAGAAAATGTAAAGCCGATGATCCGGAAACAAAACGTAAGCATTCAAAAAGTCAGGGCCGCTAAAGGGGTATAAAAGTGTCTTATTGTTGCCACCGGAGATCTTCACCTGTTGAGCTCGCCAGCTCTCGATTGCCGAAATCCGGCCGCGTGCCTGGCTCCAATGGGACGCCATCCATTTCTGATGCTCAGCAAAAGTTTCGAGTTTGACTAGTCGATCGAGGGCAGGGTCACCCGCTGCAGGTGTAATACCGGCTAATATCTGTGCCGTGGCCGTCGCGCGGCGGTTGAACTCGCCGTTTTCTGCGGCCGCCGACCCGGCCAACGCAATGGTCACCACCAAAGCAAGGGCCAAACTTCTCAACGAACCCTCCACAATTACCACGATGGATCTATGTGCCGAGAAAAACACGACTTCAAGTCGCTCCAATGTCGAATATCTGCCTAATTACGCCTTTAGCTGGCTGACTCCACACTCATTTGACGAATATATTTTGGTTTTCCATAGTGCAGTCGAAAAGAGATTGAGAACTCTTTCCGTATAGTTTCTTAAAGCAAAGGCGAAGCAAAATCAATCAGGGAAAACCTTGATTCGTTGTCAGGATAATGTGAAGCGATCCTATTCCGAAACATTACATTAGGCTTCAAAAAGGCCACCTTATTCTCTTCCCATATCCCCCCGCTTGGGGTAAAAGACACTTCCAACAGCAGGCCTGAGAAAAACTCTTTGGGATGGCTCACTGAAAAACATTAAAGTCGAGGAATAGCAACTCATGTCTGGTTGGAAAGCACGCATCGGATATCTTTCACCATCGGTTTTCGAAACCCCATCCGATTGGGATTTCATTCTCCCAAAGGGTTTCACGATCGTCGCCTCGGGGCTTAACGTCCAGGCCCACACGACGGAAGAATTCAACAAAGCCATCGACGCCCTGGAGAAGGGCTTGGGGATTTTCACTGCGGAGGAGTGCGATGCCATTCTCCTAGGCGGCATTACACTGGGCACGCAGCGAGGCTACGTAGCGGAGCAGGAGGTCGTCGCCAAGCTATCCGGACACGTGGGACTACCAATCAGCACGGGTATGAACGCCAGCGTCGAAGCATTGAGACACCTCAAAACCAAAAGCATCGTCATTGCGACAGCTTACATGGAAAAGATCAACCAAGCGGTGAAGCGATACTACGAGGATGCGGGGTTTCAGGTTTTAGGGATAGCCGGTTTGGAGGTCAAGAAACCCGTCGACCAAGTCAAGCTCCCAGACTATGCTTCCTATAAAGTTGCCAAAACACTCTTTCAGCAAAACCCGTCCGTCGACGCAATCCTGATTCAGGGCCGCTGGCGCTCAGTCGCCTGCGTGGGAGAGCTGGAAAGCGATAGCGGACGGGCGGTCGTATCCAGCACGGCAGCCTCGCTGTGGTGGGTGCTTCAAAGATTAGCCATGAGAATTCCCATCGAAGGATACGGTAAACTGCTCCGTTAGGGTACAGCAGCCACCCCTCCACCGCAGGAAATGGGATCCTCCCCAAGCGAACTGACAGGAACTTCGGGGATGACAGACTTGCACAGAAAAAACGGGCCCCCATTCCAAGAAGGAGGCCCGTTCGTGACGCTATCGCGTCGTCAGTGAATATCCGTGTTTTTCCTATTGTGCCCGCCTCGCAGCAAAGGCGCTTCCCATTTGATTCGATCTCTCTCTGCCGGCGAGATTCCGAGTCTGCTTTGGGAAAGTCCTTCCTTTTGTTTACTCGCCTTAGCGAGTTGGCACCTTCAGGTGCTCGGGTTGAGGGCTTGATTCAGGCAGCTCGATGCCGAACAAAGATGCCTGACCGAATTGTTGGCGCCCGCCTTTGGCGGGCTATATTGGCCCGGTGGACTGTTCTCTCCTATCATGAGTTACCTCCATGTCTGGGAAGAGTTTTAACAGGCGCGCACCGTTTTCACTCTTCCGGTCCCCTAACGGGAGGTTTAGCACACACTTTTACCTACTGCTGTAAACCATTCTTGTCAAGATGTTTTTAATTTTTTTCTGACGGACGATTTCGCGATCTTGCAATCAAACTTTTTCGGGTGCTTTGCTCAATCGCCCAAATAAACCACCCTCGACTCGCGACTCTCGGGCAGCTTCTTATCAACGTTCATTGTCGCACCGCTCAGATCCGTGCCGGTGATTAGTTCATACAGCTTACCCATAGCAGCCGGGCTGTTGAGCCGCGTAAATCCGCTCGCCCTACCCATTTCTTGGATCTGATTCGCCATCGACAACAACGGCATCGGGATCTGCAGCTCCGCTGCGACCTCCAGCGCTTGGCGTATGTCCTTGTAGCTATTGCTGAGCGCGCCGCCGTCGTTATTGTTTCGCTTCATGAACTCTTCCAAGCGTGCAGCGGAGGCTTGCGAACCGGTAGTTCGCAGCAGTTGCAAAAATAGTTTGGGATCCGCGCCCTGTGCCGTCAACCAAGAGCAGATTTCTGCAGTAGCGATATTGTTCGCTGTCGAATACATGATCACAGCGATCTTGAACGCTTTCGGCATCCAAGGCTCCGGAAGACAAATGATCGTTTGTGCTACTTCCTTCAAGAAGTCGACGCAGCCGTCAATGATCTTTCGCTTGCCTCCAACGGCAATGGTGAATTGACCTTGCGGAATTACAATCGCTGGGGCTCCGCTGGCGTGAATCGTGCCGCCGAGAAACGCCGCCTGCTTCGCCTCTAACCTGCCTTGCAACTCGCGAACAATCGGGATCGGTACCACTCAGATCGATGAACGTCATACCCGGATGCATGGTCTCGAACGCTCCGGCCTCTCCGAAGACCGCCCGCCGCACCTCGATAGATGATGGAAGCACCGTCAGCGTGATGTCTGAAACAGCGTCTTTGGCAGAAGCGGCAGCGCGCCTCCACGCCGGACCATAGTCTCCATGGTCGTGTGGTTGAGATCGTAAACAGTAAGCGTGTGTCCCAGCGCCAGGATTCGTTCACCGATGGGTCGCCCCGCATTTCCTAAGCCGATCAATCCAATCGTTGGCATCGCGTCTCCTTGAACTGTTCTCGCGGCTTCATTGTGCCTTACCCGACTTCTTCTTCAGCGCGTCTTCGACGATTTGATGCAGCGCCTTTCGCCCGGCTTGATCATTGTACTTATAGGAATTGATCATAAAATAATTTACCCTTCTGCGGAAGATCGTCAGGGGCAAGATCGCTCTTCGGTATATCCATTCGCAGCGAATTCACCTCCGCATATTTTTGCCAGGCCGTCTGTCCCTCGCGGGAAAGCACCCAGTTGACGAAAGAGCTTTGCGGCGTTGGGATGCGGCGCTTTGCTCATCACAGCCATGCAGCATGAGCCCCTCCCATGACCTCCCCTTCTTTCAAAGGATGTGGGAATAAATCCACGGGGAGACCCTGGCTCTTCGCTTTCATGATCGGTTGGCCGCTGCCGATGTAAAAAGAATCTTCCCCTGCCCCAACCAATCTGTGCCCTGCTGCAAATCTCGGGTTAGCTGGATATCCGTTTCGCTCAGTATCCGAGTAATGAACTTATGTCCCAAGGCCGGCGTATAGTAAAAGAATAGAAACGTCTCTCCTCCACCTCCCGCGACCCGTGGATCGAAACTACCGAGCTTGCCTTTCCATTTCGGCAGCAGCAGATCCCACCAGGATTGGATCTCCATCGGATTGAGCAGCTTGGTATTGTAGGAGCCACGCCTGGTGCCAACCTCGCCGGAAATGATGATCGCCGCTTGGTTCTGCGGGTCAGCGAAATGCAATTTTCCATCCCACCACGCCGATGAGTCGTTAATTTCCGGCAAAAGAAGTAAGGGCTTCAACGGCTCCAAGGTTCCCGGCGGAAAGGAAGCAAAACTTGAAGATCCCCCATGACCAGGTCCGCCAGATATTTTCCAGCCCGTCTTTCCGCAACGATGCGTTGATAGTGATCCGCTCCTTTGCCCGGAACGAAGTTGAACTTTATCTCTGAAAAGCTTTTCTGAAACACAGTCCAGAGTTGTTGGTACATCGGGTTGTAGAGGCCCATAAATCACCACTTCCCCTTCTTTCTTCCCAGCCTCAACTAGTTGTTTCCCATTGCTTCTTCCAGTCGGACTGCGCACTGGCGCCGGCCCTGAGAAACCCCAGAGGAGGCATAACGAAACCAGGACCCAGTCTTTCCCACTGTTTCGACGGTTCATACTGCGTTCCTCACAACCAGAGTTGGTTCGCCATTCATTTGCGAGCTTGCAATCCCGCCGCCGTGAACGGACCGGCGCCCATGATCTGATGTACTTCCCACTCGATCAAGTCGAAAGCGGTGAACCCGGCCGCGGTGTACGGATCGTCGGCGGCAATCTTCTCCGCCTCTTGCCGCGATCCGGCACGTATTACATAAATGCCGAGCTTGCGATCCGGCGTCGGGCCCGAGAAGAGAATTTTGCCGTCTTCATGCTGTTGTTTCATCCAGACTAAGTGTTGATCCAAGGTTACGGTCCACTCTTCGCGTGGTTTCACCGGCATCGCCTAAGCACTAAGTACCACATGATCGCCTCCTGATACTTTGCAGTTTGGTTTCAGGTGTCGGGTTTCGGTTTTCAGTTAACGCAAGGCTCGAAACGCAAGACCTGTAACTATGACGAAGGGATATGATTGCCTTCTTCGCCTGTCAAGAACTTTTTCTGGCCGCTATTTGCCCCATGCGATCGCAGCAGACCCGACCACGATACAAAGATCGCTAGCAGGTTGCTCAAAAAGACTCAGAGGCGAGGCGCTCGACAAATCGACGAGCGGACGCGTGCTTAAGCGCATACGTTGGAGCGAGGCGATGGAGCGCAAGCGAAGCATATGAGTTTTTTCAGCAGCAGCCTGCTAGGGAGGTACGGTTTAACTCTGCCATTTTTTGTATATAATGTTTTCGCGCATCGGGCTGCAGAAACGAGGAGAATCTATGCATCGAATCGTTCTCGGTTTAATGGTGTTCAGTTTTCTCGCCGTCCAACCGTCGATATTGAAAGCTCAGGATCAGATTCGGGATCTGGTCGTCAAGATCCATGCAGTGCACCACACCCCCGATGTCTTGCGCCCATGGACCAAAAACAGCCCGCAGCAAGTGAAGGGGCTCGGGCGTAGTGATCGAGGGTAGACGGATCCTCACCAATGCGCACGTGGTGCGTTACGCCAGCCAGATCTACGTCCAACCCAACCAGTCCGCCGAGCGGATCCCGGCGCGCGTGGAAGCGATGACTCCATCGATGGATCTGGCCGTATTGAAACTCGACGACGAATCATTCTTCGAGAAGCGTGGGACGCTTCCGTTCGCCGAGGAATTGCCGCGGGTCAAAGATAACATCAATGTCTATGGCTACCCTACCGGCGGGTCGGAGCTTTCCGTAACTCAAGGCATCGTCTCTCGCATCGAATACACCGAGTATTATTTTCAAACCAGCGGCTTAAGGATTCAGGTGGACGCCGCGCTCAACTTCGGCAACAGCGGCGGACCGGCGGTATCGGATGGAAAATTGGTGGGTCTGGTTTTTAGTCTGATACAAAACGCCCAAAGTATCGGTTATCTGATCCCCGTCGAAGAAATTCAGCTATTTTTGACCGACATCGCCGATGGCAAGTATGACGGTAAACCGCAGCTTTACGAGTATCTTCAAACGGTCGAAAATCAAGCGTTACGCCAAAGACTCAGGCTCCCCGCCGGCGTGAATGGAGTCATGGTCACGGAACCCTACCGGCAGGACCCAAACTACCCGCTCAAGGAGTGGGATGTCATCACCCAGATCGGCAACACGCCCATCGACAGCGAAGGCAAAGTCGCGGTCCGTTACGATCTACGCCTTTCGGCGCCATACCTGGTCCAGAAGCTCGCCAAGGACGGGTATATTGACGTCACGGTCTTTCGCGACGGTAAGCTTATCCCGATGAGGTTGCCGGTCCAATCGCATCGGGAGCTGGTGATGCCCTATCTATTGAATGCGACTCCGCGCTATTTCATTCTCGGCCCCCTGGTTTTTTCCCAAGCGACTCAGGATTATGTCGAGCGCGCAAGCGCTCAAAGGCCGTTGCCCGCAAGCCAGCAAAATAGCCCGCTGGTGACGCGCCGCTACGACAAACCGCGCTTTGATGGTGAAGAGCTGGTCGTCGTTGCGTCGCCGATGTTTCCCCATCGCATCACCAAGGGCTATGACGATCCGGAACGCTTCGTGCTCAGCGAAGTCAACGGTCAACGTGTAAAAGTCTGCAACACCTGGTCCAGCTTCTGCGTGACGACACGCAGCCCCAGATCACTCTCAAATTCGCCAGGGCGTCGCGCCGAACTCACGAAACCATGGTCTTTAATCGTGCCGAACTCTTAGAATCTACCGCCAAGATCATCGAGGAAAACGGTATCCGTTATCCCTACTCCTCTGATCTTCGCCCGCTTTGGGAAAAATCTCTGACCGTCATGCCGAAGCCGGCGTCGGGCTCATGATTGTCCGGGGATCTTCGCGAGGTTTTGCACCGTGCCTCACTAAATTCACGCGCATCTTGCGCTTACTCGTCGATCGCTTTTCTCGCCGCTTGCGGTCTACCCCAAGAACAACTCGCCGGAACGCCGCCGGATTTGAAGATTGAAGTCGTGGTCGGTGGTCTGGACACGGCAGTGGGCCATCGACTTTGCACCCGATGGCAGAATCTTTCTTACGGAACGGCCCGGGCGTATCCGTGTAGTCGGAGGCGGCCGATTACTGCCCGAACCTTGGATGACCTTGGAAGTCGCGGCCGTCGGTGAAGCCGGACTCATGGGTTTGGCGCTTGACCCGCAGTTCAGCCAAAACCGTTTTGTTTACGTCGCTCACACCTATCGTGCCACCAACGGCCGTATGCAAAATCGTCTCGTTCGGCTGCGCGAAGATCCGAAGACCAGCAAAGGCAGTCTCGACAAAGTTCTTATCGATAACGTCGCCGGAGCCAACAACCATGACGGCGGTCGCGTGAAATTTGGTCCTGATGGAAAACTTTACTGGACAATGGGCGATGCGCAAACCACGCGCCTGGCGCAAAGTCCTGTCATCGTTGAACGGAAAAATTCTTCGACTCAACGTAGACGGCACTATTCCAACGGACAATCCGTTTCCCAATTCCTACGTTTACTCCTATGGCCACCGCAATCCTCAAGGCCTCGCCTGGCAACCGAAAACACAACGACTGATATTCAACCGAACATGGCCCCAGCGGATTTCAAGGCTGCTGCCGGGATGAATTGAACTATATCGAACCAGGCAAGAACTATGGTTGGCCGGAAATCCGAGGCGACGAAACACGGGAGGGCATGGTGCCGCCCGTCACTTAATGCAGGGACCAGCGAGACCTGGGCGCCCGCCGGCGCTACATTTGTCAGCCGGGGCCCGTGGGCCGGCTCGCTGCTTTTCACTGGGCTTCGCGGGCAAACACTCTACCGTGTCGTGCTCGACTTCAACGATCCTCGCAAGGTGGCGATGTTCGAGCGTCTACTCTACCGTCAATTCGGTCGCTTGCGTGACATCGCCGAAGGTCCTGATGGAAATTTGTATCTCCTGACCAGCAACCGTGATGGCCGCGGCAGCCCAAAGATGATGACGACCGAGTAATCCGCCTAAGCTTTAAGTGAATTTCCTTTTGTTACGACTTCAAGCGAGATTCCGCGTTGATCGCCACAAACCAGTGAGGATAAGATCGCGGCCATATTGAGGCACGGCTCCGATAATAGGGGTTCACCATGCAAAAAGAATCTACTCGTGGTTGGGAAAAGAATTCGTAGAGCTGTCCGGCGAAGCAAGGCCGGCGTCAACAGCAACTGAAGAGGCGCGAGAGCTCTTTCAACGCTTCGATCAAGAATTGCGGGTCCATGAGTTGTCCCTGGACAACACCGGTTCGGTCAAGGCTTTGGGGACGCGACCGGGAAAGCCGAGACCAAGGCAGCAACGAACGGGTTAAAATTCTTTCCGGTAAAGCCCGCTCAGCGAGTTCGAGCTTTATCGCGCCGGTTCACTTTGACTCGAACGCGAAGGTGGCGATTGACCTGCTCGCCATGCGGCCTCCAGTTCGGACGCCGCAAAGTTTTTGAAAGAGTACGATCCACCCATCGTGCCGTTGCGCTATCTGACCTATGATTCGGTGGTCGTCCTGTCCGGAGTGACCACCGTGCTTGCTACCCTCGACGAGCAGTTGGACAACATTCTCCCACGCATCGAAGATTCGCTTAAAAACGCGGGTAGTTCCTGGGACCGGGTCGCAAAAGTCTCCTTCTTTCTGCACAGAAGTCGAAGAGTTGAAACGCTCAAGGAGCTTTTCAGCAGCCGAGTCGCGGCTAAAATCCCCGTAATGGAATACTCCTTCGTGGATGGATATTCGTCTGAAGGGAAATTGTGCGAGGTCGAAGTCACAGCAACCCTATAACGACCAAGGATCAAACGATGAGTGATAAACGTTTTCGCGTCGCCATATTGGATGATTTTGAAAAGTTGGCTGACACCGTCACGGCTTACGAGAGGCTCAAGGCCCGGGCGGACGTGACCATCCTTCGTGAACGGCTGGATTCGCCGGAGAAAATCGAGCGCGCTCTCGGCGGATGGATGCCCTGTTACTCATGCGTGAACGCACCTACTTCAGCGACAATGAATACAGCCTGATTGCCGAGCTTAAAGCTCATATCGCAAACCGGCCGCACCAGCAGGCATCTCGATTTGCCTTCGGCCACCCGCGCGCGGCATCGCCGTAGCGGGAACACCGGCTGACAATGGCACATCGACCAAAGAACTCACCATCGGACTGATCTTGGCGCTGATGAGAAAGATTCCCCAAGTCGACCGGCGCATGCGGGAAGAAAGTTGGCCACCGCTGGCCGGCCGGCTGCTCGAAGGGAAAAACCGTCGGCGTTTTGGGCTTTCGGGCGGATTGGCCAAGAAGTCGCACGTATCCTTAAAGCGTTCGATACTCGAGTTCTCGCCTACGCACGCACATTGACCGCCGAAAAGGCAGGAGAAATCGGAGCCGAATGTGTTTCTATGGAGACTTTGCTCAAAGAATCTGACATCATGACGATCCACGTGCCGCTCAATGCAAATACCCGTGGCATGATCGGTGATAAAGAACTAGCCATGATGAAACCGGGCGCTCTATTGGTAAATACGGCCCGCGGACCCATCGTATCGGAAGCCGCGATGATCAAGGCGCTTGAAACCGGCCATCTTGGTGGCGTCGGTCTCGAACGTCTTCGACATTGAACCGCTGGCCGGGGATCATCCGCTACGCCGTTTTGACAACGCTATCCTCCTTTCCCACCGCGGTTACGCCACCGTCGAGGTTCTTCGCGAGCGTTACGAGGAGGCGATGACGAATATTTTGAATTTTATGGACGGTAAACCCGTCAACCTGCACAATCCGGAAGTGCTAAAGCGGTAAATTCCAGCTCCACGACCTAAGTAACGATTCAGTCTTCGGGCGGTTACCGAGATCTCGCATCATGCTCGGCGCCACCGTGCCATGATTTCCGTCACTCTACCTAGGACAGCCGACCGCGCCTCCGTTCGATCCCATCCTCGCGACAGTAGCCGATCGTACTCGGTGTGTATGACGAACGTGAGCCTTGACCGCAAGGTCAATTGCCGTCGCATCAAATGACTTTGCCGCAGCAGAGCGGCCAACTCGCCCGCTGTACTTCTCACACGCGTGCTTCGCCATCGCTTCAGCCTCGCCCGGAGGGCAATCTGGGTATCGCGAGCGAACAGAATCTACGAATTGCGCGACGTACTGGATGTCGGCTTGCTCTCGGGCGAGCGAAGCCTTCTCCCGTGCGACTCGGCGCTTTGCTTCGTCGCTGAGGCATTCTTCCTGCGCGCGCTCGAGGGCGCCTGATTCGACCGAGCAAGCCTTGACGCTCGTACCTTTTGCGAGAACGGCTGAACCTCACCACCACTGCCGACAAGGTTGAATACTTCCGGCTGCGGCGCGTCAGCGCAACATCTCCCCGTGGAAGAAACACCAGAAGGTCCAGATCCGCGCATTCCAGGCAAAGCGGCTTCTCCTTCTCCATCCTTAGAAAGCTGCCCTTCCACAACTCCGCACCGCACTCCGCGCAGGCGGAAGGTTTCAGAATTGAAAGACGACAATGTCGCCGCCCGCTTCTGTTGCTGTGGTGTCGCCGGCTTCCATGAATGCTTCTGTCCGCTTGTACCTAAGTTACTGCTCTTGCGGCGTGTGGGTTGACTGAACCGCACGAAGCTAGCTGTATCAGCCGCTCCTCTAGAAGTCTTAACCCAGAACTTATCATTCCTGGATCGCGCCTGAAACATCGGGTGGTGCCCGTGTTGAAAACTGGTGGGTTCATAGATGTGAAACCGTTAATCGGGCGTCCTCTCCCAGTCGGGTGCACCAAAGCAGCAGCAAATAGGTGGGTTGATCTCCAGGGAACACCCATCAATTTTGCCGATTTCTTAGCGGCTCGCGTAATTGGATACTTCGACCAGATTCAGGTCGGGGTCACGGAAATACACCGACATCATCGATCCCCTTGCCCCGTCTCTTTCACCGGGCCTCCGATGAGGCGAACGCCGCATGAATTCAGGTGGGCAATAACCTCAGAAACCGGAACAGAGGTAACAAAGCAAACGTCGGCCGAACCGGGGGTTGGCTTCTCCGCTATCAGAGTACTCTCGCGCCCAAATTGTTGCAGATTGATCTTCTGCGATCCGAAGGCCAGAGCTTTTCTCCCCGCTTCACCGAAGGTAACGACCTCCATGCCCAGCACTTTCGAGTAGAACTCACAGGTTGCGTTCATGTCTTTTACGGTTAAAACCACGTGGTCGATGCTGTCGATCTTCATGACTTACCTCCCAAAGTGAGTTGCTGCGATCCTATCATCTCGAGGTCCGCGGCGTCTAACAGACCATTCCTTAAACCGATCTACTGTCCTTGTATTGAATCGGAAGAAATGGCTTGCCATTATTCGAGATATAGACGACGGTCACTACCATCTTCTCAAGACATGCGAACACCTCAAGCCCCACTGCTCAGCGCTGAAGAATTAGCTGAGACTTCATCGATCACTCTTAACCACTACAATCAACACGCCGACAGTTTCTGGAAGGCACACGCGATCACGATGTGAATCAGAATCGCAATGCGTTGTTGGAACACCTTCATGGTCAAGGGCGATTCCGAATCCTCGATTTCGGTTGTGGGCCGGGCGGGATTTAAAAGTTTTTCGTGACGCGGGTCATGAGGCCATCGGACTGGAAGGAGCCGAACGCTTCGTCCAACTCGCCCGTGAGTACAGCGGTTGTGAAGTGTGGCATCAGGACTTTCTTTCTCTTGAGCTTCCTGCTGACTACTTCGACGGCGTCTTCGCCAATGCCGCCCTCTTTCACGTACCGAGTCAAGAGCTGCCGCGCGTTCTAAAAGAACTCTGGGCGACATTGAAATCGAGCGGCGTGCTCTTCAGCTCGAATCCCCGCGGCGATAACGAAGAAGGCTGGAACGGCGAGCGCTATGGGGTCTATTACAACCTGGAACGATGGCGCGAGCTGGTGACCGGAGCAGGCTTTGTCGAAATCACTCACTACTACCGGCCGCCCGGCCTCCCGCGCGCGCAACAACCGTGGTTGGCGTCCGTCTGGCGGAAAACAACGGTTCTAAATGTTTAAACCGTTCAAGTCGTTCAAACAGTTACATGCGGCGGAGCGAGGCGACGGGCATGACGCACACTCGTCCGCGATACGACGAATTGACAGCAAGTACCGCTATCGCATAAGGTGCGATCAACGCGTTCGGCAAAACAAAAAGCTATTTATACACAAGGGAGGGCAAAAATATGGCGGCAGGCAACGGTCATGGTCAAGGTATCAATGGTGTCATTATTTCATCGGACTCCCACGTAATGGAACCCGTGGATCTTTGGAAGAACGGCGTTCCGGAAAAATACCGTCAAGACGCTCCGCTCTTTCCACCCCACAAAGTGGGCGAAGGATTCCAACATCACGCCGGTGGATGGGATCCCCACGCGCGAATCAAGGAAATGGAAAAGACGGTCTCAGCGCGGAAGTGCTCTATCCGACCCTGATGCTGGATCTGTTTGCTCTCGACGATGCTGGCATGCAGGAGGCGTGCTTCCGGGTCTATAACGATTGGCTAATTGACTATTGCAGCGTGGACACGAACCGTCTGGTCGGGATTCCGGCCATTCCGGTCTATAATATCGATGTCGGCATCAAAGAGCTGGAACGTTGCCACAAAGCTGGCCTCAAAGGCGCCATTATCTGGCAGGCGCCACATCCGGATTTGCCGTTTCATTCGAACCACTATGATAAATTCTGGGCCGCGGCGCAGGACCTGGATACGCCCGTAAGCCTGCACATCTTGACCGGCCACAGCTACAACAAAGATAAAGAAAGAAAAGGAGTGGAACGTTACCGCGGCAGCGTGAACCTTAAGCTCATGGACATAGCCAATGGCCTCTTCGAGCTGGTCTTTTACGGCGTCCTCGAGCGATATCCGAAGCTTAAAATCGTGACGGTCGAGAACGAATGCGGCTGGCTGCCCTGGATCGTTCAACAGTGGGATTACTATTACAACCGCTTCCGCAAAGCAGAATCCGCCGCCGATCACAAAGAACCCAAGCGAGTTTGTCCACAACCAAGTCTATTCCTGCTTCTTCAACGATTCGGTTTGCGGTCACAATCTAGAGTGGTGGGGCCAAGACAATATTATGTGGTCCAACGATTTCCCGCATCCAAACTCGACCTGGCCGCACTCGCTCAAGATCATCCAGCGAGATATCGGCCACCTGCCACTGGAAACCCAGACCAAGGTTTTGGCGACGAACGTCTGCAGACTCTACAATCTCGATTTGGCCAAGATCCCGGAGGGTATTGCTACGGCCGCCGCGGCGGCTCAAGCCTCGGCGTAATCGGTACCTTATGGAGGCAGCGAATGGCGCAACACTTTAGCAAGATTCTCTACGCTACGGACTACTCCAGAGCGTCGGCTCGTGCCCTCGACGAAGCCATCGCTCTGGCCAAGCAGAATGGTGCGGAACTGTTGGTCTTGCATGTCGTCGATCCCGTGCCGGCGTACGTAGCGGGAGAGGATATTGGCGGCGCTGAGCTCTACATGAAGTTGGAACAGACGACCCAAGCAAGACGCCGAAACTGTCCATGAACAAGCTCATGGAAAAACTACGAAAATTGAAGGTGAACGCCAAAAGTCTTTTACTCCGTGGTACCGCTCCCGAGCAGATCGTCAGAGCCGCCAAGAACCGAAGAGCGAACTTGATAGTGATTGGAACGCACGGGCGGACTGGTCTTTCCAAACTTCTCATGGGGAGCGTTGCCAACAAAGTCGTTTCAACCGCTCACTGTCCGGTTCTCAGTGTCCACGGAAAATAGTCTATGGCGCAGGAATATTCGTTACAAAGTTTCATCCACGATATGGATGATATTACCCGCGGCGAAAATTCGCCGGCAACAATCGTCGCTGCCGCGAGACCTTTGCTGGCCAAGCTCGTGCAGCGTCCAGACTGCATTGAGCCGAAGTTTAAGCAGCGGCCCGCCAAGGAGTATGGGCGCTACATGCTCCACCGCGCGCCCCGATTCAACGTTACGGCCGTCGTCTGGGGACCCGGCGATGCCGCCAAAGCGCACAATCACGACACGTGGGGTTTGGTCGGCGTGGTGGAGAACGAAATTCAGGAGACCCGCTTTCGCCGCTTAGACGATAGCTCTAAAGCGGAATACGCTAAGCTGGAGATCAAGGACGTTTTGAAGAATTCCGTAGGAATGGTTTCCTGCCTAGTGCCACCCGACGACGACATCCATGAGATGAATAACGTCTCGGATCGAAACACTGTGGAAATTCATGTTTACGGCAAAGATCTGGCAGAGATGCCGCGCCTGCGTTTCGATGTCGCCAACGACAGCGTCAAGACCTTCGCCAGTCCGAAGTACCAAAACTGCTAGCCCTCTGACGGGTCGAGTTCAAAGTTCAAGCGTTCAAAGTTAGGGCAAAGACTACTGCTTCGCAAAACGATCAGCATACTCTGAACTTTGAACATTGAACCTTGAACAGCTCACGGCGTGAGCTTGACTTCCCATTCCAGGTAACGCCGCATCGCTTCCCTTGTCTCCTTTCACCGAAGGCGACAATACGACATCGTTCGGTTCCACCAGGCAGGTCTCCAGACCTCGCTCAGTCGGATAACCGGCGCGTGCCCAGGTCTGGACACCGCCATCCAAAACTAAAATTTCCTTGTAACCCATTTCCGCGAGCGTTCGCGCCGCGAAGATTGACTCTTGGCCATCACGGCACGAAAGCACGATAGGCTGGACTTTATCGGTCAGCAAACTCGGCAGCTTGAGCTCCAACCAGCCGCGAGAAATCCACTTGCTGCCGGGCAGATGAGCCGCATGCGAAATCGGCGCTGCTGCCTACGTGCAGAACGCGGACCGTTGAACTTTGTAACAACGAACTTACCTCGCCAGGCGCGAGCCTGCGGGCAGTCTTCTTCGCCGCCTCCAATCCGAGCGGTTTGTTTTGCGACCCGCCGGACTCAACTGACTCCGCCGCTGTCGCGCCAAGCGTCAAGACCCCTTAGTAAAACTCTCACATCGTCGAAAGCCCATTTGACGATACCAATAGGCGGCCATGACCGCGCGCGCCGACTGCTTACTGACAAAGATGATCCGGCTGTTTTTCACGGCGACGAAGTCGTCGGCGCGTTGCACCGCCTGACCTGCCGGGTATGATTGAAGCGATCCGGCGATGTGGCCGTCCTCGTACTCACTTTCGGAGCGCACATCGATGAGGTAAGTAACGCCACCGTCATTTCCTCGGAGGTGATCGAGAAGTTCGCGGGCTGAAACCCAGGACAGCTTCTCCTCTTCAGCGATCCGCAGCGCGATCTCCCGGGCATGCTCGCGGCTCTCGTCGGATGCGGCTGGGGGCAACCCTCGCGGGCGCCGATTCCAATTCCAACCCTCCCAACACCCAACCCATGGTGCCGTTTTTGAGCGCGCGGACATTGTTCAAGCCCAAGCGCAGCAGGGCCGCCGTGCCGATAATGCTGCGTGTCCTGCCGGCGCAGTTGACTATCACTGTCGTCTCCGGCTTTCGCTTTCGGGCCTCCGCCCATAAGAATCAAATCGCCGCCGGGAACATTGACACCGCCGGGAATACAGAAACGTCCATACTCCTCCGGCGTTCTTACGTCGAAGATCATCAGGTCGGCGGCTCGCTCCTGCAAGCTTCTAAGTTCTTCCGGGAGATTTCGGGAATGGTTCTTTCATGATGAACCCTCTCGCCGAAGGCTTTGCTGGGAACATTGACGCCGCTGACCGCCGGAAGCTTCTCTTTTCGCCATTCCGGGAGTCCGCCATCCAGGATCGAAACATTCTCGTAACCGAATTCTCCGAGCGTACGGGCAGCGAGCCCTGCGCGGCCTTCGCCCTCGTCGTAAACGACGATGGGAATCCGCCGGTCCGGCACCAGTTCGGCGATGCGAAATTCGATCTGGCTCCGCGGCAACGAAGTCGCGTTGCTAATTTGGCCAAGGTTGAACTCGCCGCGCTCGCGAACATCGAATACGGCATACAAAGTTTCGGAGGCCATCAAAGCCGCCAAATCGCGACACGAAATCTGGTTCGGCATAGTGAAGATCATCCCTTTCTTTCAGACTCAGCTTGACCCACACCCGTGGTTCTGTTCTACTAATGCTCCTGAAAAATGCAAGCAACTTTCCGCACCGGAGGAGTTGTCTTTACGGAGGAGCCCATGCAAAACCCTCAAGATCGGTTTCACGGTTTATTCATCCCTTACGTAACGCCCTTCGACGAGTCCGGCGCTTTGGATATTGAAAGCCTCGAGCGCTTGACCAGCCACTTCGCTTCTCTGAATGGTGTCGCCGGATTGGTATCCTGCGCGCGCATCGGGGAGGGACCGGTACTCACGGTGCAGGAGAAACGCCGCGTCTATGAGAGCGTCGGCAAAATAGCGCGCAAAGCCGGCCGGGTTCACATCGCAACCATCACGCCGCAATCCACAGACGAGGCCATCGATCTGGTGCGCGATCTGGAAACGCTGCCGGTGGATGCCGCCATGATTTTTCCGCCCTTGCTTTTGCCTGGGGCAAAGTGGAAGGAGAACTTAAATTCCGTTTTTTCGAAGATCTCACTGCCAGCACAACTTTACCGTTGGTGCTCTTTCAGATCCCGGTAAAGAGCTACTGGTATGACGTCGAAACCATCTGCCGCATCGCCAAGTTGGAAAAAGTCGTCGCCTTCAAAGAAGCCTCCTTCGACATAAAGCTGTTCGAAGACACCATGCAGCAATTGGAGCGGCAAAACGCAACCATGGAAGTCCTCACCGGCAACGACCGCTTCGTCGCCGAGAGCTATCGGCTAGGCGCCTCCGGTGCCCTGATCGGCGTGTCGAACGTAGCGACGGAGAAAGTGGGCGGCAATGGATACCGCCGGCCGCGCCGGCGATTTTGAAACCGCTGCGGCGATTCAAAAAGAGCTGGAATCCTTAAAGGAGCTGATATTCAGCGAACCCATCGTCGAAGCCGTGGCCCGGATCAAAATCATTCTAGCGCATGAAGGGCTGATCGACACTGCACACTATCCGCCGGCCGCAACTCGGTGTGAGCGAAGCAGAGAAAAAGACAACTGCTCGACAGCTATCAAGCGCTCAAAGAAAAAGACTACCGGTCGCCGGACAATTTCGCCGAGGCCAGGAGAAGCGGGACGGCTCGTTAAACGGTATCCAAGCGGGAATTAACCGTTGGGCGGTCCGCTCAGCGGTATTCCTCGCTTCCTCGTCCGGGAATAACCAACGCAAATAAGGCTACGGTTACCGCCAGCAATATCATGGAGCTGATGGCCAGCGACCAGTGAATTCCGATCAGCCCTCCGATCACGCCCTACCGTCACGCCGCTGAATGCCTTAAGGCCGTTGTGCGACATATTGAACAGGCCGATCAAACGTCCCCGGAGTTGGGTCGGCGCCCCAAGTTGGACCAGAGTCTGTGCCATGGAGAGAAAGCCAAATTGAGCGAGTCCCGCACAGAAGAGCAACGCAATCGCCAGCGGATAGCTGGTGGTGGCGGCAAAACCGGTGATCACCATGCACCAAAGAATAGAGCACATCGCGGCGTTTCGCGCGTCTCGGTTTGAGTAACCCTCTGCCTTCCAACAACAGACCGCCGACAACGGCGCCCGCGGCATTGGCGCCGAGCAGCATACTATAGGCCCACATCTTGGTGGTCATGCCCGAAGTCATGGGCAAACTCCGGCATCTGCGCTTGAAAGGCATTGCCCACGAGCAGCGATGTTGCTCCACCGAGGAGAATCATGGAAAGAATCGTCGGATTCGCCGACGTCTCACGCATGAGTTGAATTGCACCCGTGAAGCTCAGACGCGGCGCCTTCACGCTCATCCCTTCATCACGCCCATGGCCGGTATAGGGCAGCACAAACATCAAGAGGATCATCGGCGCGAACATAAGGACATTGATGAAAAGCCCAACCGGCGGCCCAAAAGCAGCATCGTCGCGCCGCCGACGGCCGGACCAAGGAGAATGCCTAGTTGACGTGCCGTGGAATTGAGTCTGACCGCGCTTTGCAAATACTCGCGGCCGACGATGTCGTGAATGATGAGTTGGCTCCCCGGCCCTCCCACCACTCCTGCCATTCCGTGTATGACCAGAAGAACACAGGCATGCCAAATTTGAATAGTGTCCGTGAGAAATAGAATACCCCAGGTCAAGGAAACGCCGGCATACATAAACTGACCCGCTTGAATCACTCTCCGGCAATCGTGCCGGTCGGCAAGCGCGCCGAAATATACCGAAAAGAATAGAAAAGGGGTCCAATGGCTGATGACGGCGAAGCCGCCAAGAACCGGCGAGTGAAACTTCTGAAACAACAGCCAATAGCTGATCACATGCTCGATGTTGTCGCCCATGGATGAGAGCAAGTTAACGACGAAGTACCTTCGGTAATCACGATGGTGCAACGCTGCGAAAGCAACCTGTCCCTTGGACAGGGACGGCGATCCGCTAGCTGACAGAGGTGGATTTGTAGTCATCGGTTGGTTCTTGGAAGGGCGCAGAAGGTGTGCATGAATCCCGCGCGTCAGTGCGCGAGACGTGTGCTGAACTATCTGAACCGGCTTCAACGCTCGGCCCCGTTAGCCGAATTCCCCATGCTGCCGCCCGGGAATCGTGAAGGCGAACAATACGACTGTGATAGTCAGCAGCACCATCGCGCTCAACGCCAGCGACCAGTGCACACCGATCAATCCCCCAATACGCCCACGGTGACGCCGCTAAACGCTTTCAGCCCCATGCTGGCCATCGCGAACAAACCGATCAGGCGGCCGCGCGAAGCTGCGGCGGCGATAGCAGTTGCACGATTGTCTGGCCCATGGAAGAAAAGGTCAGGTTCAAGACTCCGGCCGTAAAGAGAAACAGGAGAGACAAATAATAACTGCTGGAGAGCGCAAATCCAGTGATCGCGAGACACCACAGGATCGCGCTGATCATCGCGGTACCGACGCGTGGCGGAAGCCAGCCGCGTCCCTCCAGCAGGAACCCGCCGATCACCGCGCCCGCCGCATTGGCGCCGAGGAGCGCGCTGTACGCCAAATCAGCTTTCTCCGTCCCCAGATCGTGCGCAAACTCGGGCATCGTCGCTTGGAACGCGCTGCCGACAAAAAATGACACGCAGCCGGCCAGCACAACCATGGTAATGATCGGCCGGTTACCCGACACCTCGCGGATGATCTCGAACGCGTCGCGCCAACGGAGAGGGCGTCGCACTGGCGTGGTCCCTTCGCGGCTGTGGCCTGTATAAGGCACGGTCAACAACCAGAGAGGTCAATGGCAAATAAATGAGCGCATTGACCACCAAGCCCATGGCCGGGCTCAACAAAAGCATCGAGTGCACCACCCACGGCCGGGCCGAAAAGAACGCCCAGTTGTCGACTCGTGGAGTTGAGTCGTACCGCGCTCTGCAGTTGCTCAGCGCCGACGATATCGTGAATCAGCAGTTGGCTGCCCGGCCCCCAAAGCACTCCTGCCATACCATGAATCACCAGCAAAACGCAGGCATGCCAGAGCTGGATCGTGTCCGTAAAAACAAAAACGCCCACGCCGCTGACACCCCCATGTACATGATCTGAGCGACTTGAATGACTTTGCGGCAATCATAGCGGTCGGCGATGGCGCCGAAATAGACCGAAAAGAACAAAAACGGCGTCCAGTGACTGAGGACTGCAAAACCGGCGAGAACCGGTGATCTGAATTTCTCGTAAAGAAGCCAGTAGCTGATAACATGCTCGATGTTGTCCGCCATCATGGCCAGCATCGTGGTGACAAAGTAGCTGCGGAAATCCCGATGATAGAGCGCCGCGAAGGCGACCTTCTTCCCGGAACCGATTACGTTGCTTTGACTTAGTTCGTTCGCGCTTGACGCCATGGCCGTCACCACGCTTGCTGAGATTAACCTTGAAGAGTAACGGATATTGGATACCGGTGCAAACCACGGGCGGGATTACGCAGCCCTTTGATGCGGACCGCGGCGCGATTCGGCGAGTTCAATACTCAGTCAATTTCGCCACCCCGCGCCGGAGCGGCAAACGCCAATAGCACAAAGGTCACCGCCATCAAGAGCCATCGCGCTAATAGCCAACGACCAGTGAATCCCAATCAAGCCGCCGACGACTCCGACTGTTACTCCGCTAAAGGCGCGCAAACCGAAGGCCGACATGCTGAAAAGTCCGATCAGCCGACCGCGCAGATGGGCCGGCGCGAGCAACTGCACGATCGCTTGCGCAGTCGAATAGAATGAGAGACTCAAGATCCCCGCGCAAAATAACAACACCAGAGACAGAAAATAGTTAGTAGAGAACGCAAACGCCGTGATCAACGCGCACCACATCATGGCGCATGTGATCGCGGTTCGGACGTTCGCCTTAAGCCAGCCCTTTCCTTCGAGCAAGAAGCCGCCAAAAACGGCTCCTGCCGCGCTGGCGATCAGCAAAGCGCTGTATGTGAAATCGGCCTTTTCTGCTCCAAGATCATGAGCGAACTCCGGCATCTGCGTATGATACGCGTTGCCGACGAACAGCGACGCGGCGCCGCCCAAAATCACCATCGTAATGATCGGCCGGTTGTGCCACACCTCACGGACTACACTTATGGCATCTTTCCAGCCGATGGCTCGTTTGGGCGGCGCGCCCTTCGCGGAGATGCCCTGTATAGGGAACCGTAAGCAGCCACAGCGTCATCGGCAAATAAATGAGCGCGTTCGCCAAAAGAGCCACGGACGGTCCCAGCAGCAACATCAAGCCTGCACCCACTGCCGGACCGAAAAGTATGCCGAGCTGGCGGCTGGTCGCGTTGAGCCGCACCGCGCTTTGAATATGCTCCGCTCCCACGATGTCATGGATGATGAGTTGTTCGGCGGGAGTCCACAAAACTCCGGCAATGCCGTGAAGAACGAGCAGAACCGACGCATGCCATATCTGAATGGTTTCGGTATAGAATAGAACCGCCCACGCCACCGGATACGGCCATGTACATGATCTGCGCTAACTGGATGATCTTCCGGCAATCGTAGCGGTCCGCGACGCCGCCGAAATAAACCGAAAGCAACAAGAAATGGCGTCCAGTGACTGATGTCGGCGAAGCCCGCCAACACCGGCGAGTGAAATTTCTGAAACAACAACCAGTAGCTGATGACGTGTTCGATGTTGTCCGCCATCATAGCCAGCATGGTGGTGACAAAAAACCGACGGAAGTCACGATGTTGCAAAGCCGCAAAAGCGACTCTCTTATGCCGAAACCGCCGAGTTTCTCCGTTTAGTGTCGTGCTGTCAGAAGCCAAGGCTGGTCCGTGGTGGAGTGAAGTCGAATCTGAAAAGTAACGAATATCGGGAGGCTATGCAAATCGAATGAGACCGATTGGGAATCTTTGGTGCCTGACTTCGGTCTTGTCTTCTGTTTTATCGGTCTCCACTACCGCCGCACTTGCGTCAACCGCGGGTCCAAGGCATCGCGCAGCGCGTCGCCGAGGAGATTGAAGCTCATCAAGGCAAAGAAAATGAAAAGTCCCGGCAAGAAAACTTGTAGCGGAGCGATGAAAATGTTGGTGGCGGCGTTGGTCAATAGGATTTCCCCAGCTTGGCGTCGGCGGCTGGATGCCGAGTCCCAGAAAACTCAGCGTCGTTTCCGCCCGGATGGCCGCACCGGCATCCAGAGTCGCGGCGACGATGAGCGGCGCGAGGAGTTCGGCAACAAATGACGCAACATGACGCGCCAGCGCGGACGCCCCTAGGCATTGAGCCGCCAACACGAACTCCTGTTCGCGGAAGGAAAGAACGGCGCTGCGAGCCAAGCGGGCGGCATTGGTCCACTCCAGGGCGACGAGAATGATAATGATGTTCAGCAAGCCGCGGGCCGGCCAGTTTAGAAAGGACCAGTAAAAGCACGATGCGCGGGATGGTGTAAATCACATCCACGATTCGCATGAGCGCATTGTCCACAACGCCACCCACATAGCCCGCCAGAATCCCGATCAACCCGCCGAGAATGACGGTGCTAAAACCGACAGTCAACCCGACCGCCAGTGAGACACGTCCTCCATACATGATCCGGACCCACGTGTCCCGTCCCAATTCATCGGTGCCAAACCAGTGGCTGGAAGACGGCATATGCATGCGCTTCCCAAAGAAACCTGGTCGAGTTGGTAAGGAACCACATGGGGTCCCAGAATCACCAGAAGCAACAGAAAAACAAAAAGAAAAAACCGACGTACGCCACTCTGTGTCGCTTGAAGCGCCGCCAGACAATCCGCCAGTATCCTTCTTGGTGCGCAGTCAGATTCATGAACTCAGTTCTGATAACGAATGCGCGGATCGAGCCAACCGTAAAGAATATCGGCCAGCAGGTTAAAGAAAATCACGGTCATCGCAATGATCATCACCACGGTCATCGCCACGACATAGTCATTGCCCATGATCGACGGTATAGAGCAGCCGGCCCATTCCCGGATAGGCGAAGACCGTTTCCACGACCGTCGAACCGCCAACCACTCTCGGCATGGTGACCGCGATGATAGTTACTACTGGAATAAGCGCATTCTTCAGTGCATGCCGTCCGATGACCACCTGTTCGCTGAGTCCCTTGGCTCGTGCCGTGGTCAAATAATCCTGGCGCAGCACCTCCAACAGGCTCGAGCGCATGAAACGCTGCACCTGGATGATCTCGGATATCGCGAGAACGGCCACCGGCAAGATCAGATGCTTGATCCAATCGATCATGTACTCCCAGGTTCCCGGGGTAAGGTCAGGATTGACGATCCCGGATGTAGGCAACCAGCCGAGCTTGACGGAAAAAGCGATGATCATCATCAAGCCAAGCCAGAAGGCGGGCACGGAGTAAGCGATGAAAGTCAACCCGGTCAGCAGATAGTCACCGATGGAATATTGCCTGACGGCGGAATAAATACCCAGCAGAATGGCCATCGACTTACCGATGACCACCGCTGTAATGGTTAGAACGAGCGTGTTCTTCAAAGCCGGCCAGATGATGTCCAGGGCGGGCTGGCCGTACTCCGTCGAATAACCCGGGTTGAGCTGGATCAGCTGCCAGAGCCATTTCCAATACTGGATGTAAACCGGATCATCGAAACCGTAGAGCTTGCGCAAACGCTCGTAGTCTTCGGCGCGCAGACGCGGGATGTCTTGAAGCATCCGATAAAGCGGATCCCCGGCATTAAATAAAGCAGCAAGAAAATCAACGCCGATATGAAAAGCAGCAGCGGCACGATTTGCAGAAGCCGCCGCATGACGTAAACGAAGCATGGTTTCTTATCTCGTCAAAGCTGAGGCTGAGACAGGACGATCCGATCGCGGCAGCGTTTTGAACGCTTTGAACGTTTTGAACGATTGGAACGACCTATTCAGCTCAGGCCTTGTCCCACTGGTACATATTCCAGCTGCTCGAGTTTTGCCCGCCGCTTTCTTGTCTTGGAGTAATTCCACTCAAGCCTTTCTTAGCCACGAGAACCTCCGGTGAATAGTACAGCGGCAAATGCGGCAGAGCGTCACTGAACATCTTGAGAAACTCCAGCTGGAGCTGCTCGGACCGCGCCGGGGTGACGATCGAGTTCAACTCGTCGAGAATCGCGTCTTTTCGCGGGTCATTCCAACCGGAGACGTTTTCGGGAGCAAACTTGTTCTCCGCGTTTGGAATATTTTTAGTGTGAAACCGCTCCTGCCATTCTTCGACTGTAACGTTGTGGGTTCCGATGAAAGCGCCGGGCCAACGGTTGCGGTTTTCCGCGGCATTGAGCAGCCGGTTAGGCAAGTTTTTGATGTTGGTCCGGACGCCGACCTTCTTCCAATAGTCGGCGATGATCGCCTGGGCCTGCTCGTGGTCGCGCCGCTCCGCCGTGACGCGAAACTCGAATTCCATGCGCTCCCCTTTAGCATTAACCAGAACACCGTCCGATCCCGGCTTCCAGCCGGCTTCAGCGAAAGCTTTTTAGCCGTCTCCGGATCGTACTTGTATAGGGTCGCGGTCGCCAGAGCTTTCTTGTAGCTCTTGCGCACCCGCGATAGCGGCAAATGCGAGACGATCTTTTCTCCCTTGAACAAGTTTTGCACCATCGCCTCGCGATCGATCGCATGGAGCAGCGCGCGGCGCACTTTGACGTCGCTGAGCCACGGATTGTCGCGGCTCAAGTTGAGCCAACTCCAGGAAGCCGGACTGATGTGAATCTTCCCCTTTCCCGGCTTCTCCCACTGCTCGCGCAAGATCATGGCGCCGTCAAAAGAGATCATGCTGCGCATGCAAAGATCCACTTCGCCGGCGAGCACTGCGGCAAGATTGGTGTTGGTATCTTCCACGGTTTTGTAGGTCACGCGGTCGATCTTCGGCCGGCCCAGGGTAAAATCTTTGAACGCTTCGAGCTCCATCCGGGTCCCGGCGTCCCACTCGACCACCCGATAAGGGCCGGCGCCAACGAAGTTCTTGTTCCAGTACGGCAGATTGGCGAACGCCTTCATATCGCCTGCACTGAAGGCCTCCTGGAGCAGATGACGCGGAAATGCGCGCACGTGAGTGTACTGGATGGCATAGGCTTCGTTGTAGAGATCGTTCCAGTGGATAACGATGGTCCGATCATCGGGAGTTTCAATCTTCGAGATCAAGTCCGGCACCAGCCGGTCGGGCATGGGAAATTCCGGATGCTTGGCGATTTGCCAACCGAATTCGAAATCTTTCGAGGTGTATGGTTTGCCATCGTGCCACGTGAGACCGGGGCGCAGTTTATAAACCGTAATCATGGTCTTTTTCTGCGTGTCGATCTTCCAGGTGCCCTTCTTCACCGAGGGAAGCTCTTCGGCGAGCACGGCGACACGCTCCAGAGTTACCGGATTTTGAGTCACAAGACCCGCATCGACCATCGACACATGTTCGGTCTCGCGCCGATTGTGATATCCGAGGCTGGTAACCTGGCGTTCTCCGTGGATGACGATCCTTTTCGCGCCGGCTGAGCGGCAAAAGCAGAGGATTCGTCCACGAGGCAACTCCCGCCGAAGCCACCGATACACCCGCTAACTTCATAAACTGCCGCCGTGTCACGGCACCGGTCAGCTTGCTGGATGATTGTCTTTTTCGGTTTGACATGAAGGCCTCCTTTTGGCTGGAACTATTGCCGGCACCCATATAACTAAGGAGTCACTTGGCTGTCAATCAGAGTTTGTCGACGAGACCACTTTTCTCCCTTCCTTGACAACCCTCAAAACAGAGGGATACAAAGAAGTTCGTGACAAATACCCACGGCGGCATACGGCGCTACGGGTCAATCCCAAGGAGGCCTAAATGGCAATCGATTTTGAAGACCACTGCTGGAAAGATATCGTGACACCGGAAATTCTTGAAACCTATACCCCTTATCACCGCCAGACCTATATCGGGCAAAGGCCCGCGCTTCTGGCGATCGATCTCTACAATCTCGCTTACGAAGGTGGACCGAAGGAGCCCCACGAGCTGGTCAAGACACACAAAAGTTCTTGCGGCATTTATGCCCACAACGCCATCAAGCCGACAGAGGAACTCTTCGCTCTGGCGCGCTCACTCAAGATTCCGGTTTTCTACACCACCACCGAAACTCGCAAAGAAGCGAAACCTGACACGATCTATGCCACCAACCGTCAGCGGGTGAAGATTGATCCCCAAGCGTTCGAGATCAAGGAAGAGTTCAAACCTGAACCGGGCGACGTGGTCATCTTCAAAGAACGTGCGAGTGGATTTTTCGGTACGCCGCTGGTGGCTCATCTTACCCAATTGGGTATCGATAGCTTGATCGTCTGCGGCGAAAGCACCAGCGGTTGCGTGCGCGCCAGTTGCGTTGATGCTTACTCATTGGGCTATCACGTATCGATCGTCGAAGAATGCGTCTTCGACCGGAGCCCGCTCTCGCACAAGGTGAATCTCTTCGACTTGCATCATAAGTACTCCGACGTGATGAAACTAGAAGAGGTCAAAGAAAGTCTCAAACAGGAGCGGCCGCGGAAGGCCAGCTGACGAATGTTCAAGCCGATCAAGCCGTTTAAGCCGTTCAAATCGATAGAGGGAGGGTCGGCGAGTTCTCAACGGATTGAACGTTTTGAACAGCTTGAACTGTTTGAACGCAGATAGACAACCATGCCCTATAGCACCGCCAACGGCATCAAAATCTACTACGAAGTTTCCGGTGCAGGCTTGCCTTTTGTCATGGTTCACGCCAACCCATTTGATCACAACTTGTGGATGTACCAGATCGCTCACTTTTCGACCTACTTCAAAGTTATTGCCATCGACATACGCGGCTACGGCCGCTCGGACAAGCCAACGACGCCCTTCAGCCTTGAAGAGATGGCTGACGACGTTTTAGGTGTTTGCCGCGACCAAGAAGTGAAAGAGGCGATTTTGGGCGGCGTTAGCGTCGGCTCGGGAATGGCGCTACTGCTCGGATTGGACCATCCGGAGATGTTCAAAGCCTTGATCCTTGTCGGCGGCAATAGCGGCGGAGCCGGAAGTATTGAGGCACGGATTCATGGTTATACCAAAATCGGCATCGAGACCTATCACATCCAGCACTTGAAGGAACTCGTTGCCCCCGATTTTCCTGGAACCAAACTGGGCAAAATATCTTCTCGCCACATTTGTCGAAAGAGATCCCTGGCTCAACGGAGAATCCATCGGGCAGATTTTTCGCGCCCGCGGCGGGACCGACATGACCTCTCGGCTCGGATCGATGAAAGTCCCCACATTGGTTATCAACGGCGAATACGACAACTCGCTTGCCGCCGGCAAGAAAACGGCTTCGTTGATTCCCGGAGCCGTCCACAAGATACTGCCCAAGACCGGGCACGCCTGCTGTATCGAAGATCCGGGCGGTTTCTGACGAGTTGGTCATGGAATTCTTAAAGGCCCAGGGCCTGATGCCTTCGTCGCCTAGCCACTAATTTGTCTCCGCATACCGCGGTCTTATCTCTCCTGGTCCGGTGTATCAGAAACTCGTCGTCTAATTCGCACTCGCTTTCCAGCCGAATTGACGGGTGCACCGGAGGCCACAATTTCGTTGCTAACAGCCGAAACAGGACAATTGCTTCGTGCAGAACAGACTGAGAAGTGTTATAGGAAAAGAAACGTAACTAGGAGGAGCGCAATGGCTGTTAATGTAGAGAAACTAAAAAGTATGGCGCCCCCGAAGGGAATGGATTTTCATATCAGCAAGCTTCGGCCACATCGTCTTGCAAGTGAGCGACCTGGAAAAATCCACCGCTTTTACACCCAAGTGCTGGGTTTCAAAGTGTCCGACGTTCACCCCGAGGAAATGATGCCGGGAGGTATGGTCTTTCTGCGCTGCAATACGGACCATCACTGTTTGGCGTTGGTCGGCGCCGGCGATGGGAAAACGCGAACCGGGAACTGCACCATCTCGCTTTCGAGGTCCCGACCCTGGCAGAAGTCATCCGCGCCCGCGATCGCTCTGCGCGCCGCTGACGCGAAGATCGACTTTCGAGGGACGTCGACGCGCCGGCTGCCAGATCGCCGTGGAGTTTCGCGATCCCGATAATCATTCCTTGAAATCTACTGGGGTGTCGATCAGGTCGGCAGCGACGGCCGCGTGCGTCCGTCCAATGAGTGGCACGGCGTAAGATCGTTGGAAGAAGCCATAGCCAATCCTGTGCCGGGCCAGGACACCCACATCCCTCGATGAGTTCGGATTCACAGTCTCCTCGAAAATCTCATTGACACCTCATCACGCGCGTTGGTGATCGGAGTTGGCGGCGGAGGTGACGTTGATCGGCGCCCCGCGGCCGCGCGGTTTTGAGTTCTGCGGCTTGGAATTCGTCCTCGGCGGCCTCGTGGAACGTTCGGTCTTTGATCCGATTCCAGGCCGCGCATGCTGAACGAAGTGGAAAACGTCCGCGTTCTCCATCCTCGTGTCTGGATGGCAAACCCAAAAGCCAGACCAATGACGGGAGTCTTCTTTGCCGAGTCTAGGATGGCAGCCGTCTGCAGGCAAGGAAGTTTCGCTTGTCGACATCAACGGCGGCGTAAACGGCGTGGTGGAGGGGCTGGAAGTCGCAATCAAGGAATTTAACACCGACCTCCTCGTCGGCCTCGACGTTGGCGGAGACTCCTTGGCGCAAGGCAACGAGCCGGGACTGCGCAGCCCCCTGGCAGACTCCATCAGCGCTCGCGGCATACGCCGAGTTGGAAAGACGCGGGCGCCGCACTCTCTGGGCTGTCTTCGGCTATGGCAGCGACGGCGAATTGACCGTGGATGAAATTGAACTGGCGCTGGGCAAGCTGGCGGCAGCCGGCGCGTGGCTCGGTACCACTTCGCTGACGCCGCAAATCGCGTCTGAATTGGCGGAAGTCATCAAAACCGTATCCACCGAGGCCAGCGCCATCCCAGTTCAATGCTTCTATGGTGCTTGGGAAACTCCAAAATCCGCAGCGACCAAAGGAACGTCAAGCTGACACCTCTTACCGCGCTGATTTTCTTCATGTCGGCGACAAAGTTGTTCCAGACACTTGCTCGGCCCGCTCGTGCCGTAAGCAAGAGCGGCTCATTGGAAGAGGCCAACGATGCGCTGCATGCCATTGGCATCAAGACCGAACTTGATCTCGAACGCGAAAAGTACCGTGCCGGCAACAAAAGCTAAGACCAATTATGTTTGCCGATTTGCAACGAGACATGGTCGTTCTGATGGCCTCGCGGGGGATTAGAGCGTTTGCCTTCTCCTATCTCGGCGTGGTTTTTGCCATTTATCTCAGTCAGCTCGGCTATTCCACGGTGACAATCGGTCTAGTTATCTCCACCGCTTCCGCCAGCGTGGAAAACTATGGCTTTTCCCCACCGGCTTGCCTCCATGATTTATTTGTTCCTCCCCTTGGCGCCGAGTTTCGATCGCCGCGGCGATGACCGTCGTCCGCTCTTTTCTGGCTTATATGGACAATCCCTTGAGAAGCTCCTTCATCATGGGGATCGTCCGGCCGGAGGATCGAGGCTCAGCGGCAGGGATTACAACTCTGTCGCGCCACGTGCCGGTGGCTCTCAGCCCTACGCTCTCGGCTTACCTCATGCAGTCATTTTCCCTCAATGTGCCGATCTTCATTGGGGGTTTCTTGCAGTTGCTTCACGACTGTGTTTTTATCTCCTCTTTCGCAACGTGAAGCCTCCGGAGGAAGAAGTCGCCTCGAGGATAACCCATCATCATGTTTCGCGATCTCCATCACGACGCCAAACTACTGATGTTTTCGCGCGGCATTCGCGCTTTTGCATTCTCCTACTTGGGTGTGGTCTTCGCCATCTACCTGACCGGTTGGGCTATTCGACGGTGGTCGTGGGAATGATCTTCTCCGTTGCCTACATCAGCAGCGCGTTGCTCACGGCAGTTTGGGGATTTCTTTCAGACCGCTTAGGGCGACGACGGATCCTGATGCTGCTGGCTGCCTTAACCATCGTCTCCAATGTCATTTACATCTTTTTTAGCAGCCTGTTTTTCATCCTGCTCGCAGTGGTGATCGCGAGCGTGGGCGCGGGCGGTTCCGGGGCGGGGGTCCGGCGGCGGCCCCTTCAACCCGGTGGAGGAGGCCCTGCTCGCCGAGAAATGCAGCGCTGAAAACAGGAACCAAGTTTTCTCGATCAACTCCTTTGTCGGATCGGTGATGGGCTCTCTCGGCGCTCTGGTAGCGGTCTCGCCCCAATACTTGCAGGAAAGCTGGGGCTGGGAAGCCATCTCTCGTCCTACAAGCCTTTGTTCGGCTGACCATCCTGTTCAGCATCGTTCTGTTTTTCGTTTACAGCTCCATCAGCGAACAACACCAGGTCCGCAAAGTCGAAAAAAGATTTCGCGAAAGACCGGCGTTTTTGTGACCAAGATGTCGATCTTGGGGATGGTCGATAATTTTGGCGCTGGGATGGCGGGCTCCCTGGTCTCTTATTGGTTTTTTCTGCGCTTCGGTGTCGAACTAAAAGCTCTGGGAGTGCTCTTCTTTCTGTCCTATTTTCTGGCCGCTCTTTCATTTCTCGTGGCGCCCATGGTGGCGCGTTACCTTGGCGTCGTACGCACCATGGCTTTCTCCCACGGACTCGCATCCATGATATATCTGGTCATCCCTTTTGCGCCGACCTTTTTCCTCGCAGGTTTGCTCCTGACCATCCGGTCCTTTTTGCGTACATGGATAATCTTTGCGGGCTTCCTTCACAATGGCCATGGTTAAATCCGGAAGAGAGAGGCTCCGCTGCCGGAGTCACAGGGCTTGCCCGAGTTGTCCCCTTCAGCATCAGCCCGACGATCTCCACCTATCTGATGCAGACTGTATCTTTGACACTTCCATTGTTCATAGGGGGCGGGTTACAATTGGTTAACGACATTGCCTTTTATTTGATGTTTCGTCACGTGAGACCTCCGGAAGAAATCAAGCGAGCCCGTCGCCCAAGAGAGTTCGGCTTGAGTTACTTTTGGCGCATAGCGGAAGAGAGAATCCTCGACGCCCAACGAGCGGGGCTTTCGATGACCTTCCCGGCAAGGGAAACCTCTTAATCTCGAGGACCTGAGCTGGGTACCGGAAGATTTGCGCATCGGCTATCACATCCTCAAGAACGCCCACGTGACTGCCGCCGGAGGCTGAACTGTTGAAGCGACATTCACACCCTCGAAGATCTCTTGAAACATGTCGAAGATGAAGGGCAGCGACGGGCCCTTGCAAAGAGTATCCAGTTCAAAATGATCCGCCTCGATCTTTGAAGCGGCGTTCCCTGTCGGTGACCTCCGTCAGGGACTATGGCCGAAAATTAGTGGCTAAGTTTGGCGTCAAGTAAGAAAATTTAGATTATCTCCAACTTCACTTTTCCGCTTTCTTGCCTCACTATTGACGACGAATCCAGACCTCGAACCGGTGGACGCGCGGTGTTTTGTTCCATATTCGAACCAGTGTTGGCGTCGCGAGTACGCCCGAGCCATCTCATGGCGGCTGCGTGTTTTCCAACTCAGAGCTGTTGCCCAATATTAAGGCGAAGACCGGTCCTGAAATTATGACAGAAATCCTTCGATTGCTTAGAAACTTCCGAAACTGACAAATTACCTGGAAGGTGAGACTTGTCATGTTTTGACATATCGACGGCAGCCTAAGAAAGTCAATAAAATTGTAATTTACTGATTCGATTCGACTTTTGCTGTGGAAAATTCAGGCAATCCGGCTGATGTATGCTTTGGACGGCCCGCATTACCGGGTACCTGAACAACTTACCCACAGGTTTGTCCACAGTTTTTGTGGAAATGTGGCAGCAAGCTCTACAGAAACGTTTCATGACGGGGTGAAATCGAGGTCAGCGCATGGATCACTTGACTGCAAACTGCTCTCTGACCCAGCTTACTTAACAAGAATCATAGACCCCTTCGAAAACTGCATGGTCGGACCTCACCCCTGGTTAGAATTTGGCGCAGCATTCTCACCTTCGACGCATGAGCGCTAATGCCCGAACTTTGCAAAGAACAGCGCTTCGGTTATTGCTTTTCCCTGTAAGCAAGACTGGTAAGCTGAGTAATGGGAAGAGGAGAAAGCCATGAAACAAAGTCACGGCATTGAATGCATGGTTGTTTCAGTGGTGCAACGAGCCTCCGTAAACCTGGTGGCGAAGGCAACGGAAGGCGGGTATTTTGCTGGTATGGCGGAATCAGCGTCGCCTCGCTGGCTTACGGCGGCGTTTGAGGATCCCGACCATTCGCGACTGGCTCTCCGAAACAGGCGTGGAGTTAGTCGTGACGCCGTAACACCTACCGGAAGATCCCGGAAGCGAGGAAAACTTCGGAATGGGCCATTGAATCCAATCGACAAGAAGATATATCAGGGTCACTCACTTCCGCACGTTTTACCTGACATCGTCGTGATGAGAGACGGCAACTGGCTGTTCTGGTGGCATTATCAACCGCGCTGGTTTTGATAGAACCAATTGGCGTGATCCGGCAAAGGAGGAACGTGCATGGCTGAAGAAAAATCTCCCATCAAGATCAAGAAAATCGGGCACGTGGTTTTAAATGTCAGCGATATTCGAGCGCGAAAGCAGCAAAGTTCTGGACGGAAATTACGGGCTTTAAATTCTCCGACCGAAACGAAATCGGCATGGTATTTTTCCGCAATGCGACGGATCACCACTACGGTTGCTCTGCTAAGCAAGCCAAAGAGAAAATGAATTGCCCAAACGCGGCCAGGGTCGGGTTTTGATCATATGGCCCTGAAGTGGGCGACCGTTTCGGAGCTCTTCAAGATTCGCGATTTCCTCAGGTCCAGGAGCGAATTGCTTACGAGGGCCGCCGCGGCCCAGGGGTAATCCGGGCGTCGAATTCTACGATCCTGACGGCTATAGAAATCGAGATCTACGCCGCCATGGACCAGGTCGGTACAGACGGTAAAGCCGCCCCGCTAATGAATGAAATGTGCACCACCCTGGAAGAGGCGGTGGAAAACCGCCGCCGGTGCTGAATACAGTTAAGGTCGTTTTTCCAAATAGTATTTCGAAAACACGGCTAGTACATAATCGCAAGTTTTGCTGGAGTGATCGTCTCGGCAAGGATGAGGAGGCTACTTGCCCCTCATCCCGGTTCTTTCTTCAGGGAGAGGAGAAGGAATAGCGCAGCGCCCGATGATCCATAGAAGCGATGATTTCCATCCGCCGTTTGCACAAACGTTTCATCGTTAGCGACGGCGCGGTTGCCGGCGGTCAAACCCTCGACCTGAAATCGCCGAAGGCGAGCTGTTCGTTATCGTCGAGCTAGCGGCTCCGGAAACCACCCCCGCTTCGTTGCATCGCCGGCCTCGAAACTCCCTGACGGCGGCGATCCGCATCGCTGGTCGAATCGTATCCTCCGACAATCCCCTACCTGGGTGCCGCCTCAGCAGCGCAACCTAGGGAATGGTGGCCAAACCTACGCCGTCCGGCCCCATCTGACGGTTTTCACAACGTCGCTCTTCCGGTTGGCCGAAGGCTCACAGAGAATACGCGGAAACAGTCGCGAGTCGCGTCCGGGAAGCTGGCGGCTGGTCCAACTGGCGTGAGCTGGCTGAACGGCCGCGCGACCTTGCTTAGCGGCGGGCAGCAGCAGCGCGTCGCTCCTGCCCGTGCTATCGCTGTGAATCCACGCATCCTGTTAATGGACGAGCCCTTGAGCAATCCTCGGACGCCCGTCTGCGCGAAGAGGTCCGGGGTAAAATCCGCGAGCCGCGAAGCAGCTCTGGTTCAACCGTGCTCTACGTCACCCACGATCAGATCGAAGCGATGGCCATGTCGGACAAGATCGCGCTCATGCAATCAGGCGAGCTGCCGCAGGTCGGCCGTCCCATGAACTGTATCATCGCCCGGCACGGCCGAGGTCGGAGTGTGGATCGGTCACATCGGCATGGGTGAAAAGATCGTCGCTGGATCGTCTCCGGCGGAAACGCCAATCGGCCGGCGTTGGGCATCAGAGAAATGTGCGCGGCCGGGGAAGATGTTCTGGGTCGGTTTTCGCCCGGAAGCTGACCGTTGTTGAAGATCACCGGGCAACAGATTCCAATGCTTCTTGCAAGCAACTCTTCGAACCAGCACTTTTCTCGGCGACCAGTTCATCTATTGCGTCGAAGTCCGTGATCAATCTTGCAGGAAAGGGGCTAAGCATTCCGGCACAAAGATGGGAAGCTCTATACTTCTACGTCCATCCGAAGATCGTCGCGGTTTTTCCGGCTGGACAAAGACCGGTCTTACGGTTCTGGAACAAACCACGCGTCCAGCAGGCTGCGTGAACCATTAGCCAATAGAGGGGCCTCGCTATGATGCGTTTTAGAATCCGTTTTTGCATGATTGCAACCGTCGCGATGCAACTGAACGCTTGTCGCCGTGGAGCACCTGCAGACGCAGCCGCTGCCCCAACCTTGGCGCAGCTCATCGAGGGAGCCAAAAAAGAAGGCACGCTCAAAGGACAGTGGGGACCAGGCGCGTCTGGCGGCAGCGTCGGCTTCGCCGAGATTATGGCCGGAACTGAATAAGAAGTACGGACTCTAACCCTCAAAGGCAGTTTACCCCCGGCCCGGACATGCAACGCGCTAATGCTCAGGATCGCTCAGGAGGCGGCAGCCGGCAACCCGCTAGCACCGACGTTCACCCGGAAATTCAAGCCACCCTTGATGCCATGCAAGCCGACGGTCTGAAGCCTGTGGATTGGCCGAGCATCCTGCCAAGACCGCTTCCCCGAAACCGGGCTTGATCCCATCGCGCCCCGGGAGTCGCCCATCGCGTTCGGCTACCGCGGTGGTGGGCATTCTCTACAATACACAGACCTCGTCAAAGTGGTGAAGACATCCCGCGCCGCCTGGAAGACGTCCCTGAAACCCAAGTGGAAGGGTAAGATAGCCTCAACACCGCACGCGCAGCAGGAATGCGGAACTGGCCATGCCAGGGATGCTCGGGCGCGAATAGGCGCTATGGGCTTTACCAGGAAGCTCTCCCAACATATCGGCGGGCTTGCAGCTGCGGCGAGTCGGAGCGCTTCCACCAGCGGAGAGTTTCTTGATGATGGTGCTGACCTGCGGCGGCAGCGATGCCATCGTAGCAGCTAGCGCAAAGACCGGCGCGCCCATCGATCATACCGTCGTGGAAGAGGGCACCGTACTGCACATGCAGATACGGCGGCATCCCGGAAGAACTCACACCTCGCCCAATGCCGGTGCGCTACTCACGGCCCATTTGGCACACCCGGAGGGCCAGGCCGTGCCGTGGAAGCACTGATGGGCTGGACCTTCACAGATCTATCCTGAATCGAACATGAAGAAAGATGTGAGAAAGTAAGGAAGTCAGGGGAAAGGTCGCTTTGAACACACCGCAGTGGTTGGCCTCTCTAAAAGACTACCAGGAGACGCAAAAAGAACTGGAGAAAATTCTCCGGGAAGGCGGCGCAAAGTAAACAGAAGGTCAAAGCGAGAAAGGAATATCAATGCAAGCCGTTCTCCGACTGCCGGTCCGTCTGGTGGGAGAGAATTCAAATCTCGCCCTTGGTGCTCTCCATATCCTTGGCGCCGATGATCCTGATCGTGGCCTTCGGTCACGGTCAGTGTTCTGGGTGAGTTTTCAAAAGGGGATCTCGGTACGGCATCGGCGATCTTACACCCTGGCGAATTACCGGGAGCTGTTAACCGATCCCTTCGTGCTGCAGGTTATCAAGAACACCCTCATTTTTGCCTGTGTCGAGCACTCTAGTTGCGCTTGCTATCGGCCTGCCGATTGCGTGGCTAGTGGAGCGGACGACGCTTCCCGGGAAGACGCTGGTTTACACCTCTCATGACTTTAGGTTTGCTCATACCTCGGAATTTACACCGCCATGGGCTGGACGCTGATCGCCCATCCGAGAATCGGTATCTTGAACCGATGGCTCGCTGACCTCTTCGCTCTTGAAAGCGGTCCCGTCAATATCGCGACTCTCATCGGCATGGGTTTCGTTCAGGGTCTCTAGCCTCGCCTCGCTGGCGTTCATCTTGACAGCCCAGATGTTCCGCGCCATGAACCCTCCCTCGAAGAAGCGGCCAAAGTTCATGGCATGGGCTTCGGCGGAACATTTCGCCGGATCACCCTTCCCCTCGCTATGCCCGGCATTCTCGCCGCAGTGATTTACATCGTAACTATCGGCTTGGCCACCTTCGACATCCCGGCCATCCTCGGTCTGGGCAACCGGGTCTACATGCTCAGCACCTTCATCTATCTGAAGGTTCACCCCCAGGGGAGCGGCCTGCCCGAGTACGGCATCACCGGCGCCGTGGGCGTATTCATGATTGGTATCGCGGGACTGCTCACCCTGTGGTACGGACAAGTGCTCAAACAAGGCCATCGCTTCGAGGTCGTTACCGGCAAAGGCTATCGTCCCGCGCTGATCGATCTCGGTGGCTGGAGTGTTGCCAGTTGGGGCTTCATCGCTTCTTATGCCTTTTATGTCCAAACTATTGCCGCTCCTCATGATCGCCTATGCGGCCCTGACTCTCACTTTGCGCCGCCCTCGTGGGAAATGATGGGCTGTCTCCTCATTGGTTCATTTCTTTCTAGATGGACTGGGAGCTGGTGCTGCGGGGAGTCAAGAACACGGTAAACTCTGGTGACTGGTAGTGCCGCGTGCTGGTTGTGCTCTTTGCCTCTGCATTCCGTGGCTGGTGGTGCGCTCCCGTCGACGGGCCCGCTACCTCCTCGAATCGGTGCCTTTCGCCCCACGCGCTTCCCGAAGTGATTCTTGCCATCGGTGCCCTGCTGCTCGCCCTTCTCGTATTGGGCGATGCCGTGCCACTCTACGGCTCGGTCTGGCTGATTGCGTTGGTTTACGTGGTCGCCCGTTTGGCCTTCGCTACCCGGGCCATGAACGGCTCGCTGTCTCCAGGTTCATAAAGAGCTTGAGGAAGCCGCCTTCGTTGCCGGGCTATCGAATTTTCGCACCGCGTGGCGAATCCTGTTACCGCTCGTCAGGCCTGCCGTGATGTCGGTCTGGATCTGGACCGCGCTGCTGGTCTATCGCGAGCTGACCGTCGCCGTTTTTCTCACGGTCCAAGACAACATACTACCTTTACCTGCGGTAGTCTGGAGCTATTGGTATAGCGGCGGAATCAACAAGGCATCCGCGGTCACACTTGTGATGACCCTCGTGCTCACTCCGTTGATCCTGGTATTCTGGTGGTTTGCCGGCGGAGCCAAGTCTCTGTTCAATAAGCTCATCGCGGAGCAATTTAGGAATTTAGGTTAAGCAATCAAAGGAGGCCGCAATGCGTAACCGCTGTACTATCAAACTTAGACTTTCCAGTGGCTGGACCGCCGCGATGATCGGGATCGCCGTTTTTCTAACAAGTGGCGCGCTCCTGGCGCAGACTAGGGGTGAGCTTGAACGGCAAAGTGACGTCGCTGAAGGGGCAGGAGTTGATGGCGGAAACCACAAGTGGGCCCGCGGCGGTGAAGCTCAACGACAAGACGGTAATCCGCGGCGAGCTTCCCATCAAGTTTTCCGATATTACGCCCGGCATGTATGTCGGCGCCACTGCGGCAAAGCGAGCCGGACGGAACTTTCCGTGCTTCGCGCTTGCATGTTTTCAGCGAAGACCAGCGGGGTACGGGCGAGGGCACGGACCGCTCAGCTCAGCACCGGGAAGCGGCCTCACCATGACCAACGCCAACGTCGAGACCGTGGAGGACGTTGCGGTTCAAGACGTGCAGGGACGCGTGTTGTTGCTCAAATACAAAGGCGGCGAAATTAAAGTCCTGGTGCCGGCGGATACGGTGGTGGTCAAGCGGGTTATCGGAGACTCGACATGGTTGAAATCCGGCGCCGAATTATCGATTACGGCCAACCGCGCCGACGACGGGGCGCTTACGGCGACACAGATCACGGTAAGAGCGGGGAAATAGGCAAGCAGCGAAGCCACCGATTCTTACATTTCGAAGTCTGAGAATTTATCTCTGACATTTTATACTGCCAGCCGTGGTGACAAAAACCGTTCTCGTGCCAAGCATGTCCTGAGCTTGCCGAAGGGACGCCGCTAGCACGCAAAGAAAGACCCTTACTTAGTTTCTTCGAGCCTTGGCGATCTTTGCGCCTTTGCGCGAGCTTCTTCTTCATCCCAAAATTTCAAATATCTTTGGCTAGATTTCGTCTTCTGAAAATACTTACTATTGCCCGGAATGGCCGGCTTACGATTCCGCGATCTCGTACTGATCGTGGCGCAGCTCTTGGCTGACTTTGATGATGATTCGACGATTGATTTCCCGTTCCAGATTTTCCAGGCTGTTGTTCTTCTCGTCGTAGAGAAAATTGGCGACATCCGGGTGCAGGCGCACGACAATATTCTTGCCGTTCTCCAGATTCGCCTGTTGTTTCTTGATCGCGCGCGTAAGAGGTCGTAAGCGACCGTCACGGAAGATTTGATCCGGCCTCGCCCGTCACAATGCGGACAAGGACTTAGCAGCTGATTCTCCAGACTCTCCCGCGTCCGCTGGCGCGTCATTTCGACCAGGCCAAGCTCCGGATATCTTCAGTATGTTAGTGCGGGCTTTGTCTTTTTAAGCGCGTCCCTGAGGGCATCGTAGACTTTCTTACGATTGGAATCCTTCTCCATGTCGATAAAGTCGATGATAATGATGCCACCCACGTTTCTAAGGCGGAGTTGGCGCACTCACTTCGTGGGCAGCTTCCAAATTGGTCCTGACGATGGTCTCCTCTTGGTTCCGTTTGCCTACGAACCGTCCAGTGTTAACGTCAATGGCCGTCAAAGCCTCCGTGCGCTCGATGATGATGTAGCCTCCGGAACGGAGCCAGACCCGTCGATCCAAAGCCTTGGTGATTTTTTCTTCGATGCCATGACGGTCGAACAGGGGCTCCGCCCCCGAGTACAAAACAATTTTGGCTTTGAGCCGCGGCATGAACTGACGGATAAAATCCATGATGCGGCGGTGATCCTTGGCCGAATCGATCACCACCTGTTCAGTGTCCGCCGTGAAAAATCACGAATCGTTCTGGCGATGAGATCCAGATCCTGGTGGATCAACGCAGGGGCGGCTGCTTTCTCCGCCTTCTGCTGCAGGCGTCGCCAAAGTATCCTCAGAAAGCGCAGATCTCTTTGAATCTCGCGTTTGCTTCGTCCTTCCGAGGCCGTTCTTAAGATGAACCCGCCATCCTCGGTCAGCACCGACTCGGCAATCTCCTTTAACCGCTTGCGTTCCTCTTCGCTTTCGATTCGTCGCGAGATGCCAATATGCTTCGTCCCGGGCATGAAAACCATGTAGCGGCCAGGCAACGAGATATGGGAAGTAACCCGCGCGCCTTTCGTACCCAGCGGATCTTTGGCCACTTGTACTAAAATTGCTTCATCTCGGGATAGCTGCTTTTCCAAAGGGAGACGGTGATGGGGGACCCGCTTGGGAGGTGCTTCCACTTCCACATCCTCACCTGGAGAATCGATAAGCTGCACATCTTCCGGGACACTGGAGAAGTCCGAGGCATGTAAAAATGCGGCTTTTTCCATGCCGATATCGACAAAAGCGGCCTGCATGCCGGGTAGGACCCTTGAGACCTTGCCTTTATAGATATTCCCCGCGATGCCCATTTCTTCCTTGCGTTCGATGAGGAATTCCGCGAGAAGGCCATCCTCAACGATGGCAATGCGGCTTTCCTGGGAACTAGAATTGATAAAAATTTCTTGTTTCATACGGAATGTTTGTAACCGAGGCAGGGGTAGCGCAAGAAGGATCACCGGCCAGCATCGGAGATCCACGAACGTCCATTGGCAGCTCTTTAACCTTATAGTGTAAATTATTCCTGACTTCAACCACGGTTATGATCTCTTCGTTCTGTTGACATTCCACCCTGCCCCCTATATTTTTGTTAAACGACCACGTAACTGTGAGAGCTTCTCCAAAAATCACCCCAACCATTCAATGAGCTATCCCGCGTCAGCGCCGGCCTATTCGATCCTGAATACTAAGGTCTTAATCCTTAACCGTTCTTATCTGCCGATCCATGTAACGTCGGTCCGCCGCGCGTTTATTTTACTTTATCAGGGCATTGCCAGGGCTGTGAATGAGCAGTATCAAACCTTCGATTTTGATAGCTGGAGCGATCTTTCCGTCTCCGCTCGCGATGAGTCCATCGGGCTGGTGAACCGGGTGATTCGCGTCCCCCGGGTCATCTTACTGGTTGCTTATGACCGAGTTCCGAAGCGACAAGTTCGTTTTAGTCGCTATAACATTTACGCTAGAGACAAGTGTATCTGCCAGTATTGCTGCCAGCGGTTGCCCCGGCAGGAATTAAACCTCGACCACGTGATTCCCCGTTCCCAGGGAGGAACTTCAGTTTGGGAAAACGTAGTCTGTTCTTGCCAGGAATGTAACCGTAGGAAGGGCGGGCGCACCCCCACAACAGGCAGGAATGACACTCACCCGAAAACCATTCAAGCCGAAATGGACGCCATTCATGCAGGAGACGTTTAGCCTGTCTCGGTACAAGGAATGGATGCCTTTTCTAAATACAGTCGATGCCTCCTACTGGAACACAGAACTTTTAGAAAAGTAGTTTATTCCGTAAATCGCCCCACATATTGTGGTGCGAATTCAAAAATTCCCCTCATATTGTAATTTCTGCTTGACACCCCAGCCCGCGTGTGAAATATTGCGGGCAAAGCTTGCGCCTGAGATTTTCCTTCGAAGAACTGCCTCAAAAGAATTGATGCTATGCGGTTAAAAAGCCTTGAAATGGTTGGATTTAAGTCCTTTGTGGAGAAGACCGTCATTGAGTTTAATCCTGGGATTACGGCTGTTGTCGGTCCCAATGGTTGTGGAAAGTCCAACATCGTTGATGCCCTCCGCTGGGCCATGGGTGAACAGAGTGCCCGTCATCTCCGGGGGCACCAGATGGAGGACGTGGTATTCAACGGCAGCGAGAGCCTCCCTCCCACCGGCATGGCTGAAGTGTCGTTGATCTTCGAAAACGAAGACGGACGCGGTCCGGTGGAATACAGCAGCTTCAGTGAAATCATGGTGACCCGCAGGCTTTTCCGGTCCGGCGAATCGGAATACGCTATTAATAAGATCCCCTGTCGCTTGAAAGACGTGATCGAGTTTTTTTGGGAACCGGCGTGGGAAGTAAGGCCTATTCCATTGTCGAGCAAGGCCGCGTCGACGAACTGGTCAACTCTAAGCCCGAAGACCGGCGGGCGCTGATCGAAGAAGCGCGCCGGCACAAGTAAGTACAAGAGCCGCAAACTTGTCGCCGAGCGGAAACTGGAGCGGACTCAGCAGAATCTCCTGCGCGTCACAGATATCGTCCGTGAGATCGAACGTCAAATCCATACCATGGAACTGCAGGCTAAGAAGGCCGAACGCTATCGCGCCCTCAAAGCGCAGTTGAAGGAAAAAGACCTGCTCTGTGCGGCGATTCAGCAGCGGGTCCTGAATGAGGAGATCTCCGGCTCTGAGTCGCAACTGCGGGATGCAGAAAACCGGTTTACCGAGCATGTGACCGCTCTCCGTTCCAAGGAAGCCGAAAGCGAAACCGTGCGGCTATCGCTCATGGAGGCGGAGCAAGAGATCAGTGTCCAACAAGAAACCGTGTACCAGGTAAAGATTCAGATCCAAGCCGAGGAGCAAAGGATCGATCTTTACAACAAGGACCTCGTCCAGCTCGCCCAGGCCGAGACGGAGACCCGCGCGGCGCTTTTACAGCTGGAGGAAAAGACCAAAACCCTTGGGCGGGAGATCGATGAGCTAGAGAAGGCCCGAGAGAGCTTCGTGCAACTATCGCTCTTCGAAGAGACTTTCCTGCAGGAAAAAGAATCAGATCTCAATCAGCTTCAGTTGGAGGTCAAGTCTCTACAGTGCACCCTTGACCGAGAAAAAGAAGCGCTCATCGAAGCGGCCAATCAAATCGCCTATTTGCGAAACGATGCGCTGGCAAAATCCAATCGTTGCCAGGAAATCAGCAACGAACTGGCACCGGAGCCGACAAGAGCACGCGGTCGCGTCGACCTCGCTGTCGCTGTGTGAGCAAAAACTTACCGACACGAAGACGGCGCGGGAAAATTGCCTTGCCCAAGCCAAAGATAGAGGCGTCGAAGCGGCGGAGATCAACGCCTTGATTCAAACGCTTGTCGGGGCGAAAGAAGATCAGGAAAAGCGGACCGAGTCACTCAAAGAGCAAATTCACGAAAACCGCTCGAGACTATTGTCCTTGGAGGATTTGCAGAAGAATTATGAGGGCTATCAGGAAGGCGTCCGCGCCATCATGCTGAAGCGACAGCGTGAGACCGAACCCAATGGCATCTATGGTCTGGTCGCGGAGGTCATCGAAGCTCCGGAGCCCTACGAAAAGCGCTGACAGCAGTCCTCGGGGACCGCTTGCAGTACGTGATCGTCAAGGGCCAAGAAGAAGGTGTCGAAGCCATCGAGTATCTGAAGCGCGAGGTTTCAGGTCGAGGCAGCTTTATCCCCCTTCAGTTGTCCAGGAAACAGCATCGTCCATTGCCGCTAGGGGAAGCCGAAGTCATCTCCCCGCTTCTCGAAGTGATATCGGTTAAAGAGGGCTATAGCGAGGTTGCAGAGTATCTCTTGTCCGATGTGGTCGTCGTCCGGGACCTGAGGGCCGGACTGTCACTGTGGAATCGCAACGGCTTCTACAGCACGCTGGTGACTCCGGACGGTGAAGTCATCGATCCCATGGGCACCGTGACCGGAGGCAGCGACAACGCCCTCGAGGGAAATTTTCTCACGCAGCGGCGACACATTAAAGAACTGAGAACCCTGCTTACAGAGCTCGACGCCAAGCTTCAACTCGAAGACCGGGAAGTCGCAAAACTAAAAGACGAATTGGAGCGGGCAGAAACAAAAAGTCTTCGCTGGCGGCGGAAATTCATCGGTTAGAGCTCGATCGGGTAAGACTTGAACATGAGCATCTCGCCGCCGACAAAGACTTTGAGCGCCTGTCGCAAACGGATCACGCTCTAGCGCAGGAACAGAACGATCTTGTCGAGGCGCTGCAGCGGGTCACGCAAGAACTCGACCAGTGTCGAACTACCATTGAAACGCGCAGCCAAGACAAAACCGAAAAAGAAAATATCCTGGCACAAAAACAAGCAGCGTTTCTGGAGCTGCAGAAGTCTGTCGACGCGGTGGAGGCTGCCGTCACGCAGTCGCGCATTCGCAACGCGGCGCTGGGAGAAAAAAGGAAAACACCCATCATAATCTCGCGAATCGCTTCACGCTTAGACAAGAGACTTTGGAGCAGATCAACTTGCGCCAGGATCAGATCGCCGATATCACGCGGCGACGGAGCCAAATTGAGCTCGCTCTAGCGGAGTCGGCACAGGCTCTCGAATCGGCCAAGGGCAACCTGCAGGAGTTGGAAGAGCGCCTGCAAACACAACGGCACAGCCATAAAGAGATCTCCAGGAATCTATTGGAAATCGAAGAGTCCATAAAGAGCTGCGTCCCCTGGGCGAAGCCTGCCAGGAGGAAAAGAATCGGCTCCAGGTGGTGTTGGCCGAGAAGAAACTTCGCTGCCAGCATCTCGCCGCCAACATCCGCGAGCGGTACGATGCCGACTTGGAGAATCTGAGCTTCCAAGATACCGATCCCATGATCCCGACGGAAGACCTGCTGGCGGAGATCGACGACCTGCGGGGCCGGCTAGACCGGATGGGCGAAGTCAATCTTGCCGCCATCGGTGAGTACGAAGAGCTCAGCACTCGCTTCCAATTCATGAACCAGCAAAAGAGGATCTTGAGAAATCCATCGCCGATCTTCAGCGCACGATCATCAAATTGAACCGCATCTGCCGGCTTCGGTTCAGAGAAAGCTTCGAGGAAATCAACGAAAAATTCCAGTCAATATTCCCCGGCTGTTCAGGGGGGCAAGGCCAAGCTGGTTCTTGACAGATGAAAATGACTACTTGGAAACGGGAGTGGACATCGTCGTCCAGCCCCCAGGCAAGAAACTGCAATTTATCACGCTCCTCTCCGGCGGTGAGAAGGCACTAACGGCGGTAAGCCTTCTGTTTGCGATTTTTTTAACCAAGCCGAGCCCCTTCTGCTTCCTGGACGAAGTCGACGCTCCGCTGGACGATGCCAATATCGATCGGTTCAATGACATGATCAAGGAAATGAGCCAGATTTCTCAGTTCGTGCTAGTGACCCACAACAAAAAACCATGCAGGCCGCTGAAGTCCTCTATGGTATCACCATGGCGGAGCCCGGAGTCTCTAAAGTTGTGTCCGTCCGAATGAGTTAGCTCACTCCGCTAACTCACCGTCCCCCCATCGCTCACGACGCAAAAATTTGCGACAATAGTTAAATGGAAGGCAGTTCGTTTTTTCAACGGCTGAAAAGCGGTCTGACCAAAAGCCGGGAGAATTGGGCGCAAAAATTGGCGCCATCTTCCAAAACTGGCAATGGGATGAGGAATCGCTGGACGCCATGGAGGAGAACCTGATCGCGGCGGATTTGGGCCCCAAGGCAACCCAAAATTGATGGATCTCCTGCGGCGACAATCGCCCGGCGGCGCTGAAGACCTCGCGCAAGAAATGTCTTCACGCTTACAACAAGCGATGGTGGAGTTGCTTCAGGCTTCGACAACGCCTCCGAAAACACTTCCGTTATCGGTCCGCCCCTGGGTGATCGTTTTCTTAGGGCGTGAACGGCGTCGGGAAAACGACGACGATCGCCAAACTCGCTGCCCAATATCGATCAGCCGGGAAGAAAGTCCTCCTGGTGGCTGCGGATACCTTTCGTGCGGCCGCCATCGAGCAACTCGAGGCATGGGCAAAACGAGTGGGCGTCGACGTAGGTCAAACATCGCGGCCGGCGCCGATCCTTCCGCAGTAGTTTATGATGGCATTCAAGCGGCCAAGAGTCGTGGTATCGACGTCCCGCTCATCGACACGGCGGGACGACTTCATACAAAAGTCCATTTGATCGAGGAACTGAAAAGATCCGCCGGGTTATTTCCCGAGAACAACCGGATGCCCCCCATGAGACCCTTCTGGTGCTGGATGCCACGACGGGACAGAACGGTCTCCAGCAAGCCCGCGTTTTCAAAGAAGCAACGGATATTACCGGTATTGTATTGACCAAACTCGACGGCACAGCTAAGGGTGGCGTAATCGTCAGCATTCAAGAAGAACTGGGGTTCCCGTCAGATACGTCGGTGTCGGAGAAGAAGTCGAAGACCTTCAACCCTTCGATGCCTCTCAATTCGTCCGAGCCCTGTTTGAGAAATGACGCTCGCATCGTTTGAACCTTCCCTTGACTTAGCTGAAAGCGAGCATTACCCTTCTAGGTAGTTCAGGAGAAAAGCATGGCTAGCGAACTCAACCATCAAGCTCTCCAAAGATGAAGTCTCAACTTGATTTTGACCGAGAAGGCCATCCAACAGGTCGAAGCTCTCTTGGCCCGCAACAACCATGAAGACCATGGCTTACGGGTGTCGGTGGCGGACGGTGGTTGTTCAGGCTTCTCCTCATAAGTTGGATTTTGCAAAGGAAGAGGAGCCCGGCGACCTGGTATTGGAACTAGGTAATCTTAAGGTGTAACGTAGATCCCAAGAGCGTACCGCATCTCAAGGGCACCACCATCGACTATGCAACGAGCCTTTACGGCGGGGGCTTCAAATTCAGCAATCCCAACGCGAGCGGAACTTGCGGGTGCGGCACGTCTTTTTCCGCATAGCAATACAACCCTTAGCAACTCGTTTCACTCTGACTGACAAGCTTTTCTCCGGTCGGTTTGCTCTTTTCGCCAGCCTTTGACAGTCCCGCCATATCTTCGCTAACGAAACTACTATTTCTTGCCGGTAGATTAGGTTGAAGTCGGAGAGCAACTTTAAGCGATGATGCGGGTCATTGGCGGAAATGCACGCGGCCGGCGTCTCAAGGTGCCCAAGGGGCAGACTTTGCGTCCTACCGCGGCGAGAGTCAAAGAGGCGCTCTTTAATATTCTCCCCCATGATCTTTCCGGTACTAAGGTGTTGGATCTTTTTGCCGGAACTGGAAATGTGACCATCGAGGCTTTGAGTCGCTGGCGCAGCGGCAGCGATCTTGGTGGACTCATCGGTGGAATCCGGCAAGGCAATCCGAGAAAACCTTCGTCGACTTCATCTTACCGACCGGACCAAGGTATGGATCATGCCGGTCGCTCGAGCGCTACGGTTTTTAGCGCGGCACGGCGAGACCTTCGATCTGATTTTTCTCGATCCGCCGTATGACTGCGAATGGATTAGACCGAACCCTGGGAATCATTGCCCTGGAAAGATTGTTAGGAGAATCAGGAATGTTGATCGCAGAGCATAGCATCCGCGAGAAGGTCGAACCTCGTTATGACTCGCTCGCGCTCCATGACCAGCGGCGTTACGGCAGTACGCAGCTTTCTTTTAAGCAGGAAGCCTAAAGCAAATCACAAAGACAAGGATGCCCAACTATGGCGCAGGACAACGTGGCGATTTATCCAGGCTCATTCGATCCGATAACCAACGGACACGTAGATCTCGTAAAGCGCACACTTCGCGTCTTCGAGAGGGGTCATTATTGCCATCGCGACCAATCCCGGCAAGGATTCTTCTCTTTTCAGTCTGGAAGAGCGTCTCCAGATGGTGCGCGAAGTTTTCAGAGGATTCAAACAAAGGGTCCAAGCGGATTCGTTCGAAGGCTTGCTCGTTGACTACGCCGAGCGCAAACAAGCCAGAGTGATTATCCGCGGCCTCCGGGCGGTGTCGGATTTCGAGTATGAATTTCAGATGGCCATGATGAATCACCGCCTAAAACCAAAGTTGGAAACCTTTTTCATGATGACCGGAGAGTCCGAGTTCTACATCAGCTCACGCCTTGTAAAGGAAGTCGTGAGCTTGGGTGGGAATGTCTGCTGGGCTCGTCCCCGGCAACGTGCTAACGAAGCTGGTAAAGAAGTTCAAACAATAGGGATACTAGGATGACAACGATCGCAGAAAGAACCAAACTGATTAAGCCCTCGGTAACCTTGCCATCGCCGCCAAGGCAGGCAAACTCCGGTCGGAAGGAATTGACGTGGTCAATTTCTCTGCCGGCGAGCCTGATTTCTGACACACCCGGATCACATCAAAGCAGCGGCTGTAGAGGCTCTGCGCAAAGGCATGACGAAGTACACGGACGTGAAGGGCATCGAGCCGCTGCGCAGTCATTGTTCTACAAATATGAACGAGAACATGGACTGTCTTATCGGAAAGAAGATGTCTTGGTCAGCTGTGGGGCGAAGCACTCGATTTATAATGTCTTACAAGCCATCGTCAATCCCGGAGACGAGATCCTTATCCGGCACCCTACTGGGTGAGCTACTCGGATATGGCGTTGCTCGCGGGTGGCGTTCCCAAGCTCATTCAGACCAACGAGGCAAACCGGTTTTCGGATCACAGCCGAACAACTTGAGGCTGCGCTGACCGCCAAAACAAGAGTCTTTGTTCTGAACAGCCCCTGTAACCCCACCGGCGCCAGCTACGACAAGGACGAGTTGCTGGCGATCGCGCGAGTTCTGGAGAAACATAACTGCCTGAGTCATCGCCGACGACATCTATGAAAAGATCGTTTATGACGACTTCCAGGTTCATAATATCGTCGCCCTGAACCCGGCGCTGCGCGACCAAACCGTCATCATTAACGGCGTTTCAAAAACTTACGCGATGACGGGTTGGCGCATCGGCTATGCAATCGGTCCAGCCGATATCATTTCCGCCGCCGCCAAGATCCAGAGTCAAAGCACGTCCAATCCGACGTCGATAGCCCAAGCCGCAGCGCTCGAAGCTATTTCCGGCCCACAAATTGAAGTCGGTAGGATGGTGCGGGAGTTCAAACAAAAGACGCGATGTCATCGTCGATAAACTCAACGCGTTACCGGGAATCCATTGCCTCAAACCACAGGGGGCATTTTACGTTTTTCCGAACGTCAGTAACTTGTTGGGGAGAATGGCCAACGGGAAGAAGCTTGCTTCCCCTGCGACTTTGCCGATTACCTCCTCGAAGAAGCCAAAGTTGCCGTAGTGCCGGGTGAAGACTTTGGTTCTAAGGAGCATATTCGATTCTCCTATGCCACGGCTCTCGAAGACATAGAAAAGGGCTGCAAGCGGATCCGCGGCAGCCGTCGGCAAGCTACAATAAATGAAGGTGGATATTCGGGCTCCAGATCAGGGCTTCGGACGCCGCCCCGTCGCCTTGTAAGCGAAATAGTCGCTCAAGATTCGCGGGTGGTCAAAAACAATGGGACTCTGGGAGCTGACTCTTCGTGAAAATTTTCGCGTCTCTTGGCATCGTCCGCTCCTGCGGGATTCCGTGTGCCGTGGCGATATACACCGTGGATATCGTGTGCTGGCGCGGGTCTCGGCTTGGATCCGAGTAGGTGTAGAAACTGCTCAATGAGGTGAACCTCCAGAGAAGTCTCTTCTTTGGCTTCCCGAACCGCGGCGGCTTCAAGCTTCTCGCCATAGTCGACAAAACCTCCCGGCAGAGCCCAGCCATGCGGAATGTTCTTTCTCTCGATGAGCACAACTCCGCCTCCGCTAAGCTCGATAATGATATCGATCGTGGGCAGCGGGTTGCGATGATTCTCACTCATCTCGTCTTCCTACCTTGACTCCAAGCAAAGCGCAAGGTAGAAAAAGGTTTACCGTATTGCCGCGGGGTGGAGCAGTCTGGTAGCTCGCAAGGCTCATAACCTTGAGGTCCCGGGTTCAAATCCCGGCCCCGCAACCATATTTTTCAAGGGATTCTCGGCTTGCGGGTCGATATTTGGGTCGATCGGTATTGAGTCGCAGGCCGAGGGTTCCGCAGTAATCGTTCTGAATCATCGCCAACGAAGTCCCAGGGAGAGGCCGACTCCAAATCAGTCGTCCCTTCATTGCGGCAACACGCCCTCTCAATATTTCGAGTTCCGCTTTAACTTCCTCGTCATGAGTTTCTCGCGAACTCAAGGGCTAATTCATCTATACGTTTTTCGAGTTCTTTCGGCGTTCATTTGGGGTGGTGTACTATGTCCCCCATCCGGTGCTAATGACAAGGGGCCTCAGATCGAAGCCTCTTACAAAGTGTAGGAGAGATCCAAGCTCCCAATCTCTGCAATGGGACGATTGTAGCAATGCGCTTGCAGGAATCTCACTATTTGGGCGCAGAAAGCGTGGTCATCGACCGTCAAACAGCCTATGTAGGATGATTCTTCATGGTCGATAAAAAGAAAACATCTGTTGCTCGGTTGAATATTGGACTGTGCTACCCGCCGGAAAACGCCGATTTCTCCTTTTGGGTGTTTGTCTTCAAGCCCGTCTGTCCAGATCCAGTCGGGAGGCCAGCTAGGAACGCCGCGATAACGCATGAGTGGATGGTTTCGGAACAACATGGACGGGACCGCCTTTTGTTCGGGCTCCCCAGTCCTTGCAGACCCGGAACGTTAAGTCCGGACAGATTAACTTACTTCATCTGTACAACTTCTTTGCTCTGTCGTGTCGAGGCAAAACGGTCAGCTTAAAAGAATTAATGAAAGATTTCGTATAGTTGTCAGAAACATGACAATGTGATGAGAAAGCGGGGAACCGGCCCGAAGCCCGGGAAGGCTTAGAGATTACGCTTCCGTGCGTCAACCCATTTTTTCGAGATTATCAGTCCTACCTTCTCGGCTTGATCGGGCGTGTCGTAACCAATCTGCCAGTCGATCTGTTTAATAAACTCTCGCGACGCTCCATCCAAGTATTCTGCAAATTGGTTTCCACGGAAATGCGCTGTTATCCTTTTCTGTTGTGACTCGGATAACGTGCCCTTTGTATTGTTCTTCCATAATGCATATAGACTATCACGCCTCGCCAATGTGGTTCTGTCTAAAAGTGGACAATCAATGAAAGAAAAATTAGCGTGAACCCGGCCCCCCATTGCTTCTCTGCCTTCAACGCTAGGCGTCGTGTCCTCCAAACGTCTGCCGATTTTCACCGTCATTCCATCTCGGAGATCAGCGAATTAGACATCGCGGAGTGTTTTTAGGCCAAAATGACACCTTTCGCACATAGAGGTTCGGCCGTAAAATCCTGCCTTCACTTCGCCCACAAAAACCCACGGCTCCTTGAGCTTGTCGGCAGCGAGAACGCGATTTGGGTGGAGGACTTTCGTTGAGTGAATTTCGTACCAACTCCAACTCTGAGTGTCTACTTATTCAAACACTGTGAAAGGCTCGCTCTCTTAAATTTCAAACGCTTCTACCCGGCACGCGGCTTGCAAAATATTTAGAGTAGGCTAGCCGACTCGACCCGTGATAGGCACGGGATCGAGCAATCTGAAAAGCCGGGATGCCAATTGTGCTCCTTCCAGGCATCCCGGCTTGTGTCTCTTTTCCAACGCACCACGAACAGCCATGGCTCCTAGCCGCTTCGTCGTGGAATGGAGGTTGTTAATGGAGACAGATACAGCGCGGGCCATTGTTAAGGCCATTTATCCGACCATAATTGTGATAACGGTCATGCTGCTGGCGGCGTCATTGCTCTAGGGAGGGCGGGGCCGCGTCCATAGTCCAAAACGAAACCTTGACGCAGGCTGGGCGTGACCCGGCCTCTCACCGCTTTTCTAACTTCTTCATCTTCTCAAGCTCGCGGCTTAGTCGGTAAAGCCCCCCTTGCTCTCCCCGGCTTTTCGCTATTTTCCGCCCGCTGTGGCTAAGGTCTACATCGTGAGCTTTCGCAGCCATGACGACGCCGACCGTCGAAGTTCATCGTCCTGGCCGACAGTATGAAATCCGCCATCAAGATGGCGTGGGAACATGGCGGGGCTGACTTTCGGTCACGCTTCGACAAATCCACGGCGCAAGCAGGAAATGAAAGAAGGGGGCGCTGCGCGTCTCTGTGATTAACGAGCAGCATGACCACGCTTGGATATTGATAAAGTTTTTGATAGCAAGCTCATAATGAAGAAAGGGCAACGGAGGAAAAGAAAACGTAACAGAGAACTGCAAAAGCGCATAAAGAAAATAATTGCCAGATTTCGCCATTCTCCCGAAAAATCTCTGGAGGTGATCCGATGGTATTCGTGATAACTGCCCAGACCAAGAAAGACTCTCAAGCTGCACACACCGATTTCACTCGTTCCGTGTATATGGAGAGCGACACCCAGCCAGATAACCAAACAGTTCTCGAGAAATGGAAACAAAAATACGGTGATGATGTTGATGAAAGCACGCTGGAGATCGAACCACTAAAGGACATGGATGCGGACAAGCTGCGCGCAGGCGGGCTGGAAGTCTCAAAGATTTGAAGCCCTAGCCGCAAATTTCGCGGGCGAGTTCATCCATCTTTCGCTCTATCTCTTCGCGAGTCATCGCTGACTCATTTTTGGGCGGCATAGGCGGATAAACAGCATCGGAGGGTACACACCTGTACCGCTCAAGTTTAAACTCGCGGTTTTCCTTTTCTGCTTTAACCCATCGCATAGCAATAAAGGTTTCGCACTCTGCCGCAGTATCGAACGCCAATGATTGTTCCCACTCGGTGATTGGCAGCTTTAAATTCTCTGTGGGGTTATACATCAGGAGCCATCCACACGCGGCTAGAGAAGCAATTTCTAGCATAAAGCCCCCTATTGTTAGTGAGTTTAACAATTAGACCGTGCATCTCCAGCCATAACCGTATCCCCAACAGCAAAGTTACTTGCGGATGCGCCAATCCGTAATGGTTTTTTTCTCTATATAAAATACCCTTCACTGTTTCGTCTTACATATCGCAAATTCAAGTCTCAAAATTGGCATAGGGGTTGCGTGAAACTGTTCATGGACCACACCAATCAGATCCCTTCGCTGACTTTTTGCGAATACAGGGGCTTTGTCATCGGCGCGTGGGCAAGACCCGAGTCGGCGAAGGCTCCACGTCAGTTGGTGTTGTTTTAAGCGGGACAAGTTTGGATCGATGATTCAGGTTCAAAGAATCGAGGGCAAGTTGTTTGAAAATAAAGAGCAAGCGGAGCAACACGGAGTAGAGCTATGCAAGGACTGGATGAGATAAGCGGTGTGGCTAAATATGCTGCTTCGGTTGGTGGAGGAAGGGCCCTTCGCTCTTGGTGCTCGCTAAAGCCTGCGCCCAGTCACTCCGGTCTAGTCTTTCATTGAATCGGTCTTAACGCTCTCACAGACACAACGCTAGATTTCCCTGACATGTGTGGCCGCTTCACCGCTACATTCGAGTTTAGTCACAATAACACCCTTCTTGACATGGAAAAGTGAGTTGATAGAAAACCTGTAGAGTCCCGCATCGTCGCACGACCTACTTTCGACCCAATGACTTTTGTTGGGTAACCAACAGAGAGATAGGGAGTGTTTATGAAGGATATTACGGGCCCTCTTCTGGACGAGTCTTTTGTCGTTTTCGTATTGATCTCACTGCTCTCAGTTGACCGCACCCAAAACTCCGGGTTGGTTACCAGCCGCGGAAAATTGGATTCGAGTCCAGTTTAACTGCACCGATATTGCTCCAGCTGCACCAACACAGAACCGACTGATGCTATCGGGTGGCACCTGAGCAACGCCGGCAGACCACGTCCAAGATAGAATCCGGTTCCTTTGCGCGACTTTGTCCCGGACTCACCCTCAGGCAAAGGCAGGAGCGTGAAATAGAACCTCTGGCTCCTCTGATTTTGCGCGCTAGTGGTTATCCATCAGGCTTGAAGGGCCAGTTGATGTAGTGCCACTGCGCCCAGTGATGTTGCTTGTCCGTCGTGCGAATGTCATCAGCCCACCTTGCCGCCTGCATAAACAGCACTATGTCGCGGTCAGCAACGGGAACATCTTGAAGCCTCGCCTGCCATTGGTTTGCGTACCAGGGATGCTTCTCCAGCACCGCTTTTACCTTCTCGATGGTCTGCGGATTCTCTTGCCGGAGGATTTGATAGGCGATGACTCCAGAGAGCATATGGCCGGGGATGTTCCAAGCCGAAGCGGGAAGGGGCAATACGGCAAGCGTGAGAAGTACCAGGGCATGCGATTAGGGACACGGTTGCCAGCTATGCCATATCCGATGAACAAGGGGCAAGGAAAAACGCTCTGGACAACCGGCAATGAACCGCAGTAAACAGGCCGGTATGGCATAAAAGCCATCGTCATTTTATTGGTCGCGTTTAACTCTCGCTTCCGTCCATCTCTGCCGAGCGCAGCAGGCGACGAAAATCCCGCGGATAGCCTTCCTAGGTACGGCCTCCGCTTCGTTGTTGTACCCGCATTGAGCATTCCGCGAAGGACTGCGCAAGTTTGCAATTTCTGGAGGGGAATATTCGTTATTGAGTATCGATTTGGAGAGGGCAAAATCGAATGAAGTGACTAGCCCTCGCGGTGGAACTAGCGCGTTCCAAGGTTGATGTCATCGTCACGGCTGGTCCGCAGCGACCCGTTCCGCCAAGGAAGCGACAGTTACGATTCCCATTGTCATGGCACGAAGGTGACCTGTAGGGTCGGGTTTTGTTGCGAGCCTTGCGCGACCTGGTGGAAACATCACTGGATTTCGTCAAACTTGCCCCGAGATAAGCGGTAAACAACTGGAGATTCTAAAGACATTGTTCCTAAGCTTTCGCATCGTTCTTGGGACTTCAACCAACCCGGGCAATGGCACAAGCAAGTAAAAGAGATAGAACTCGCTGCACGGAGTGTTGGGTATGCGAGTTCAATACTTAGAGGTAAGAGTTCCCAAGGATATAGAGACTGCATTCCGAAGCGCGAGTAAGGGGCGTGCTGACAGTTCTTGCGCCGCAGAACCCTGTCACCACGTTTGACCGAAAACAGGTTATAAAGCTCGCCGCCGTCAAAAACCGAATCCCGGCAATCTACCACACCCTACAAATTTGTCGAAGACGGTGGCCTCATGACATAGCGTGAGTATATTAACGACTTGTTCCAAGCCGCGCTGCCACTTACGTGGATAAGATTCTGTAAAGGGGCAAAACCTGCCGATCTTCTGTCGAGCAGCCGACCAAATTCACAGAGTTCATCATCGACCAAAGCGGCGAAGCAGATCGGCCTTACGATTCCGCCGGAATGTGCTGGCAAGAGCGGACAGGGTGATCAAGTGATGGCAGAAAAGCACGAGGCGACATACAGGTGAAGACTATGAAAAGAAAGATAGCGTTGGCAGTCGTCGTAGCGCTAGGCGCGCTGAGTGGCACTTCATATGCCCAGTCTCAAGACGACATCGCCAAGCACTTCACTGGTATGTGGCGGCTTGTGTCGGGCCAAGGTCCCGCCGATGGAACGATGAGGCAGAACCCGCTGAGCGTCGGCTACATCATCTACACGGATACCAATCACATGCGCTACGTCAGCATGAACTGGAATCGACCCAAATGGAACTCGGCGCGACGGCCCCTGACCGGAATCGGAAGCACTGTCCGGAATGGAAACACAGGCTTCAGTGCGTACTTCAGCCACCGTCGAAATCCACGCAAACGAGGGATTCGTTCTCCATCACGTTGATGTGACAAAGTTCCCAATAATGTAGGTCGGATTCGCAAGCGATGGTTTACGTTCCAGGGGCGGGATCGAGTCTCATTGCGTATCGACACCCCAGAACTAAACTCCCTCCCGTTGTGGAAAGCACTGACCTGGGAGCGCGTCACGAAATGAGACATAAGAGCACCGTCTCCGGTCTTTGACCGTAGACGATCACGACGCCCGCTAAATCGGCCTGACGATTCCGCCCAACGTGCTGGTGAGGGCGGATAAGGTGATTAAGTAAGGAAGCACAATGGCAGAACCAGATAAAAGACCTGTCACGATGGAAGAACTTCTCGTCTCCAGCCTTGCGCAGACTGACGCACTGGCGAAGCTCTTGATTGAGAAGGGGCTGATCACGCGAGAAGAGTTCATGCAGAAGATTTCCGAGGAACGGGCGACGTATCAGCGAATGTTACACAAAGTCAAATAAGGTAGCTCAGAAGGATCGGGTGATTAGTGGTTGAGACCATCATGAGCAACTTCTCGTTAGCCAATCCTGAGAGGAGGGTTTTATGCAGTTTACAGATCTGCCACAAAATACAAGTGGAGTCCTTTATCAAAATGATTCCCCACGCCACTTCTGGTCACGGTTCAGGTTGCGGGTTCGTTTAGTACACGCGCGCGCGCACACCCCGTCATTTTCAACTCTACTGCGAACCCAGCCGACCAAGCGGTTGTTGGGGCTTTGAGCACAGGCTCAAGAACTTATCTGATTGCTCCGGGACAGGGCATCCAAGTTAACGCCCCGAACGGCGGCCAAATCGGATTCGATGTGTTAATAGCACCCGCTGCATGATGCGCAGTCGTAGAACGTCGTAATGAACATCGGCGAAATACTTATTTGGGAATCGTCTAATCTGCTCCTGCTGATTCCCGTCGTGATCGGGCTGGTGATGCTGGTGCGCTGGCTTCAGGGGACGCGGCGCGGTGTTCACGGAGCAGGATTGGCTCCTGCTCTTTTGCCATCCCCGTGATAAACTCTTCACGCTGCGCCCTGGCTCCGGTTCGCTGCCGTCCCGTTCTTGGCTGTGTGTGGCGATTGGCTTTGGCCCGCAAGCTTCTCCCAATAGTCTTGCCCCACTGGGTTGGCGTGGACCGTGGTTCAAAGGTGAGCGGCCACCCCGGTTCAAATTATGAACGTTACTGAGCTTATCGACTTCAACCGCTGTTCCAATCACCGTGAGGCCGGCGAATTTGTGGTCGAGCGCGCCTGAAAGGCGCAATCTTTTCCGGTGCAATTACTTTGTCAGAGGAAGACAAACGTGTTAATACCAGGTGTCCAAGGCCACAGGAGAAGAATGAGAGAGTGTGAAGGAACCCTCAGTGTAACCCTATCTTTTGAAGGCGAAACGGAGTCCAAGATCTGAGTCTTTGCTGGTCGTTGTCCAACGTCGAACTCCTATGATCCGGAGTGCGGGCTGCCGAAAGCAATACGATCAATGAGAAGAGGACAAAAACACTTGCCAAAAGTATCATCGAAAAATCCTTCATAAAGCCCTCCCCGAGAACGCGAAAGGCTGGGTCCTTGCGATGACGGTCTCTCTTCGTAAAGTGGAGCAAATCCAAGGAGCAAGTGATATGCCCGATTAGATCCTGCGGACAAGAGATGAAAATCGGCGCCGTAGGTGTTCTTTGCTAGTCTTGTCTTCCCAAACGGATGGACATAAGTGTTCATTGAACAAAGCGAAATTGCCGGAGCCCTGGGGATAGGTCCGCGCGGTTTAGTCCAACCCGTCTTATCCCCTCGTCGCTTCTTTGGCTGATCTGTTCCGGAGACTCTTCACCCCGTCGAGGTGGCCACTTCGGTGTTCTCTTAAACGCACAATTCTCATAGCAGCCACACGGTTTGGGTCGCTATTCCCGAAATCGGGAATTCAAGCGCTCTATTGAATCGAGCAGCCGGAACTGAATGCAGGATGAAGTTTTGAAGAATTAGGTTTGAAGAATTAGAGCGGCTCTTTTCTTGCTCTAATTTTACCTTTAGCGCAGACTCGGCATTTGTCAAGCCAGTCAAAATGGTCCGGATATAATTGCCCCTATCGCTAAGCGATTTGTACCACGCTGAGATTGAACTGAATTCTCCTACGACTAATCCTACAAGACTCGACTTTTGCTTCATTTGATTGATAGTCAAATGAGGTTCAGCAAACTGAGGCCCAGTATCGCCCCACATTGTGAAGGGCCTCAATTAGATCCTAGTCTGATCCGCTGCGTAATTTCTTCCTCTCTGCTTACCTTTTACCTACCGATTACTTCGAGATAACTCTAAATAGCTAGTTTTCGTGTGTTTTCTTGAGCGGCACAGCCATTGCCTTTTTCTCTGAGCGGTTGGCAAATCGACCGAGCTGATTGAGAAAGGAAATGGTGAAAAATTTATGAACAAGGCTCCGAAAATTGTCCCGCATACCATTTCAGACGCAAAATCGGACCGGCCGGCGCTGCAAGCACGGATTGTTCACGGCTATGACAGCCGCGAGCTCTTTCGGAGAGATTTGTGGCTTAGACGGATCGACCAGAGCCGTAAACAGGTTTTCGCGGTGGAGGCGTCAATGCGTCTGATGACAGGGAGCGAAGGTGTTGGTGAGGAGGACGGGAAGCGAATATGCGCGATGCTGGCACAGTACGCAAGCATTAAATTGAATAATTGATTGTTCTCAACAGCTTTCCTAATTCGTCCCTTGCGGCACGCGGTCGTGTTTCAAGTTTCGATTCGATACGAAACATCAAAACTCGAAACTGGGAGAAAGCATTGGTTTCGGCTTGAATAAGTGATGACCAATTGAACCGGGACAAAAGCAGTCTCGGCATCTTCTGGCTCACAAGAAGAGCCTCGAAACATTGGAGACAAAATGGTCAGTACTCGGGTGAGAATTATTTTTTTTCTTGTTCTTTTAGGCTACCTACTATCAGCCTGTGCACAACTTAAAGAAGCTGGTAGAACAATTGGCCACACTACTCGGGATGTTGCGAGAGATATTGGTCATGGGACTCGTGACGCGGCCAAATCCGTTGGTGAGGGAGTAAAAAGGTTGTGAAATCAGCGACTGAAGACGAGCAATAAAGCCTCGGTAACTAGGTAGTCCGATGTCATTGCCTCGTGGTGCGTAAGATTACAGGTCGAATTGATTTCGCCTTCTGTTCTATTTCGCGAGCCTTGATTGAATCGCTTTAGCGTCCGCTTTCTGTCCGATCAGGCTACGATCACCTAGACTCGATTGCGAAGGTAGTGCAGGACGCCTGCTACTCCGGCGAGGCGAGGAGCGGTTGCGGATGCAACGCGACGAGCCGAGCCGGGGGAAATCACTATGGTATCGGACAAAGACCACGTAGAGGCTTTACGTGTTAAAACCCACGGCTCCTTGATCTTCCCATATTCCCTAGCCAAGCGGTAAATCTCATCCTTCACAGCCGTATCGTGTGTCTCATGGAATCTACGCGCCAGTGCATCCATTCGCACACTGAGAAGCTCCCGCACTGCGTCACGGACTCCAGGAAAGTTGCGCGAAGCATCTGCTGTTGATCTTCCCGATCCACATCGCTCTGGCCATAGCCGTCGCTCGCCACAAGCCGAAACTGTGGAACCAACCACTTTGGCCAAACATATCGGTCCAATGAATCCAGCGCCTCTCTAATTTCCGGCGTGTTGATGTTCCTTTGCTTACATTCGCGGGTTGCGGCTTCGAGGATAGCGAGGGCTTCTAAGACGGTCATAGAGAACGCGAAGCGCCCCTTCTTTCATCTGCTCGGCTTGTGCGGTGGATTTATCGAACCGGGATTGAAAGTCCGGCCCTCCATGCTCCCAAGCCATCTTGATGGCGGATTTCATACTGTCGGCCAGGACGATGAACTTGGACGGCCGGCGGTCGTCATGGGTGCGAAAGCTTACGATGTAGACCTTAGCCACAGCGGGCGCGAAAATAGCGAAAAACCCAGGGCCAGAGCAAGGGGGGACAAGAGAAAGAGCTCCTATTGCAGTTTTTAGGGTGCCTTCCTCGTCTTTGCCCGAGCAAGCAAACCCTCCACGTGGGAAAGAAAATCGGACACGAGGCGATCGATGTTTAGCAGGGTTATCGTCTCGCCTGTATCACTAATCAGTTGTGTGTCAGTGTACGCACCTTTTAGCCCAGAGTCACGGCCGATGGCGTAGCCAGCCTTCAGACTGAACTCGTGCACCGCGGCATTGCGGTATCTCTCATAAAAAGTTTCCGCCCCAACTGCGGAACACAAAGTCGGGAAATGGGCCTTGAGGTACCTGACGTACGCGGCCCTCGTTCCACCTTTTGGACCTGATGCGAGGCCATCGATAAAAGTGGATATTAGATTCAGGAGCGGATACCAAAGATCCCCGGCGCCTGAACTGCACGGATGCAATCGCGCATCATCGTTAAGCGAAACACTGGATCCGCTAAGTTCGTGAACTTCGATGATGATGCTGGCGGAAGCATATTCAAAAGCACCCTAAATTTGGAGCAGTGCCTTGAGTTTTTGTTTTTCATTCATCGTCGTATCCCGCCGACTTGCGAGTCATTCATCGATTGCTCGGACATGCGAGCATCTGCACAACGGAAATCTATACCCACATCGGCACCCGTCGCTTAAAACAGTTCACGCCAACACGCACCCGAAGGCGTAGAAGCCAGAGGCCGGGTTTACGCCCGACCTCTGTGTGCCTGGGTTTCGTTTTGGACTCTGAACCGTGCCCTATTGAGCTTGTCCAGCTCCCTGCCAGGTGTCAATCGAATGGCGCCGAATGTCAAGACACACTCTGTTTAAGGGATTATTTTGCTTAGTCCGTGACCCTAGAAGGAGATTTACAGATTGGGTCGGGAGCTCGAGAAGATGGACAGGGGGTGATTAACATGCTGATTTTCTACTGTAACCACTGTAACGAGATGCTTACAGGCGGCGACTACGAAAGCACGGATCAGATCGTAGACAGACTTGATGAGCATATAAAGAAATGCCCCCGGCAGCATTTACCTTCGAGGGGACAACGGGCGTTGCCACGCAGAGACTTGACGCTTTACGATCATTCCATGAGGGTGAGCGCCGTGCGGGTAAGATACGGCTACACTGATGACCCGCAAAGAGATCGAGCAACCGATGGATGAGCTGGCGCGGAAATGAGGCTATAAGCGGACAATTCACTCTCGCCGTTTTAGAATAAGCATTACTAGCATTTGTTACGAGCTTAAGAGCCGGGGTCGACAAGGACCGGGAGCCCGAACAAGAAAGATCCCGGTCCATGATTCTAGAAGACCTAGAAAAGCGCATCGATGAACTCGCCCTCAATCATGCCGCCCGCCACGACGAAGACGTTAAAGCGGAACTCGAGAAATTAAAGAAGCAGGTTGCGAAGATGGAAGAGCGGCTACGTTAGGTACGGCCTACTTGGCCCCCTTCGCTTCGTAAAGGCTTAGAGAACAAATGAACATGGTCAATTTAGAACGCCTCAAGGAAAAGGAAGACGCCGCCATCAAAATCATTGATAGCTGGCCGCGAATCTTTCAGCTCCTCATCTACCGGCAGCTTTACGCTTTCGGTATCCGAATCAGCAATATCGATTCTGAGATTGAGAAAGAATTGAAGAAGTCTGACTGAAGGGTGCGTGAAGATTTCTGCGATTTAAGTGGAATCCCTCCCGGCAAGACACCGATAGCCGTCGAATTTTACCTCGTAAAGCCATTCCGTTGCCTTCCGGCAGTTCTGAACCCAGCCTGGCATACATGGGCTCGATGAATCGGACCTTTGCTTTCGGCAAAGCGTTGAGAGATCTCGCGTTCATTCAGAGAGCGATAATATTGTTTCTTATTAGAATAGAAAAAGGCAAGCAGTAACGTCCCTGCAAACTAAGACTTTCTTCGTCGCCGGAACTCCCACAGAAGGAGAGGAGGATTTTATCGCTACGGTTATGATGGGTTATGATAAATGACGCGTTCTGGGAAAGAATATTAGCGGCCCAAAATTAACGAATCGCACTCCACTGAGGCAGTTGGTGGCAACGGTTAGACTGCCTGAGAATACATTTCCTGCATCTCTTCGGTACAAATTTTCTCCAGAATCGACCCGGCGTCACATGCCGGGCTCCGATTTGTAATTACGGCGCCCAATTCTGCAGTTGATTTGGTAAGTACGCGTTGTCGAACGGCGTCAGGATCGAGGGAAAGAACATGGCAGGTCCATATGAAACTGCCGGGTAAGTCATTGAAAGACGAAAACCACGCGCGCGTTATCCGCTGAAGCGTGGGGGCTTCCTTTTTAGGCAGCTTGAGGTTGATTCCCGAGAGGTCCCAAATTGCCTGTAGCAGTACCCGAGACCATAAAATGGTTTCTGGATTCATAGGCGGAGGACCCTATAACATGAAAGCTTTTCTTTCGGTTGTTTGCTGAGCAGGAAAAATCTTTTTCCGAATTAGCTTCCATTCGATGCAATGATCGCAGTCACGGCAAAAACCATTGATCGACTGCATCCACGGAGTACGGACCAGTAGAACAACCACAAATTCGCCCGAACACTTGGGGCAGTTACGCTCGCTCAGATATTTAATCATTCCTGTACCAGTGGCAATACTAAGGATCGTATTAGCAACCGACGTGCCGGAAGATTTCGGCTCCACAACGCAAAAATTATTGAGGCGAGGCATAGTTTTTATGCGGATTATCTTTTAGGGAAATCCAAACGCTCGTGTTCGTCGGTTACAGGATGGACAAAAGTTGACAATTTTGTACGGCAAGGGTAAAGCCACATGAGTTTTTGCGAACTCACGGGCTAATTCATCCATACGTTTTTCGAGTTCTTCGGCGTTCATGTGGGGTGGTGCACTATGTGTCCATTCGGTGCTAATGACAAGGGGGCCAGACCGAAGCCCGCTTATAGTCGATAAAAGAAACCATCTGTTGCTCGGTTGAATATTGGACTGTGCTACCCGTCGGAAAACGCCAACTTCTCCTTTTGGGCGTTTGTCTTCAAGCCCGTCTGTCCAGATCCACTCGGGAGGCCAGTTAGAAACACCGCGGTACAACATTAGCGGATGGTTTCGGAATAACATGGACGGGACCCCTTTTTGTTCGGGCTCCCAGTCCTTGCAGAGCCGGCGCGTGAGTCCGGACAGATTGTTACTTGCTTCTTTGAAGAATCATCCTACATAGGCTGTTTGACGGTCGATGACCACGGTTTCTGTGCCCAAATAGTGAGATTCCTGCAAGCGCATTGCTACAATCGTCCCATTGCTGAGATCGGGAGCTTGGATCTCTCCTACACTTTATTAGGCAAACGGTCAGTAAAAAAGAAATAATGAAAGATTCCGAATGGTGTCCGAAACATGACAATGTGACGAGAAAAGGGCAGGAGACCAGACGGACACCAAGGAGGGCTTAGAGATTGGGCTTCCTGCATCAATCCATTTTTTCGAGATCATCAGTCCTACTTTCTCGGCTTGAGCAGACGTGTCGTAACGAATCGGCCAGTCGATCTGTTTAATAAACTCTCGCGACACACCATCCAGTACTCTGCAAATTGGTTTCCACGGGAATGCGCTGTTATCCTTTTCTGTTGTGACTCGGATAACGTGACCTTTGTACTGTTCTTCCATGAATGCACATAGTGTATCATGCCTCGCCAATGTGGTTCTGTCTAAAAGTGAACAATCAATGAAAGAAAAATTAGGGGCCGAGCTTGAACCCGGGCTTGCGCTGGCATGGAACTTTTTAGTTCCACTTGTTCCGCTGCTCACTTAGACGTTTGTAGGTGAGAAACAGCGATATGACTAGCGCTACAGATGCTAGCACGCGAGTAGAGTGACGAGCCAAATGAAGACACCAACTCTCTCGATTGCTTTGCCTATGAGAAATATGTTTTTTACGCTCCCTGTATCTGTTTGAGCCCTCCGTTGAATGGGGACCGAAGGTGCACCGTTCATCCTGCGCGGCCCTGGCGTCTTTTCACGATCAAACGACCCGGCGCTTCACTCCGTTGCCATCTCGGAAGGTGATCTGATACTTGCCGGAAGGTAGCTTTCGGATCCCTGTACCGCGTAAGTTTCGCTGATCATTTTCGTTTTCCCTCCCTTCTTGCCCGTCTTCAGATACTCGCTAACAAGACGCCGTATGATTTTACTGGCAGACGTCTTCTCTTGAAGCGCCTGTATGTAGCGGCCGCAAACTTTAAGAATGGATTTGGCGAAGTGTCCTATCCTGTGCACCCCGCGGGCGTAAGACGAGCCTGGCTTCCTGATAGGTTGGGGCCTTCCCCCATTGTTCTCTTATTCCTCACATTTGGCTTTTCGACTGTAGGGTTTTCTTGAGAGCTAGGCCACTGGAGGGGTCAAAATAACAGGCTTTTCAATAGCGGGCATATCGTTTGCTCAAAGCTCAGCGGACCAAGGGAGGTTGTTGAATGATGTACCCATGGATTTCAACACCTCTTTCAAGGTCACCGCGGAGCGCATCTGTCTCTGATCGATAAGGAGGTTTCTATGGCTCGGCGTCACGAGAAAACAATGGCAGAAAGAATATTCGAGAACATCCTTTTTTGGAAGAAGTCTTCGGCGACAAGGCTGATGCCGATATTCCGGATGTACCGGTTCTCGAACTGGCAAAATGCTTTGAATTGTCTCACCCAAGAACCTTGCGCGCCACCACAGCACGCCCGAAATCTTGGCCGCTTTGGAATAGCGCGGGTGAATTACCAAATCACCGAGGTGAGTGATTGGGGTATCGTGGGACCGATGGTTCGTATCAAGAACGTCACTCGCTCACGAGATGATCACGGTGAAGGGTCATGTTCGCTTACCCACGCCAGATTGCGCAGGTCTATCGCTAGTGCTTTGGTTTAAGCGAACAAAATTTCGGTTCGGTGGATACCGTTTATACGACCGACAGGAGTTCTTCACGGTGCGCTTTCATTGCATTGTATTTATCACGTTATGCCTTTCCTGGAGTTCTGTCGAAGCCGCGGACTACAACTATCCGTATCTCGACCCGTATCTAGCGACGGCCACGACCGCGATCTTGAATGACGATGGCATCACTCCCCGGCTCAAATCACAGATCGTCCATGTGCCGGGGCTACCCGACAGAAATCAGCTGCCTTCTCTCGAAGGACGTGGCGAGTTGAGTGTCGCCCTCTATCGCCAAAACCATCCAGCACCTTTGCTTTTCATTCTCCCTGGCGTTGGATCCAACCCATACTTTGGGGTTGCCACCTATTTAGCCCGCCTCTTCTATCAAGAGGGCTCTCATATCGTCATTTTCCCCTCCCCGATGAGCTGGAATTTTGCATTGTCGGCCAGCCGAAGCGGCGCACCAGGCTACGCTCCGGCAGACGCCCGTGATCTGTATGAAGCCATGCAAAAATCCCTTTCGGTCCTAAGAGATCGATATAACGTCAAGATTACAGGAATCAACTTCATGGGAGTAAGTCTGGGAGCGCTTGAAGGTGCTTATCTGAGCGTTCTCGATGCTGAAGAGCGGAAGATCGGTATAGAAAAGTATCTTCTGGTGAACCCGCCCCTCGATCTCTATTATGCCCTCAAGAAAGTCGATGAATGGCATGCGTTACAAAATAAATTCGGCAGGGACAAATCCAAGGAGATCGTGGCAAAAGCCATTGGCATCGTCGAGTCCTTTCCGAAGATAGCCGGGATGACCCAGCGGTCTTTGACAGATTGGCAAAGGACTTCGCCAGTTTCACGACAGAAGAGCTCCAGTTTCTCATTGCTGAGGATTTGCAAACTCTCCTTCCCGAACTCGTCTATGTCACGCAAGTCATTCACGACCAAAGGTTCTTACAACTGCCAAAGACCAGGTCAGAAAACGACTCCAAGAAGCGCAAGGTTTGACGTTCATGGATTACAACGAAAAATTGGTCTGCCATTATGGAGAATCCAGGAGGGAGAGCCCCAAGCTGATTTAGGCAGCTTTATCAAGCGAGGATCTTTGGCGCCAATTCTTGATCGGCTGCGTAGCAATTCAAAAGTGCATATCATGCATAACGCCGATGATTTCTTGGCCGACAAGAAATCCATCGAAGACCTCAAAGAGGCATTGGGCGATCAAGTGACGCTCTATCCCTATGGTGGACACCTTGGTAATCTCTGGTTCCCAGAAAACAAAGAATACGCTCTAAGGCTATTCAAGACGGTCCCTTGAAGTAACAAAGGTCAAAGGAAAGCCTAGGAGTCAAATGTCGCCGAAATAAAGCCTGCCTCATCGGGCGACAGCGAAAACTGACGTGATTTGTCGGAGTCGAGACGGATGAATTGTCGCATAGTTAGCGCTTGAGGATTTCTGAAAGCAAAAGATCGGACGGGATCAAATCCCGGCCCCGCAACCATGAGAAAGGGGTCTTAGCGGCCCCTTTCGTGTTTTACCGCTCGCTGACTCCCCCACTGCAATTTCGCCAATTGATCTGCAAGCAAAATGAATATTCCCAAATGAAGCGAGTCAAATAGTATAGAGGCCTTGGTTTAAGGCTCCCTTTTTTATAGGATAATTTGCAATGGAATCTAACAATATGGGTGGGTTTCGTCACAAAGAAAATTTGTCTGCTCTTCGATACTGGCCTAACTCGGTCCTCTTAGTCTTTCTTATCGTGACTGCCTTTCCCGCCCCTGCGTCCGACCGTTATACGGATCATCAGCTCGATGCCCTGGCGACTCGGGTAGGCAAGATCTATTGGATCGTTGCAGTCAAGAATCAAACACCACTTTTTTCTTTCCAGTCCCGCGGCCAACGCCGCTTCCTTTCGCCCTCAGGCTAATGAATCCTTCGAAATCACAGAATTGGTGGGCCGCAAAGACAAAAACCCATACTACAAAGTGAAGTTTGACTCTGGCAAGGAAGGTTTCATCCAGCCGGAAATTTTTCTAGAAGAAATAAACTCGAGCATCGCGCCAGTCGATCCACAGGCCATGGAGAAGAAAAAAGCCGCCGCGGCGGCGGAGGAAGAAAAAAGAGAATTGAATGGATCCAAGCCCAGCCCTGGTCACGAACCGTCAAGGAAGCCGCGATAAAACGCCAAGATTATCGGCGGGATGAATGGAGCAGAGGTTAAGAAAATTCTGGGCAATCCCATTGCGTGTCTCTAGAGTAAAAGCTCAGCTCAACGTCGCCGAAGAACACTGGCTCTATGCGGACGGTTTCAACGGTTGTTTTTATAAATGGACTTTACAACCGCCTTGAACCCAAGCGTAACACTGAAACCCAGCCACATGCGGAGGGAAAATGATGTGGACGACCGATTGAAAAAATCATGGCCTTCGCCGGACTGTTTCTCTTGATCGAAACCAGCATTGCAAGCGGCCAGATTTTTCAATGGACGGACGTCAAAGGCGTCATCCATTTCACCGACAATCCTTGATTCAATCCCCGAGTCGATTCGAAACTCCTCGGCTCTCATCGTCCGCAAAGACATGGATATGAAGAAGCACTCTTCGGTGACAATTTTTGACCCTCTCCCAGCGCCGGAGATCTCGAGCGCGACCAGCCCGTTCGATGCCGACCCAAGCCAATCGCAACCACCGTGGTAACCTACGCTCCGCAGGAAGTGATCGTGGTGGTCAACCCAAATTCAGGACAACCGAACGTTCATCCCTGCAACTTCGGCAGCAATTGCAAACCCGCCTTTCGTCCAGACTTCACAGACCGGCGATATATTCACCCGAGCGTGTTTGAGGGCGGCTCACGTCGTTACGTTCGTCGTTGATCGCGGGCTTGTTTTTGTCAGGCTCTGTGGAACGCTTATGATTTCAGTTTATTAAGCTTCTCTCGCCGCTTTCTTTCTTTTTTCGATAATCGTCTTGGGTTTCCTTTCTTGGATGCTTCCGCCGCAGATAATCCGGCTCTACCTCATCGAATGACCGGGCGAGATTGCGCAGCATATCGCTGAATTCACCGGCATATAAAGCGACCGCGCCGAAGCGCTCAACCGCATTGCGTACCTCTCGATCCGAAGTGACAACCACACACCCAGTGCTCTGTTTTCGTGCGCGGCGGACGATGACGCTATCCGCCTTTTCTCCCAAGCGGGAATAGACAATGCAAATTCCCTCGCGTTTTTGTTCAACTTCGTCGATCGAACCGGATCGCCAGCCATCAAAGACAACCGTAACACCATAGCCTTTGTTTTTATGGTAGCTGGCGAGCTGCTGCACTAGAGAGTTGCGCTTGTGCTCAAGATTGCCGGTTAATCCGGTATCACTACCAATCACATTGTAGCCGTCAATGATGATCTCCATCGCTCCATAGGAGATTAACCGCGAAGCGCCAAAATAGAAGCGTTTGAGAGTAGTTGTCAAAATCAAAAAAACAGGTAAATACTGGGCGATTTTAACGGAGGTTGCGGAGTTGGGTATCACAATACAAAAAGCCAATAGAATTAAAGAGTTACCGCCTTACCTTTTCGCAGAAATCGATCGCGGGAAACGCGCAGCCTTGGCCCGCGGGGTCGATTTGATTGACCTCGGAATCGGCGATCCGGACATTCCGACTCCGCCTCAGGTTGTAGAAAAGCTCATCGAAAGCGCCAGCAAACCAAACAACCATCGCTATCCTAACAGTTCGGGACTACTCGAGTTTCGCCAGGCGGTGGCAGACTGGTATCAGAAACGATTCAACGTCAAATTGGATGCTGGAAAGGAGGTAGTTTCCTTGATTGGATCCAAAGAGGGCATCGGCAATATGGCATTGGCCTTCGTGGATCCCGGCGACATTGTTCTGGTCGCCAGCCCCTGTTATCCGGTTTACCACATCGGCACTGGATTCAACGGCGGCAAAAACTATTTCCTACCGCTAAAGAAGAGAATCGCTTTCTCCCGGACCTCGATTCGATTCCAGCGGATATCGCAAAACAGGCCAAGCTTCTGTGGATCAACTATCCGAACAATCCAACCGCTGCCGTGGCGGATAAAGAGTTCTTCAAACGGGTGCTCGATTTCGCCAACCGTTACAACGTGATCGTCTGCCACGACGCCGCCTACACCGAGATGGGTTACGACGGCTATCGGCCCATGAGTTTTCTCGAGGTCGAGGGGCGAAAGAAGTCGGAATCGAGTTTCACTCACTGTCCAAAACCTTCAACATGACCGGCTGGCGTATCGGTATGGCCGTAGGGAATCCGGACCTAGTAGAAGGTCTCGCGCAAGCCAAATCCAACCTGGACTCCGGCATTTTCCAGGCCATTCAGGAGGCCGGCATCGAGGCCCTGAAACTCGGCGAAAAGATCGTCGAACCCTCCCGAAAAATATACCAGGAACGGCGTGATATCTTGGTCGACGGTCTTCGTGCGGTTGGCCTTGAATGCGAAAGACCTCGTGCGACCTTTTATGTTTGGGTTGCTACTCCCAAGGGCCTTTCGTCTGCGGAATTCACGACCAAATTACTCGAACAAGCCGGTGTGGTTACGACTCCCGGAAATGGCTTTGGGGAGGCTGGAGAAGGATACGTGCGCTTTACGGTCTGCGTCGATAAATCAAAGCTTAAGGAGGTTGCGGAAAGAATCCGACGGGTCAAACTCTAGGTTTCTTTCCGCCGTGGGGCACAATGGCAAATGCTATGGCCCATCAGGTCTACATGGGCATCGGCTCCAATGTTGGCAACAAGAAGGAAAACTTCTTCGAGGCCCTCAGCCGATTAGCCAAACTCCCGGACACCAAGATTATCAAGGAGTCATCGCTTTACGAGAGCGAACCCCTGGGAGATTCTAAGGACTGGTATGTCAACGGCGCTATCGAAATCGAGACGAAGTTCAGACCCGACATGCTCCTCAAAAAATTCAAAAACATCGAGCGGGCCATGGGCCGCAAGAAAGTTAAGAAGCGTTGGGGTGCAGGATTATCGACTTGGACATACTACTCTACGACGCTCTTGTCGTGAAGAAAAAAACCCTCCGCATCCCTCACCCCGAGATGCCGCATCGAAAGTTCGTTCTTGTCCCGCTCAGTGAAATCGCTCCCCAAGTCATCCATCCGGAGCTCGGGGTAACCATTTCTGAGCTTCTCGTGAATGTTAAAGACGACAAAAAGGTCCATCTGTACCATGCCTAAGTAAAACCATCTGTCTGGACCTCCAGGGCCAAGCCATTGCTGATTCGCGTTCTCCTTTTCGTCTTCCTTGCATACATCTTTTACGTTGCGCTCCGGGCCTATTGGTCGCCCCGTAAGACCCGCAACTCCCGTTTCGTAGACCCACGAAAAGTTGATGACATGGTTCTCGATCCGCAATGTCATACCTATGTGCCGAAGAATGAAGCCATCCCCCAGGCGGGCAACTATTTCTGCAGTCCGGAATGCGCCAGGCTCTTTCTGTTACGCTAGCGCCTGCAGAATCTTATCCTGGACGCCGTCAAAGCCGCCGTTGGACATCACGACGACGATATCATTGGGAGCAGCGTTCGCCGCCACATAGGATGCGATGGCGTCCGCTTTTCAATGGCAACGGCACGTGGCTCTCCGACGCCATTGATTGCCCGAACGACCTTTTCGACCGACAGCCGTTCACGCTCCGGGAACTTTTCCGGTTGGTGCAGTCCGGCGACCACGATACGATCCGCCAACGCCAAAGTCTGCGCAAATTCCTGTTCGAAGATATTCCTCCTGCTCGTGTTGCTTCGCGGCTCAAAGACCGCCCAAAGCCGGCGTCCAGGATAGGCCTCTTTAACGGCACTCAAGGTTTCTTTGACCGCTGTGGGGTGATGGGCAAAGTCATCCATGACTAGCACGCCGCCTATGTTGCCCTTGATCTCCTGGCGTCGCTTAACCCCGGCGAACGTTGCCAGACCGTCGCCTAACTTGTCCCGGTCGATTCCCAACTCTCTACCCATGGCGTAAACTGCGAGGGCGTTTTGCACGTTATGGCGGCCGATCAAACCGAGCTCGACGACGCCATCGGATCGACCACGGTAAAGTGGCTCGAAAAGGCTTTTCCCATCCCGCATTGCGATATTACTCGCGGTCCAGCTCCGCTGAAGTTTCGCCACCGTAGTAAAGCGAGCCGGCAGCGCCGCCGTCCGACAACCTCCTGCACTGCTGCATAATCGCTGCACGCAAGCAGGCAGCCGCTCGACGGAATGAGATCAACCAGCCGTCGGAATGCCTCCTTTAGATGATCGAGATCTCGATAAATATCGGCGTGGTCAAATTCCACGCTGGTAAGAATCACGTTGTGCGGCCGATAGTCGCAGAAACTTGGGACCTTTGTCGAAGAAGGCGCTGTCATACTCGTCCCCTTCTAAAACGACATAGTCTCCGCTTCCAGGATTCCATCCGCTACTAAAATTGAGCGGCACGCCACCGATAAAAAACCCGGATCCAAACCCGCTCGTGAAAGCACCCATGCAGCCAGAGCCGATGTGGTGGTTTTCCCATGGGTACCGGCGACCACCAAAGAAGTCCGCGACTGAATGAGGAACAGGCCTAAAGCCTGCGGAAACGAAATGTAGGGGATGCCCTGGCCGAGCACGGCGTCAGCTTCAGGATTACTCCGCGATATCGCATTGCCGATGACGACAAGATCGGGTCGCGGCTTTAGATGCTCCTCGCTGTACCCCGAGAGAATCGGAATCCTGATTCCTTGCAGGTAAATAGCTCATCGGTGGGTAAATGTTTTGATCGGAGCCGGTCACGCGATATCCCCGGGACTGAAGCAAGCCGGCAAGAGAAGCCATCCCTACCCCACAAATGGCGATCAAGTGAACATGACTGCCTGGCGGCGGAAGGGTTGTTCATGGATTCAACGTCTTCACGATCAAATCGTGAACGGAGGGACGAAACTCTCTAATCTTTTCATTCTTACGTGTAGGATGGACCCGGTTTGATAGCAGCACAACGTGGCAATTCTTTTCCAGGTCCCACCAAATCGAGGTTCCGGTGAAACCAAGATGACCCACAGAATGGGACGAAAAATACTTTCCGCTGGAAGAACGACTTTCCGACGGCGTATCCCAGCCGAGCGCATAGGTAGAATTTTCACGGCTTCATCCTTTGAGAGAAACTCCTCGACTAATGTTTGTGGCAGAAAGGAATCGCTGCCGCGTAAACAGCGGTTGAGACACCCCAAAAGCTGATGGATATCGCGTGCTGACGAGAAAAGCCCTGCGTGACCGGCCACGCCCCTACGGCGTAAGCATTATCATCGTGCACCTCTCGCCACAAAGAACTTTTTTGCGCCAGGGACAGTCCTCGGTGGGGGCAATCATCTCTTCAATGGCCTGGAGCCCTCGAGTCTTCGACCGTGTCAAATCAACGAAGAATGTCCTCTCAAGACCAAGAGGTTCGAATATCCTGTCTTCGCCAGAAAAGATCCAATGTGCTGTCGCTAATAGCCTCGACAATTTCACCCAGGACCATGAAACCGAGATCGCTGTAGAGACCCTGTAGCCCTGCCGGACTAACCGGCTTCTCACCATGGATCTGCGTGAACACATATTGCTTGGCGGCCTGACTGGCAACAAAATTGATCTTTCCTGTCTTGTCGCTTTTGAGAACATTCTCATAGTAGGGCATCCAATGCGGTAGACCGGAGGAATGATTGAGCAAGTGCCGGAGAGTTATCTCCTGCTTGCCAAAGACACCAAAGGTCGGAAAAAACCGAGTCACGCGATCGTCGAGGCAAATTTTCTTTTCGCTTACAAGCAGCATGATAACGACAGTGGTTGCAAGAGGCTTTGTTAAAGAGGCAAGATCAAAGATGGTGGTCGTGTGCATGGGGCTGGTCGTGGGAACCAGAGAACGCGACCCGAACGCCTGCTCATAAACAATCTCGTCTCCTCTACCCACGAGCAACACTGCCCCAGGGAACACCCCTTGAATCACAGCTTCTTCAAAGGCATCTTCGACCGACTTAAAATCCACGATTTTACTTCGCAGCCGCGGCCTGAGGAAAACTCTGGGAACGTTAACTCCCGCAAGGAAATGAGTGAATCACGCCACCGGTGACTCGATCAGCGACAAGGTCCCCGCGTCTCCATCCAGTGCTAGCTTGACACCGAAGGGTAATACGAGATTTTCTTGCCCGTGTCCTGCGGGCATTCCCATCACCACCGGATAGGACGCTTTATGAAAGAGCTCGCCAATGATCGCCCGAATGTCCCTGGGCCCTTCCCCGTCACACTGAGTGAAATCGCCAAAAACCAATCCAGCGAGCCTTTCAAGTTTACCGGCCATTTTTAGATGGGTCAGCATCCGTTCGACGCGGTAAGGTTTTTCACCCACATCCTCCAAAAAGAGCATCTTTCCGGTTGTATCGATTTCGTACGCCGTCCCCAGGGTTGTAACAAGCACCGAAAGACATCCCCCAACATTTCAGCCTGTGCTTTGCCGGATCTAATAACCTCACCGACCGCAACCTGCCACATCCATTGTTCCCCCGTCAAAGTCCCCCAAAAATGATCTCTGCTGCGCCGGGTCAATCCGCGTGCGAAGTCCATCGCTACCATCGGCGCATGAAACGTTACCATGCCATAGTTTTGCAAAAGCCAGTTCAGTAAGATTGTGACGTCGCTGTAACCGGCAAAAATTTTCGCCTGCGAGCGGATGCGCTCAGTCAAATAAGGAAGAAGCTGGATGGAGCCGAAGCCTCCGCGAGCACAGAAGATTGCGTCGATGTCAGGCCGACAAAAGAAAGCTTCAAGATCACGGGCCCTCTTCTCGTCGTCCCCAGCCAAATAGCCTTTGGCGATCATGAACTGCCGGAGCAAGCTCGACTCTGGAATCCTTCCTGTTGCAAAGCCTGAACCCCGGCCAAAAGTAGTTCATCATTGACGCAACCGGCGGGTGCCACGACACCGATTCTGCCACCCCTTCTTAACGGCGCAGGTTTATGAACAGCCACACCACTTCTCCACATGCCGTTTCATGGAGTCAAGGAGTGATAGGACTAAAGCCTGTGGATAACTCATTGATTAGAGCTGGAAGCCCCCTGCCACAACACCCTTAGAGGGTCAATATTCTCAAAAAACTCTAATCTGACAAGCACTTTCCCATATCTTTGGGCTTTCTCCCTGTGCACCCTGCGCGAATTCCTGCCGTTGACTTCGTCGATCAACGCGGATAGAAGTCAAAGTGATTCAACACCTTTGAGTAATTTGCTCACTGCTTCTCCAGCGACTTATCCACAGTATTCTCCACAACCGATGAAGATAAAGCAGGAACAGTTGGAACGACTCGTAATCGCATTGTTGGCCAACTATCATGCCAAGGAGCTTATCATTCCGAAGACCAACGAACCTGAACTGAAAGCCAAGATCATGGCGATCATCAATCATAACTTTGCTGAGGAAGAGGCCATCGAACAGGAAGCGCGAACAATGCTTGCCTCTTACGCACAAGGCGCAAGGGATGTGGATCCTTACAGGATGTTTTTATTGGCGAAGCAAAAGCTCGCCGCGAAAAAGGATTTATCTTGTGAGCCGACTATCGGAAAGCCGCATCTCCCACCTTGCCCATCTAATCGTGGACGGCCTCGAGAAAGGAGATCTTGCGGATTTCGCCCATGAGGGCGCGCCCTCAGTGAGACTAAGCGGGTTCTACATGACTTCTTTCAGCAAGAAGATCATATTGACGACATAGTCCGCCAAAAGATCCTTTCTCTGTCGCGTCACGTACCGCCAGGAAGCCGTGAATGGGATGTGCTCTATCGCAAATATTTTGAAGAGGAGATGAGGAAACGCAGAAAGTAGGTTCCACCTCCGGAGCTTCGCCGGGTTGAGTGCGTTGCCTTAATGAAGCGAGAATTTTGCCCACCGAAAGGGTTGACAGATGAGGATTAATGCTTAGATTTATCGCGCTCTTGGAAGTCCCGTGCTACACCGCGACGCATCGGCTTCAAATAAAATCGTTTAAAATCAGTTAGTTAACTGCATCAGTCTGAAAGGAGACCAGAGGTGAAGATTAGACCTTTGCAAGATCGGGTCATAGTTCAGCGGATTGAAGAAGAGGAAAAACTAAGGGGGACTCATTATTCCCGATACCGCGAAAGAAAAACCACAAGAGGGAAAGATTGTCGCTGTCGGGAAGGGCAAGCTGAATGACGACGGTAAGATCATCCCACTCGATGTCAAAGTCAACGATCGCGTGCTTTTCGGCAAGTACGCTGGAACGGAAATAAATATTGACGGCGAAGAGCATCTGATCATGCGCGAGGAAGATATCCTGGGCATTATCGAGAAGTAAATTTTTCAAGCGAACTGAGGAGGAATTTCAATGGCAGCCAAGATGGTTAAGTTTAATCGCGATGCGCGAGACGCGATTCTTAAAGGAGTCAATATACTCGCTGACGCAGTGACCGTCACCTTAGGACCCAAAGGAAGAAACGTCGTATTGGACAAGTCGTTTGGGGCGCCCAATGTAACTAAGGATGGCGTCACCGTGGCCAAGGAAGTGGAGCTCGAAGATAAGTTTGAGAATATGGGCGCTCAGATGGTGAAGGAGGTTGCAAGTAAGACCTCTGATGTCGCTGGCGACGGCACGACCACCGCCACGGTGTTGGCGCGACAGATTTACGCCGAAGGCGTGAAGCTCGTCGCCGCCGGTCATGACCCCATGTCGCTCAAACGGGGCATCGACAAAGCGGTCGAAGCGATAACCGGCGAGCTGAAAAATCTGTCCAAGGCCACCAAAGACCCCAAAGAAATCGCCCAGGTTGGCACCATCGCCGCGAACAACGACTCAACCATCGGCGATGTCATCGCTGAGGCGATGAACAAAGTCGGCAAAGAAGGCGTGATTACCGTTGAAGAAGCGAAGGGGCTCGAAACCACGCTGGATGTGGTCGAAGGTATGCAGTTTGATCGTGGTTATCTCTCGCCCTATTTCGTGACCGATCCGGAGAGAATGGAGTGTATTCTCCAGGATGCCTATCTGCTGATTAACGAAAAGAAGATCAGCAACATGAAAGAGCTGCTGCCGATCCTGGAACAGATTGCCAAATCGAGTAAGCCTTTTATCATCATTGCCGAAGACATCGAAGGCGAAGCCCTAGCAACACTCGTGGTCAACAAGATCCGTGGCACGCTCCACTGCGTTGCGGTCAAAGCTCCGGGCTTCGGCGACCGCCGCAAAGCGATGCTAGAGGATATCGCCATCCTCACCGGTGGCAAGCTCATCGCCGAAGAATTAGGAATCAAACTAGAAAATATTACTCTCAAGATCTCGGCCGCGCCAAGAGAATCGTGGTTGATAAGGATAACACGACGATTGTCGATGGCGCCGGCAAAAAGTCCGATCTCGAAGGGCGCATCAAACAGATACGCGCTCAGATCGACGAAACGACCTCGGATTACGATCGTGAGAAATTGCAGGAGCGTCTCGCCAAGCTGATCGGTGGTGTCGCGGTGATCAATGTTGGGGCCGCCACTGAAATCGAGATGAAAGAGAAAAAGGCCCGCGTCGAAGACGCGCTCCATGCGACCAGAGCCGCCGTGGAAGAAGGCATCGTTCCGGGTGGAGGGGTCGCTTTACTCAGGGCATCGGCAGTACTAGAGAAGCTCAGAGTCCCTGAGGAGGAGAAGTCGGGAGTCAACATCATTAAGAGAGCACTAGAAGAACCGCTGCGGCGGATCGCGATTAATGCCGGCGTAGAAGGCTCGATCGCTCTGCAGAAGGTTAAAGAGGGCAAGGGAGCTTTCGGTTTTAATGCCGCGTCAGAAGAATACGAAGATCTGCTTAAGGCAGGCATTATCGACCCTGCTAAGGTTGTTCGTACTGCTTTGCAAAACGCCGCTTCCGTAGCGGGCATGCTGCTGACCACGGAAGCCATGGTCGCGGAAAAGCCTGAAGACCAGTCCGCCATGCCTCCTATGCCTCCTGGAGGTGGAATGGGTGGTATGGGCGGAATGGGTGGATGGTATGGGCGGTATGATGTAAGGCCAGCCTCTGGACTACGCCAGGCCCGTTATGCCGGTATATCTTGCAGGCATAACGGGCCTTTCTTTTTCTTCGCGCTTGACACTAGAGCATTTTCATATTAGTCTGCAGCGTGCTTTTTCCCTGAAAATATAATAGCTTAGCCGACCTAGAGTATGTTTGAATCCTTAACCGATAAACTCGAAGCTGACCTTCAAAAAGCTTAGGGGTCAGGAAAGATTACAGAGAAAAACATCGATGACGCCCTCCGTGAAGTGCGCCTTGCGCTCCTTGAGGCTGACGTTCATATCAGGGTCGTCAAAAACTTTCTTGAATCGGTCAAGACTGAAATCTCTGGGGCAGGAAGTCTTGCAGAGTCTTACCCCCGAGCAGCAATTCATAAAAATCGTTCGGGATGAGCTTATTAACCTTCTGGGCGGCGAATACCACGAGCTTGACCTCAAAACTGCTCCCCCAGTGGTCATCATGCTTGTTGGCTTACAAGGTTCAGGCAAGACGACAACCTTGGCAAAGCTCGCCCAGCATCTAAGGAAAGATAAAAAAGAAGCCCTTATTTGGTTCCGGCGGACATCTATCGGCCAGCTGCCATCGACCAGCTCAAAATCCTGGGTCGAGAGCTTGGAGCTGCCAGTTCATGATTCTGATCCGGGAGTCTCTCCTGTGGTCCTCTGCCAACAGGCTCTGGAGGCTGCAAAGCAACGGTTTTGCGATGTCCTGTCTGATCGATACCGCGGGTCGATTGCACATCGACGAAGAACTCATGCAAGAGTTGTCGTCGATAAAGAACACCGTGCAGTCCCGCATCAAATTCTTATTCGTGGCCGACGCCATGACCGGTCAAGATGCTGTGAATCAGGCCATCGGATTCGACGGCAAACTGGGTCTCACAGGGATTATTCTCACTAAGCTGGACGGCGATGCCCGCGGCGGTGCCGCTCTTTCGATTCGACCAGATGGTTGGCAAGCCGATTCTCTTTTCCGGCGTGGGCGAGAAGCTTGATGCCCTCGAGCCCTTCTATCCCGATCGTCTGGCGTCGCAGAATCCTCGGCATGGGCGATGTACTTTCGCTCATCGACAAGGTTCAACAGAACGTCGAGCAGAAAGAAGCGGTCCGTCTGACAGCAGGCTTTTCAGAAACAGCAATTCACCTTGGAAGAGTTCCAGCTTCAGCTCCAACAGATCAAGAAAATGGGCTCGGTTGGCAGCCTGCTTGAACTGATTCCCGGAGCCAAGAAACTTGCGTCGCAGGTTGACACAGAAAAGGCCGAGCACGAAATGAAACGCGTGGAAGCCATCATCAACTCGATGACCCTTCAAGAGCGACGAAATCCGGCGATTCTGAACGGCAGCCGGCGCCGGCGGATCGCCCAGGGAAGCGGCACCACGGTCACGGATGTCAATCGGTTAATGAAACAGTTCATGGAGATGAAAAGATGATGCAAAGGGTGAGCAAGCTGGGAGTGCGATCACTGTTCAGTCGAATGCCCAACCCTTTCCATTAGAGGAGAAGGAACGATAGATATGAGCGTAAGAATTCGTCTCAGCAGGCATGGGGCAAAGAAAAAGCCCTTTTATCGTATCGTCGTCTGCGACCAGCGCTTTCCGCGTGACGGCCGATACATCGAACAGGTTGGGACTTACGATCCCAATGCCACCACCGGAGCGATCAGACTGAACCAAGAAAAGGTCGACACCTGGATCAAGCGTGGCGCCAAACCCACACAGACCGTTTCGGAGCTGATGGCGCGCCAGAAGAAAGCAAGCTAATCCCCGGACAGGAGGTCACCTCCGTCATGAAGGAGCTCGTTCAATACCTGGCAAAGTGCTTGGTGAACAATCCCGACGCCGTCGAGGTCAAAGAGACCGAAGGAGAAACCGCCTCGGTATTGGAATTAAGAGTGGCCAAAGAGGATTTGGGACGGATCATCGGCAAGCAGGGTAGAACGGCAAAATCCATCCGCACGATTCTCAACGCCGCAGCGTCGAGAACCAACCGCAAGGTGGTCCTGGAAATTGTCGAAGAGAATTAACCTTTCCACGTTAGACCCGTGTCCGAGCGGCTCGTTCCTCTTGGAGAGATAGTCACCACCCATGGTATCGGTGGCTGGCTGAAACTCAACCCGTACAACCGTCAGACAACCGTTCTTAACCCAGCCCGGGAGATTTGGTTAGAGAAAGACCGGACGCGGTCGAGGCATGAAATCGAAAAGAGCCGGCCTTACAAGAGTCAATTTTTAGTAAAGTTATCGGGCGTGGATCGGATTGATGACGCCGAACCATGGGTGGGTTCCATCGTCTATGTCGCCGAACGGGATCTTGATTCTCTGCCATCGGGTGAATACTACCACTATCAGGTGATTGGCTTGGAGGTTTTCGACACCAAGGAGAGCGAATCGGAGTAGTCGCTCGAACTTGGTCCACGCCAGGCGGAGAACTGTATGTCGTAAATGGTTCTTTTAAAAGAGCATCTTATTCCCGCGGTCAAAGAAATCATCGAGAAGGTCGATTTCGTCGCCGGGAAGATGGTCATCAATCCCCTGAAGGGCTGCTGGATCTTTAGTCCTCACATTCGGTGCGCCCGTATCTAAACCGATGCTTAACTTTACGGTTGTCACCCTATTCCCGCAAATGTTTGAATCCCCGCTGGGCCACAGTATCCTCAAAAAGGCCCAGGAGAAGGGTCTGATCTCCATTCGACTGGTGGATCCACGCAACTTTACCACCGACCGACATCACGTCACCGATGATTATCCCTACGGTGGAGGCCAGGGAATGGTGATGAAGCCGGAACCTCTAGTATCGGCCATCGAAGATATTCACGCGCAAAATCCCAAGGCAAGAATCGTATTGCTTTCACCCCAAGGAGCAGTTTTCACGCAAGAAACGGCCGCTGAATTAGCACAAACAAACGATTTGGTTTTGGTTTGCGGCCGCTATGAAGGTGTCGATGAACGGGTTAAATCATTTGTCGACGAAGAACTTTCTGTGGGCGACTTTACCTTGAGCGGAGGTGAACCCGCCGCCATTATTGTAATCGACGCCGTAGCCCGTTTGATTCCTGGAGTTTTGGGAAATGAAAAGTCTGCCGCGGACGAGTCTTTCAGTAACGGGCTGTTGGAATACCCACAGTACACTCGCCCCGAAGAGTTTCGCGGTATGAAGGTGCCAGAGGTACTTCTTTCAGGCGATCATGAACGCATACGGAAGTGGCGACGGGAGGCAAGTGTCCGGCTAACCATGGACCGGCGTCCCGATCTTCTTTCCAAAGCGAAACTGATTCTGGAAGAAAAGCCAAAGCGAGTGGAATCAGGGCGCCCATCTATGTCGCGCTGCTCCATCACCCCGTCTACGACAAGAATGGCCAAGTAGTAACCACCGCCGTGACCAACATGGACATTCATGACATTGCCCGCTCGGGAAGGACCTACGGGATTCAGGGCTTCTACGTAGTTACACCGGTCAAGGCTCTGCAAAAGCTCGCCCACAAAATAATCGACCATTGGGAGCAGGGCTATGGCAGTCAGTACAACGCCACTCGCAAGGAGGCGCTGGCTCTGGTCCGCATCAAAGATACCCTGGACGACGTGCTGATTGACATCGAACAGGAATGTGGGGAGAAACCTTTGTTGGTCGTCACTTCTGCCAGACCAGGCGGCAATCGCACCTCTTTCGCTGAGCTCCGCGACATGTTAATAAAGCTAAGTCAGCCGTTCCTGCTAATTCTGGGCACGGGATGGGGGCTCACAGAAGCCATTTTCTCACGGTCAGACTACATTCTCGAAGCAATTGAGGGGTCGACCGACTATAATCATCTTTCGGTGAGATCGGCCGCAGCGATCGTGTTAGACCGCCTGCTGGGCGGTCAGTAAGTTGTAAAGGAGTTAGCGATGAATATCCTAAGTCAAATTGAAGCGGAACAATCCAAGAAGGAGATCCCCCAATTGCGACCGGGTGAGACCGTTCGGGTTCACGTAAAAGTGGTAGAGGGCGAAAAAGAGAGAACGCAGATCTTCGAGGGGATCGTCATCGCGCTTTCCGGCAAAGGCAACCGCGCGACGTTCACTGTCCGGAAAATCTCCTACGGCACCGGCGTGGAACGGATCTTTCCCCTGCACTCGCCTCGCATTGAGAAGGTCGACGTTGTATCTCGCGGCAAGGTGCGCCGCGCCAAACTCTATTATCTGCGTGAACGGTCCGGTAAGGCAGCGCGTCTCTATGGCGAGGAGGGGCCCTCGGGCAACTGAGCAACTCCGTCGCCTAGACCCAAGACTTTCCCTTTCCCTTCGCATACGGCTCCAGGGTGAACCTTGAGTTCCCCGACTTTGAACTCACCCTGGAATTGGCCGCCCGGCATAATTTCGAAGCAACCGATCACCTGTACGTTGCCCACCAACTTCCCTTCGACCTGGAGTTGGCGCGCGGAGATATGGGCATCGACCTGCGCATTCGCTCCCACCACCAAAAGATCACTAGCCTTAATTTCACCAGTGAAGCGGCTATCGATCTTTATCGGCAAATTGTAACTGAGTTTTCCTGATATTGAGGAGTCGGGAAATAGCACAGTCCTCGGGGCGCCTTGCGCTAAAGGCGGCTTGCCGTTGTCTAATTTTTCGGCCATTCCTTAAACCTCAAACAGCCGGTGGGATAGACCCAGATAGCTCTCCGCAAGAGCCCCTGAGGCTGTTGTACCCTAGCCGTTTCAATATGATAGCATGAAATCATGGATCTATTCGAATTAAATTCATCCACCCAAGCCAGTCCTTTGCAGCCATTAGCCGAACGCATGCGACCGAAAACGTTGGATGAATTTGTCGGCCAAGAGCATCTGCTCGGCGCCGGCAAGCTGCTTCGCGAACTGACCGAGGCTGGCGCGCTTCGATCGCTCATCTTGTGGGGGCCACCGGGAAGCGGTAAAACCACGTTGGCCCAGATCCTGGCGCGCTCCGCCGGCGCAGTCTGCGTTCATTTCTCAGCCGTCACCTCCGGGGTCAAAGATCTCAAGAAGATTATTCAAGAGGCAGAGGAGTTTCAGCGTCTCGGCAAACGCACCGTGCTTTTTGTCGACGAGATTCACCACTTCAACAAATCCCAACAGGATAACTTCCTGCCTCACGTGGAACGTGGAACCCTGATCTTGATCGGCGCCACCACAGAGAATCCTTCTTTGAAGTGATCTCGCCGCTGCTTTCGCGCTGTCAGGTTTTGGTGCTGAATCCGCTTACAGCCGATGACATCGGAAAAATCGTCGATCGCGCGCTGCGGGACAAACAATGCGGACTGGGAACATGGCAACTTGAGATTACCGCTGAGGCACGTGAGTTTGTCATTCAACACTCTCAGGGGATTGCCGCGTAGCGTTAAACGCACTGGAGAACGCAGCGACCCTGGCCCGCAAAGATAAAAACTCAAAATCGAGATGAGTCACTTACAGGAAGCTTTGCAGCGCAAGCCACTTCAATACGACAAGGCCGGCGATGAACACTACAATGTCATCTCGGCCTTTATCAAAAGTCTTCGCGGCAGTGATCCAGATGCCGCCCTCTACTGGATGATGCGCATGATTGAGGCCGGAGAAGATCCGCTTTTCATTGCCCGTCGCATGATTATCTTTGCAGCGGAAGATATCGGCAACGCCGACCCGCGAGCGCTTCAAGTTGCCGTGGCAGCCAAGGACGCCTTTCATTTTGTCGGCCTGCCGGAAGGCAAAATCCCACTGGCGCAGGCTGTGACCTATCTGGCAACTGCGCCCAAATCCAATGCTTCCTACAAAGCGATGCTCGCGGCAGCAGAAGATGTGCACGAGCATGGGACCTTACCCGTGCCCCTGCATCTGCGCAATGCCCCTACGCCATTGATGCAAAAACTCGGCTACGGAAAGAGCTACAAATATGCCCACAACTATCCTGACCACATTGTCGATCAGGAACATTTGCCGAAATGAATTAAAAGACAAAAATACTATATGCCTTCCGATTCCGGCTACGAGAATCACATCAAAGAGCAACTCAAGAACTGGGAAGAGAAGAAGAAAAATCCTAACAACCGACGATGGGTCGTGACGGCAATCGCTGCGCTGCAAAACTTCACGGGTCCTTGATTCCCGCCAGATCCAACAAAAAGGCATAGGAGAATGCCGTCTCACGATGCCTCTTGAAGCGGCCCGAAGCACCGCCGTGTCCGGCGTCCATGTTCGTCTTCAAAAGGAGCCGGTTCCTGTCCGTCTTAAGCGCCCGCAGTTTGGCCGCCCATTTGGCAGGCTCCCAGTATTGGACCTGTGAATCGTGTAGCCCTCCGGTGATCAACAGGTTTGGGTAGCTCTTGGCCTCAACGTTATCGTAGGGCGAATAAGACAGCATGTAGTCGTAGTACTCTTTCTGATTGGGGTCCCCCACTCGTCATACTCTCCGGTTGTGAGCGGAATCGACGGATCGAGCATGGTCGTAATCACATCGACGAAGGGGACTTCGGCAACCACACCCTTGAACAAGTCCGGCCGCATGTTAGTCACCGCCCCCATGAGCAAACCGCCGGCGCTGCGCCCCATGGCGAACAACTGGCCGGGTTTCGTAAATCCTTCGCGAATCAGATATTCCGCACAGGCGATGAAGTCGGTGAACGTGTTTTTCTTATTTAGCAGCTTGCCGTCCTCATACCACTGGCGTCCGAGCTCTTGCCCGCCCCGGATATGCGCGATGGCGTACACGAACCCGCGGTCGATCAAGCTCAGGCGCGGTGAAGCAAACGCCGGATCTATGCTGAGACCATAGGCGCCGTAGCCATACAGCAACAGAGGATTTTGCCCATCCCTTTGTGTGCCCTTGCGATAGACAATCGATAAAGGGATCTCGGTGCCATCGAGTGCCGGAGCATAAAGGCGTTCAGTCACATACTTGTCCGTATCGAATCCGCCGAGAACTTCTTCTCGCTTCAACAGGGTCTTTGCTCGCGTCACCATGTCGTAGTCATAGATTGACAGCGGCGTTTTCATCGAGGTGTATTCGAACCGTAAAGTGGTCGTGTCGAATTCAAGATTGGTGCCCACATTCACCCGGTACGCCGGCTCGTCGAATTCCAGATAATGCTCGCCATTGCCTCCCCAAGACATCACTCGAAGTTGATTTAGGCCGCGTTTGCGCTCCTCCAGAACCAGGTGATCTTTGAAGATTTCGAAATCGCCGAGGAAGACATCTTCGCGATGCGGGATAATCTCCTGCCAGTGCTCTTTTGAAGTTTTATCGACGGCAGTGGCCATCAGGCGAAAATTTTTGGCATGGTCATTGGTTCGTATGAGGAATCGATCCTGGTAATGATCCAGGTGATATTCGTGTTCCGTTTCCCGAGGCAAAAAACCTTAAAAGTCCCGGTGGGATTATCCGCTTCCAAATACCGATACTCCTGGCTCAATGTGTGAGACGAAACGATCGTCAGATATTTCTTCGACTTGGTTTTGAAAACATAAGCTGCAAAAGTCTCGTCGGTTTCTTCGAAAACGAGTTGATCCTCGGCTGCATCGGTCCCAAGTATATGGCGGTAAATCTGATAGGCGCGTAGTGTGGTCGGCTCCTGTTTCGCATAGAAAAGTGTCCGGTTATCGTTGGCCCAGGTAAGATTTTCGCTTACTTCGGGTATGACATCCGGTAACATTTCGCCCGTCGTAAGGTTTTTGAAATAAGTCGTGTAGACCCGTCTTCCCTGCGTATCTACTGCGTAAGCAAGCAGGTCTCGCTCCGCACTCACCGCCAGGCCACCGATGGCGAAGAACTCGTGCCCCTCGGCCAAAATGTTGGCGTCGAGCATGATCTCCTCGCCTTCGTCTAACGAGCCTCTTTTACGGGCGAAGATCGGATACTCCCTCCCCGCTTCATAGCGCGTGTAATAAAAGTATCCGTCCCGTTGGTACGGCACGGACATGTCCGTCTGCTTGAACCTGGCTTTGATCTCTTCGAAAAGCTTATCTTCCGACGGCTGAGCCTGTACCATCTCCTTTTCCGCGTATTCATTCTCGGCGTTGAGATAAGCGATGACCTCCGGATTCTCACGCTCTTTAACCAGTAGTAGTCGTCGATCCGCACGTGGCCGTGTTTTTCGAGACGGGTCGGGATTTTTTAACCATTCGGAAAGCCTCCATATCAGACACGGCAATCTAGGCGCCAAGAGCTCAAATCTTAGATAATTTCCCGCCGTGTTCTCCAGTGGCCCAATCTGTCATCGAAAAATTGGCCACCGGATAAAGTCCATAAACCCGTTCGTTGACACTGTCGTTCATCATCGGCTACTCTCAATCTCATTCAACTTGCGATCACGATGTTCTCAGGAAACGGATCGCGAAAACGGCAGGCTGAAAACCGCTCGTACTACGAAAAACGAGTGCATCGATCAAAGCTTCCTTGATGAGACACGACAAACCATTTACTAATCCCGGCAAAAGAACCACGATTTACCCGTCACGCTGGTCTCCAGATCAGGGGCACCGCAAATGAAACTTCGAAATAGCCGAGTTTCCGCGTGGGTGTCTCTGCTTCTGCTGATTGCGTTGCTTTTCCAACCCACGTTCCTGCGCAAACGCGCCGACCAAAGCCATCGTCCTCGCCTGGGACGGCGCCGTGCCGGCTTTCGTTCATGAGATGTTGCGCTCGGGGCAACTTCCTAACCTGGCGAAGCTCATCGAAGGCGGAGCCTTTGCCGATGACGTGATACCTTGCTTTCCGTCCCTTACGGCTCCAGGGTTTGCATCGCTGTGGACCGGGGCGCCGCCGCGAATCACCGGCATCAGCGGGAATCGCGTACCGCGACTACCACGCAGCCAGTTCACCATCCTGAGAGCAGTGCCGGGTTTAACAACGTCCTCCTGCAAGCGGAGCCCCTCTGGGCATCAGCCGAGCGCGCTGGGCGGAGAGTCGTTGTTACACATGTCCCCTTCGGCGGCGACAAATCGGACCGAGGGGTACATTTTCAAGGTTATCGTGGCATTGCCGGACGCGACGGGGTGATCAACGCCCGCACCTCCAAGCCACAACCGGCCCAGTCGTGGGAGAACCTCCCTTCCAGTGTCGTTCCTCCCTTGGAGATGAATTTTACCATCGGCGCTTCGAGATTTTACGGTCTGCTCATCGACGACCCATCTGATCCACAAAAAGGCTATGACACGCTGCTCGTGAACAGTTCTCGGGATGGAAAAGAAGTCAAGGCGAAGCTAAAGAGCGAACCCGCGGGGCCGGGTGGCGAACTTTTTGGAGCGAACCGATCAATGTCAAGGCAAATGACGGTCGCGATGCAACTATTTATCTCAGGTTATTCGAGCTTAAACCAGACGGGAGTGATTTTCTTTTTCTTCACGCGACCGACGCATGAAATAATATCTCGTCCTGATTTGGTAAACGCCGCAAGCAGCACGACGAGAGCCTTTATCGGAAACGGAGCCAATCCGCTGTATGCTCAAGGAGCCCTCGGCCCCACTCTGCCCAATGGAGGCGATGGAACCGCCGAAGCGCGTTATCTTGAGACAGTTTCTTTCGCACAACACCAACTCGCTGAAACCAACCGCTGGGCGCTTGAACAGCTTCCCTGGGAATTCTTTGTTGCTTACACGCCATTCCCCGATGAAGCGGAGCACATGTGGCGGGCTTCCTCGACCCGGGCCTTCCCGGTTTTCGCCAAGATATTGCCGACCGGTTACGTCCCCTTCTGCAACAGGTTTACCGACTATCGGACGAATTGCTCGGCCTCCTAATGGCCCATCGAACGGAAAACGCGATAGTCGCGCTGATCTCTGACCACGGCATGGAGGGAACCCATAGGCTGGTTGCCATCAATAAGCTCCTGCAAGAAAGAGGGATCTTGGCGACCGACGAGCGCGGGCGTGTTGATCTTACCAGAACCAAAGCAATCTACCCGGCAATCAACAACGGCTACCTGCTTATCAATTCAACGGACCGAAAAGGGGGCATCGTTAGCCCCGAAAGCGCGACGCTTTGATACAGCGTGTTCGCGAGCTGCTTTTCGAGATTCGCGATGGCGAGCGCCAAGTCGTAACGGGCGTTTACGATGCGCAAACCGACGGCAACGCCATGGACATTGGCGGAGAATCCGGGGAGATATTTACATAGACTTATTGCCGGGCTATGAGCCGGATCCAAAACTCGGCGCTACGGAGCTCGTCGCCAAACGTGAACCGCACGGCATGCACGGCTTCAATCCGCTCAGGCCTTCAATGCGCACCCTCATGGTACTGAACGGGCCAGGGGTCCAGGTAGGACACCAGCTGCGCGACGTGCGGATCCTCGATTTCGCACCCACCCTCGCCGAGCTTTTGGGAGTACCCATTCCTAAAGACGCGACCGGGCGCGTACTATATGAAGCCTTCTCCGAGCCACATTGACATACACAACAACCGTCGCGTAGTCTCGAAAAACGTCAACCGATCAGAGAGCATGCCAAAGGATATTCAGTAATGTCAGCCGCCTGGGAACCAGCCTCTAGCGTTTCCCGAGAAGAAGTTCTCAAACTTCATCATGAAGTCGCCGCGAGACCCAGCTTCCCGACACGAATTTATGAAGACGTATTTCGCATCCAATCTTTGGAGCTGGACTGGGATATCGGTATCGTGATCTATGAACCGCAAGATTTAACCAGCATCCCGACGGGACCCGACGGCAAAAAAGTCGGCGTTTTTTTACTTCACGGCGGCGTTTCCGATTACAAATCTGTTGACCGTGTTGCGCGCGCGTTGGCCGAAAAATTCAGCATCAAAGTCGCCAGCATGACTTTCCCCGGAAGGTTCTATTTACTCGATTCCACTAGAGATTGGCCCGGTGACGTCGAGAGCCATGACGGAACGGCACGGACTCCACTCTGGACCAAGGAAACGCACATTACAAAGGACCAATACGAAATCGTCCAAGATACTTCGAAGCGCGAAAGCTACGGCACCCTCATATCTCTGTCAGCCAAAAAGGAACGGAATTCTATGACCGCATGGCAGCCTGGCCTGTGGCGTTTGAGGAAGCAATGAAAGAAACCGCGCGGCGTCACTTGCCGGAAGGTCAGTTCTCGATCTACATCCATGGCCACTCCACTGGCGGGCCGTTTGCCATGATGGCGGCGCAACGGATCCCCAACGTCTCCGGGATCGTCGGCTACGGCACGTCGCCGTTTGGTTACATGTATACGGAGGTCACCGGTGACAGATGGCCATTTCCTTTCAACTGGCTGCGACTCCGCACTTGGCGGGACACAGCCCGCTATCTTTACGAAGGAATGAAAGATAAAGGGATTGGGCTTCCCATGCTCATGGAGCTAACTTTGGAACGCTGGGAGACCGGAAAAAAGCGCCCCAACTTCAAGGCTGAAGACTTTGTCCACAAAAACTCGACGGACTCATTGGCAGCGGCGGCGCGGGTTTCCGCCGCGCGCTTGAAGATGTCTGATCGAGAAACCAACACGCTCGTTCAGAAATACCTCGGCTACACACGGGAGATCTCAGGTCCCGGCGTGAAGCCGGTGCCGCCCTTTTGTCACTTCACGGCAGCAACGACGATACTGTCACCCTTGCCCGCTGTGAACGATCTCTCTCGTTATTCGCTAGCGCTCAACCCCGCACCCAAGGTGCGCTGCGTTTCCATCGGCGCGGGGGTACACACCTGGTCCTACACCGAACCGGAGCTGCCGCAAGGCGTCGCCCCGCAGTGGCCAAGATCTGGTACGATGCCATCATGAACGGATTCTACATGGTATAAGCGTTACAGGGAGAAGAGCCATGGCAGATAAGAATCATCTCATCCTAACCGCCGTCGGACCGGACCAAGTCGGACTGGTCGAAAAAATTTCGAATTTATTGCCCGCCACGGCTCCAATATAGAGGACAGCAAGATGGCTGTCTTCTGCGGTGAGTTCGCACTTATCATATTGATCAGCGGCGAGGGCGGGAACCTCCACAGGATCGCCAACCACTACCACGAGCTGGAAATTGAGACCGGCTTGGCCATTTCAATCAAGACGCCCACATCCCGAAAGCCCGCGGAATCATTTCTGCCCTACACACTTACAGCGTCCTGTATGGATCATCCCGGTATCGTCTATCTCATAACCGGCATCTTGAGCAGCTTCGGCATCAATATCGAATCCATGGAAACAGAGACCTATGCTGCACCAGTGAGCGGCACGCCGATCTTCCGCTTGGAAGCCGGTATTTCAGTTCCGACGAAAACCAACATCAATGCGCTGCGGGAACGGTTCGCGGCGATTCAAAAGAAGAAAACATCGACATCGAGCTTGCCTTAGCCCATGGAGGCGCGACGAAGACGGCTTGAGATGAGAGCTTCCCCCTGCCGCTAGAAATCTAACAGATCAAATACCGATTCCGTAAAACCGCTTCGCGTTGGTCGCCAGAATCGCTTCCTTGTCGACCTGCGTCAGATCTTCGCGCGCCAGCAGCTCATTGATTTCCTTCCTACATGATTCCGCGCTAAAGCTTTCATGCGGGAAATCCGTGGCAAACAGAAACGGTTCGTTGCCCGCTTCTTTCACCGCAAAGCCAAGGCCCCGGTCGTCGCAATCGAAGCCGATGAAAATCCGGCCAGCTTTAACGTGTCTTCTAAAATATTCGCTGGCCGTGACGTTGGGGTTTGAACTCGCCAGAAACTCGCCATCGACATCCACTTGCAAGTGGTGTGGATAGGAACGATCCAACCGGTCCATGAAGAACGGCACCCATGTTGCCCCTCCTTCGAGAAAACCGACACGGAGCTTCGAGAATCGATCGAATACTCCGTAAGACAACATACCGGCCGCCTGGGCCATAATGCCGAATGGATGACCCAAGGCGTGGACAGGATAATAAACGCCGATGGTATCCATACCCAAATGATGCAGGCAGCCGACGTGCACCGCCAACGGACACCCGAGCTTCTCCGCCTCTTCATAGATGGGCCAATAAATCTTCGATCCCAGGTGGCCTTTGATACCCTCGCCGTTGGATGGCAGCATCGCGCCAACCATACCGAGCTCTTTGATCGCCCGGCGCAGCTCAGTGACTGCGGCTTCCGGATCCTGAATAGGGATCAGAGCCATTCCTTTGATTCTCGAGCTCACATGGGTAAATTTCTCGTACAGCCAGTTGTTGTACGCCCGGCAAGCAGCCACCGCCCAGTCTTCGGAGATGATGCGGCCGACAGCCAGCCCCGCAGTCGGATAGACGACCGTCCAATCAATGCCCGTCTCGTCCATAAATTCCGTCCACTCTTTCGGCCCAACGGTTCCCGTTCTCGATCGACGCTCGCCCCCTTCGAGAAAGTGAAAGTGAATATGGTCGAAAGCCGGAAACACTTGCGTCCGATTCCCCGGCGGCATGTATTTTGAGATTTCGTCCATACAAGGCCGGTCGTTCACATGTCCATCCGCATCGATGATCTGCATAATCTCTCTTCCTTTCGAGCGAGTTTCTGACAGCGCTATAACAAGCGCTTTCCGCGCCTGTCAAGCATAGGAATTGACCGTAAAAACCTTGCTGTGTTAGGAGAAGGTCGCATAGATTGAACTTGTGCGAAGCCAAACAGCGAGGCCAAAATGAAATTTATGAAATTCTTGATAGCTCTCGTCCTCCTATCGTTCAACTCCAAAGCCGTAGCCCAGGACCCAAGACTCATCGACGCCGCGAAAAAGGACGGCGGCAAGGTGGTCATCTACGGCTCACCGGAAACACCCGTTGTCGACGCGGTGATCCAAGCTTTTCAAAAGAAAACCGGACTGGGCGCGGACTATTGGCGAGCTTCCGCTATGAGCGTGATGAATCGGGCCATGAGCGAATATCGCGCGGGAAACGCGCTTTACGACGTGGTGCTGAATAACACGGATCCACTTTACATCATGGCCAAGGAAGGCATGGTGGCCAAATACGATTCGCCGACGGCAAAAAAATACTCGACCGATCAGATTGACCCGTACCTCGGCCCCGTTAGCCGGCTTGGTATCGTCGGCATCGTTTACAACAAGAACTTGGTTCGGCCCGAGAATGCGCCCAGAACACTAGAAGATCTGGTGCAACCAAAATACCGTGGCATGCTCGTGATGGCGGATCCGACGCTACATGTTACGACCATCCAGTGGCTGAGCAGCCTGCACAAGATCATGGGAAAGGAGAAAGCGGAGAAGTTTATTGTCGAGCTGCGCGGCCATGAAACCTATTCTGGTGGAATCCATGTTGCCCGCCGGCGAGCGCGTTACCACCGGGGAGATGCCGATTGCGATCACTTTTGTAAAGTATGTATTCACTAATGGCCGACAGGGAGCGCCCTTGGATTACGTAAAGACTGGAGCGCATGCTCGGCGACTGCCACTTTGCGGTGCTCAACAACAAAGCGCCCCATCCCAACGCGGGGAAAGCCTTTCTCGACTATTACCTAGACGATGAAAGCATGAAGATACTCGCGGAGAACGGCGAATTTGTGAACCGGAAAGGGATTTATCCGCCTTTACCGGGCGCGGACCGAATCCAATACGTGCAGATGGAAAATCTTGATGCCAAGGCTTTTGAACAAAAGAAAAAGGAATACGGCAGAATTTTTCTCCGGTGAGGCATATACTCTGTGCTGGGTCTTCAAGACCAGCCTTTCTTAGCAGGTTTCATAATGTACTCGGACATAGCCAGGGGAGGTCACGATGCATAACGTCGCCATTCGCGTGGCAGCTTCGCTTGCGGTCTTGCTATTGGTGGTTGCCGCTTCATTTAGCCCCGCTTACTCCCAGACGCTGGACAAAATGCGCCTCGGCTATAGCGGTACGGGCCTCAACAATTACGTTCTAGAGATGGGCCGCCGTGGGGGCATATTTCGCAAGAACGGCCTCGACCTCGAAGTCGTCTACGTTAACAGCGGATCGTTGCTCAACCAGGCGCTCATCGCCGGCACCTTCGACGTCTCTTTTTCCCAGGGCTCTGAGGCGATGTTAGCTAAACTCCGCGGCGCCGACATGCGCATTACGGCAGTGGTCGCCAATCGATTCAATCATGTCTATCTAACGGCGCCGGCGATCACTTCGATTAAGCAACTGAAGGGCAAGAAAGTTGCGGTGAGCCGCTTCGGCTCCGGTTCCCACTTCCAAGCAACCTCGCGCTGAAGGAGGGCGGCTTGGACCCGGACAAGGACGTGACGGTTCTGCAAATCGGTAACTCCGGCGCCCGAATGGCGGCCATCCTGAGCGGGACTGTGGATGGCACAATCATGGCGGCTGATTTCGTTCCCCGGGCGAAAAAAGAAGGATTTAACGTCGTAGCGGACCTCGCCGACTCCAAGATCGATTACCCATTTCTTTCTCTGAACATGATGGGCAGTTACATTGAGCGAAACCCGAAAATGGTGAAAGCGCTCGTTAAGAGCATGTCCGAATCGATTACCGTCTTGCAAACCGATACGAACGCGGCCAAAGCCGTCGTTCGATCGGTTCTTCGAACCGAGGATGTCGAAACTATCGACTACGCCACGATGCGCAGCATACAGGTGCTGGCGCGCCGACCCTTTCCCACGACCGCAGGAATCCAGACTGTGTTGGACGAGCTCAGCAAAGAACCCAAGGCGAAGTCCAGCAAGTTCGAAGACTTCGTCGATCTACGCGCCTTGAGAGAGCTGGAGCGAGAGGGCGCGTTTAAATGAAGTTATTTCTTTCCTAACAGTGGGGTCAAAAACTCGGATTGCAGGCTGCTCAAAAAGATCTCAGAGGCGAGGCGCGCGATTTGAACGACTGAGCGTAAGCGAACTGCTTTGCGGTACGTTGGACGCGAGTCGGCCGAGCGCAACGAAGCCTATGAGTCTTTTTCAGCGGCCTGCCAGCCGTCGGGATTGAGCACATGGTTAGGTTTGCCGGCGGCGTAATGCGAGAATGTCCTCGATCACCACGGCATAGTATTCTTCATAGCTTTCGCGCGTCACATAACCAAGGTGCGGCGTGCAGGTGACATTATCCATCTTGACCAGCGGATGATCGGCGCCGATCACCGGTTCTTCTTCGTAAACATCCACCGCGGCCATGCCCGGACGGCCAGCTCTGAGCGCATCGGCCAGCGCATCTTTCGCGATCAGCCCCGCCCGGCTGGGGTTCACGAGCAACGCGGTCGGTTTCATGCGCGCCAGATCGTCGCGCGTCACGATGCCGCGGGTATCTTTGTTCAGTGGCAGATGCAGGCTCAAGATATCCGCCTCGGCGAAAAATTCCTCCCGGCTCTTGGCCACTTCAAAGCCGGCGGCTTTGGCGCGGCCGGTCGAGCCTTCGCGCCCCAACAGACGACTCGTGCGCCGAACGCTCTGCCGACGCCGGCGACGATACTGCCGATTTTACCGTAGGCGTAAATGCCGAGCGTTTTCCCGTTGACGCCGATGCCGAGTGTCGACTGCCACTGGCCTTCTTTGAGCCGCCTCACTTCGTAAGGCAAGTTCCGCAACGCCGAAAGGATCAGTCCCCAAGTCAACTCAGCCGTAGCGTTCGAATTGCCGGAGCCGCCCGCCGACACGATGATTCCCTCTTCCGTGCAAGCTTCCAGGTCGACGTGCGTCGCCGCCCGCCCGGTTTGGCCGATGAGCTTGAGCTTGGGCAACCGCTCGATCACGGCGCGCGGGAAAGCCGAGCGCTGCTGGGTGAGCACAACAACCTCCGCGTCTTTCAGTCGCTCGGCGAGCTTCGCTACGTCTTTTCCGGTGTCCGTGTAAACGACGACCTCATGGCCGCTCAGTTTGGGATAGCTCTTAAGCGTTTTGAATGCGTTTTGATAATCATCGATGACTACGATCTTCATGAATCTTTTCTCCTTCTCAAATTTTTTCGCAATTTCTGACTGTTATTCATTAGGACACGCACTTGACGAACATACTATAACCACGAAGCTCACGAAGGCCACGAAGTCGTTTGACTATCTTCGTGCACTTCGTGTCCTTCGTGGTCCAAAATTTGATTTTGAGCTGCGGCTTACTTCGAATTTCCTAACTCTTTTTCAACTCGGCGACATAGTCGCGCAATCCCGCTTCGAGCTTGTACTCCGGGTTGAATCCCAGCTCCGACCGTGCCCGCGTGATGTCCATCCGCGGACGCGCGGGAGTCAGTTTCCCACGGCTCATCCGGACCTCCGGAAATATTTTCTGAGCGCTTCTTCGACGTCTTCGACCGTGGTCAGCGTTCCGCTGCCAAGGTTGTATACCTGGTGCGGCAGAGGCGACGTGTGCACAGCCAGGGCGATGCCGTTGGCGAGATCCTTGGCGTAGATGAAATCCACACTCTGTAGACATTGAGCTCCACGGGCTTGCCTGCCATCGCGTCCCACACCGCCGCTTGCACGGCGACCCCGGCCCGCCGGCAACCGAATAATAACCATAAACCCCCGCGAACCGCAGTAAGGCCAACTTCAAACTTGTGTTTCGCCGCATAAGTCTTCAGCACATGCTCGCAGCCGAGCTTCGAAGCATTATAGACGCGGCCCCGGCTGTCGAGGGGCGAGTCCTCGTAGAGCAACTCCTTGGGATCTTCGCCCACGTAGAGCGCCTGGGTGCTGGCATGGACCAGCTTGGGCACACCGGCGAGCCGCGCCGCTTCAGCGACGTTGATGGTGGCGACCAGGTTCACTTGAAAGCCCGCGTAGACGTTGTTGATGTTTGCTTCGCCGACTGAGGCCGCCAGGTGAATCACGCACTCGGGACGGGCTTGTTGAAATGCGTCGACCAGCACCGCCACATCGCGGATGTCGCCGCGGATCACGGGCAAGTCTTTGCCGGTTACATGCCGGATGTAGTCCGGTCGAGGCGCGACGTCGAAGAACGTGACCTCGTCGCCTCGCTCAACCAATTCCCGTGCCGTATGAGTACCGATCAATCCCGCGCCAGTAATCAAAACCCGCATCCCTACCTCCGATGATATTCAAGAACTGCTCAGCGTTCAAAGTTCAACGTTCAAGGTCCTGATTCGCCCAGCTCTTCGAACCTCGAATCTTTGAACTTCTGACGGCTGCACCGCAACCTGCTGAAAAATCCCTGTTGCAGGCTGCTCAAAAAGATCTCAGAGGCGAGGCGCGCGAAGAATCGACGAGCGGAGGCGTACTAACCAGTACGTTGAGCGAGGCGATTGAGCGCAACGAAGCATATGAGTCTTTTTCAGCAGCCTGCTAGACTTCCGGCTTCAACTTATAGAAGCGGCACGGGTTCTCGAACAATATTTGCCGCGTGAGATTCTTCAGGAAGATCGCGGCGGCGAACCAGCGTGTCAATATCGTCGCTGAACTCTTCCCAAGCCCGCTCGTGCGGAAAATCAGACGCCCAGACAAGCTGCGCGCCGCCGATCAACTCGGCTACCGTCGCCAGAGTTCTTTCCTCCCTTTCACAGGCGTAGTACAGATTACCCCGCGCATGATTTCACTGGGGCATCGCTTGGTCGGATGCGGCCAGCGGTTGATCCGGTGTTCCCAGCTTTCGTCCAACCGATCCGCCAAATAGGGAACCCAACCACAACCGGCCTCTAAAAACGCGACGCGCAACCTCGGGAAGCGCTCGAATACGCCGTGAATCATCATGCTGGTAAGCTGCTGCATCTGTGAAAACGGGTGGCTAAGCGGGTAGACACCGGCAAAGGACGGCATGTGGTCCAGGCCCAGTTCCACGGCGGCCCTGCCGTGCACGGCGATCGGCACGTCCAGTTTTTCGGCCGCAGCGTAGATCGGATCGAACTGGGGCAGCCCGTAGCCGCGCATCGGACTCAGCACGGCCGGCAACATGCCGCCGGCCATCCCAAGGTCGCCTACATCGCTCGCTCCAATTCCTTGGCCGCTTCGGCAGGATCTTGCGGCGCGAGCAGCGCGACACCCTGGAAACGTGGACTCACGCTTAAGAAATCATGGTGCAACCAATCGTTGTATGCGCGCGCCAATGCCACCGCCCAATCGGCATCACGGAGCAAACCGATATTGAGGCCGTCGTTGGGATAGAGCACGGTTGCGGCAATTTCCGTCGCATCGAGGAATCGTGTCCAGAGCTTCGCATCAGGATGTTCTCGCTTATGCGGCGACAGCGCGCCCCGCGCCCAGCCATCCCAAGAAAAGAGCGGGTACTCCCGCTTCCCTTCCACGCCGCGATACGGCGCCGGCAGAAATTCTCTCAACTCGCGATCCCGCTCGATCACATGACCGTCAGCATCGATAACCGGAAAAGATCGTTTCATGTCTGTTACTCCGCCCTTAACGTCCTTCTACTACCAGCCTGTCGCGCCCGTCAACATCGCGAGCGCGCGACAACTGCAACGACGAATTTCAGAAACTCGGCTCGATACGCAGCACACGACACCGATCGTGGAGACTTGATATGAAATTAAATCGTAAAGATGGCAGATCGGTACAGAATGGCTTGGGGGCTAGGTCTCGAACCTAGATTTTCAGATTCAAAGTCTGATGTCCTACCGATTAGACGACCCCCAAAAGCAAAGCGCCCCAGCAGGTCAATGCCTACTGGGGCGCTTATCCAGAAGGCAGACCACACCCTGCCTTCAATGACGTGAAGGCGGGCTACATGGTCCGTTGCTGGCGAATGGTCATTTGAAATTAGGATAATCACTTATCCCGATCGAGGCAAGCACTAAAGTCAATTGTATATGTGGCATCGCTTTTCCGCGTTGACAGAGAGACCTCATCCTGGCTAAGGTTTCCTCAACATAATGTTAAAGGAGGCGAAAGCCATGAAAGCCATTCGCATCCACAAATTCGGTCCAACGGAAGACGTTCTCCAATACGAAGATGTCCCGGCACCCGAACCAAAAGCCGGGAGATTCTGATCAAAGTCGAAGCGGCGTCTCTGAACCGGGCAGATCTCGGCCTACGCAAAGGTACTTACCGTATTTCCGCCGATGCACTCCCCTCATTCCTGGTCGCGAATTCGCCGGCACGGTTGAAAAACTCGGCGCCGGCGTCAACGAATATCGAATCGGCCAGCGTGTCGTTGCCTATCCGAGTCTTGGTGGTTACGCGGAATACGCCGTCGCCAAGACTTCCGAAGTCCGGCCCGTCCCCGACGGTGTTACCTCCGCCCAGGCGGCGGCAACTCCCACCGTATGTCTTACCGCGTGGTTCGGCCTATTGACGGACGGCAACCTCAAAGCCGGCGAATGGCTGCTGGTGCAAGGCGGGAGCAGCGGCGTCGGCAACGCGGCGATCCAAATCGCCAAACATCTCGGCGCGAAAGTCATCGCGACCTCCGGCAGCGAAGAGAAATGTCGCCGCCTGCGACAACTGGGCGCTGACGTCACCATCGACGTCTCTCAAACTGATTTTCTGCCGGAAGTCATGCGCGTGACAAATAATCGCGGCGTTGATGTCGTGCTAGAAATGATTGGCGGCGACGTATATCAAAAGAGTTTGCAAGCACTTGCGCCCGGCGGCCGCCTTTTCTCCATCGGTGGCGCCTTCGGCTCGATTCCCGACTCACCGCCGGCTCTCGGCGAGGGTCGAAAAGCGACTCGATTCTCGATTACGAATTATCTCAAGTCGAAGCCGGAAGATTTCAAACAGCTCGACGAGATTTTAAAGCTTATCCAGGAGAAAAAGTTTCAAGTCGTGATCGGCAAAAGCTTTCCACTGGCGGAAACCCGCGCGGCCCAGCGCTATCTCGAAGGTCGCGAGCACTTCGGTAAAGTCATGTTGACGATGTAAAAAAGGCGAGTAGCTGCTTTCTCTCCGCTCTGCTAAAATAGCCGCGGATGGACGCTTCGGAGGCCAAGCAAAAGCCCGAGTCGACAAAGGCAACGGCTCCTTTGCCGGAACTGGCAGGTTTGAGCGATGACGAGCTTTTGCAGATGCGTATCTGCGATCTGAAGCTCAAAATTCCCGGTACTGAACTCGAATCGCGAATCCAAACATTTTACAGTGAGCTTGCCGCCAAAGGGATCGCCTTCAAGCCCCTCTGTTACCTCGGCGATGAATGGTTTTGCCCCGAAGGATGCGCGACCATCGCCATCCCCTTTATCTCGCCCATCCACGACTGAAAAGACTCGAAGAGAAAATGATGATGGAAGTGGAGGGCGGCACGGAAGCGTGGTGCATGAGCCTGTTACGTCATGAGATGGGCCATGTCTTGAATCACACCTATCTGCTGGAAAAAGAAAAACGCTGGCAAAAGTTATTCGACCACCGTCGTTGGAATACTCTGAAAGCTTTCGCGCCCGCCCCTATAGCAAGCGCTTCGTGCGTCATCTAGGTGGCTGGTACGCGCAGAGCCATCCCGAGGAAGATTTCGCCGAGACCGTTGCGATCTGGCTCACGCCAGATTTGGACTGGAGGCAACAGTATAAAGATTGGAAGGCCCTGGAGAAGCTGGAGTACGTAGATAGTTTAATGGAAAAGCTCGCGGGTAAACAGCCGCTGGTTTTCTCGAAAACCAAGATGAGCGAGGCGTCCCGGCTTCGATCCCGATTGGCGCTGTATTACAAGCGCCGGCGACGCACCTACGCGCAGGAATTTCCCGACTTTTTGACGCCGACCTCAAGAGACTATTTGTTAACTCCTCTGCTTCGCCTAACACAGAGCGCGCATCGACCTTTCTGCGCCGCTCGACAAAACCGATTTTGAATGCTGTATCCGCATGGACGGGCGAGCCGAAGTTCACACTCCACCGCCTGCTCCGGGCATTGGCGGATCGCTGCTCTGAATTGGATTTGCGGCTTCGATCGGACGCTGCCGGCGTCGAAATTGCCGCCTATCTGGCTACCTTGGCGTCACACTATCGTCTAACCGGCAAGTTCAAACATTCTTGATCATGGTCCGAGCCAAAAAGCGATACAAAGTTTTGGTGCTTTTCGACACGGCGGGCACGCCTCCTCCTGATCAGGATTTCACCAAGGAGTTGAAGACCGACGATTGGGCAGCCGAAGCGCACGTTATCGGCGCACTTAAGAAACTCGGGCATGAAGTAAGAACCGTCGGTGTCTGGGATGAGCCGGGAATGATCATCGACGAGATCAAAACGAATCCTCCCGATGTCGTCTTCAACCTCACCGAGCATTTTAACGAAGTGTCCGCCTACGATAGAAACGTAGCCGGCTTGCTCGAAATGATGGACGTCCCCTATACCGGCTCAAGCCCCACCGGACTGACTCTTTGCAAGAACAAAGGGATGGCCAAGGAACTGCTCGCTTATCACAACATTCGCGTGCCGAACTTTGCTATTTTCTCTCCCGGCTCGAGCATCAAGAGACCCAAGCGACTTAAATTCCCGCTCTTCATCAAGCCGCTCAAAGAAGAAGGCTCCGTCGGTATTTCATTGGATTCGTTCGTCGATAACGATGCCGCCTTCGAAGAGCGCATTCGTTTTATCCACGAACGGCTGAACCAGGAAGCGCTTGCGGAGGAATACATCGAGGGCCGGGAGCTTTACGTCAGTATTCTAGGCACCGATCGTCTACGCGTCTTTCCCTACCGCGAAGTCATCTTCGCTGAAGTTCCAGAAGGTCAGCCGAAGTTCTCGACGTTCAAAGCCAAATGGGACGACGCTTATCGGAAACGGTGGGGAATCCAAAATGTCTTTGCCGAACCGCTTCCCAACGGCACGGGTCAGCGCGTTGCGAAAATCTGCCGCGCGGTTTACCGGGCTCTACGCATTCGCGGCTACGGTCGGATCGATCTCCGGGTCACACCGGAGGGAGAGATAGTGATTCTGGAAGCCAACCCGAATCCAAATCTTGAGCGCAAGGATGAATTTGCCCAGTCCGCCATGAAAGTGGGCCTCAGTTACCCCAGGATGATCCAGCGGATTTTAACTCTCGCATTGACCGCGCCGCATTGAACGCGGCTCAATCCCATGACACTCATGACAGCAAGATCCATGCGTCGCTTTGTTTCCGTCGCGTTGGCGACGCTTCTCCTCGGGAGCTAGCGCCACGAATCTGTTAAGCAGCTGCCGCGGAGGAGCACTACAGGCTCTTCATTTTGGATGCCGAGAACCTCGTTGAAGGCTAAGAATCGACTCCAATCAAACAACCCTGCCGTGGTTCCCGTCTTCAACAAACTGATTCGTGACGCTGACCGCGCCGCTCACAAGCGGAACTCTCTCAGTGGTTCGAGAAGGAATTGAATCCTCCCAGCGGCGAACAAGCACGACTACATGAGCATCGCTCCTTACTGGTGGCCGAACCCGAACACGCCCAACGGCCTGCCTTATGTCCGCCGCGACGGCGAGGTTAATCCTGAGCGTGATCAAACATCGGACAGAAGAAGACTGGACAACATGGTCCAGGCGGTCAAAAACGCTGTCCCTCGGCTACTTCTTCACAGGACAGGAGAAATACGCCGCACAAGCAACAAAACTACTGGGTGTCTGGTTTTTAGAATCCGGCCACGAAGATGAATCCCAAATCTGAGATACGCCCAGGCTATCCCAGGCCGTAAGTAACGGCCGCGGCGCGGGCATTATTGAAACGCACAATCTTGCCTGAACTGATCGATGCGGTTGCCATGCTTCAACCGAGTCGAAAAGCTGGGAGCAAAGCAATCAAAGGGCATTGCAAGACTGGTTCCAATGCCTATCTCATTTGGCTCTTGGAAAGTCCGGAAGGACGCGCCGAAGCCAAGGCGCAAAACAATCACGGTAGCTGGTACGACGTGCAAGTCGCGTCCTATGCTCTGTTACACCGGTCAAAACGAGCTTGCCAAGAAAGTCTTAACGCGAGTTCCCGACGAGAGCGTATCACGAAACAAATCGCACCTGATGGTCGCCAGCCCCGCGAGCTAGAACGCAGCCAAGCGTGGAACTATTCCCTGTTCAATTTAGAGGCGTTGTTTGACGCCGCCTCCATCGCCGACAAATTGGGGATGGATCTCTGGAACTACGAAACGCAGGATAAACGCGGGATTCGCAAGGCGCTGGACTGGCTTCTGCCCTTCGCGACCGGTGCAACAGAAGTGGAGCTATCAACAGATCTCAGACTTGGCAGCCGGAAAAACTCGCGCCATTTCTGGAGGCGCGCCGCTCTGCAGTATCGGGAAATGTCCTACGAGAATGCACTGAGCAAACTGCCGGGGGTCATCGCTGATCAAAGGTTTAACCTGCTCTATCCGAAACCCGTCGCCACCGACCCCATCATCTTCGAAATAGTAACACACGCTCTCCTGCTTCGCCGCCGCAATAGACATGTGTCGCAAGTTAAGATGTAGATGCAGCGGAGTTTCCCCAATAATACTAGCCATCGAGCGTTTCAATCCAGCATCCAAATCCCGTCGTTTCCTGCCGGCAGCGAACAATTACGTCTACCAGCGGCTCCCTCGGCGATTTCACAGTTTGTAAGAAAATTCCACTAGATTCCTCTCTTACTTCTAATTGCAGCGTGCCAATCAAAACTGGAAATCGTGCTGGTCCGGTGGCATGCCCGTTGCTCAATATCCAAGCACTTCGGAACCGACAGCTAAAACATCACTAAGGCAAAGCCAAAGCGACAACGGGAGTCCTCAATGTTGAGACTGATTTTGTCGTTCGATCGCATTAATCGCTTTGGGAGATACTTCGCATTGGCGCAATCATATGACGACGCCAAGAAGTGCGCCGCAGCGGTTCAAAGAAACGATTCTGGATCTCGCCATCGATCATTGCACGGCGGCTATTCAATCAGGCGATGTCTCGGACCAAGATCTGCCGATCGCCTTCAACAAACCGCGGGCCTTGCTTACTACCACAAGAAAAATTACGACCGCGCCATTGAGGACTACGACCAGCTCATTCGTTTGATCCGAACGATTCGGATTCTTTCTATCGCCGTGGGCTCACATACTTTGAGAAGAATGACTACAGACCGCGCTGATCCAGGACTTCGGATGAAGCTCTCAAACTCAATCCCGACAGTGCCGCGAGCTTTGCAGAAGCGTGGCTGGGCCTATGAAAGCAAGAACGACTTATGACCAAGCGATTCGAGATTATGATCGCGCGATAAGTTTACAGTCAAGCTATGGCCCAGCGTTTATTAGGCGAGCCAAAGTATACGAGGCAAAGCGCCAATATGAAGCAGGCGCTCGCCGACTACGAAGCGGCGACGCAAGCGGATCCAAAGTTCGCCTCCGAACGTCCCAAGGGTTTCTTGCTTTTCTATTTGGGGCGAATGACACAAAGCGCGGAGATGTTTGAGAAACACATGAAGTCTGATCCGATGACACGTGGGTCATTCTCTTCGCTACCTGGTGGAGGCTAAAATCGGCAACGCGCTGGCTGCCGCTCGTGATCTTGAAGTCGACGCGGGAAAACTCAAAGAGCGCCGTTGGCCCGCCCCGATCATAGACTTTCATCTGGGAAGAATCGACGAGAAGGCGATGTTCGCAGCCGCCAACGACTCCGATCCGAAGATGAAAAATGAAAAGACCTGTGCGGCGAATTTCCACGCAGGAGAATCCAGACTTTTTAGAGCGCAAGTCAGCGCAGCGATCCCTTTACTTCGCGCCGCGGAGAAGGATTGCCCATCAAACTTCTATAGAATCCCACGGAGCCAGCACGGAACTGAAGCGGTTGGGACAATAGCAGGCTGGTGAAACGAAAACTTCAGGTGGTTTAAAGGGTTCAAGGTGTGCATCGCCTTTCGGAGACACCACGCTATGAACAGCTCCCCACAAAATACACGCCTTCCCCTCACTTGGCATCGTGGAAAATAACTCCTAAGGTGTACCTCTCGCCCGTGTCAACGGTGCTCACCCCGTGCCGAAGATTGGCCCGGTAATAGCCCTCGCGCGCCGTGGACGGGGCGATGATGAACTGCGAAGACGACCGCGTCGCCCTGGTTTGGAGAGAGCACCTCGACGCGGGATTGCTTACGCGGCCGCTGCTCAGCGAGAACAAATTCGCCGCCCTCGAAATCCTTCCCTCGCCGGCTCAAGAAGAAAGTGACTTGAAAAGGAAAGACCATCTCGCCGTATAGATCCTGGTGCAAACAATTGAAATCGCCGGGGCCGTATTTAAGCATTAAAGGTGTGGGTCGCTTTTGACCCGCCCGGTGACATTGCTCGATAAACTCCCCAAGCGTTCCCGGATACCGCGTTCTCTCGCTGCCCAGTCGAGCGAGCCACCTCGTTTGCCAGGGCACGAGACAAGCGATAAAAGGAATCCCGGAGTTGCTGAACAATCGAGGGTAGTGGATAAGCAAAATATTTATACTCGCCCTTCCCGAAGGCATAGCGTTCCATTTCGATCCGACTGCGAAACTTTTGGTCGTCGGCATAAGCCGCAACGATTTCTTTGCAGGTTTTATCTGTGAGAATAGCAGGAATGACCGCAAAGCCATGGTCATCGAGGTGCGACAGCGCCCTTTGCCAGTCGATGTCACCTTCGCGGAATGGTTCCGGTAGAATCATTCAACAAAGCCGTTCAAATCGTTCACAGCGTTGAAAACAGGCTCTCGGATCTGAGATAGTGAGCAGCCTAGCCCTGCGCTCTAAAATTCGACGATTCACGCCGCAATTTTCTATCGCGGCGGCAGCGATCCGCCATCGGCTATTTTCTTGTAGAAAGAGCTTGCCGCGTTAGAATTTCATCAACCCATAATTTCACGTATTCTTCGCTAGGTTTATGGTAGATTCTTCGTTTTTCGTCAAGAGGCCCCGCATCAACGGCGTGCGAAAGGTCTTCATCCGTGGCGGGAAAGGCTTGAACTGTAGTCCGTTGCCGCTGGTGAATTGAAGAGCGACAAAGCAGCGGTCAAAACGCGCCGCTGGTCAGCGCCGACCAACGGTTCCCCTGCCGTTCCCGCAAATCGGCGAAGCTGGACAGCTGCCCATAACTGAGATAGCTTTTATATCAGCCGGAAGTAACATGGGTAGAAGGTAATCTATTTTGCTTTCCTTGATGGTAATTCTGAATATCTCCCTCGCATTAACACTTGTTTGCGGGTGAGCCGATGAGCCACATATGAAAAAGGCGACACTCTACAGCTCCAGCCGATCGTCAATGACCGCACGGGCAACGCCGACTAACGATCCGGACCAACTCAAAAATCCCGATCAAGTGCGCGAAAGCCCTTCCGCTCAATTAGCCAGTCAACAACTCCGCTTCTTATGGCGAAACTTCTGCGCACGCCATAAACGGCTGCTATGGGTCGCAGCCGGCGGGCTGTTCGCACTGCTCCTCGTATATGCGCATGAGGCGATCACGCCTCCGACGCGCGAGATCACTCAGGAAGATATCCGCGCCGCGGTGCTTCACCACGCTGGAGACCAACACCCTTCCGTCGCCCGCGAGGAAAGCGTACGAGGTCATTCGACCGTCTATTGTTCGCGTCCGTGGTTTGGCACCGGACAAAGCCGGAGGTGAGGACACCGAGAAGAGCGTCGGCACCGGGGTCGTCATCGTCGACAAAGGCACTATCCTCACCAATCTTCACGTTGTGCTTGGCGCCAAGCGGGTACAAGTGGTTTTCGCCGACGGGCTCGAATCCGACGCCACGATCACCGGCGTGCGGCCGGAGCATGATTTGGCCGTGCTTCAGGCGCAGACGATTCCCGACGATCTTTTCGCGGCCACCATGCGATCCACCGCGGACCTCGCTTTGGGCGACGAAGTCGTTGCGGTGGGATTTCCATTCGGCATCGGCCCTTCGGTGACGGCTGGAGTGGTGTCCGGTTTGCGGCGCGAATTTCGCTCTCCAGAGGGGAAGCGCGTGCTAACGAACCTCATCCAGTTCGACGCCGCGGTTAACCCAGGAAACTCCGGCGGGCCGCTGGTGACCTGAGATGGTGAGGTCGTTGGTATCGTCACCGGTATTTTAAACCCTACAGACCAGCGTTTCTTCGTGGGCATTGGGTTTGCGGTTCCCTATCGAGAATGCAGCAGCAGCTGTAGGAGTTCCACCTTTCTAGCAGGCCGGTGAAGAAAGGCGCTTTATGTTTTGAGAGGCTCGGCAATGAACGAATTTTGTGAATCATTTCCAAAACTCCTCCGTTCGTTTCTTCGATAGACTCAGGGAGGGTCTGAGCCCCGTCGAAGGACTCCGAGGGAGTTTTTCAGCAACCTAGTGCGATAACAAGAGCTATGGAGAACAACAAAGAAACAAGCCGCAGCGAAATCGCTTCACTCATGGAGCGCATCCTCTACGAGGTCAAGAAAGTCATCGTCGGCCAGGATCATTTCCTGGAGCGTGTGCTGGTGGCCGTTCCTGGCGCAGGGACACCTGCTCGTCGAAGGCGTCCCGGGGCTCGCCAAGACCCTTACTGTCAAGACGCTCGCCAGAACCATTCGCGGGTCGTTCAGGAGAATTCAATTCACGCCGGATCTTGTCCCGGCGGATCTAGTAGGAACACGCATCTACAACCAGAAGACCGGCGACTTTGCCACCTCGTTGGGTCCCGTCTTCACCAATCTTCTGCTTGCCGATGAGATCAACCGGGCCCCGGCGAAAGTGCAAAGCGCGCTGCTCGAAGTGATGCAGGAACGCCAGGTTACGATCGCCGGCGAGAGCCACCGGGTCCCCGAGCCGTTTCTGGTGATGGCCACGCAGAATCCCATCGAGACGGAGGGAACCTACCCGCTGCCCGAGGCGCAGGTAGACCGGTTCATGATGAAGGTGCTCGTCGGGTATCCAACCGAGGAAGAGGAGTTCGTCATCGTCGACAGGGTCACCGGCATTCCGAACGACGTCGTCCCCATGGCCACGACCGAGCAACTGAGCGCGCTTCAGCGCGAGTGCCGGAGCATATATGTGGATCCGGCACTCAAGCAATACGCGGTGCGACTGGCCTCCGCTACGCGGGATCCGGATCGCTACGGTGTCACCGGCCTGGCCAAGTACGTGTCGTTCGGCGCGAGTCCTCGCGCCTCGATCAATCTCATCGAGGGCGCGCGATCGCTCGCGTTCCTACGCGGACGCACCTACGTTTTGCCCGAGGACGTGAGGGATCTGGTGCCCGATGTATTTCGGCATCGGCTCGTGCTGACCTATGAAGCCCTCGCCGAGGGGATGACGGCAGATCAGCTGATCCATCGGATCACTGCAGCACATATCGGCTCCCGATAAGCCGCTGGAGACCCATGTCAAAGTCGCCGCAAGCTCTTGAAGCAAACCCCCGCGGTGGGCGGCGCTTTGCACGCGCCACCCCTCGCACGACTGGGGCTGAGAATATATTGCAGCGCTTGGAATGGACCGTGATTCGTCGCTTGGACGGGCTGCTTCATGGCGATTACCAAACCTTGTTTCGCGGTTTCGGGCTGGATCTGGCCGATCTACGTGAATACCAATATCACGACGACGTCCGTTACATCGATTGGAACGTCACCGCGCGTCTTCAGACGCCCTATGTCAGGGTGTACAACGAAGACCGAGAAGTAACCGCGTGGTTTTTGCTGGACCTGAGCCCGTCTGTGGATTTCGGCTCCCACGTAAAGAAGCGGTCTGTGTCGACCGAATTCATTACCTTACTGGCACGGCTGTTGACCCGTCACGGTAATCGCGTCGGGGCCCTGTTCTATGGCGATAGCGTCGATACGGTGATTCCGGCGCGGAGCGGTCGGCGCCACGTGCTCCATATCCTCCACAGGATGCTTTCCCGGCCCGAGCGCTCTCGCTCAGACGCGACGAACCTGCGCGATTTTTGCAGACCGCTTTCCGGGTTATGCAAAGACGATCTCTGGTTTTCGTCGTCTCGGATTTCATTAGTACGCCCGGCTGGGCTGAGCCACTGGCCCACCTTGCGCAGCGCCATGAGATCGTGGCAGTGCGGCTCTACGATCCTTTGGAGATGGAATTACCCGATCTGGGGCTTCTCGTAATGCGGGACGCGGAGACCGGAGAACAATTATTCGTCGACACCCACGATCGGGCTTTCAGAAAGCGCTTCGCGGCTGCAGCCGAGCGGCGAGAGAAGGAGCTGCGTTCGGCGTTCGGCCGGGCCGGCGTGGACACGTTGGAGTTGTCCACAAACGATGACCTTGTCGATGCAATTCTGCGGTTTGCCGACTTACGCAAACGACGAAGCCAATTGGCGGCGGGCGGAAGCCTACCGCAACACTTAAGAGGAAGTCATGAAGTTTCTATGGCCTGAGATGCTATGGCTTCTCCTGATTGTGCCGGTGCTCGTTGCCGCGTACTTTTTCCTGCTGCGTAGGAAGAAGGAGGCCGCGCTCAGGTATGCCAGCTTGAGCATGGTGAAGGAGGCAATGGGTGCGAGCCAGAGATTCCGCCGTCACATTCCCCGCTGCTTTTTCTGACTGCGCTCATCGTGATGATCGTTGCGATTGCCCGTCCCGCCGCCGTTATCACCTTGCCGTCTCAGCATCAAACCATTATCCTCGCCATGGATGTCTCCGGCAGTATGCGCGCCATGGACGTGCAGCCCAATCGAATCTCCGCGGCGCAGGCCGCTGCGAAGGCCTTTGTCGCCGAGCAGCCTTCAAACGTACGCATCGGAGTGGTGTCCTTCGCCGCAACGGCGGCAGTGGTGCAGACGCCCACCCAAAATCGCGAGGACATCCTTACAGCCATCGATCGGTTCCAGCTGCAACGGGGCACCGCTATTGGCAGCGGCATCATCGTCTCCCTAGCGACGATCTTCCCGGAGGCAGGCATCGATGTGAGCTCGTTGATTTACGGGCGTGACGCTCCACGCGGCGTCCCGCTCGATCAGGCTCGCAAAGCGGAAAAACCAGCGTTCACGCCGGTTCCGCCCGGCTCCTATACATCCGCCGCCATCATTTTGCTCACCGACGGCCAGCGGACCACGGGCCCCGACTCCATCGATGCAGCCCGCATGGCCGCCGATCGCGGCGTTCGCGTCTTCACTGTCGGAATCGGCACCACAAGCGGAGAGACCATCGGCTTTGAAGGCTGGTCCATGCGCGTGCGCCTCGATGAGGAGACCCTCAAGTCGATCGCTAACATGACCCGCGGTGAGTATTTTTACGCCGGCACCGCAACGGACCTAAAGAAGGTCTACCAGTCCCTGAACGCCAAGCTTGTGCTGGAGAAAAAGGACATGGAAATCAGCGCCCTGTTTTCCGCAGCGGCGGCCGTCATCGCGCTGGTTTCGGCGCTGCTTTCGCTCCTGTGGTTTAACCGCATCCTATAGCGCCCACAAGCTGCGCCGATCCTGCATCCGAGATTACTAATGATGTTGAGGATCATAGGTTGTGCGCTTGCTGGGCTCCAAGCACAAGCGCAGAATGGCTAGTCAGGACACCGATACACATTACCGCTGAGAGTCACGTTCTTCCGATCTCGCACATCGCCGGTCTGGCTCTCCCGTTGAAACAGAAGGTAGACGACGTTGCCTCCGATATCGAATGCTTTGTTCTTAAGGTCGTTGCGAGCGCCGGTCTCGAGGTTCGCGTCCGATGTATAGCCTCCCGTGAAACGATTGCCCTGACTTCCAGTCACGTCGCCCAAGAACTTGCATTCTCGCCCTGGCTCTGTGTTAGTTACCCGGACGCGTTCGGCCCCTGGCTTGACGCTGATGGCAGAGCAAGCGCAAACAATGAGAACTACTGCAAGCAGATAGGCGACCTTCAACTCGATGTCCTCGATTCTATCTTCGAAATGGCTGCCAAGACGGCCCCAACGACGGGGTCCAGCCGCGGCGCGACGACCTCATATAAATTTTAGCACCGATATTACTGCGGAATCGATCTGCATGCCAGATCGTTCAACCCGCTCCTTTGGCGCCCTTCGCGTCTTTGCGCGGGTCTTACAAAGTCGTCGTGATCCTCATTCCCGGCTCTATAGACCAGAGTATCCGCGAAAAGTAGCTTGACATATGTTTCGCTGGTTAATTATGCTCCGCGGCGTAATTGTGAAAGCACCATTTAGAGGCAAGCAGCCAAAGCGCTTCGCTCCAAACCGTTTCTTTACCAAGGAGGTTACCCCATGAGAATACCGCGGGTGATGGTTTCGGCGAAAATCGTTGTCTTCATTCTCACCCTGTCGGCGTTCCCGGGCTTGTCCCAAGAGAAAGTGAAATTTCCCGTGGGTGCATCCAGCAAGACCCTGGGATACGGTCCTCTTTGATAGCCTGGAAGCAGGGGTTCTTCGACCAGCAAGGTCTGGATGCGCAGGTGATTCTCCTGCGCGGTACGCCGCCGACGGTTCAGGCGCTGGTCGCCGGCTCGGTTTATGTTGGCGGCGCCACCCCGGATGCCGTCATGGAGGTAACCGAGCGTGGAGTTGATCTCGTGATGGTCGTGGGCGTCATCAACGGCCTCTCGCACGCAATTATGGGTGGAAAAACTATAAACGCTATGAGGATTTACGCGGAGCGACGATTGGCGGCCAGAGTTTAACCTCAGGGATCACCTTCCCATTGAGGCAGGTGCTTAAATCCAAAGGACTTGGAATATCCACGCGACTACAAGCTGGTCAACGTGGGCGGAACCGCTGATCTCTTCGCGGCTTTATCCAGTGGGCAGATTGCTGCTGCGCCTCTCGCGATACCGCTTAATTTTGCCGCCGAAGAAGCGGGGTTTAATGTGATCGGATGGTATCGAGATGTATTGCCTAACTACCAGCTCACCGCGCTGACAGTGAAACGCTCCTGGGCGGAAGCAAACCGGCCTCTCCTGATCCGTTTCGTGAAAGGCATGGTTTTGGCAATGCGCTGGGTGTACGAAAACAAGGAGCCGGCGATTGATTTCTTAGCCAAGGAAATGAAGCTAAAGCCGGCGCATGCCCGCAAGGGCTGGGAATACTATACAGCGAATCGCATCTGGTACCCGGACGCGGATATCAACACCGAGGGCGTCAATACCCTCATACGAATCTATAGCGAGCAGGGACAGCTCAAGGGAACGCCGCCAAGTCCGGCGAGATACATAGATCAGAGTTATTTAAGAGAGGCATTGAGAGAACTGGGCAGCCGGTGAACCGCTGCAAAGGGATTCCACGCGCCCAAACTATGTCGACGAGCTAAGCCGGAGGATCGGTGGCGGATGTCTTTGGCAATCGATCGATTTTGTCGTAATGTACTGCCGTTCAAGTAATAGTGATCCTGCGATATGCAGAGCCGATACAAGATTTTTGATCCTGCTGTTTCACAGTCACTCTGGCACTGGGGATACTAACTCTCTTGCACTCCAGTAACGATAACCGACGCCGTATCTCGGTTTTAGGTCGCTTTTTCCAACCGCACGCTAGACACTCTTAAGGCTGACCTGACATCCATCACAGACGTAACTAGTCTCTGGTACGGCGGTATTTCGTTGTTTGCAATCATCATGATCGTACTAGTATTCAGGGCCGTGCGTCATGATGGCTCACAGCGGCCCAGGGAACGGTTAATTGAACTGAAGCCTGCCAGAACGTTGCCTGGCGCGGCGCTGCAGAAGGGACACGCCCGTCATGCAAAAGACCCTGCCTCCCAAAGTTTAGAGGTCAACGCACGCAGGATTTATGCTTTAGAAAACCAACTCCGTGAGAAAGAAGAACTTCTGCAGAGCCGAGATGGAGAGTTAAAGGCACTTCGATCTCAAGTGACCACCCTCACAGACCCACCCAGCGAGATGGTATCGGCTAAGACGGAGGTCGAGAGCATGGTGCGGGAGGAGCTCAAGAGAATGACGGAGTTACTGGAGGCAAAAGACTCCACCATTACAGAGCTGGAGAACAGCTTGAGCGAGAAACAGCAACTTCTGCAGAACCGCAGCAAGGAGTTAGACGGGCTTAAGTCTAAAGCAGATGTTCTGACGGAGCAACTAACGGATTTTAGATTAGCTAAGGAGCGAGCGGAGAATGTCCTGCAACAGGAGCTTAAGAAAACAAAAGTCCTGCAGGCAAAGGACTCCATCATCACGGGGCTGGAGAATAACTTGACTGTGACGCAAGAGCTTTTGCAGAGTCGGAGCCAGGAGTTAGACGCGCTCAAATCTAAAGTGAATACTCTGACGGATCAACTAACCGATTTGAGACTAGCTAAGGAGCGAGCGGAGAATGTCCTGCAACAGGACCTTAAGAAAATAAAGGCTCTGCAGGCAAAGACTCCATTGTCACGGAGCTGGAGAACAGCTCAAGCGGACAGAGTCCATGCTCTGGAAAGTGAGCTGAGTGAGAAACAAGAGCTTTTGCAGGCCCGGACCGGAGAGCTCGAAGACGGCTAGGTCGAAAGTAAATACCATGAGGGAGCGGCTTGGCCGCTTTGGGATCGGCTAAGAAGCAGACGGAGAATGTGCTGCAACAGCAGCTCAAAAAGAAAACGGAGCTTCTACAGGCAAAAGACGCCGCCATGAAAGAACTGCAGGAAAGCTTAAGCACAAGGGTCCATGCTTTAGAAGGACAGCTAAAGGAGACAGAAAGCTTTTAGAGGACCGCGATGCGGAGTTGGAGGCCCTCGGATCTGAAACTAATAGCCTAACCGAAACACGCTCGGCAAGGAAGCGGGCGCAAAGTCTTCTGCTGCAGGAGCTTCAGAATCGGACCGAGCTCCTGCAAGCAAAAAGACGCCGTCGTCAAAGAATTACAGGAACGGTTGAATGCGACGGTTCATGCCTTAGAAAGCGCGCGCAGTGAGTTGGAAACACTAATGAAGCAACGTGACGCAGAACTGCCTGACCAACTAACCAAGAACGGGCCAGCAAAGGAGCAAGCTGAGGGCTTGCTGCGGCCGGATCGTAAGGGCATGAATTCCAAACTGCTCGAGTTGGGTGCCGCCAAAGCGCGGACGGCGCTTTCGCTACAGGCGGAGGAAGCAAAGCGCGCCTCGGAGGCAAATGACTCTGCCATTAAAGAACCAGAGGACCAGAGTGTTTTGCTAGCTGACAAAGACAAGGTCTTGGAGAGCGACGATGGACGGAGTGAAGAACTTAACACAGACGCCACGAAGAGAGACCGGAACTAGCCGGGTCAACGACGGTCCTTACTAAAAAGAGTCGAGCTGCCACAGTCCGGCGAATCGTCCAAAGGTTCAAACCGTCCAAAGCGTTCAGTGCGAGTCTCAAATCGATCGGATCCGTTGCATGGTTCAAGCATTGAAGTGTTCAAAGTGTTGCGCGCATTTATAACTGGTTTTCCCGCCCCTCAAGCCATTGCGTCTCTAAGCCAACGGCTCCTTGCCGTCGGGAACCGAAACGGCGAATGCGTTGAGCGTCATTGCGACCATCACGTAAAAGCCAATCGCGCTCACGAGCTCAACCATTGCCTGTTCTCCCAACATGGCCACGCCCCGTTTGTAGCTTTCCTCGGATAGCGATCGGTTGGTGTTGAGTTCCATCGTAATGTCATAAACGAGGCGCTCGTCCTCTCGGGTGAACTCCGGTGTGCGCCGCTCGCGGATGGCTTGGATGACTTCGGCCGAGATGCCGGACTTGAGCGCGTGAGGCTCGTGTATGAACCAGGCATATTTCGCCGTGGCCAAACGCGCCGAAACCAGGATCATCAACTCAAGCAACCGTCGTTCGAGCTTCACTCGTGAAGCAAACATTTCCTGCAACTTGAGCGTGTTTTCGCAGAGCTCAGCGTTGCGCAACCAAACCGCGAACGGGCCGCGCATGTGGCCACGCGCGCGCATTATTTGCTCGTAGATTCGTCGCTGGTCGGGAGAGAGTTTGATTCGTCGATATCTGGCAAGCGTCCCATGGGTTCATCCTTTCTGCCTATATGATGACGTCTATCTGATAGCAAAGCCCGGTAGAGGGTCAAGCGACGACGGCACTGCAATGGGAAATCTACTTTAATATTCTTGAGCCTTTCGACCAACCGGCTTCAATCGGAGTTAGAAAAATAAGCCTCTGCGATGGAGCACCACCACCATCGGCCGCTACTTGCCGGCTGCGAAGGGTCGCAGTTGATTACTGAGGTTGGCAGCAGTGATCACATAGCCGGGACGGATGGGTAATCCGGCCGAGCTTAGTGCCTCCGCCACCCAGGTGTTGCATGTCCTCAAGAGATTAAATTTGCCTTCTGCAGCATAGAACCTGCCGTTAGGAAAAAGGCCCGGTCGCGCCTCAGCCGGGGCCGGCGGATGCGGTCGTGAAAAAGTATCGGATATGAATTTGATTAGTCGTTGGAAATCTTCTTCCGGCAGATGGATTTCAATGACCTCGGCACTGGGAAAAACTCTTGCACAGCCTCTTTGAAACCCACAACGTGAAGAATGCTGCCGCTTGACCAAAACGCTGCCTTGAGGGCCAAGCCAACCCCCGCATCCGGAGCCGGGAAATAATCCCGGTCACCCCAGCTAAATTCCAAATACTCGGCAGAAGGAAAATCTCTAAGCTCGGGCAAAACAGCAATCGGGATATCCGACTTCTTTGATGACGATAGCCGCATGCCAGGCGTCATGAACGACAAAAACAGTCCTGACATTCCTTCTCGTCGTCAGGAAGCGGGGATCTCTGCAGCCGGGATTGAACAGGCATAGGTCAAAAAGACAATTAAGATGCTGCGGCGAGTGAAATCCGGAGTAGTGACTTTAAAGAGACCACACAAGCCAAGTATCGCGTCGCCTGCCGGAAAATCAATACGAGACCTTCGAGGGAAAACCGTGAGATTATCTCATACCGCCTTAAGGGACCACGGCACCGTTAGACGTTCGGCAAACTCCTACCGTCGGGCTAAAACGCACCCCGAGAGTATAGAGAAGGCAGTTCTACCTCTACCGCCAGCAGCGGAATTTACCCCTGGTTCTTGGAGCATCCTTCATGCTCCATACTTGCCGATTATGCCTCATGGCACAGCCGATGCTCTAGCCTTTGGCCGGACGGAGGAGCGCATGAAAATCAGAAACCTGATCCTGTCTGCCGCATTCTTAACTTGGGCGAGCTCAGCCTCGGCTCAAACTATGACAGAAATCACCGGCCGACAATGGATGGCATCGGACAAGGACGTTCGAGAAATTTTTGTCTTGGGATACGTAAACGGATTAGAGCAATTACTCTCACACTATAATTTTCAGATCCGAAGCGGTGCCGGCAAAACTTTCGACGCTCACGTTCTTGATGAGGCATTGTACAAGAAACTTGTCAATGAGCCTGAACTAAGAAGCGGCCCGGTCAGAGAAACTCTAATGAGCATCCTCAACGATTACGCCGTTCTCACCGACAGAGTGGGCAATAATCTTCCGTCATGGCAGAAGCTCATGTCCACCTCCGAGTGCGCTGAATTGATGAAAGTCCTGTACGAGAACCAGAAATCCAGGATGGGATTCTAAGCTGCGCTCAATATTTCGATAGAAACTTTAGCAGCTTCTGTGCACCGGCAGGCGGCGCTATGCTGCCCGAGAGAATCTCTCTCGCCTGGACCGGTTTACCGTAAAACTCCGCGTTGGCCTCGTCCCGGGTGTAGACTACCGTACCCTCCAAGGAAACGCCGGCGAAAAATCCTTGGCTGCGGCTGTAGGTATACATAACCGCCCCCACGGCCATGCTGCCCTCGAGGTCACGTCCCACGGGACCCGCCGCTAAGCTCATGGCGCCTCCGAGGGTCACGTTGCCACCTTTCGCGAATGCGACGACGGCATCAGGAGTGTTGAGGACAATTACAAGCTCAGAGACTTGAGCCCCAGCCTGAAAACCGAATCCCATCCCTCCCGCGCCGATTGCCGAGGGACCGCTCCAACCCTTCTCGGTGCGCGCAACGACAATACCGCTACCGCCTCTGCCAGTGAAGACGAAGCCGCCTTTCGTGAGGGTGAGGATGGCCAGGCCTTTGCATCGCGCATAATCACATCCGGAACTGCTGTTTCGGGGATCTCTTGGAAGCGTTCAAGGACCGAAACAGCCTGGTTGATGTCATCTTGCATATCGGCGTGCGCGGCAGCGGTAGCCAGACACGCGGCAAGTAGAATTGCACCAATTGACAAACATACCTGCTCTCATCGTAGCACCTCCCTCTTTGTGGTTGGAATAAACTAGTTCTGAGAATCTTTATCAAGCTGTGCGCAAGAATCAACCGGCTGGCGCCAGAAAAAGTAGATAATTCCGAGATGGTAGGTTCCCAGGGTTATCCATTCGGAACAGGTAATCTTTAGGCTATCGTTGGTGTCGGAGGTGGTGTCGCTTCGCGCGAAAGGCTCCACCGACCCGCAGTCACTGTAACGGCAGCGTGAACAATTTCTGATCCGGTTTGATCAAATGTTCGTGTCCGCTGTCCGTAACCGCCAACGTATATTCGACCTGCACGGTGCCCCAACCGACTTCGTGACTGGAGGCTTCGAGGTTGACCGTCATGCCGGACTCCATAGGAATGTTGGTGGTGTTCGGCAGGAACGGATCGTCGACTTCTTCTGCTGGCCCAATCAAGAACGGGAATTCCCGCGCTTCAAGACCGATGGTGTGGCCGAGGAAAAGTTCGAATAATTCGGAATGCCCGCCGCGCGCACACCCTGAACCATAGTTTCGTAAAGGTCTTGCGGTCGCGCTCCAGGTTTAAGTGCCTCTACCGACTTCAGCACACCTGCTTGAACGGCATCGTAGCGCTTGCGATGCTCAGCCGTTGGCTCCGCACCCACGCAGCCCGATTTGCAAACATCCGCGTGATAGCCATTGATGGAGCAACCCATGTCAACGCGGAAGATATCGCCCTTCTGCAAGACCTTATCTTTGATGGCGGGAAAGTTGCCGCCGCGGCTCACTGCCATGTGCATCCAGTAAACCTGCCCGCCAGCCTTGGCCACTTCGCCTTTGTAAATGCCGGCAAGCTCGCTCTCTTTCACACCGGGTTTCGCAGCCCTCAACATAGCATTGATCGCCTGTTCATTGAGCGTGGCGGACTCCCGCAACCGCTGAATCTCGCCAGGTGTCTTGATCATGCGCACATAGCGGAAAAAACTCGATGCCGGTTGCAGCTTCGCTTCCGGCAGAAGCGATCCGATCGCTTCGTAGATCGTCAGAGGAATCCCGAAGTGGTCCATGCCGATCCGGCCTCGTCCCATGCCCTTGTCTTTGATCAGCTGCGCGAGCGCTTTTCCGCCGTCGGCCCTTTAGGTTCCTCTTGTGTGATTTCCACGGTGCGTCTTTCTTCCAAAGATAGTTTACTCATGTCAGGAACGTGGTGTTTGCGCGGTCGCCCGTAGGTGTAGGCTTCCTTGAGCCAGACATCATCCAACGCCGCATAGCCAACGTCGCCGCCGGGAATCAGCAAAGCCCGGCGATTGCCCAGCATCGCGCGGAAAAACCACATAGACCTGCGAGCCGCCGTAGCGGTAGCCGTTCTGGCTCCACGAAGCATGGCCGCTCAAGTAATAAATATTCTCCGGCGTCGCCGCGACCACTCCGGCGAGATCGAACTTATCCATCAAGGCGATCAGTCTTTCTTTGTTATACAGCATGGAAACAAACCTCCCGCTTAAGTTCTGAGTTGGAGTGATGAACAGCCTCGAACTCCATTACTCCAATTGTCTATACTCCTGTTTCTGATCTCCACGGCCTCGGCTCCAGCGGCTTCACCGCAACTTCCAAAACCGACGGGCCTGGGTGCGCTAACGCACGGTCCAACGCCTGCTTCAAATCGGCCGGCTTCTCGACACGCTCCCGTAAGCGCCAGGTGCTCGTGCGACACCGGCGTAATCACCGCGCAGGAAATGCCGATCTCATGTCCTTTGAAGCGCTCGTGCAAGGTTTCGCGGCTCGCGCCGAGGCTTTCATTATTGAGAATTACCGTCAAAGTTCGAATATCGTTGCGCGCGGCGGTTTCGATCTCCATACCGGTCATGCCGAAGGAACCGTCGCCGGTGAAATTCACCACCGTTTTGTCTGGATTCCCAGCTTCGCTCCCATCGCCGCCGGCGTCGACCAGCCCATGGCACTGGTGCCGCCGAAGCCGATGAAGCCGAGCGGATTCAGCGCCTCGTAGTGATGCGAGACATAAGCGCGCGTCACTCCAGCGTCGTGCAGAAGAATCGTATTGTGGCGATCGAGCTGGTGCGTGATATCCCAACAGGCGCGATAAGGGATTCATGGGAATCTCGTCGGAGGTCAGCCGCGGATTCCAGGAATCCAACCATTTTCGTTTGAGCTCTTTGATCTCCGCGGCGACATCTGTCGCCATGCCCTTGCGCCAGCTTGCCAGCTGCTGTGGCGCCTGCTGCAGCAGGGCGCGCAAGAAGAGTTCAATATCGGAAAGGATCACCAGATCGGCGGGGTAGTTTTTGTGCAGCTCCGCCGGATCGATATCGACTTGGACCAGTTTGACGTTTGCCGGTTTGGGCAACCAGCTCGAAGTCGCGTGCTGGCGGAAACTGCAACCGAGAGCGAGCACCAGATCGGCCTCTTCGGCAAACTTGCGTGATTGCCCGGTGCTGTAAACCGCGCGCGGGTAACCGCCAAGGCCGAGGCACAAAGGATGATCTTCCGGCATTGCGCCTTTCGCGGGCAACGTCGCCATCACGGGAAGCGCGAGAGTCTCGGCAACTTTAACCAGCTGCTCCGTCGCTTTGGACCAAAGCGCACCGCGCCCGACATAGATCAGCGGCCGCTTCGCGCCCTGGAGCAATTCAATTAACTTGTCGATGTCGTCGGGGTCGGGGCCGAAGCGCACCCGTCGCGTTCGCTGATAAGGCGGCATCTCTGCCTGCGCCATGCTGATATCTTGGGGCACTTCGATGATCACCGGACCTGGCCGTCCGGAGCGCGCCAGCGTAAACGCCCGGCGAAACACCTCGGGTATTCTTTCCGGCGACGGCACGCTGAAGGTCCACTTCGCCATGGTCTGAAAAGTGTCCAGGTACGGAACTTCTTGCAGCATTCCCTTCGCCAGCTGCTTGCGCGAGCTGTGGCCAAAGATCACCACCAGCGGTACGCAGTCGGTGAAAGCATTGACGATCGCGGTAAACGCGTTACAGCGGCCGGGGCCTTTCGTCACCATCGCCACACCGACTTCGCCGGTGCTCCGCGCATAACCATCGGCGATATACACGGTCGCCTGCTCATGGCGCGTCAAGATCAGGGCACTTGGCCGTTTTCATGAAGCGCGTCGAAGATCGGCAGGATATCGTCACCGGGCAGGGTGGAAACGAACTTCACGCCTTCGGTCCTGAAGAATATCAACGAGAGCATCGGCAGCGCGCATATGGATTTTCTTTCTATTTGTTTGAAAATTTCTTGAAGAAGCCTTCTTCCTCGAGTTTGTATAAGAATCTCGCATCGACAAAATCCGCCGGGTTTTTCGCTTTCAGCGAGGGCTGTTTGTCCGCCAAAAAATCCAGCACAAACCTTATGCCTTCGAGCGATGGACTCAAATTCTGATTGAGCAACTGCCCCACGGTCTGCTGCGATTGGCGCAGTGCCGGGTCATCTTTAGCGACGCGCATGAACCTCGCGACCACCGGAAGGGTCAGCTCCGGACGCGTCTTATATAAATAAATGGCCTCGGACGTGGCCTTGAGAATATTGAAAATGACGTCGGGATTGGCATCGATATACTTGCGCGTGCTCACCACCGAGATCACCGGGAAAGGAAAATCGAGGCTGGCCAGATCGAAAATTTCCCTATAGTCATTCTTAGTCGCGATTGTCGATGTCGGTGGTGTCAGCACGCCCGCTTGAAACTTGCCCTGCTGCATCCCCGCCAGGACTTCTGGAGAACCGCCCGCTGTCATGACACCCACGTCTCGATTCGCGACCCAACCAAAATGTTTGAGAAAGGCCAACGCGGCAAAATAACTGTTACCGCCGATCGCGCCGGCCGCCAATGTTTTTCCCTTTAGATCGCCGATCTGCTTGATCTGCGGGATCGCATGGATGGCAAACGTAAGCCGGTTAAACACCGTACCGAGTATCGCAATCTCGGCGCCCTGCCCAGCTGCCGCAACCGCCGCAGCGCCGCCGACTTGCGATACGTCGATCGAACCGCCCAACATCGCCTGGATCGGCCGCGAACCACCGACATAGATAATCTCGGATTCGATGCCGTATTTCTCGAACAGCTTCAGATCATGGGCAATCCAGAAAGGCGGATTGGCATAGGCGAGAGCGCTGAACGCCAGGCGAACCTTCTTCAGTTGTGCCGCTTCAAGTCCTGATCCTGAAAGATACCCGATGAGGAAGGCAAAAATAGATATGCAAGAGGCGAATCGTTTCATCCGGCAACCCTGGGTGATCACGCAGAGACATATTTGCAAACGTTCCGGCAGTCAAGCTGTTTTTGGTCGTAGGATGCGTAGCGTCTTGTTGCTGCTGTAGGTTCGCAGAAACGATGGGTTATCGGCGCTTCGCTTCCAGGAGAGCGCGCCCGCATTGCGCCAGCTCGCCGATCATGAAACCCATTTTGGGATGCGCGGGTTCAAAGTCGGGCTTGAGGCCGAAGCGGACGAGCGCTTCGCTGCAGACCGGGCCGATGGAAACTACTAGAGCTCGTGCCAACAAGGTCGGCAGCTTCGTATCCAATCCGTCTTGCTGCGCTACTTTGAAAACGTTTTCAACTTGGGTTGCGCTGGTGAAAATGACAACATCGGCGTTAGCCGCGACGATATCGCGGATGGCAGCTTGTAACGGCGCGATATCTTCCGGCAACGCCCAGCGATACACCGGCACCCGCAATATTTTCGCGCCGCGCGCCGCCAGTCCGGAGAGAAGCTCCTGATTCGTGATCCCGTATTCTTGAACGGCGATGCACTTTCCCTTCAATTGAACATTGGAATCCAGAATCGCGAGTACTTCTTTCCAGGTATTCGGCTCCGGCGCCGTAAACGTAGGCTGCAACCCCAACTCTTTCAGCGCCGCCACCGGCTTCGGTCCCCGAGCCAGAAGGGTCACGCTGCCGAGCAGCTCCGCGATTTGTTCTCGTGAATAATGAATGGCAAGCGCATCCACCATCGTTCGCGTGCCGACTCCTGTGAGCAGGACAACCAGGTCGATCCGCCTGGCCCCAATCTTTTGGAAAAGCTCTAACGGAGCGCTGTTTTCGGAGAGCGGCACCTCGCGCATAGATGGCGCGACGATGGGTTCGCCGCCGTGACGGCGAATCAACTCCGCCATCTCTTTCGCACGGCGGCTTTCAAAAGAAATGATTCTAAGTCCCTGCAGGCTGGACCGCGAACTGGATTCCATGGACAGCGGGATTATAGCGGGTAGTCGTGAGCCTCGGCAACTCACCGAGCCAACGTTAAACGATCATGCCGGCAGCGACGGTGCTATGGGTACCCTCGTCGATGACGATGAAGCTCCCCGTGGCCCGATTGCGCGTGTAGCTGTCAACGACAAACGGTTGCTGCACTTTAACATCGACTCGGGCAATGTCGTTCATTTGGAGCTCCGATATGCCGTTAATGCGCCGCAGGGTATTGACGTCCACTCGATATTGGATTTGGGCGATAAACGCCTTGGCCGTCTTGGTTGTGTGCTTGATTGCATACTTGCGCCGCAGATTTAGCGGTTGCTCGCTGAGCCAGCAAATATCCGCATCAAATTGCTTCGCTACCGTCACCTGATCGCCACTCCTGACGATCATGTCACCGCGGGAAATATCGATGTCGTCCTCCAGGAGCAGAGTCACCGATTGCGGCGCAAAGGCACGCTTCAGTTCCCCTTCCAGGGTGAGGATTTGTTTGATGCGGGACGACCGGCCCGACGGTAACACGGTCACGGGGTCGCCTACGGTGATCGCTCCCGATTCCACGCGACCCATATAACCGCGAAAATCGTGATGTTCATCCGTACCCGGTCGGCAGACCCATTGCACCGGGAAGCGAAAATCGTCGAGATTCAAATCATGATCGATATCGATGTTCTCCAGCAGCTCCATTAGTGCCGGCCCCTCATACCACGGCAGATTCTCACCGCGATCCACAACCATGTCGCCCTTGAGCGCGCGAGACCGGAATATAGATGATATTGCGAAAACTGAGACCGGTGGCAAACCGGGCGAATTCTTCGCGGATCTCGCCAAACACATCACTGGAATAACTCACCAGATCCATCTTGTTCACTGCCACTACCAGATGAGGAATGCCTACCAGGCTGGCAATGTAGGCGTGACGGCGCGACTGCGTGGCCACCCCGTTGCGCGCGTCGATGAGAATCACGGCCAAATTAGCCGTCGACGCCCCGGTCACCATGTTGCGCGTATACTGCTCGTGGCCTGGGGTGTCGGCGATGATGAACTTGCGTTTGGGCGTGGCAAAATAGCGATAGGCAACGTCGATGGTGATGCCCTGCTCCCGCTCCGCTACGAGCCCGTCGGTGAGCAGTGAGAGATCCACGCCGTCAATCCCTCTGCGCCGCGTCGTCCGTTCCACAGCGGCCAACTGGTCTTCGAAAATGGCTTTGGAATCGTGGAGCAGCCGCCCGATCAAGGTGCTTTTGCCATCGTCGACGCTGCCCGCGGTAATGAAGCGCAACAACTCGCTATGCTGAAATTCAATTCGATTCATCGGTCGCATCTGAGACTAAAGACTCCATTTAACCGCAGAGAGCACAAAGGTCACATGAAGCGAGGAGCACGATTGCAACATTTTGAACTGCTGGAACTATTCGGAACCGCTCTCGCCGACGAGCTTTTTGTCGGCGAGATGTTTAGAAGTAACCTTCCTTCTTGCGCAGCTCCATGGAGGCTTCCGAAGTCTGGTCATCCATGCGAGTGGCGCCGCGCTCGGTGATTCTCGTCACCGCGGTCTCGGCGACGATCTCATCTACTGTTGCCGCCGTCGATTCCACCGGGCAGGTGCAGGTCATGTCACCGACCGTCCTGAAGCGCACCGGAAAGAATTTCCACCGTTTCGCCGTCCTTCGCCTGTACCAGTTCGGATACCGGCATGAGGCCATTGCCCCGGCGGATCACTTGGCGATTGTGAGCGTAGTAGATGTTCGGCACTTCGAGCCGCTCTTTGGCGATGTAGCGCCACACGTCTAATTCCGTCCAGTTGCTGATCGGAAAAACCCGGATGTTTTCTCCGGCGTTCACCCGAGTGTTATAGAGATCCCAGAGTTCCGGGCGCTGGTTCTTAGGGTCCCACTGGCCGAACTCGTCGCGGAAGGAAAAATCCTTTCCTTCGCTCTGGCCTTTTCCTCGTCCCGCCGAGCGCCGCCGATGCAGGCGTCAAACCCAAATTCTTCGATGGTATCCAGCAACGTGACCGACTGGTGAACGTTGCGGCTCTCACCGGGAGACTTGAGAACCACCCTTCCCTGCTTGATGGAGTCTTCCACGGACCGCACGATGAGGCGCTCGCCCAACTGCGCGGCTCGCTTGTCGCGAAACGCGATCACTTCGGGAAAATTGTGGCCGGTGTCGATGTGCAGCAGGGGAAAAGGAAACCGCGCGGGCCGAAAGGCCTTCTCGGCCAAGCGCAGAAGCACGATGGAGTCCTTGCCGCCGGAAAACAGCAGCGCCGGATTCCGGCATTCCGCCGCGACTTCCCGCAGAATGTGGATGGATTCGCTCTCCAGAGCCTCCAGGTGAGTGATCGCGGGGCGGCCAAATTCGGCGGCCGGGAGCCGGGACTTCAACCTGAATCCCAGTGCCGGCGGTGCATATTTGTTTGAATCAAAGTTGACAGTTGTTTCCATAACGATGTCCTGATCAGAATCTTAGATGCCGATGAATTCTTCTTCGCCCGACGACCATGTTTCTTCCGGAGTCTCCGTGTCGGGGCAGAACCAATTGAGTTGGTTTCTTAGCTGAACCACTTCACCGACGACGATCAACGTTGGCGCCTTGAGCGCCGCGCTCTTCTCCACGATATCCGCCAGGGTCCCGATCACCGTTTCTTGCTCATAGGTGGTTCCCCGTCGAATCACCGCCGCAGGAGTTTCCGGCGAACGGCCGTGAGCGATGAGCTTAGCCACGATGGCAGGAAGATTGTGAAGCCCCATTAAAATAACGAGTGTGTCCACCGCCGTCGCCAGCTTGCCCCAGTCCACGGCGGATTTCCCTTAGATGCTTCATGTCCCGTCACTACGGCGAAGGACGATGCGAAGTTCCTGTGCGTCACCGGAATACCGGCGTAAGCCGGCACCGCCACCGCGGAGCTGACCCCGGGGACGATTTCAAAGCGAATCCCTGCGTCGGCGAGCGCCTCCGCTTCTTCACCGCCCCGGCCGAAGACGAAAGGATCGCCGCCCTTGAGCCGCACAACCTCATTGCCGAGTCGCGCGTGGTCGATGAGTATACGGTTGATTTCTTCCTGAGCGATGCAGTGTCGGCCCGCCTGCTTGCCGACATAGATCCTAGTAGCCGCCGCCGAGGCCTCTTCAAGAAGCGCGGGATTCACCAACTGATCGTAGACGATCACCTGCGCGCTGTGCAGCAACTGTAATCCGCGGACGGTGATCAGACCCGGATCCCCAGGCCCCGCGCCGACGAGATAAACTTTGCCTGTCCTCATGATCTTGCTCCTAACGTTTCCAGTAGAAGCTCTTTCGCCTGTTCCGGTTTCCCCTCTTTGATCAAGCGACGGAAGTCTCCTTGCAGCGCCCGGTTCCATGCGCTCGCTCCCGGGGAAACGGATTTTTCCCGCAGCTCCCTGCGCACCTCGCCTGCTATCTGGACAAACCTCGCATAGTCCGCGTTGAAGTATTCATCGAGCTCCTCGCGAACGGCGCGCGTCACCGCTGGACTCACGCCGCCGGTGGAAACTGCCACTGCAAGGTCGCCGCGCCGAATCACCGCCGGCAGAATAAAATCACAATGATCTGGGTCGTCGGCAGAGTTGACCCAAATGCGAAGGCATCGTGCTTCGTTGGAAACCGCTGCATTGATCTCTGAATTATCCGTCGCCACAAAAACCAGGTCGTATCCCGCCCGATCGCCCGCTTGGTACTCGCGCGCCACGTGCCGGATCGCGCCCTGCTTGAGCAACCCTTTCAACCCGTCCGTTATTCCCGGGGCGATGACAGTGACATTGGCTCCGACTGCCACGAGTCCTTCAGCTTTTCTTTCGGCGACTGCTCCCCGCCGATGACCACGCACCGTCGGTCTTTCATCTCAAGGAAAATTGGATAGTAGCCCACGTATCAAACCTTCGTTTCCGCGTTCACATGCAGGCCGCACTCTTTAGTGTTAGGATTTTCCCACCACCAGCGGCCGGCACGGAGATCTTCCCCTGGTTTCACCGCCCGCGTGCAAGGAGCACAGCCGATGCTGGGGTAGCCCTGCTTATGAAGGCGATTGTAGGGAAGATTGTTTTTGCGTATGTATTCCCACACGTCGTCGTAGCTCCAATCCACCAAAGGATTGACCTTGACGATGTCACCGTGATCTTTATCCAGCCTCGACCTTACGGACATCCACCCGCGTTACCGCCTGCTCCCGCCGCAGGCCGGTCATCCAAGCGTCAAGGTTTTTCAAAGCGCGGTTGAGCGGCTCCACCTTGCGAATGCCGCAGCACAATTTGCGCAGCTCCACTGAGTTGTAAAAGAGATTCAACCCGTTCTCCCGCACCATTTTTTCCACGCCCGTCGCTTCGGGAAAGAAGACTTCGATCTGAACCCCGTAACGTTCTCGTAATGGCGTCCATGCAATCATAGGTTTCTTGATTCAGCCGTCCCGTGTCCAAGGTGAACAATCTAAAATCGGCGCCGCGCACGCGGTGCATGAGATCGATCAGCACCGATTCCTCGGCTTGAAAGGAACAGGCCAGGCCAACTCGCGGACTAAATCGCTCCAGGGCCCACGTAACGATTTCAGCGGTCGTTAAGTCTTCAAAATCCTTGCTGCTTTTCGCGAGATTCATTGCTCCTCTGCTAGATGGCTTGTAGATTGTTCAATAGGGTTTTCGTTTCAAACGACAAGGGGTACTAAGGGTTACATTCAACCGATGTCTTGGATCTTCGTGATTCCTGAGCAACGTAAAATTCGTGCTGGCATAAAGACGCCGCCCCAAGAAATCGATTTCGGGCCTGATCTCCTCGAAAGCATCGCTGGTGTTGGACGCAACCAGCCGATCATTCACCAAAATCTCCACTTCATTCCCCACAAATCTCAATTTGCCGCGCAGTGCCGGTTCTTGCTCCAACCGCTGGCAGTTTTCCAAAGCGGACCGCAATACCGTGTTTAATTTCTCCAGGTTCGACCCGCTCAGTTTACCCTTTTGACTATAGAGCAGACCTCGTCGATTGCCGGTCTCATCGATACTGACGTTGGCGTCATCGGCGACCAAGACGATCCCCGGACCGGCCTGCATATGGCTGTAATCGGCAACGTCGAGGTAGACGCCGTCGGTGGCTTGGATCCAGTTGTGAAAAATGTCGATAAAGTCCGTCAGCGGAATGTTGTTGGGCTCCGCGGTAAAAACCTTTACGTTGATCTTTTGCAGTTCCATTGTCTTGGGAGCGAACTAGGCGCTCGGATGCGCGATATTATCCAACTTCACTCCGTTCGCCACGCCAACCCGCAGCCTGTTGTGGCAATCATGCGCCGCGTCGATGAACAACTGCGCTTCCTGCACCAATTGCACGGCGCGATCGGCATCGACGGCCCTTCCCGCACCGATAAACTCCTTGGCCTTGAACATGTACTCGGCGAATTTTCCACCGGCATACTTGTCCCAGAAGAGCTGCGTTTCGTAAAAACGGCTGGTGAACTCGGCGAGAATTTGATTTTCATCTTCCGAAATGCCTGGATTTTGCGCCTTGACCAACCCTTGCGCCGCGCGCACCATCGAAGCATAAGCCGTTTTCGCGGCGTCTTGCGGGCGGCCGCCGTCAAGTAACAACTGGGCCTCGAACAACTCGCGTTCGCTGGCAGCCAGGGTAAACTCAGCCTGGCTCACCACCTCGCCGGCGCACTCACCGATTCCCATGTCCGACAAGGTGAACTCCCGCGGGTCGCCCCAGTCGCTGTAATAGGCGCGATCCACGTCGTGGTCCGGAATCTTGGTGAGATCCTCCAACAAGTCTTTGATCTCTTTTTTGCCTATGCGGCGGACAAAATCCTGAAAGCGCTCGTCCTTCAGACGCTTGCGCACATAGTACTCCGTGATCGATAGCACCGCCTCCGGTATGCGCTTGGACGGAACGGCGCCAATGGGTACACCATACTCGCCGGCATTGTCATGAAACTTTCCGCCGAGAATCACCTGGAAATGGGGCACCTGGAAGCCTTTCACGTTTCGATTGATGCCGTAAAAACCGATATCGGCGATATGATGCTGGCCGCAGGAATTGAAGCAGCCGCTGACTTTGATGCGCAAATTCTTCACCGCCTCATCGAGCTGTAAGCTTTTCTCGCCCAACCGATAGCGCAGTTCCCGGGCGAGACCGCGGGAAGACGCGATTCCCAATTTGCAGGTATCCGTTCCTGGACAGGCTGTGACATCCACGATAGTTGCAGCGTCCGGCGCGCCGAGACCGATGGCTTTAATGGCTCGGTAAAACTCCGGCAGGTCCGCCTCGCTTACCCAACGGAAGAGAATGTTTTGCTCCACTGTGGTGCGTATCGTATCCTTGACGAAACGCCGCGCGATGTCGGCGAGCGCCCGCAATTGGTCGGCACTGGCATCTCCCAGCGGTAAGGTCACCGTCGCGGCCACGTAACCCGGCTGTCTCTGTTTGTAAACGTTGGTTGCATACCAGGCATCGAAGCCTTCCGACCGTTCGCTGCCGTTCAAGCTCACACCGGGTTTGAGCGGCTCTTCCGTTTGCTCATTGACCGATGCCAGGTGGGCCGTCCAACGCGGATCATTGGCCAGCTTTTGCCGCTCCGCCACAACGAGCTTGCGAAACTCATCGATGCCGAGATTCGCGATGAGAAACTTCACCCGCGCCCGGGCGCGATTGCGCTTTCACCCAAACGCGCGAACACCCGTGAGATGGCCTGGGATATCGGCAATAGCTCTTCTTCGGGCAGAAATTCATCGAACAACTTCGCTTTGTATGGCACCGACCCGAGCCCACCGCCGACGTAAAGCGCGAAACCGCGCTTTTCCTTACCGTCGACGACTTTTGTCTTGGCGATGGCGCCCATGTCATGCATGGTCACCAGACCGCAGGGATGTTGTTGGCAACCTGAGAAGGCGATTTTAAACTTGCGGCCGAAGTCCTGTGTATCGGGGTGCCCCATCAAGAACCTTGAACAAGCTTTGGCATAAGGCGTCGTATCAAAGGTTTCATCGCGGCAGATGCCCGCCAACGGACAGAGCCGTCACATTACGGACTACGTTGCCGCAGGCTTCGCGGCTCGTGATTCCCACGGCAGCGAGGCGGCGCATCAAAGACGGCGTATCGTCGATGTGGACGAAATGGTATTGAATGTCTTGGCGCGTAGTCACATGGGAGACTCCGTCCGCATACTCTTCGGACAGTTCGGCGAGAGCCTCCAGCTGTTCCGGATTGAGCCCGCCAAACGGAATCTTGATGCGCATCATTCCGGGCGCGTCCCACAGCGTGTCGGGGCCTTTGATCACGTCCGCGGAAAGTTTGAGCTTCTGGATCCGTTTGCCGTCGTGTCGTTGCCCGTTATCGTAACGCTGCCCGTAAATGCCGCGCCGCAGAGCGCGTCTCGGCAAAGACCTTCTCGTCGATCTTCCCCTGCTTCCGGAGCTCCATCTGCTGTTCGAAGATGTCTATTTCCGCGCTAATTCCACCGGCATTTTTCAGCGATCTTCCTCTTTCCACGTAAGGCTTTTCTCCACGGCCTATCTCCTTTGGCTCATAGCTTTCCTGCTTGAACCTGACTTTCTAAATACACTTAGTCAGAAATACGGGCAAAAAATTTTCAAATGTAATACATCAATGCCGCCGGTTCAGGTTTACACAAATCAGCCAGCGTCATTTCTTCGAGAATATTCTCCATCGCCTTGACGCCCCGTGCCCAGGTTTCAACCAGCCGTTGGGTTACGGGAGACATTCCCCTGCCATGTGTGCCCGGCCTTAGATCAATCCCCACCAACGGTCCCTCAAGCACATGTAAAACCTCTCTGACCGTTATGGCCTCAGGAGGACGGGCAAGTATATAACCACCTGCAGGTCCACGTGAGCCGTGAACGAGCCGCCCCCGTTTCAACAACACCATAATCTGCCCGAGGTACTCCGGTGGTATCTGCTGGTTCTTGGCGATTTCCTTCACCTGCACGGCCCGCCGAAGTTTGTAATTGTCGACGAGCTCGGCTAGAGCAAGTAATCCATAATGGCCTTTTGAACTGACCTTCATAAGTCGACGCGTCCTGGAAAGGTAATCGATCCTAAGTAAGTTGGTTAGAAATGTCAAGAACCCAGAGATTGTCTTCACCGCGGCAAATACGGCCCCGGACTCGGCAGGTTTTCTACGCCCATAACCTGCCCGGGACACAAACTTCTTTTGGGTTGCCTGGGCCAATCGATTGCGGCTATATTCCGGCAAATCCTTAATCGGTTCGGTCACTTGGCTCTAGCAAACGTCGGAGGTTACGCATGAAGCGAGCTGTCGCAAAGACCCTTGTAAGCTTGCTGTTGAGCGTTTTGGTTTTCGCCACTAAAACTGACCTGCTCGCCGCTCCGGGTGAAGTCATCATCACCCATGCGAGCATGAGCACCACTGCGATCCCGCTTTGGGTTGCGCAGCGACAGAACTTCTTCGGCAAGTATGGCGTCAAATCCAAATCCGTCTGGGTGCGCAGTAATCCGACGCAGATCGCCACGTTAGCTTCGGGGGACACGCAAATAGCCTACGGTGGCGCAACGACGGCCCTCGCCGCTGCCGTGGGCGGCAAGGGAGCTAAAGATCTTGGCCAGTCTCAGTAGCCGCGAAAACTTGGACTTGGTGGCCCGGCCGGGCATCAACAATCAAAGGACCTGCGCGGTAAACGCTTCGGCATTCAGAGCATCGGCGGCGGCGTATGGAAGACGGCTACGGTTTGGCTTGAATACTTCGGCATGGATGAAAAACGCGACAACATCCAGATGATGGTCATTGGTGATGTCACGGTGCTCAGCCAGGCTCTAGAAACAGGAAGAATCGACGCCACTGTCGTGCCCACCTTCCTGAGCCGGCGGCTGGCGGAAAAGGGTTTTGTGATTTTGGGCAAATGCGATCAGGTGCGGCTCTCGTCAGTGGGCATGGCCATCGTTGTAGATAAAGACTACCTGCAACAAAGCTCAGACACGCTTCAAGATGTGGTCAAAGCGCTGACTGAAAGCATGGTTTTTATTACTGTCGCAAAGAACAAACCCGCGGTCCTGGATACTATTACAAAGCAATTCAAACTCACCGACCCCGCGGTCGCCGAGGGAGCCTACCAAGATGTGTTTACCCTCGTCCGCCTCGAGGAGTACCGCAAGCCCTACGTGTCGATCGACGGGCTCAGAATCTTGCAACGCCTGATGAAGACACAGAATGCTCGCATCGGCGACATCAAAGTAGAGAATCTGGTGGACTCAAGCGTTGTGAAGAAAGTGGACGAGAGCGGCTTCTTCGAGCGGCTGTACGCGGAGTACGGGGTGAAATAAACTTGGCCTGGTTCCGGAAAGAGTGATTTGAAGATCGCGTATCATAACGTCCGAAGACTGAAGAGAACCGGTCGGGTCCCGAGCATTTTACCCGCGGAGAATGATGAACACGCGAGGACATTGTCACCGCCGCCGCTCGCCGAGATGCGACGTAAAGTGACGCTTGCATCGCCTGTGAGGGAACCTATGCTGCGTAGCAAAATTCTTACTTATGCGGTCTGCCTCTGGTTATTTTCAGCCTGCCCCGCCTTCGCTGCCACCGTGCCAACCAAGGTCGTGGTCGGCTATGCGGCGATCAATGGCCGCGTGTCGCCAATGTGGATTGCGGCTGAGCAAGGCTTTCTCGCCAAATACGGCCTCCAGGCCGAACAAGTGTATGTGCGGGGCGCGCCGCTGCTGGTTGCCGGAATGGCATCGGGGGACATTCAATTCAGTCGCAGCGGCGGCAGCGCGTGACCTTGGCGGCCGTTGGCGCCGGCCATGATTTCAAAATTGTCGCGACTTTTTCGAGCCGCAATACCTACGACCTCATCGCCCGGCCAAACATCAAGCGCCCGGAAGATTTGCGGGGTAAAAAATTGCCCTCATCAGCATTGGCGGCACGGGCTGGATGGGGGTGCAATTTTGGCTCGAGCATTTCGGTCTCGATCAACAGCGCGATCAAATTCACATGCAGGTTCTCGGCGATCAGGCGGTGCAGATGCAAGCCGTCGAAACCGGCATCGCCGATGCCGCCGCGCTCGACGGGGTGTACAGTAAAAACTTGAGACAGAAAGGCTTTACCCTTCTCGGCGAATACTCGGCCCTGACTCAACGGATCATAAGCCAAGCGATGGTCGTGCCCCAATCCTTCCTCGCCCAGCGGTCCGACATCGTGGAAAACTATCTCAAGGCGGAAATCGAAGCGTTAGCCTTCTCGTTGGCACCAAAGAACAAACCCGCGGTGATCAAAACTCTCATGAGAAAGCTCAAAGTAGACGCAAATAACGCGGAGGAAGCCTATCAAGATCTATTAAAGGGCGTCGATCGTAAACCGTTCCCATCCCTGGACGGCTTGCGCAATGTGCAAAGATTGCTGAAAACGCGCAATCAAAGATCGGCGAGATCAAAACCGAGGACGTAATCGACGCGCGCATCATGCGCAAGCTGGATGAATCCGGTTTTATCGACCGTGCCTATGCGGCGCAAGGAGTGAGTCTCAAATAGTAGATGTCCGCTGTCAGAGATTTGTGATCGGTGGTAGGTTGGCTTTCTATTCTTGCGAATCGGCTAAGATTATTTCACTCCATAGGATGCATAGAGGCGATCGATGAATCCGCTTTCGTCGAGTTTGCGTAAGATCTGGTCGTCGACCAGGTCTTCAACTCTCGCCTTTTCCAGTTTCGGGTTACGCGTCTTCATCAGCCTCTGAATGTTCCGTAGGCCCTCCATGGACGGATAGGGGCTTCTTATCCATGCCGATGGCAATATCCATTAGACCCTCTTCGGCTTCTTTCTCACTCACGCGCAGGCGTCGCTGCAGCAACTTGAGCATCGCCGCTCTATTGTTTGGTCCGAGCACAAAGCCATCCCCTCCAACACGGCTTTCATGAAGTTCTCCACTAGGCGAGGGTTCTTTTGGATGTAAACGCTGCGCGCGACGAGGCTTGTGCTCGTGATAGGCAGGTTGGTCTTGTGGAACTCGGCCAGTATGGGAAACCCTTCGCGGCAAGCCGCTTGCTGAAAACGATGTCGACGACGGTGGCGTCGATCCTTCCATCCTCGAGAGCCTGACTGAGAATCACCTGATCGCCGATCACCAGGAATCGAATATCATCTCGGTTCGCGTCGATTCCCAATCGTTCCAAGCCCAAGATACCCCCATCCAGAGCGTGCCACCGATGCTGGTGACTCCGAACGCGCTTGCCGCGCAGCTCTTCCGCGCCTTTTATGCCCGGCCGCGCAACCAGATCGTAAGTGACTCTGTTGGTCAGCACGGCCAAGATTTTTAAATCGATTCCCGCAACGGAGGCTCCCAGCACCGCCGTTCCTCCCGTGTAACCGATGTCCATGTCGCCGGAGGTCAAGGCAGCCACGAGGGTCGGGGCTCCTCGAACGAAAACCAACTCCGCCTCAATGCCGTTCTTCTTGAAGAATCCGAACTCCTGCGCAGCCCAAAGCGGCGCAACCCGAGGACTGATCGATGCATAGGCGACGACTACTTTGGTGGGTGCGGTCGCCGGCCTCGACCACGATTATCTGCCGTCAAAATCATGAAAACAACGAAGAGCACCACTCGAAGGTTCAGCATGGGTTTCCTCTCCTTTCGCAATGGTGAAATGTAAGGCGAACTGATCTACTTTGTCGCAGCGGGAGAATCACACGGCAGGGCAGGAAGCAGGAGGACCGAAAGTGCGACTTCATTACAAGCAGACCTGCCGCTTCCTCAGCCTCTGATGTCTATCCCAGCTCGGACCCTAGTCGAGGTTGCGTTGCTATGTCAACTTTTGTGCGAACCGCCCTCCTGTGTCGCCGCTATATAATGAACCTGGCATCAGCAATTGCAAAAATCCGCTCGGACTCGCAGTTTGCTCATTTCGACCGCGAGGGAGCAATCTCAATATCCTCACATTCGTTCGGGATGACAAACTCGGCTCTCCAAGCATTGCCAGATCCGACAAGCCACTTTCGCCTTGACACTCTCCGGCTACGTTATAGAATCCGCGCATTATTTCATGAGCATTCGACACTCAAACTGTGCACTTTCAAGACCGCCGACAACGAAAGACTTCACGGTTTGCTTTTCACGCCGCCGGACGAGCAATCGGATCTTGCATTGGTCGTTCGTCCACGGCGTGGCCATGAATTTCTATCTGCCGCCGTTGGCGATTTTCGGGCAAGAGCTGGCGCAACGCCGCCACCATTGCTTTGTGATTAACACCCGCGGTCATGACTGGATTGCTCGCGTGGGCAATCTGACCAAATTCGGCGGATCGGCTTACGAAAATCTTGAAGACTGCTTGCTCGATTTTGACGGGGCTTTGGATTACCTCCATAAACAAGGCTATCGCCGTTTCGTTCTCGTGGGCCATAGCTTAGGGGCCATCAAATCGATTATCTACCAGGGCACGCGCCAGCGCGCGGACGTGGTCAGCATCGTTTCTTGCTCCGCGCCGAAGCAATTCTACTCCGAGCGGGTTTCTCGGCAACCCGGGTTTCGCGAAACCATAGAAAAAGCTGAAACCATGGTGGCTGAAGGCAGGGGTGAAGGAGTTATTGTCCATCGCCGTGGGCGCCACACCGGGAATCTTTAGCGCGCGTACGCACCTGGATAAATACGGCAGAGACGATCGCAACGACTGCCGTCCCTACGCTAAACGGATAGGCTGCCCCCTGCTCGCCATCGTCGGCAGCGCCGAGCCCAAGTTTTTTCATGAATACGCGCAAGAGCTTGTCGCTGCCGCGGGCGCCAGCTCAACCTATAAGCTCGTCGATGGAGGGAATCATTTTTACAACAGGCATACGGCAGAGATTGTCGAGATCATCTATCAGTGGTTGGCGCAGTTCGACAGGTGACATCCTCCATATGATGTTTCGAAACCTCAGCGTGGGACGTAGCTTTCTTCTTTTCATCGTCGCGTCTTTCGCCTGCCTCAACGGTAATGAATGTACCGCCGCGCAGCCCACAAAAGTCGCCGTCGGCTACGCAACCATCAGTGTCTCATCGTTAGCCCTGTGGCTCGCCCAGGACGAAAAGCTCTTCGCTAAGAACGACATCGATGCTGATCTGGTCTTCATGCCCGGTTCTCCGACGTTGATCGCAGCCATCAACTCCGGGGCCATTGCTGTCGGCTTCACCGGGGGAACGGCGATATTGGCGGCCGCGGCCGGCGGGGCCGACTTCAAAGTCCTCGCGGCTTCTCACGTGCGCGCCAACCATGACCTCATCGTCAAGCCGGAGATCAAAGAGCCGAGGATCTGCGTGGCAAACGGATCGGCGTGACCAGCATCGGCGGAACCGGTTGGATGGCCGCGATGTTGGTATTCGAGCAACTGGGTTTAAACCAGGATAAGGACAAACTGATTGTCTCAGCCTTCGGCGAGATGAGAATCATCAGCAGGGCATTAGAAACCGGAACCATCGATGCGGCGCTCGTCACCGGAAACTTTACCTCACAGTTCAGGCGCGCCGGATACAATATTTTGGGCGAGCTCGAACGGGTTCCGATGATGGGGAATGCGGTCGTGGTCAAACAGAGTTTTCTCCACAGCCAAACCGATTTTTTGCGAAATTTCCTGAGAGCCATAAGTGAGGCCCAGGTGTTCGTACTGAGTCCTATGAAAAAACAGTCCGTGCTCAAAGTTCTCAGCAGGCGCCTGAGCATCACGGACCCGGCAGTCGCCGAAGATGCGCTGCAAGACCTAATCAAACGGCTGGACAAGAAGCCTATTCCATCCGTCCAGGCATTACGCAACATACAACGCTTTTTGCAGACACGTAATCCGAAAGTTGGGCAAGTCAAGCTCGAAGAGCTCATTGACGATTCTATCGTGCGTAGAGTTAGACAAGAGCGGCTATTTCGACCGAATCAACGCGGAGTATGGGGTAAAGTAATGACTCATTCATCTATGAGGGTAGCGATGAATTGGATTCTGGGATCCATCGTTGCCGCTTGCCTCCTTCTCCCTTGTGGTGCTTCCACCTATGCCGCCGCGGCTGCCAGTCGAAACTCATCGATCGGCTACGCTGCCATGAGCGCGCGCGGTCGTACCCCTCTGGATTGCCGAAGAGCAGGGTATTCTCAACAAATACGGCATCGATTCCGAACAGGTCTTCATCCGCGGCGCGCCCACCTTGGTTGCCGGCTTGGCGTCAGGCGACATTCACGTCGGCCAGCACCGGCGGCAGCGCTACGCTTGCGGCGATAGCCGCCGGCCATGATCTGAAAATCCTTGCCGCATTTTCCAGCCGCAATGCCGACGATCTCGTCTGCCGTCCCAACATCAAACGGGCCGAGGATCTGCGCGGCAAACGCTTCGGCGTTACCAGCATCGGCGGCACGGTGTGGATGGGCGCGACTGCTTTGGCTCGAGCATTTCGGGCTGGATGTGCAGCGCGACCAGATTCAATTTCAAGTCATCGGCGATCAAACCATCCAGATGCAAGCGATGGAGACCGGCATCATCGATGCCGCCGCGCTCGACGGCGTCTTCAGCCGCAGGCTCAAGCAAAAAGGATTCAGCATCATCGGTGAATATCCCGATCTGAACGCAACTGTACGTAAGCCAAGCCCTAGTGGTACAGCAAAAAATTCCTCCAACAGCGCGCCCGACACGGTGGAGAATTTATTGAAGGCAGAGATCGAGGCCATCGCCTTGCTCTCTCGCGCCGAAAAACAAATCCACTGATCATCAAAACTTTTATGCGCCGGTTAAAGATCGACGCCGGCGCAGCGCCGAGGAAGGTTACGCCGACCTGCAGCGGCGCCCTCGATCGCAAGCCGCTACCCGTCGCCCGAAGGCTTGCGCAACGTGCAGCGCTTGATGAAAATCCTGTAGTCCAAAAGTGGGCGAGATCAAGATCGAGGACGTGAATGATAGCCGGATCATCCGTAAACTCGACGAGAGCGGCTTCATTGATCGCGCGTACGCCGCGCAGGGCATGAGCTTGAAATGACGGCGAGAGTGAGTTGGTGAACCTGCCGCGCTGTGAAATGGAAAGAAGACTTCTTCACTCTGTTCAGAATGACAGAAAGGCGAGCCGTCATCCTGAACCTAAGTGAAGAGATCTTTTCGTCCGTCGACTGGATCAAAGGAGGATCACCAACTTATGAATTATGTCCGACACTCAATGACACTCCTTTTCGCCATACTTATCTCCCTCGCGCTGCAACTCTCCTGGTCTCTTCCAGTCGCCATCGCCGCCGCGCCGGCAAAACTAGTCATCGGCTATGCCGCCACGACCGCTCGTCTGATGCCGCTCTGGATCGCTCAAGATCAAGGCTTTTTCACCAAATATGGAATCGAATCGGAACCCGTGATGCTCCGCGGCGGAACTACCCTCGTCACCGGTTTGGCCTCCGGGGACGTTCAAATCGGCCGCACGGCGGGCGCCGCCGTTTTATCAGCCGTGGCGCCGGCCATGACCTCAAAATGCTGGCGACTTTTCTAGTCGCAATTCTTATGACGTGGTGGTTCGGCCAAATATCAAGAGAGTCGAAGACATACGCGGGAAAAACTCGCCATCAATAGTCTCGGTGGCGGAACATGGATCGGTGCCATGCTGTGGCTTGAGCATTTCGGTTTAGATCTACAACGCGATCAAATCCTTTTGCAATCCATCGGAGATCAAAGCGTTCAGGCCCAGTCTCTCGAGTCCGGCGTCGTTGATGTCGCGTTTGTGGATGGCTTCTACAGCAAGTTGCTGAAACAAAAAGGGATGACGGTTCTCGCGGATTACACGGAGCTCAAACAGCCCTTGGTCAGTCAATCCATGGTCGTCCAACGCTCATTTCTGCAGCAACACCCGGAAGTCGCGGAGAACTATCTGAAAGCGGAAATCGAAGGGATGGCATTTGGCGTCGCGCCGAAAAACAAACCGGCAGTAATCAGAATACTCATGCGCCGCATGAGAACCGATGCCGCAGGCGCTGAGGATGGTTACCTGGACCTTGTGCGTGGTGTCGATCGCAAACCCTTTGCTTCGCTGGAGGGAATGCGAAACCTCCAACGGCTACTAAAACCGCGCAATCCGAAAATTGGCGAGCTAAAAGTGGAAGACGTCGTTGACAATCGCATTATGCGCAAACTCGACGAAAGCGGCTTCATCGAGCGCGCCTACGCCGCGCAAGGCGCAAGCATCAAATGAGGGCAACCCGGGGGGACCCTACAGAGAATTATTTGCGGCCTTTGCACTGCAATACGTTAAAAGTTCTCGCTGCTTGCGCAAATTTTCCGCTGGCCCGTGGCTATCCAAAATGGGGATTTGCTCCCGCCAAGACGCCAAGTCCGGAAGTTTAATTTCTTTGCGGCCTTTGCGCCTTTGCGCGAGAATATTCGAGTTTTGGTTGCGGCTTTGCTTGCGCTAGGCTTCAATGTGATTTGTTCACAATGTGGGCGAAAGGGACATCAAATATGAATCATCATAATCGACGAATCGTTCTAGCGGCGCTTGTCGTCATTGCGTCGTCATTTTTCTGGACCCTTCAGGCCTTTAGCGCCAGCGCTCCCGCGAAATATGTCGTCGGTTACGCGACGTACACTGCACGGATCGTGCCGCTTTGGCTCGCTAAAGAGCAGGGCTTCTTCACCAAATATGGTATCGATGTCGATCCGGTTTTTATCCGCGGCGCGCCGACTTTGGTCGCCGGCATGGCCGCCGGCAGCATTCATATCGGACGTACCGGCGGCAGCGCCATTTTGGCCGCGCGTTTCCGCGGGACATGACTTCAAAATCGTCTCCACGTTCAACAGCCGCAACACCTATGATCTCGTGGTCCGACCGAACATCAAGAGGGCCGAAGATCTGCGCGGTAAGACGTTTGCGGTCACCAGCATCGGCGGCACGAGCTGGATGGGCATCTTGCTTTGGCTTGAACATCTCGGTTTGGACCAGCAGCGCGACAACATTCGTATGCAGGTGATCGGCGATCAAGCCGTACAAGTCCAGTGCGTCGAGAATGGGCTCTGTGACGCCGCCGCGGTCGACGGAGTTTTTACCCGTCAACTCAAACAGAAAGGCATGACCATTCTCGGCGAGTATACCGATCTCAAAGCCCTCTTTGTGGGTCAAGCCATGGCCGTGCCGGCAACACTGTTGCAGCAACGTCCCGACATCGTGGAAAGCTACTTGAAGGGAGAGATCGAAGCCCTGGCGTTTTCGCTCGCGCCAAAAAACAAACCCGTCGTTTTGAAGACTTTAGCGCGTTGGCTCAAGGTGGATTCAGCAGGCAGCGAGGACGCCTATCAGGACCTCGTCCGCGGCGTCGACCGCAAACCGTTTGCGTCCCTCGAAGGGATGCGCAATGTCCAACGGCTTCTCAAGTCGCGAAATCCCAAAGTCGGCGAAGTCAAAGCCGACGACGTCATCGACAACCGTCTAATGCGCAAGCTCGACGAGACCGGTTTCATCGACAAAATGTACGCGACCTATGGAGCGAAATTGTAGCGCTGGTTTTAAAGCGTGTTCGAAAAATAAAACCCGGAGGATAAAAACCATGCCTCACCTAAAAGCTCAAGACACCGAGATCTACTATGAAGTCCACGGCGACGGCCCGCCGTTTCTCTTCTGTAGCGTAACCGGTCTCGATCACCAAGCCTGGAAGTTTCATCAAGTGCGGGAGTTTTCTCGCGACCACAAAGTCGTTGTCTTCGACTACCGCGGCACCGGCAAGTCAAGCAAAGCGGTGCAGAAATATTCGATCAAGATGTTCACCGATGACGCCGCCGCGATTCTCGATCATCTGGACGCGGAACAAGCCATCGTTTGCGGTCACTCCATGGGCGGCGTCGTCGGCGCAGTTACTGGCCCTGGATCATCCGAACAAGGTCAAGAAACTCATCCTTGCTTCCAGCGGCTCTTCTCATCCTGGAGCGAAGGGCATTCCTCTTGCCATGTGCCGCGACATGGTTCGCATGGGCTTCGAGGGCTACATTCGTCAGCACACGATTGAAACGGGTTGGACCAAAGAATTCGTAGCGGCTCATCCCGATCTGATCGAAAAGTTTCTCCAGGTCAGGATGTCCGGCATCGCCCCGTTGGAAAACTATCTTACACTTCGTGCTGGCGCGCCAGGAACACTGACCACACGGAGCGCTTGAAGGAGATCCGCGTCCCGACGCTCGTGCTCGGTCGGCGACGACGAAAAACATGGCGCCACGGATAAAACTCACTGGCACGCCGCCCATGAGCTTGCCCGCGAGATCCCCAATGCCAAGCTAGTCGTACTGCCGGGCGAAGGACACCATTATCTCGCGACGAATCCGGATGTCGCTCATAGAGCGATCCGGGAATTTATCGGATAGCAGGCCGCTGAAACTCGCCTCAGAGGCTTCCGTCAGCGCGATGCTTTGCACAAAGTATGCGTGAGCACGGTCGAAGGAAGCTCAGGGTGCATCGGTTGAAGTATTTTGAGAACCATATCATGAGCCGTTCGTCGCTGCACGGCTCTTGTCGCAGATGGCACTCTTTACAGAGAGTTACCGTTCAGCTCAGCTCGTTCAACCATCATTGCAACGGCCTCGCCTCCACCGATGCAGAGCGCGGCTATTCCTTGTCTCTTGCCGAGATCGTTCATGACTATGGATCAGCGTAGTTAAGATCCGCGCTCCGCTTGCGCCGATGGGGTGTCCGAGGGCGATGGCGCCGCCCTCGGACGTTCACTCTTTCCGGGTTCAAATCTAACTCACGATTGACGGCAATGGAGGCCACCGCAAAGGCCTCGTTTATCTCAAAGAGATCGACATCCGTGAGGTTATTGCCGCATTGTTTCAGCAGAGCTGTGATCGCCTGAGCCGGCGCTAAGGTAAACCACTCTGGCTCGCGCGATGTGCTGCTCCAGCCTTTGATCCGCACCAGCGGCTGGATTCCCAACTCCGAAGCCTTACCTTGAGACATCACAACCAGCGCCGCGGCTCCGTCGCTGATCGAGGACGCGTTGCCGGCGGTTACCGTGCCGTCGTCACGAAACGCCGGCCGAAGCGATTTCATTTTTCCAAATCGAACTTTCCGACCTCTTCATCCTCCGTCACCACGTGTTCTCGATGGTTCCTGCCGGCGGTGACGACAGATACGATCTCCTTGGCAAAATTTCCGTTGCGTTGGGCGGCTTGAGCCCGCTGGTAGCTGACGAGCGGCGAATTCGTCCTGCTCCGTTCGCGAAATGGCAAATTTATTCGCGCAGAGCTCGGCGGCTGCGCCCATATGAAAATCGTTGTAAACATCCCAAAGCCCGTCCTTGATCATGCTGTCGACCAGAGCGCCATGTCCCATGCGGTATCCGTCACGTGCCTTGGGCAATAGATAGGGTGCGTTGGTCATGCTTTCCATACCGCCGGCGACCACCACCCCAGCTTCTCCCAAACGGATCGCCTGCGCCGCCAGCATCACCGCTTTGAGACCGGAGCCGCAGACCTTGTTGACCGTGAGGCATTCCACAGTCTTGGGCAGGCCGGCACCCAACGCGGCTTGCCGCGCCGGTGCCTGTCCCAGACCCGCTGACAGGACATTTCCCATGATGACTTGGTCAACGTCCGCCTCTTTTAAATTGGCCCTTTTCAACGCCTCTGCAATCACGACGCTTCCAAGCTTCGTTGCGGCTACTCCACTTAAGGCCCCTCGAAAGCTCCCAATCGGCGTGCGAACAGCGCTGACAATGACAACTTCGTTCAATTCCATTCTAAATTTGCCTCGTGGTCACTCGAACTTTAATCTCGCTGCTGAGTAAAGGATTTCGAATCGTCACCGTTGATGAGACCGGCGTTGCTGACGGTAGATTGTCCATGCCCGGGCCATCCCCTCGAATGTGGACGAAGACATCTGTCGGCTTACGTGGATTGGTTTCCTCACCGTCTGAATCCGTGACGTCGAGCCAGAGCTGGTAGTCATCACCTTCGCCGAGGCAGCTACAGAATTTGCGTAAAATCGCTTAATGCTCCTCTGACGTTTTGGTTGAGAGGCGCGCCACACTTTTAGCGTGTAGGAGCCGAGGAAGGCACGCTCCACCTCACGTGGAAGCGTTAGTGGGACGAAATAATCTGCGGGGTAGAGATAGTCCTCGCCGGATTCGTCAATAACCCTGATGTGCTTATCCTTGGCGACGCGCGCATCGGGAAGAGTCTGGTAAATCTTCCTGATCTCTAGATCTTCAGCCCCTTCGTTCGAACACAGATCGCAAACTGTTTTTCTGGTGCTTCATGTGCGCTAGTCCAAAAATTCCTTGATTTTAAATTTTACTTCCCGATCCCGTGGGCTTCGTACCAGTGTATCTCAGCTCGATGCAGGGCGCCACTTCTTAGACGAACCGTAGCGGATCCCCTTCAGCTTTCGCCAACGACCAGTCCCGTAGCGTTTCCGTAGCCGCGCAATATCCCGAATCGATCCCCCAATAGCGATCGGTTCGACACCCCTCGATTTCCCCGATGATCTCAAAGTACATTGCTCCCATATGCTACAAAATGAATTAGGCGGCTAACGCTTGCGGCTCAGCGACTGGGCGAGCACCGTGAACCCGTGTCCCGCTGAAGCGGCCTGTGTCGGCGTCCCATGGGCAGCCAGGGCTGCCACATCTGTGATGATGCGCGACACCGACTTTCGGAAAGGGACGTCTCCGGGTACGTTAAACCGATCCGCCGCGCGTGCTGCTCTCGTTGAAGAGCCGGATGACGGCGGACTTCGTCCACCTCTTCTTGAAAGTGAGTGGTGACACGATCATCAGATCGGAATGAAATGACCAGCCTTCGCCTGTCGCGCTACTACATCGAGGACCTCGCCGCTCTGGATCTCGAAACGTTCGATCTGGCGTTGAAAGCCCACTGCGGACCACGCCGAGATTAGCTCGTCACCCACCGCGCAGATGATCGGAAACCTGGGCCGCTGAATGCGTACTGAATCTTGCCGTTGATCTTCAATTCCGATCAACCCCTCGCCCCATCGCAACCGAACGTTTAAACCCCAAGCCCCATCAAGTCCGGAAACCGGGAGCAGAGAACATTTGATTTTAAGCCGTACCTGACGCTTGCCGCTGTTTGGTTGTCTTAGCAAAATAGTTCTCTGACCCCAGATTTTTTTCCTTGTGTGACTCACGATAAACTTCTACTAGGGCTCATGCTTTTTGGATGCCTCGCGCGCGCTTTATTGAAAGAATTCCACGTCTGGCTCCATGCTTTCTGCCATCCACTCTGCGAAGGCCTCACTGTATTGTGGGGATGAGAACTGCGGCTTGTAGAAGAAGTTCGAAGCTGATACCGGCGTCGACACCGTAGCGCTTCGCGTACGCCATGCGCGTCGTGTCCGGTGATCTTGGGCTCAGCTAACAATTCGTTGGCCCGGGCAACCAGTTCCTTCTTTTGCCGGTACGGATAGGGAGATCCGGTTCGCACCGCTTTGAAGGCGGGCGCACTTTCATCGTTGACAGGCCGCACTTTCCGTCGCTCCTTCGTCTCCTGAGAGCCGGACCTCTCCAGGCAAACACCACTAGTCGCGCCGCGACAGGAGCAGTCACGACCTTCGTGATCCCATCAAGGGCTGAACCCGGCGAGCTCGCGCGCGAGTGCGGTACGCAGATCGTCCGATGTGCCAGGGTCGCTTTGGCTCCGTGGCGGAAGTAAACTTGTTCCTGGCGAAAACGCCGTTTTTGCTTGCCGCCAACGTCGTACGTGCCCGGAGACGTGCAATCGGAATCGAGATCGCAGACACGACTAGAATCTCAGCAGGCACCATGCCTTGGTTCCACTGCAAAAGGAGAAGTCTGCGAAGTGCTGACGGTGTACTTCTTGATCATGCTCTACGAAAGTTGCCGGGTCATGCCTGAATCGGCTTCAGATCGCCTGTTGCCGAGCGTCATCATTGACGCCGAAGACAACAATGCCTGAGAGTTGGCCTTAGCAACACACTTTGATGAGTTCGCACCAATCCTGCGGGGCTGTCGGGCCGAACGCGGTCTGAAATCAAGCTCGGCGCTCTCAGCCTCGGCCTCCTCGACCTTCGTCAGAACAGCCTTGTCCATCCTATCGTTATGACGGCTGGCGCCATCCCCCTAATTGTGTGTCCGCTGAACGAGATGCCGCTGAGCCGCTATCAGGAAATAGAACCATCCATCAAGTCTCGGCGTCGGTTCAAGCGGCGGTTAGCCGATCATTATCCTGAAAAGTATTCACCGTAACGCCGGTGCCATCAAGAATGTGGTGCGAGCCTCTGCTTTATACGCAAGACCCAATTCCTGTATTCGTGAGACTCCTTCTTCAAAATCCTGAGATATGCTCTTTGTGTGCTTTACAATCTCCGACTCGAGAGCCATATGCAAAGCCAACAATACCGGTCTTCTCTGGCTTTGTCCTTCCGACTGGGAAGTGACGAGCAAGGAGCACCGCTCATTCCGCTGAGAACGGGGAAGCTCAATTCAAGCGAATCAGGCAACCGGCGTCGCGTGATACGCCGGTGATATGTCCTTTCCATGTATCTCACCGAAATGGCAATTGGTCATCACACGGGCTCACGCGTAGGCATATATTTCAACGTCCATCGCGTTTCGATGTTCTTACAAAGCGCTCGCTGATCAAATAACACCGTCGACAGATGCCGAAAAAGCAGGATCGTCACTCTTGCACACCGCAAGATCAGTACCGGGCCGACCTATCCACAATTTTCAGTGGCATTTTCCGTTTTTTTCCAACCTGGTACGCTGCTGGGTATTCAGCATCAAGCTACTTGATCAACAACATGCTCTTACAGGTAATCAAGAATCCGGTACTGTATCTATGGACAGAATCCTGATCCTCGGAAAATAAATAGATTCTCTCGATCCTTTGGAATTGAGATCAATCGGAACTATTACGTCTTCGACGCAAAGGTTTGTGTCCATGTTCTACCGCCCGCTAACTATAAAGTGAAGTGCGGATCTGTTCCAGCGGGATATCCAGGAACCTGCAATCCAAAAGCAGCAAATCTGCTGCAATATCCTTCAACAAGGCGCGCTTTGTCAATCTTTTCTCCCGACAAACGCTGCCCCGTCGAGCGGGTATCAGATATCAGCCCACGGTATATTAGGGTAACAGCCCTTTGGTCAAAGGTCTGCGGGATGTGCGCCGCCCACTCATACCGCATATTGCATTGCGCACCGCCTCCACGCTCTGCGGATTTTCCAGCGCGGAGAGATCTCCCGGATCCTGGTCCAAGTAGCTCGCCCGGATGATGCGTCGCATGATCTTGGCGTTGCGTGTCTTCGGCAGATCGTCGAGAAACTTCAAAACTTCCGGCTTGAGCGGCTTGCCGAGATGCTCGGCCACTCTCGTGCGCAATTCTTCACGCAACGTTTCGCTCACCCTACTTCCCGGTTTCAAGACGCAGAAGCAAATCAGCGCCTCGCCTTTAATCGAATCGGGGACGCCAACGGCCGCGGCCTCGCTGACCGCCGGATGGCTGACGAGCACGGACTCGACTTCGGCGGGACCGAGCCGTTTTCCAGCAACTTTGATCGTGTCGTCCGAGCGACCGAGAATGTACCAGAGACCATCTTCATCGACCGCAGCCCAATCGCCGTGGACCCAAACATCGGGGAACCGGCTCCAATAGGTTTGAAAATAACGCTCCGAATCTTTCCAGAAGCCGCGCGTCATGCCGATCCAAGGCTTACGGACAACGAGCTCACCAACCTGCCCGCGCACCGAGGCTCCTGCCTCATTCACCACGTCGGCAGCAATACCCGGTACCGGACCAGAAAAAGCACAGGGCTTGAGCGGCGTGAGAACGTTGCCACTGACCAGACCCCTGAAGTCTCGGTCCCTCCGGAATAGTTGATGATCGGCAGGCGACCTTTACCCGCCGTGTGGAAATACCAGAGCCACGGGTCGGGATTCCAAGGCTCGCCCGTGGAGCCGAGAATGCGCAAGCTGGAAAGATCATGCTGCTCCGCCGGGCCGGCTCCGTGGCGCATGAGACTCCGAATCAAGGTCGGCGAGACGCCGAGAATGCTCACCCGATGCTGCTCGACCAGCGACCACAAACGATCCGGTCCGGGAAAATCCAAAGCTCCCTCGTAAAGAACCATTGTCGCGCCGAGCAAGGTTGCGCCGAAAACCTCCCAAGGCCCCATCATCCATCCCATGTCCGTCACCCAGTAAAGCACGTCTTCTCGTCGAACATCGAAACCAAGCAGCATGTCCTGGGCGGCCTTGATCGGAAACCCACAGTGGGTATGAAGAGCTCCCTTGGGCCGGCCGGTCGTTCCCGAGGTGTAAATGATCATCATCGGATCTTCAGCGTCGGTGCGTTCCGTTTGCGCTTCGGCGCTCTGTCGCCCAACCTCATCCCGCCACCACACGTCGCGACTCGGAGTCCATGGAATCGAAATTCCAAGCCGCTTAAAAACAAGCACGTGCTGGACTGAGGAAGAAAAGACTGCCTCATCGGCAACGGGTTTTAGAAGCACCTTCTGCCCTCGCCGGTAAAATCCGTCGACGGTAAACAAAAACTTCGCCTCGCTGTCGCGCAGGCGTTCGGCCACCGCCGCAGCGCCGTAGCCGGAAAACAATGGAAGAATGATCCCGCCGAGTTTGATCACAGCAAACGAATGCTGCGACTGTCTCAGGCATCATGGGCATGAAGAGCGCCGCCACATCCCCCTTCTCCATGCCGAGGCCTTGAAGCGCGTTAGCCAAACGGCAAACCTCGTGCCTCAGTTCTTCGTAGGTGAGAGTACGCGTCTCGCCATTTTCTCCTTCCCAACGAATCGCCTCGCGGCGCGCAACCGGCGTCCCCTTCCATTTGTCGAGACAGTTATGGACGATGTTCATCTTCCCGCCGCAGCACCAGCGCGGCCAGGCGATGCCGCGGGAGGTATCGAGAATGCGCTCGTAGGGCTGAGTAGAATTCGATGCCGAGTTCGTTGAGCACGGCGGTCCAGAACCATTCGATGTCCTCCGTGGAACGCCGCTGCAGCTCTTCAACACTGGTGATGCCGTGACGGTCCATGAATTGTTTTAGCCGGCTCTGCGCGACAATCTCATCGCTCGGCCGCCAAACCACTTCACCACCAAATTGAAAACTCAGACATCGGTGTCCTCACGCTCAAGAGAAACCATAAAACCTGCTCGTGCAAAGCAACTTCTGCGACGAATGCTACCATTGACAGGATTGAGTGAGCAAGCTAATCCAGCGCTTGGTCACGCTCCTAAATCAAAATTTTTGCAATTGACATAATTCCATTCTTGATAATAGTCTCGCCAAAACGCGACAGGAGGTAGGTCATGGGTAAAGATTCGTCGACAGTTTCCAGGCGCGACTTTCTAAAGTTCACAGGCAAAACCGGCCGCAGTGTCAGCGGCGTTTCTCTCCGGCTGTGCACAGACTTCGTTGCAGTCGGCGGGAAGATCCGCCGGCGGGCCTGCTCAGCGCCATTGACATCCATCATCACTATTTCGCCCCGGAGCTCGATCAACGAGATCAAACAGCATGGCAAGCGCATCGGCGGCATCGAATACTATACGCCAAAGCACAGTCGCGAGAGCCCTCTGTCGAATACAGTTTCCCAGAGGCAACCGGCTCAATTTAGACCCGCGCCTGGCAGAGATAGAAAAGCGGCTCGAAATCATGAACCAGGGCAGCATTGCCATCGCGACGGTGGAAGTCCAAACCAGCGTCGGTGGGCTATGAACTCGATGGCAGCCGTGGCGAATCTTGGTCGAAGCTCTACAACGAAGCCATTCATGAGCTTAGTCAAGCGGCACCCCAATCGTTTCGCCGGAATTGCCACCGTGCCGCTGCAAGATCCATCCCGCGCAGCTAAAGTCTTGGAGTATGCCATCGTCAATCTCAAGATGTCCGGCGTGACCATCGCTTCCAATGTCGTCGGCAAATATTACGACAGCAAAGATTTCGATCCCTTCTGGAAGAAAGCTGAGGAGCTAGATGTTATGATGATCATGCATCCGGAATGGGTCGCCGGCAGCGACAAGATGGGCGGTTACGGGCTACGCACGGTCTGCGGCAACCCGGCCGATACCACGCTGTCGGTGGGTTATATGATTTACAGCGGCGTGTTCGATCGTTTTCCTAAGCTCGAAGCTCGCGCTACTCCACGGCGGCGGCTTTTTCCCTATCATCTCGGTCGCTTCGATCGCGGCCTCAATAGTGGGAGTGGAGCCGGACCTTCTCGCATTGCCGCTTCGCAGCCGCCGAGCAAGTACTTGAAGAATCTTTACTTCGATAATCTCGTGTATCGCGTCGAGACCGTTGAGTACTTGAAGCGCATGGTCGGCACCGGAACACGTCATGGTAGGAACCGATTATCCTTACGACCTTGGCGACTGGATGGCAGCGGAAAAATCCAGCAGATGAATTGCACGGACGCGGAAAGAGACGCCATGCTGCATGGAAATGCGCGAAACCTGCTGAGAATCCCCGCAGACCAACAAGCATAGAGGTCCGGCATTTCATCTGTTCAGCTGTTCGACTAAACTACTTTTGTCGTCTCCGTAGCTCTGCTAGTCAAGAGAGCCTCAAGCGGTTAGTATTGGCTTGAGGATATTTGATGATGGAACTGCCGAAACAATACGTGCCTAAAGAAGTCGAGAGCAAGTGGCGCGCTCGATGGCAGGAAATGGGGATTTATCGTTGGGATCCTGCGCGCGCGCGCAACGAGACTTTCGTTGTGGACTCTCCGCCGCCGACCGTAAGCGGCTCCCTCCACGTCGGACACGTGTTCAGCTACACCCATCAGGATCTGATCGTGCGCCAGCGCCGGATGGCTGGAATGAATATCTTCTATCCCATGGGGTGGGATGATAACGGTTTACCCACGGAACGGCGGGTGCAGAACTTTTCAACGTTCGCTGCGATCCCTACCTCCCTTATCTGCCAAACTTCAAACCCCGAAGTAATCCTAAGGAACCTCCGGAGATAATCAGCCGGCCCAATTTCATCGAACTCTGCCGGCAACTCACGCAAATCGACGAGAAGGCTTTTCAGGAGCTGTGGCAGCAACTCGGGCTGTCGATTGATTGGGAACAAGAGTATGCAACCATTGATGATCATTGCCGGCGGACCTCGCAGCTCAGTTTCTTAAAACTACTCGGAGAGGGACACGCCTATGCCACCGAAGCGCCGACTCTTTGGGATGTCGATTTTCAAACTGCAGTCGCACAGGCCGAGGTCGAAGACCGGCCGCTCACAGGAGCATTTCACCATATCCGCTTCGGCGTCGAAGGCGGCGGTTCGTTCGTTGTCGCGACAACTCGTCCCGAGTTGCTACCTGCCTGTGTCGCCATTGTTGCTCATCCGGACGACCAACGATACCAATCGCTGTTCGGCAAACACGCCGTCACACCGCTCTTCCGAGTTCCGGTACCGATCCTTGCCGACGAGCGCGCAAGCATCGAAAAGGGCACCGGCATTCTCATGGTCTGCACCTTTGGTGATGCCACCGACGTGGAGTGGTGGCGGCAGTTCGATCTGCCGCTGAGACAGGTAGTCGGCAAAGACGGCCGGTTCATACCCGTGCAGTTCGGCTCCCCAGGATGGGAAAGCCTCGATCCAGATGCGGCCAATGCGTTTTACGGCGCATTGCAAGGGAAAGGCGTACTGCAAGCGAGGAGGACCATCACTGCACTTCTTGCAAGATGAAACTGGCAGCGCACTTCCAGGACTTGGCCCGCCGTTGACCCAAGAGCCTCAGCGTATCGAACATGCCGTAAAGTTTTACGAGAAGGGCGAGCGACCGCTCGAATTCATCTCGACCCGCCAGTGGTTTGTCCGGTTGTTGGACAAGAAAAAAGCTCTGCTCGAGCAGGGTGCGCGTATCCAGTGGCATCCGGCGTTCATGCGATCGCGCTATGAAAACTGGGTCGAAGGACTCAATCAGGATTGGAGCATCAGCCGGCAGCGCTATTTCGGCGTGCCATTTCCCGTCTGGTATCCATTGGACGAGCGCGGGCAGCCCCGCTACGATCAACCCATCTTACCGGACCTGAGCCAACTTCCAGTGGATCCGCTCGCCCAGCCTGCGCCCGGCTTCGACGAGGCGACACGAGGCCAACCGAACGGCTTCATCGGCGATCCCGATGTCATGGATACCTGGGCCACGAGCTCGTTGACCCCGCAGATTGCAAGTCATTGGGCCGACAATCCCGATCGACATCGCAAACTTTTTCCCATGGATATCCGTCCGCAAAGCCACGAGATCATCCGTACCTGGGCGTTCTATACAATCGTTAAGGCCTATCTGCATGAGAACACCGTGCCTTGGCACAACATCGTCATCAGCGGATGGATTCTTGATCCGGACCGCAAAAAGATGTCGAAGAGCCGCGAAGTACTGCTGGATGCGCAACGGCGCACCACAGCAGTCGTGACGCGCAAGCATCCGCATGGGCTGACGCGGGGCTAATTGGTGATCCGAGCTACCGCGAGGCGTCCCACATTAGTGATCGTGACTGGGCCTGCCGGATCGGGGAAGACAACGCTGGCGCACCGGTTGGCCGCAATGATCGGCTGCCTCGCCTGTGCCGGGATGAGATCAAGGAAGGGATGGTTGCTGCCACGCCAGGCTTCGTCCCTGGGCCCTCCGATCCGTTGACTGTGAAAACCTACGATCTATTCTTCGCCGCGATCCGGCTGTTCCTGGAGCATGGCGTTACCCACGTTGCTGAGGCCGCGTTTCAGCATGAGAACTGGGTGCGAGGGCTCGAGCCGTTGCTGCCACTCGCCACGCGCCGCGGGTTGTCCGTTGCCAGGTCCCACCTGCGATTGCGCGTTCAGAGCCGAACGACGGGTACGCGACCAGCCCAGCCGAGCTGCACACGACGACACTGGTCACTTCAGCGTGGAACGGCCGTTTGATCCGATCCGGCTCGACGCGCCTACTCTCGATGTCGACACCACCGACGGCTACCGTCCGGACCTTGATGCGATCGCTGCCTTCATCCGCATGTCGATCATCGAAAGACTTGATTAGACGTGCCCGACGGACCTGCCGCGGGCTGCGCCAAGCCTGTGCTACCACACCTGCTGGGATACACGGCGTCCCTCCGCGACGCCGCACGTCCTTCAGGAGGGGCCTAGCTAATACAGTGCTCGGGTGATCACCCGACTGTCGGAGCTGTTTGTCCGCACGTTACGCGAGGATCCGGCCGATGCAGAGGTGCCGAGCCACCGCTGGCTGGTCCGTGCCGGCTATATCCGCCGGGCTGCCCCAGGCATCTACAGCTGGCTGCCGCTGGGCTATCGAGTGCTTCGCAATGTCGAGCGCATCGTCCGCGAGGAGATGGACGCGATCGGGCGCCCAGGAGGTGCACTTTCCCGCGCTACTGCCGAAGGAGCCGTACGAGGCTCACGTGGCCGCTGGACCGAGTACGGCGAGAGCATCTTCCGGCTGCAGTGACCGGAAGGGTGCGGAATACCTCTTGGGTCCGACACACGAGGAGATGTTCACCCTGCTGGTGAAGGACCTGTATTCCTCCTACAAGGACCTGCCGCTCTCGCTCTACCAGATCCAGACGAAGTACCGCGACGAAGCGCGCCCGCGGGCGGGACTGCTGCGGGGCCGGGAGTTCGTGATGAAGGACTCCTACTCCTTCGACATCGACGACGAGGGTCTGGCCAAGTCGTACGCGGCCCATCGCGATGCGTACATCAAGATCTTCGATCGCCTCGGCTTCGAGTACGTCATCGTGCACGCGATGTCGGGAGCCATGGGCGGCTCCGCAAGCGAGGAATTTCTCGCCATAGCGGAGAACGGCGAGGACACCTTCGTACGTTCGCCCGGCGGCTACGCGGCAAATGTGGAAGCCGTGCGGACAACGCCGCCAGAGCCAGCGGCCTATGAGAATGCGCCTGCGGCTCACGTCGAGGACACGCCGAATACACCGACCATCGAGACTCTGGTCGGCCTGGCCAACGCGCGCTTCCCTCGCACCGACCGCCCCTGGCAGGCGGCGACACCTTGAAGAACGTGGTCGTCATGATCACTGAGGTCGATCGGACACGTCATCCGCTGGTCATCGGCGTGCCGGGCGATCGGGAGGTCGACCTGAAGCGACTCGCAGCCCAACTCGATCCCGCCGTGCCGGAGCCATTCACTGACGAGGATTTCGCCGCGCATCCGGAGCTGGTCAAGGGCTACATCGGACCGGTTCGGCTGACCGGCGCTGCCGAGCCTGAGGCAGTGCTTGGCGAGGAATCGATCACCAAGATCAAGTATTTGGTAGATCCGCGTGTCGTGGCCGGAACTCGGTGGCTGACCGGCGCCAACGAGGCCCGGTCGACACGTCTTCGAGCTCACCTGCGGACGGGATTTCACCCCGGACGGCATCATCGAGGCAGCCGAGGTGCGCGAGGGCGATCCCGCTCCCGACGGGTCCGGACCGCTCGCGCTGGCTCGCGGCATCGAGATGGGACACATCTTCCAACTGGGCCGTAAGTACTCTCAGGCACTTGGCCTCAAGGTCCTTGATCAAAACGGAAAGCTCGTTACGGTCACGATGGGCTCCTACGGCGTCGGCATTTCCCGCGCAGTCGCGGCCGTCGCCGAAGGTACCTGCGACGAGAGGGGCCTGTGCTGGCCGCGAGAGCTGGCACCGTTCGATGTGCACGTAGTTGCAGCCGGCAAGGACGAGGTGGTTGGTACGGCAGCGGCCGATCTGGCGGTTCAGCTCGATGAGGCTGGCGCCTCGGTGTTGCTTGATGACCGCTCGGTGAGCCCGGGTGTCAAGTTCGCCGATTCAGAAATCTTGGGCATGCCAACGATCGTTGTGGTTGGTCGCGGCCTCGCGAATCGGTGTGGTCGAGGTACGCGATCGAAGGAGTGGCGAGCAGGTCGAGGTCGCAGTCGAAGACGCGCTGACCGAGATCCTTGCCGCAGTGCATGGCGCCTGACGCTTGGGGTGTACTGGACCTCTCCACTCTGTCGCTGGCAGCTCTGATCGTCGCCGCCTTCGTTGCGGGATGGGTCGATGCTGTGGTCGGCGGTGGCGGTCTCATCCAGTTGCCGGCTCTGCTGATTGGACTGCCCAGCAATACCCCACCCGCAGTGATCTTGGGCACGAACAAGATCTCCTCGTTCTGTGGTACCGCCACGAGTTCGCTGACGTACGCATTGCGCATCCCGCTCGACTGGCGGACCGTGGCGCCTCTGGTCGTCGCCTCGGCCGTCGGATCGGCGGTTGGCGCTTCGCTTGCGAAGCTGCTGCCGAAGGACGCTTTCACTCCGATTGTGCTGGTGGTGCTGATCGGGGTAGGCATCTACATCTGGCGGCGGCCACAGCTGGGCATGGTCTCGATGCGGAAGCATACGGGGCGCAAACACTACGGGTGGACGGTTGTCATCGGACTGACGGTCGGCGCGTACGACGGGTTCCTGGGCCCCGGCACCGGCTCCTTCTTCGTGATCTTGCTCGTGGCCGTGCTCGGCTACGGATTCCTGGACGCCAGCGCGACAGCCAAGATCGCCAATCTGGTCACGAACCTGTCGGCAATTGTCGTCTTTGGATTGTCCGGCTCGGTACTTTGGGGACTTGGGCTGATCATGGGCGCCGCCAATCTGATGGGGGTTACCTCGGCGCCCGGACCGCCATCAGCCGGGGCAATGCGCTTTGTTCGTAAGGTCTTCTTGATCGTGCTCTCCGGGCTGATCATCAAGCTGGCGTACGACGTGGTGGTCCAGCTGCTGGGGTGATCAACTGCTCCAGCCCGGCCAGGCGTCCAGCGGCGCACCCCAGGATCGGGCTGTTTTCACGGCGGAGCCCAGCGCACCAAGCGCCTGTTGGCGGTCTGCCTGGCTCGGCGCCGCAGCCAGCCAGAGCCCGCAGAAGGGCTGCAGCGCAGTCTGCATGCGCATGATCAACCTGCCGGCCGTTGCCGCATTGTGCGGAACCACCGACGGCACGTAGGCCGGCTCGGCTGCTGGGACCTCCGCGGAACGTTTCCGCAGCCAAGCGATCAAGCGATCCCTGAAGATTCGCTCGGCGAGGAGCTCATGTTCGGCGCGTGTGCGTGCCGTGCTCAAGAGCTTCATCTTCCCGATCGCCAGCTGATAGCCGTAAACCATGGCGTGCAGCTGGCGAACCAGCTCCTGGACGGCTGCCACCTCAGGCAGGACCTCGACTGGCTTCCGCGCACGAACTCCATGCGTGGCTGGTGGATCACCGGAGTCAAGCGCCGCAGCGAAGCCTCCGGCGGCGATCGCAAGCGAGCCCCACAGCAGAGCCTCCGACCCCGTGGTCCGTAGCGCTGCCCGGCGGTAGCTGGCCAGCGGCGACGAGTCTCGCGGCGCGCCAAGAGTGCGAGCGAGGCGTTCAGTGATTGCCCGCCGAGCTTGACGGGGGCTTGGGTCGGAAGCGGGTTGGCGATTGCGCGGGCATGTGCCGAATGAGCATTGCGCAAGAAGGTCAGCAGCGCACGGCGGTCCTTGGAGAGCTGCTGACGGTGTGGTCCGCCAAGAACCGCTGCCGTGAGACCCGCCAGTGCCTGCTCGGGAGCTGCGGCCGCGGGCGGCGGACTCGACGCGGCGGCTGTCGGGCTCGGACTCGGCGTCGAAGTGGCTGCAGGACTTGACGTGGGAGCCGCTGGCGTCTCCGCTGCACGTACCGGATTACCAGCAGCGGGATCGTCGGAGCTGCAACCGGCAAGCCATGGCACGGCCAGGGTCGGGGCAGCAAGGCTGAGACCGATGATCATCCGGCGAGACAGCTGGGCAGGCTGAACCGGTGTCATGAGTTCCTCGGACTCAGCCACCCGCCGACGGTACCTCACCCGAGCGGTATGCTGCCGCACACGCGTTGCTGGATGTTCCCATGTCGGCGCCGCCACAACCGAAGGACCTAATCGGATCGAAGGACAGCGATGAAAGAGAGCCAGATTGCTGGTGTGCTGACCCCGATCCTTGCCCAGTTCGGTCTCGAGCTGGAGGCAGTGGAAATCATTCCGGCCGGCAAGCGTCGGCTGCTGCGTGTCGTCGTCGACGGTGATGGCCCGCAGGGTACTGGCCCCCTGCTGGACGTCATTGCGGAGGCGAGCAAGGCGGCATCGGCGGCGCTGGACAGCGCCGATGTCACCGGTGCCGCGGCCTACACCTTCGAGGTGACGTCACGCGGAGTAAGCCGGCCACTCGAGCTTCCTCGGCACTGGCGGCGAAATGTTGGACGTTTGGTCCGAGTGCGGTTGTCGGAGGGGACACAATCACCGGTCGGATCGTTTCCTCCACTGAGGAGGGCGTACGGCTCGACATGGACGGTGAAGGCGTGAATGTTCGCTTCGCTGACGTCGACCGCGCACTGGTTCAGGTGGAACTGAGCCGAGCCAAAGCGGCGCGCAGCGAGGATGAGGAGGCGTGAGATGGACATCGACATCTCTGTGCTGCGGCTGATGGAGCGAGAGAAGGACCTCCCGTTCGAGGTCCTGGCCAGCGCGATCGAGGACGCCCTGCTCACCGCGTACGAGAAGACCGAAGGTGCGGTGCACGGCGCCCGCGTCGACCTCAATCGCAAGACCGGCCACGTGACGGTCATGGCGCCGGAGTTCGACGAAGAGGGACAGCTGATCGGAGAGTACGACAACACACCGATGGGCTTCGGGCGCGTGGCCGCCTCAACCGCCCGCCAGGTGATCATGCAGCGATTGCGGGACGCCGAGGACGAGCAGAAGTACGGCCACTTTTCTGGGGTCGAGGGCGACATCGTTTCCGGAGTGGTGCAGCAGGGCAGCGACAGCCGTACGGTGCTGGTCGACCTTGGCAAGATCGAAGCGATCATGCCGCTGAGCGAACAGGTGCCCGGCGAGCGCTACGCGCATGGCACTCGGATCCGGGTCTATGTGGTCTCTGTTCGGAAGGAACTCCGCGGGCCGCAGGTGGTCGTTTCGCGCACGCATCCAGGACTCGTGGAAAGGCTGTTCAAACTCGAGGTGCCCGAGATCGCGGACGGGACCGTAGAGATCAAGGCCGTAGCTCGTGAAGCCGGGCACCGCAGCAAGATCGCAGTTGTCAGTCACAACTCCGACGTCAGTGCCAAGGGGGCCTGTATCGGACCGATGGGACAGCGGGTGCGGGCGGTCATGCATGAGCTGAACGAGGAGAAGATCGACATCATCGACTACTCTCCGGACCCGGCGACGTTCGTGGCTCAGGCATTGTCGCCAGCCAAAGTAACCTCGGTGACCGTAGTTGATGAGAACCTGCGAGCCGCCCGCGTCGTCGTGCCGGACTATCAGCTCTCGCTCGCGATCGGTCGGGAGGGCCAGAATGCACGGCTCGCAGCCCGGCTGACAGGCTGGCGCATCGATATACACGTTCTGACTACCGCGCCCGCCTGATCTGGAGTCGTGCGAGTCCGGGCCCTCGTTGACAGTGATTGATAGGACCGGCTGGGAGCCCGACGCCGGAATACTCCGTACGCAGGGGAGCGTTAGCCTGTTGCGATGCCTGCGCCTGTCCGCACCTGCATAGGGTGCCGGACAAGGGAAGAGAAGATCCGACTGCTTCGCATCGTCGCCCGAGACGGCGGTGTCAAGGTCGACTATCCCCAGATCGAGCCAGGCCGCGGGGCCTACTTGCATCCGCGACCCGAGTGCCTTGAGCAGGCGCTCAAGCGACGTAGCCTAGGGAGGGCTCTACGGTCGGAGATCGATGGACAGCGAGCCGCTGTCACGATCCGGCAGTTCATCGGCGTGCTCACTTAGACACGCGTACGCGGCTGGGCATAGAGTCTCCAATGCATCTGCTCCGGCTGGAGCGGATGAGACGAGCAAGCACTCGCGTATGCGAGAGCCGAACCAGAAGGTGGGCACACGCTCATGACCACTCGATGAGAACCGCTCAGTGAGCATGTTCGACAACTAACTGGTCCGGAAACCAGACCGGACCGCCAACAAGGAGAGCAGTGGCAAAGGTCCGTGTCTACGAGCTTGCGAAAGAGCTCGGAGTCGAAAGCAAGACCGTCCTCAGCATGCTGAAGGACATGGGAGAGTTCGTACGATCCGCCTCATCAACCGTGGAGGCGCCGGTCGAGAGACGGCTCAAGGAGAAGCTGGCAAGCGAGCCACCTCCAGTCAAGAAGACAACAACGAAGAAAGCAGCCGCCGCCAAGACGGCCGATGCAGAGCGGGCGACGCCTGCCCCAGTTGCCGCTGAGGTGTCCGCGGAGGCACCGGCAGTGACCGCGCCAGCTGCGCCACCAGCTGCGCTGACCGCGCAGCAGCCGCGCCGGCCAGCACCAGCCGGCACGCCGCGGCCCGGACACACCAGCGGCACCCGCGGCGCCGGCAGCTCAACCGCCGGCTCCGGCCTGCCGCCGAGGGCGGTTCCGCGTCCGAGCGTGCCGCGAGCGCCGGGCCAAGCCGCACCCGCTGCCCGGGCGGGCGACGGTGCCTCGCCGCGGCCACGTCCGGGGTCTACTGGAGGGCTTCCCGGCGCTCCGGGTGGGCGCCGTCCTGGCACCCCACGGCCGGGCAACAATCCGTTCGCATCCTCGCAAGGAATGGGCCAGCCGCGTCCGCCGCGGCCCGGTTCAGACGGCGCCCGAGCGACCGCACCCCGACCGCCTGCCGGCCGCTCTGCCAATGCCTGGTGGCCGTTCAGGCGTTCCTGGCATGCCGCGGCCCAACCCGGCGATGATGCCCAAGCAGAGCTCTGGTCAGCTGGGTAACGGCACCTGCCGGACCTGGCGCACGTGGCCGAGGTGCACCGCCCGGTGGCCGTCGTACGGGCACCGGAGCCCCTGGTCGTGGCGGTCCTGGCGGCGGGCCTGGTGGCCCACCGCCAAGTGGGCGTGGTGGCCGGGGCGGCCGTGGCGGCACCCAGGGTGCGTTCGGCCGGGCCGGGGCCCGACCCGGCGTGGCCGCAAGTCGAAGAAGCAGCGCCGTCAAGAGTTCGACCAGATGGAAGCCCCGTCGATCGGTGGCATCCGCGTCAAGCAGGGCGACGGCCAGAAGGTCCGGCTTGCCCGAGGCGCCTCACTGACCGATCTGGCCGAGAAGATCGGCGCCGATGCGGCCTCGCTGGTTCAGGTGTTGTTCCATCTCGGCGAGATGGTGACCGCGACCCAGTCGGTGAGCGATGACACTCTGCAGGTGCTGGGTGCTGAGCTCAACTACGACATCGAGGTGGTCTCGCCCGAGGACGAGGACCGCGAGCTGCTGGAGAGCTTCGACATCGAGTTCTGGCGAGAACGTCGGGAGCGAGGAGGATCTCGCGGCCCGCCCGCCGGTCGTCACCGTGATGGGTCACGTTGATCATGGCAAGACGAAGTTGCTCGATGCGATCCGCAAGACGAACGTGGTCGCGCGTGAGGCCGGTGGCATCACCCAGGCGATCGGTGCCTACCAGGTTTCCACCGAGGTTGAGGATGAGGAACGCAAGATCACCTTCATCGACACCCCGGGTCACGAGGCGTTCACAGCAATGCGGGCCCGTGGCGCCAAGTCGACCGACATCGCAGTGCTGGTGGTCGCCGCCGACGACGGTGTCATGCCACAAACCATTGAGGCGCTCAACCATGCCTTGGCGGCGGAAGTGCCAGTGGTCGTAGCGGTGAACAAGATCGACAAGGTGGGCGCTGATCCGACGAAGGTCCGCGGTCAGCTCACCGAGTATGGCCTGGTGCCTGAGGAGTACGGCGGCGACACCATGTTCGTCGACGTGTCGGCAGTCACCGGTCAGGGTCTGGACTCACTGTTGGAGGCGATCATCTTGACCGCCGATGCTGCCCTGGACCTGCGTGCCAATCCCGAGATGGATGCTCAGGGCGTGGCGATCGAGGCGCACCTCGACAAGGGCCGCGGTCCGGTCGCCACCGTTCTAGTGCAGCGCGGCACCCTCAAGGTGGGCGACTCGATCGTCGCCGGTCCCGCACATGGGCGGGTACGCGCGCTGCTCGATGATCATGGTGACAACGTCAGCGAGGCACCGCCGTCGTTCCCGGTGCAGGTGCTCGGCCTTACGGCCGTGCCTGGTGCAGGCGACAACTTCCTTGTTGTCGATGACGACCGCATGGCGCGGCAGATCGCCGAAAGGCGCGCGGCGCGGCTGCGGATGGCGGCGCAAGCAGCGGGCACGCGGCGCAAGACCCTCGACCAGCTGTTCGAACAGCTCGAGAAGGGCGAGACCCAGGAACTGCGGCTCATCCTCAAGGGCGACGGTGCTGGTTCGGTGGAAGCCTTGGAGGACGCGCTGTCCAAGATCGACGTCGGCGACGAGGTCAGTTTGCGGGTGATCGATCGCGGTGTCGGCGCCATCACGGAGACCAACGTCTCGCTGGCCGCTGCCTCGGATGCCGTCATCGTCGGCTTCAACGTTCGGCCGCAAGGGCAAGGCCTCGGAATTGGCCGATCGCGAGGGCGTGGACATCCGCTACTACTCGGTGATCTACGCAGCAATCGACGAGATCGAGGCGGCGTTGAAGGGCATGCTGAAGCCGATCTACGAGGAGGTCACCCTCGGGCAGGCGGAGATCCGGGAGATCTTCCGGTCGTCCAAGGCTGGCATCATCGCGGGCTGCATGGTCATCAGCGGGACGATCCGCCGCAATGCCAAGGCGCGACTGCTGCGTGAGGGCGTGGTGATCACGGAGAGCACCATCGCCTCGCTGCGGCGCGAGAAGGACGATGTCACCGAGGTGCGTGAAGGGTATGAGTGCGGCATGACGCTTGCCAATTACTCCGACATCAAGCTTGGCGACGTCATCGAAACCTACGAGATGCGGGAGAAGCCGCGCTCGTAACCGCAGAGTTGTCAGAACTGGGTTGACCGACAGGTCAGCTCGGTTCTGACAAGTCGGCGTGAAGGAGGAGCTGATGAGGCTCGCCACGCGTGCTCAAGCTGGCCGACCAGATCAAGGTGATCGTGGCAGAGATGCTGCAGCGACGCATCAAGGATCCGCGACTGGGTTTCGTGACGATCACTGATGTCCGGCTCACCGGCGACAGCCAGGATGCGACCGTGTTCTACTACCGTGCTCGGGTCAGACGAGGATCAAGCCAGCACCGCGCGCCGCCCTTCGCTCCGCCACCGGTCTGATCAGGTCTGAGGTCGGCAAGCAGCTCGGCCTGCAGGTTCACTCCTACGCTGGCATTTGTGCCGGACGCCGTACCGGAGAATGCCAGGCAGATCGACGATCTGCTTGCCCAGGCCAGGTCGATAGACGCGCAGGTGGCAGAGCAGGCTGCTGGGGCGGCGTACGCGGGGGAATCTGACCCGTACAAGCGCGACGAGGTTGTCGAGGAACGCGCATCGCGCGATGATGACGAGCCAGCCTGAGGCCACCCGAACAGTCCGGAGTGCTGGTGATCGACAAGCCGGCGGGCTGGACCTCTCACCAAGTCGTCGGAAGGATCCGGAAGCTTGCTGGCACGCGCAAAGTCGGGCACGCCGGCACGCTGGATCCGATGGCCACTGGTGTCTTGGTGATCGGGATCGGCAAGGCGACGCGTCTGCTTGGGCATCTCGCGCTGACGGAGAAGGCGTACGACGCAACGATCCGGCTCGGGGTCTCGACGGTGACAGACGACGCCGACGGTGCGGTGATGGCAGCCGCCGGGGCGCGCGAGGTAACTGATGATCAGATCGCAAGCCGCACTCGCGGCGCTTCGCGGCAGAACAGCTGCAGGTGCCATCAGTCAGTCTCCGCGATCAAGATCAACGGAGTCCGCTCGTACGCGAAGGTGCGGCGGCCAAGACGTGGCCTCTCGCGCCGCGGCCGGTGATCATCTATCGATTGAGGTCGTCGGGCGCCAGGACGTCCAGACGGAGGGCATTTCTGGTTGTTGATCGCCGACGTGATCGTCGAGTGTTCTTCGGGCACCACGTGCGAGCGCTCGCGCGCGATCTCGGGGTCGTCTCGGCACCGGGCGGACATCTCCACAGCACTGCGTCGTACGCGCGGTTGGTCCATTCATGCTTGATGAGGCCCGGCCTCTCGATACCACCACGATGGCGCTAGTTCGGTCTCGACATGGCGCAGGTCGCCCAGCGCTGCTTGCCACGGTCACACTGGATCCGTCGCAGGTGATCGCCGTACGGAACGGTCGCCAGCTGCTGCAGACGTCGATCTTCCGGCCGACCCGACCGCGCTCGATCAGCCCGGAGGGAACGCTGCTCGCGCTGTACCGTCCGCGGAGGGCGGCGGCGCGCGGGGCTGAGGCAGTTTTCAGTGGTTAACTGTCCGCCGTGAGTAGAGATCAGGTGGTCGTGATTGGCAACTTCGATGGAGTGCATCGAGGGACACGTGGAGTTGCTCCGGTTTGCCAAGGCTGCGCAGAGCCCGGTGCAACGCTGGTTGCGGTGACCTTCTGGCCGCATCCGATGTCGGTGGTCCGACCCGATCAGGTGCCGCCCTTGCTCACCACACTGGAGCGCCGTAAGGAGTTGCTGCGTAATGCCGGCGTCCGCGATGTCGTGGTCGTGCACTTCACTGCTGAGGTCGCCAGCTGGAGCCCAGCGCAGTTTGTCGACGCGGTGATTCGGCCGCTGCACCCGGCGCGAGTCGTGGTGGGAGAGAACTTCCGGTTCGGGTTCCGAGCCGCCGGCGATGTCTCGACGCTTGACCGAGCTCGGGGCGGGGAGTTCAAGGTGCAGGCGGTGCCGCTGCTGACCGATGGCACCCAACCGAGCTCGTCGACGCTGATCCGTCATGCGCGTGGCCGAGGGCGATTTCGGTCGAGTCCGAGAACTGAGCGACAACGTCTTCCGATTTTCTGGCGTTGTCGTCCGCGGCGACCAACGAGGTCATGAGCTGGGCTTCCGACGGCCAATGTGCCGGTTCCGCCAGGCCTGGCGGTGCCAGCTGATGGGTCTATGCAGGCTGGCTGACAAGGCTCGACATCCCCTCACCGCGCTGGCCGGCAGCCATCTCGGTGGGCACCAACCCGACGTTCGACGGCGTAGAACGTCGAGTCGAGGCATATGTGCTGGACCGCGATGACCTTGAGCTTTATGACGTGGAGATCGCCAATCGATTTCTATGCCAGATTGCGCGGTCAAGTGAAGTACGCGGGCCGGGAAGCGTTGATCAAGCAAATGCATGCCGATGTCGAGGAGGCCCGGCACCTGCTGCATGCGGCCTGATCCACCCGAGCGCCGCGCGGCTACGCAAAGGGCCTCTTTGCCGAAATTCGCGGCAAAGGTGCAGCGCTGGTAGATTAGGCGCGCCGTTTGACCGGCCGCGGATTTCAAGAGCTCCCACTCACACCGTGTGAAAGACCCCAGGGGTATCCGGGAGCGCCGCGCAACGGGAAACCGAGAGGAGAATCAGTGTCGATGGACGCTGCAACCAAGAAGAAAATCATCGATGAATACGCAACCAGCGACGGCGACACGGGTTCCCCGAGGTTCAGGTCGCCATCCGCACCAGGCGGATCGCGCACCTCACCGAGCACCTCAAGGAGCACAAGCACGATCACCACAGCCGGCGTGGCTTGATGCTGCTCGTCGGCCAACGCCGTCGGCTGCTCAATTACGTCGCCAAGACCGACATCGAGCGCTACCGGTCGCTCATCGAGCGCCTCGGGCTGCGTCGCTGATCACCACAACTGAATAAACCACTCATCACGTTCGAGATCGCATCTCGACGAGACGCTCGACGAGGAGAGACTCGGTCCTCGGTAGTGGTTTTCGGGAGGAGCGTTTCGCTCTCGCCCGCGGACCTCGATCGAAGACCGGCCTCCAGTTCGGGGACTGACGCGGGCATGTTCACCGCGCCACGGCGAGCCTCATCCAATGTGCTGATGCGATCCACGCTCATGCACTGAGCTCTACGCCAGTGCGACAGAAAGGAATCCCGTGGAGGGACCAGATCTTCAATTCACTGAGGCCGTTATCGACAACGGCGATTTCGGTCGACATGTCGTCCGCTTCGAATCCGGGTTACTGGCCCGGCAAGCTGCTGGATCGACGACCGTCTATTTGGACGGGGACACCATGGTGCTCTCGGCCACCACTGCCCAAAGCAAGCCACGCGAGGCCATCGACTTCTTCCCACTGACCGTGGACGTCTCGAGGAACGCATGTACGCCGTTGGCCGCATCCCCGGCTCATTCTTCCGCCGCGAGGGGCGCCCCTCCGAGGGCGCGATTCTCACCTGCCGTCTCATCGATCGTCCGCTACGTCCGTGCTTCGTCAAGGGCCTGCGCAACGAGGTCCAGGTCATCGTCACCGTGCATGGCGCTGAACCCGAACAAGAGCTACGACGTGGTCGCGATCAACGCGGCCTCGCTGTCCACCCAGCTGGCCGGCCTGCCGTTCACCGGTCCGGTCGGCGGCGTACGCGTCGCGCTGATCGGTGATCGCTGGATCGGCTTCCCCGACGTCGATCAGCTCGAGAATGCCGCGTTCGAGATGGTCGTCGCCGGCCGGGTCACGGCATCCGGCGATGTGGCCATCGCCATGGTCGAGGCCGAGTCGACAGAGCACACCTGGGATCTTGTCAAGAGTGGCAAGACGGCCCCCACCGAAGAGGTGGTGGCAGCCGGCCTGGAGGCCGCAAAGCCGTTCATCCGCGCCTTGTGCGCGGCTCAGGCTGAGCTGGCGGCCAAGTTCCCCAAGCCCATCGCCGACTTCCCGATCTTTCTCGACTACGCCGACGACGTGTACGAAGCTGTCGCCGAGACGGCTACCGCGGAACTGGAGCGAGGTCATGTCGATCGCCGACAAGCAGACCCGCGAACAGGCCACCGACACCCTGAAGAGCACGATCGTCGAGCGTCTGGCATCTCGGTTCGAGGGACGCGAGAAAGAGATCACCGGCGCGTACCGAGCGCTCACCAAGAAGCTGGTTCGGCAGCGGATTCTGACCGACAAGGTCCGCATCGACGGTCGCGGCGTCACTGACATCCGTACCCTCTCCTGCGAGGTCGGCGTGGTACCGCGGGTCCATGGCTCAGCGCTCTTCCAGCGCGGTGAGACTCAGATCCTCGGCGTCTCGACGCTCAACATGTTGGGCATGGAGCAAAGGCTCGACACGCTGGCGCCGGAAACGACCAAGCGCTACATGCACAACTACAACTTCCCGCCGTACTCCACCGGTGAGACCGGCCGGGTCGGCTCTCCCAAGCGACGCGAGATCGGTCACGGCGCACTGGCCGAGCGGGCGCTGATTCCAGTGCTACCCACCCGTGAAGAGTTCCCATACGCGATCCGGCAGGTCTCGGAGGCCCTCGGGTCGAACGGCTCGACGTCGATGGGCTCGGTATGCGCCTCGACCGTGGCTCTGCTCAACGCCGGCGTGCCGCTCCGCGCACCAGTCGCCGGCATTGCGATGGGCCTGGTCTCTGACACCGTCGACGGTCAAACGCGCTATACGGCACTGACCGACATCCTGGGTGCCGAGGACGCGTACGGCGACATGGATTTCAAAGTCGCGGGCACCCGTGACTTCATCACCGCTCTGCAACTGGACACCAAGCTCGACGGGGTTCCCGCGTCGGTGCTGGCTGAGGCGCTGAACCAGGCCAAGGATGCCCGCAACACCATCCTCGACGTGATGCGGGAGGCCATTGACGGTCCCGACGAGATGAGCGTGTACGCCCCACGGATCATCACCCTGAAGATTCCCGGTCGACAAGATTGGCGAGGTCATTGGTCCGAAGGGCAAGGTGATCAACCAGATCCAGGACGACACCGGTGCGGATATCACGATCGAGGACGACGGCACGATCTACGTTGGCGCCGACCAGGCCGATAAGGCGGAGGCCGCACGTGTCATGATCAACGCCATCGCCAATCCGACCATGCCGGAGAAGGGCGAGCGCTACCTCGGCACCGTCGTCAAGATCACGGCGTTCGGTGCGTTTGTCTCGCTGCTGCCGGGCAAAGACGGTCTGCTGCACATCTCCAAGATGCGCCCGCTCTCTGGGGGACAGCGAGTTGAGAACGTGGAGGACCTGCTGAGCGTCGGGCAGAAGATCCAGGTAGAGATCAACGAGGTCGATGATCGCGGCAAGCTGTCGCTGATTCCGGTGGTGGAGGAGACGGTGTCGGCGTAACAGTCGTCGCCACCTCTCACCACACCGATGCCCATGGTCCCGCGCAGCCGGCCCGGCCGGCGCCCGCTGCAGCTGGACGGCGCTGTGCGGCGTACGGTGCTGCCAGGCGGCCTCCAGGTCGTGACCGAGGACATCCGGTCCACCAACACCTACTCCCTGGGGGTCTTTGCCGGCGTCGGGTCGCGGCACGAGACGTCGAGGCTGCATGGCGCCTCCCATTTCTTGGAGCATCTGCTCTTCAAGGGGACCTCGACTCGCAGTGCCGAAGCAGATCTCGGCCGCGATCGAGGCGGTGGGTGGCGAGCTCAACGCGTACACGGCCAAGGAGCACACCTGCTTCTATGCACGCGTGCTACACAGCGACGCAGAGCTGGCCCTCGATGTACTCACCGACATGATCACCAACTCGTTGATCACTCCAGAAGATGTGGACGCCGAGCGAGCGGTGATCTTGGACGAGATCTCTATGCACGCCGACGATCCAACAGAATTGGCGGCAGAAGCGGCAGCCGCCGCGATCTTCGGCAAGTCGGGACTCGGCCGTTCGGTGATCGGGTCGCGCGGCCCGTCGCGACTCTGAGCCGACGGCAGATCGTGCAGCACTGGAGACGGCACTACCGTCCCAGCTCACTGGTGGTCGCCGCCGCCGGCAAAGTTGATCATGATCGGCTCGTGCAGCGGCTCAGCGCCGTCGATGGCCAACCAGCCCCGCCGGCCCTACCGCGGCCAAGCCCCGCCATCATCAACCGCCGCAGGGTGAGCGCTCGCGGCGGTCTGATCATGCACCGGCTACCACTCGAGCAGTGCAGCGCGGTGCTGGCATTCCCCAGTTCCGGCATCTTCGACCCACGTCGGTATGCGCTTGGGCTGCTCTCCCTGATCGTCGGCGGCGGTATGGCCTCCCGCCTCTTCGTCGAGGTGCGGGAGCGGCGCGGCCTGAGCTACAGCATCGATGCCGGGGAGACGGCCTATTCGGACGGCGGTCTATGGAGCGTGGAGTGGCAGTGCGCGCCTGGCAAGCTGACGGCGATTCTGCAGCTGGTACGCGACAGCGCTCGCCGAGGTTGCCGAGCACGGCGTCAGTGAAGATGAGCTTTCTCGAGCCAAGGGTCAGATGCGTGGCCAGACGGCGCTCTCGTATGAGGGCGCAGGCAGCCGGATGAGCCGTCTCGGGGTAGAATGCGGTGCTCGGCGACGAGCGCACCCTCGCAGACCTGTTGCGCAGCTTCGACCAGGTGACCGCCGATCAAGTACGTGCTGAGGCAGAGCTCCTTTTCAGCCACGCCCCGACACTCGCGCTCTCCGGGGCCCGGGTGCCGGCTCGAGGTATCGAGTCGTTGCTCTCTCGCGGTAAAGCTGAGTTGTCAGTGTGCGACGCCGATTTGCGCTCCGACGGTGGTCGCCAGGTGACAGCCTCCTTCGTCGCTCGCGTGCGTGCACTAGCGGCTGTCTCGCAGCCGAGCCGCGAGCTCCTGCGGTCGGCGAAGCGGTCAACGTCATAGCGCAGTCGCTATAGCCTGCTGACAGTCTGAGCAGGTCGGAAGGCGGTCGTTGATGACGAGGGTCGGGGTGTTCGGATCCCGTGGCCGAATGGGTGCCGAGGTGTGCCGTGCGGTGGACTCCGCCCCGGACTTGGAGCTGGTTGCGGCGATCGACTTAGGAGATGATCGTGCGCTTGCTGAAGCGGCGCAGGTCATCGTCGATTTCACCCACTCCCGAGGCGGTGATCGACAACATCTCGTGGTGTATCGATCATGGAATTCACGCTGTAGTGGGCACCACCGGGTTCACCGAGGAGCGATTGAACCAGGTGCGTACGATCCTCGCCGAGCATGATGATGTTGGCGTGCTGGTCGCTCCCAACTTCTCCATTGGCGCCGTGCTCATGATGCGCTTCGCCGAGCAAGCAGCTCCCTTCTACGAGAGCGCTGAGATCATCGAGCTGCATCACCCCGGCAAGGCTCGACGCCCCATCGGGCACCGCGGCGAACACGGCGCGCAGGATTGCCGTCCGCACGGAGCGCAGCCTCGCTCGCGGCTCCGCCCGATGCCACGAAGCAGGAACTGCCGGGTGCCCGTGGGGCGCAGGTCGACGGTATTCGGGTTCACGGCGTCCGGTTGCGCGGCTTGGTTGCGCATCAAGAGGTGCTGTTCGGCGCCGAGGGTGAAACCCTCACCATCCGGCACGACTCGCTTGATCGAGTGTCGTTCATGCCCGGAGTGATCGCGGCAGTCCGCGCGATCAGTACGAGGCCGGGGCTAACCGTGGGGATCGAATCCATCCTCGGGATCGGATGACGTGAACCGCATCCGGGACCCGCCTGGGACGGGCCACGCCGCTGATCGGCGTACTGATCATCGTGATCATTGTCGCGCTGCTCTGCGCCTGGCCTTTACGTCGGGGATCGGTACGCACAAAGCCGTGCCGAGGAGCGGGTGGCGACGACGCTGCAACCACACCTGGGGACGCCCGGGCCGCCCCAGGTCGACATCGAGGGCTTCCCATTCCTGACCCAGATTGCGTCCGGCTCGGTTGGCAAGGTACAGATCGTCGCCGACCAGCTCGGCGAGACGAACAAGGCGCCGGTTCCTTTGGCACATGCCGATCTCGTGATGAGCGATGTCGTCACCAACGACTGGTTCAAGACGATGAAGATCACTCTCATACCGAGGGCTCAGCACTACTGCTTTATCCCAAACTTTCCTCACTGACCAACGCGCCGCTGACCTACGGCGGCGAGGGCAGGGTGGAGATTGTGGTCAAAACCACCATTGTTCGCCGCGAGGTCGATGCCGTGATCACCGGTACACCGCGGCTGAACGCCGACGAGCAGACGATGACCTTGAGCGACGCCAAGATCTCGGTCGCCGGCGTGAACCTGCCGGACTTCACCGCGCAGGCCTTGCTGGCAGCGCTGCTCAAGCCGATCCCGCTCAAGGGCCTGCCACTCGGCCTGACCGTTACCGGGATCAGTGCCGCGGAGGACGGTGTGCATCTTGCGGTAGTAGCGGAAAACCAGACGATCTCGTCCTAGCGGCGCGGCACCAGCGTCATCTCCGGCAGCAAGGTCAGTGTGGAGCCGCACCTGCTTGAGGCGTACGGATTCATCGTCTGGGCCGATCTCCCGAGTGGCCCCATCGGCAGCCCAACCCGCAGCAGTGAGAAACCGGCGGAAAGCGTCGTCGGCCGCATTCACCCAGCAGCACGCCCGGACAAACCCATCAGCGCGCAGCGTGTCCGCGCAGGCGTTCAGCAGCCGAGATCCATGGCCCTGATGCTGGGCCGCCGGATCCACCACGAACTGATCAATCGCGCCCTCGGCACTAGCGGTCCGCATCCTCGTCCTGGTTGGGCATGGTGGTCGCGAATCCCGACGACTCGCTGGCCGTCGGTCGCGACAAGAACCCGGAACGTGGCCTCCGGGCGGCTTCTCGATCGCTTGACGCCAGGTGTCGACCATGTCCGCCAGCGATACCGACGTTGAGCATCAGCTCCGCAAGGTCGGCAGGCCACTGAACTGCCCAGGAGCGGCGCTGCAGACTGGCAATGTTCGACGCCTCGTCGGGCCAGGCGAGGCGTACGGAAGCGGCAAGAGGTTCACCGGAAGCTGCACCCACGGCCGCGATGCTATCGGGCCTGTACCCTTCCTCCCGTGGTTGCCGGTAGCTTGCAGATTCCGCCCTTGCTGGCCCCGAATGCGATGCGCATCGTCTCCTTGGGCGGTCTGGGGATGTCGGGCGCAACATGGCAGTCGTCGAATTCGACGGCCAGCTGCTGCTGATCGACTGCGGGTGCTGTTCCCCGAGGATGATCATCCCGGCGTCGACCTGATCCTGCCGGGCTTCGACGCCATCAGCGAGCGGCTCGACGACGTGATCGGCCTGGTGCTCACCCACGGCCATGAAGACCACATCGGCGCCGTGCCGTACCTGCTCCGCCAGCGAGCGAGACATCCCGCTGATCGGGTCCAAGCTGACCCTGGCGCTGCTTGCGGAGAAGCTGCGAGAGCACCACTTGCGCGGACATGCCGCAACGCGATCGTCACCGACGGCGACAAGATCACGGTCGGCAAGTTCGAGCTGCGAGTTCGTCGCTGTGAACCACTCGATCCCTGACGCGCTGGCCGTCGCCGTACGCACGCCGGCCGGCCTCGATCTTGCACACCGGCGACTTCAAGATGGACCAGCTGCCGCTGGACGGCCGGCATCACCGACCTGCGCGCCTTCGCCCGCCTCGGTGAGGAGGGTGTCGACCTGCCTCATGATCGACTCGACCAACGCCGAGGTGCCCGGCTTCACAACACCTGAGCGGGACATCGGACCCGCCCTCGAGCGGGTGTTCGCCACCAGCCGACAGCGCGTCATCGTGGCCTGCTTCGCCTCGCACGTGCATCGCGTGCAGCAGGTCCTCGGACGCAGCGGTTGCCCATCAGCGCAAGGTGGTCTACGTCGGCCGCTCGATGGTCCGCAACATGAGCGTCGCTCGGGATCTGGGCTACCTCAGGGTTCCTCGCCAATACCTTGATCGACCAGCGGGACATCGACGACTACGCGCCCGAGGACGTCGTGATCATCTCCACCGGATCCCAGGGCGAGCCGCTGTCGGCGCTGTCACGGATGGCCAATCGCGAGCACCCGGTGATCCAGCTCAAGAGCGGCGACACCGTGGTGCTCGCCAGCTCGCTGATCCCGGGCAACGAGAGCGCGGTCTATCGGGTGATCAACGGCCTGACCCGGCTCGGCGCCCATGTCGTACACCGCGGCAACGCACTCGTCCACGTGTCCGGGCACGCCAGCGCCGGCGAGCTGCTCTTCTGCTACAACATCGTGCGGCCACGAAACGTGATGCCGGTGCACGGCGAGATCCGGCACCTGATCGGCCAACGGCGATCTGGCGATCGCACACCGGTGTTCCGCCGGAACGGACGATCATCGCCGAAGACGGCAGTGGTCGTCGATCTCGAGCGACGGCAAGGCCAGGATCGTCGGCAAGGTCGACGCCGGCTACGTCTTCGTCGACGGCACGACGATCGGCGACATCTCCGAGCTCGTCGCTGAGCGACCGGCGGATCCTCGGTGAGGAAGGCTTCATCTCAGTGATCGCGGTGGTCAACACCCACGCCTCCAAGATCGTCAGCGGGCCTGACATCCACGCCCGCGGGTTCGTCGAGGACGACTCGGTGTTCGACGACGTACGCCCGCTGATCGTGTGCTGCCCTGGAGGAGGCGCTGCGCGGAGGGCGTGGACGACTCCTACCGGCTGCAGCAGGTGATCAGACGGCAGCTCGGGCAAGTGGGTGAGCGATACCCACCGCCGCCGACCGATGATCATCCCGGTGGTGATCGCTGATCGGCCAGAGACGAGCGGGCCCCGGCTGACGCCGGCTCGTTCAGTCCGCGTTAGGTCAGCGGGTGACTTTGCCGGCCTTGATGCACGAGGTGCAGACGTTGAGCCGCTTGGGGCTGCCTCCGACAGCCGCGCGTACGCGCTGGATGTTCGGGTTCCAGCGCCGGTTGGTCTTCTTCTTCGACCAGGGGACGTTGTGGCCGAATCCGGGCCTCTTGCCGCATACGTCGCATACCGCAGCCACTGGAGTTCGCTCCCAAAATGACGTCAAACAGGTGTCGATGCCCGATGTGGGCAACCGGAAAAGAGTACCCGACTAGACGCCAGCGCGGGCCAATCGGCTGAGCCGGGCATCAGGTGCGGAGCTTGAGGCCAACGTGATCCGCCTGTGTAAGCCAGCGCTCGGCGAGCAGGCGTCCACGCTCTGGGAGGCCTACGACGGCTGGCTGCGCCGGGCGACCAGCGTCATCACTGAGTCAGCCGAGGCGCCTTGAATGCGATAAACGTCTTCCCGGTGGCTGACGCCGACACCGGATCGAACCTCAAGCTCACCATGACTGGAATCTGCGCAGGCGGTACCCAGACTCGAGCCGGCCAGCCTCGACTGCAGCCGTTCAGGCGGCGATCCTGTCCGCACACGGCAACTCGGGCGCCATCGTCGCCGAGATGTTCGTCAGCGTTTGTCGGACGCTGCGAGCACGACCTGCCGCGATTGCGATCCATGCCGCGCGGGCACCCGGTCGCGACACTGCTGCGGACTGGCTGCTGTTGCAGCGCGGCGCGCTGTTGCCCGCCCTGTAGCCGGCACGATCCTGACGGTGGCCGACGATGCCGCCAGGCGCGGCCGAGGAGTCGGCCGCGCAGCCAGCCGGACAATGCATCTGGCGGTCGTGCAGGCCGCACAAGACGGCGCGCGCCACGAAGCCTTGGCTCGTACGCCGGAGCAGCTCGACTGTGCTGGCCTCGGCTGGGGTGGTCGATGCGGGCGCCCAGGCGTACGTGCTCCTGCTCGACGCACTGGTCGAAGTGCTCGGCGGAGCGCCGGCGCGCCCGCTGACAGCCGCCACGCGTTCAGCGCCCGGACTCGACTCGAGGCGCCGCGGATCGCGCCGAGTACGTGGCGACCTGAATATGAGGTGATGTACGCCCTCCGGGGCGCCGCGCCGTCCGACCTGGACACGCTGCGCGAGCGACCTGTCAGCAGCTCGGCCATAGCGTTGTCATCGTGGGTGACCAGGCCATCGCGCAGGTGCACGTCCATCTCGGCGAGGCCGGGCGCGGCGGTCGAGGCTGCGCTCGCCACTGGGCGAGCTGAGCCAGATCCGGATCACCGCCGCTGCCCATCAAGTCCTGCTGTCGTGCGGCGAAGCCTGTTGGCCGTGGTGGCAGGTGCAGGGCTGGCCGCAGGCAGTGGCCGCGCTCGACGGGACGCCAGTGGTGACTGCGGGACGGTGACGTGACGGTCGATCAGCTGCGCGCGGCGGCGAACCAGACCTGCGGCGACCTGGTGATCTTGCCCAACGGCACCTGCAGAACCTGGAGACGGGCGAGCAGTCTCGCGGCGGAGCTGCTGCGGACGGGCCGGCGAGTCGGCGTCATCTCCACGCTGAGCCCAGGCGCAGGGACTGGCGGCCATGGCGGTGCACGAGCCGTCGGCAGACTTCGAGTCAGCGGTCGTGGCGATGAACACCGCGGCCGGCCACACCGAGGGATGGCGCGATCACGGTGGCCGAGAGTGCCGCGATGACCGGGGCTGGGCAGCTGCCGAGCCCGGCGACGTGCTGGGCGTTGTCGATGGTTACGTGGTGGTCATCGGAACGGCGATGGCCGACGTGGCGTGGCAAGTGGTCGAGCGGCTGCTGAGCTGCCGGCGGTGAGTTACTGACACTGGTCCGCGGCACCGATGCCGACGAGGACCTGCTGTCCCGATCTCGCGGCTCGCGTACGCGTGCGATTTCCCGCAGTCGACGTCGAGGTGGTGGACGGGCGACCAGCCGCGCTACCCGCTGCTGCTCGGAGTGGAATGACCACACTCCGACTCGTCGGTTCACCGTGGCGTACCGACACCTTCCAGCGGTTGGCAACCCGTCTGGAGAAGATCGTCGGCTCGAAGACCGCCAAGCAGTTCGAGCCGCTGAAGATCTTCACAGTCGGCGACCTGATGCGGCATGTGCCACGGCGCTATTTCTCCGGTACCGAGCTGAGCGATCTTTCCCTCCTCCGGGAGGGTGAGGAGGTCGCGGTGATGGCGGAGGTGGTCGACTCCCGCACCTTCAACCTCCCCGTGGCTCGAGCTATCGGCCGGCGACGAAGCCGCGGCTCGAGGTCACCATCACCGACCATCAGGGAAGCCTCACCTGCACTTTCTTCGGGCAACCGCGATTGATCAACTACTGGCACAGCCAGCTGCTGCCCGGCGCCAGAGGCATCTTCGCGGGCAAAGTGACCAGATTCAACGGCAGACTGCAGCTCGCGCATCCCGACTTCGTCGTCATCGACGAGCACGGTGTCGTCATCGGTGGTGCAAAGCACAACGCGTCGTTGGCCTCGGCCGCGAGGGCTCCCCTGGTCGGCCTCTACCCGATGGCAGGCAAGTTGCGCACCTGGACCATCGCCGACTGCGCTGCGCTGGCCCTGGAATCGATCGCGGGATCGAGGATCCGCTTCCGCAGTGGGTTCGAGAAGCGGCAGGGGTGATCGATCTCGAGACCGCCTTCCGAGCAGTGCATCAGCCGACCGACGAAGTCAGTCATCGACCAGGGCCGTCACCGGATGCGGTTCGACGAGGCGTTCGCTCTGCAGCTGACGATGGCGTATCGGCGGGCGGACGCAGCCTCGCACCGAGCAGTGCGCCGAGACAGCCGACGGTCCGGCGGGCTGCTCGACGCCTTCGACGATCGCTTGCCGTTCATGCTCACCGAGGGTCAGATCGCAGTGAGCGAGGAGATCATGACCGAGCTGGGCCGCGCCCAGCCGATGCAGCGACTGCTGCAGGGCGAGGTCGGCTCCGGCAAGACCGTGGTCGCGTTGCGAGCGATGCTGGCAGTGGTCGACGCCGGCGGCCAGGCCGCGCTGCTGGCACCAACCGAGGTGCTGGCCGCTCAGCATTACCAGACCATCACCCGCATGCTCGGCGAACTGGCCAGCGGTGGCACTCTCGGCGCGCCCGAGCACGCCACGGGCGTCGTCCTGATCACCGGGTCGTCCGCCAGCAGCGCGTCGTCGCGAGGCCACGCTCCAAGCCGCTTCGGGTACGGCCGGGATCGTCATCGGCACCCACGCCTTGCTCAGCGCAGATGTCCAGTTCGCCGATCTCGGCCTGGTCGTCGTCGACGAGCAACACCGGTTCGGTGTCGAGCAGCGCGCTGCGCTGAGCGCCAAGGCGGACCTCCGGCCCCATGTGCTGGTGATGACCGCCACGCCAATCCCGCGGTCGGTGGCGATGACGGTCTTCGGTGACCTGGAGACCTCCACACTGCGCGAAATTCCGGCGGGGCGCGCCGACGTCAGTACGGTCGTCGTCGACACCGTCCGCCAGCCCTCCTGGGTGCAGCGGGTCTGGCAGCGCGTTGTGGAGGAGGTCGGTCGCGGACGCCAGGCGTACGTGGTGTGCGCACGGATTTCCTCGGCCGGTTCGGCAGGAAGCGGATGCAGGAAAACCTCGATGGTGATGGTGAGGCGAGCGGCCCCCGCGGTTGCGGTGGAGGATCTGTTTGCTGGAGTTGAGCAGCGGGCCGCTTGCCGGTCTGCGGGTCGAGATGGTGCATGGCCAGCTGCCGAGCGAGGTGAAGGACGGCGTCATGAGCCGCTTCGCTGCCGGCGAGGTCGATGTGTTGGTCTCGACGACGGTGATCGAGGTCGGGGTAGATGTTGCCAACGCCTCGGTCATGGTGATCGAGGATGCCGACCGTTTCGGCATTTCCCAGCTGCACCAGCTGCGCGGGCCGTATCGGCCGAGGTGCCTACCCCGGCGTGTGCCTGCTGCTCACCACGGCGAGCGAGGACAGCTCCGCGCGCGAACGTTTGGACGCGGTGGCCGCAACCCGAGACGGTTTCGCTCTTGCCGAGGTTGACCTCGAGCAGCGTCGTGAGGGCGATGTTCTGGGCGCAAGCCAGTCCGGGAACCGGTCGAGCCTCAAGCTGCTTCGCGTGCTGAAGGATTCCGATCTGATCGCGCAGGCGCGTAGCCTCGCGGAGCAATGCATCGTCCAAGATCCCGAGCTGGGCGATCCTGCGCTTGCTGACATCGTGACCGATATGGAGATGGATGCGGCAGGGGACTGGCTGGAGCGCACGTGAGCCGGATCATCGCCGGGTCACGCGGGGGCGGCGGATCGCGACACCGCCGGGCGACCGTACGCGTCCGACCACCGATCGCGTACGCGAGGCGCTGTTCTCGGCGATCGCCGCCTGGGCGGGCACCGCGGCTGCACCGGTTGAGCGATCCATTGGCAGGGATGGCCTTCTGCGATCTGTACGCGGGGTCTGGTGCCGTGGGTCTGGAGGCGGCCAGCCGTGGCGCGCGTCCGAGTGCTGTTGGTGGAGCGGGACCCGCGTACGGCCTCAGCTCACCAAAGCGCAACGCCAAGGCGCTCGCGCTGGCGGTCGACGTCGTCATCTCATCCGTCGAACAGGTGCTTCGGCAGCCCACCGGCTCGGCCATTCGACATCGTCTTCGCTGACCCGCCGTACGAGATGGAGACACCTGATCGTCAGCGGCCAGACTCGAGCAACTCGTCGTCAACGAATGGGTAGGGCCGGGCTCATTGATCGTGGTTGAGCGGTCACGCCGCACGGCGGATCTCGTTTGGCCGGAGATCGCTGCGCACCGATGGAGTCGCGCTTACGGTGAGACCATCTTGTGCTTTCGGGTCGCTCGAGCCGGATGCCGGAGGCCCAAACACGGATCGCGCGCCGCCGTGCTGAGGCGAGGGGCTGGCGCGGCGCTGTCCTGGACGAGCGAGGGAGCAGACACGCTTTTCGTCCTGCGAGCGAGCGAGGAAGGCAGGCGGCTTGCCAGGCGCGATCCGCGCGGAGCGAGCGCGAGCGGAGCAATCAAGCACGGATCGGCGCGCCGGCCGTGCTGGAGCGAGGAGCGGACGATGCTTTTCGTCCTCCGAGCGACGACGAAGCAGGCGGCCTGCCAGGCGCGATCTCCGCGCGAGCGAGCGCAGCGAGCGGAGCAATCAAACACGAGGAGGAGCCATGACCCGAGCTGTCTGTCCAGGGTCGTTCGACCCGGTCACTCACGGGCACCTCGACGTCATCGAGCGGACCGCGCGGGTCGTCGACCAGGTGGTGGTCGCGGTCGGGCACCAACATCTCCAAGAACGCCCTGTTTACTCCGAATGAGCGGGTCGAGATGCTCACCGAGGAGTGCGCGCAATGGAGCAACGTCGAGGTCGACGCTTGTTCCGTGGTCTGCTGGTCGATTTCTGTGCGGCCAACGACATCGACCTCATCAGCAAGGGTTTACGCGGCCGCCGATTTCAGATTACGAGCTGCAGATGGCGCAGATGAATCGGCAGCTCGACCGGCGTGGACACGCATCTTCCTGCCGACCGCGCCGGAGTGGGCCTTCGTCTCCTCATCTCTGGTCCGGGAGGTTGCGACGCTCGGCGGCGACGTCACCGCCCTTCCTGCCGGCAAAGACTCGCCGCGCGCACGATGGCTCGGATTGCATCTCGGAGTTCGGGAGTGGCCAGCGGATGTGTGAGACAGGGCCCATCTGCGCGACACTAGGGACCAGTGCACACTCGGAAAGGGGACGAGCGTGGTTGCTTCGGGGTAGGAGCGTCCATGATTGGGCGGGGAACGGCTGAGGAGAAGCTGGCGTATCTGCGCGAGCTCATTCTCAACGCGCGTGCGATGCCGATGTCGGCGTCGTGCGTCATCAACCGAGGCGAGGTCTTGGCCGCGATTGACGATGTGATCGAGAATCTGCCGGATGAGATCGCCGATGCGCAGCGGGTGATCGACGATGGCGGCGTACAAGGTCGCGGAAGGCGAAGCAGAGGCCGGCCGGATCCTGGCCGAGGCGCGAGAGCATGCCGCCAACCTCGCGCAGCACAGCGAGGTCGTCCGGGTGGCCGAGCAGGTCGCTGCTCGGCATGCGCGCCGAGGCCGACGAGGAGGCTGCTGCTCTGCGGCGGGAGACCGATGAGTTCATCGACGCGCGCATGGCGAGCTTCGAGTCGGTGCTGCACAAGACGGTCGAGCCAGGTGCGGACGGCACGCGCCCGACTGGCGGAGCGCAGTGGCTTGGATGCGGGCGACTACCGATGAAGCTGGACAGACGCACGTACGCGGAGTAGCTATGGCGATCGCGGCTGCCTGCTGGCTCCAGGTCTTGCTGGCCCACGCTTATTTGGCTTAGGGGCCTACTCGCCGGTAGGGTTGGGCGTCGGTCACGACGAGAGCTCGGGGCCGCTCGGCTTGGAAGGATTGCGATGAGTTCGCCGCATCGCCCGCTGGACCGCACGCTCAGGACTGGTCCTCGACACTCGTGAACTGGGCCGTCGCGCGGGCGCGATGAAGCTCGTTCGAACAACCGTCGAAGCTCCTGCGGACCTCGGAATCGCCGTGATCGGGGTACCACCTGGTTCGCCGATCGAGCTGGATCTGCGGCTCGAATCGGTGGTCGAGGGAGTGCTCGTCAGCGGCACCGCCTCGGTTCAGGTCCGCGGGGAGTGCGTACGGTGCCTTGGGTGAGGTCTCGGATCAGCTCGAGGTCGACATCCAGGAGCTGTACGTCTACCCGGGCGTCGAACAAGACGATGACCTGCGCAAGCCGACTTGCAGGGCGATCTCATCGACCTCGAGCCGCTGCTCCGTGACGAGGTGGTTCTCGATTTGCCATTCCAGCCCTTGTGCCGGGATGACTGTCTGGGCCTCTGCGTCGAGTGTGGTGCCAACCTGAACGATGATCCCGATCATCGTCACGAGGCCGCGCCCTCGACCATCGGTGGGAGGCCTTACGCGGTCTTGAGGGCGGAGCCGGCGAATCTTACGATGTTTACAAACAGCCCCACGGGCAATGAAATTTCCGGGCCAGAGTGCCCGGAGGAACCAGGAGTGAAGTCGTGGCCGTTCCCAAGAGGCGAATGTCGCGCAGCAACACGCGCCACCGCCGTTCCCAGTGGAAGGCATCCGTGCCCGCGCTGGTGACCTGCGCGAATCCCGCCTGTCGTGAGAAGCACCTGCCACATGTGGCTTGCCCATCGTGCGGACAGTACGGGCCTCGCGCTGCCCGTCGACAGGTTCTCGCGTCCTGATCCGGTCAGAGGCGACTGCAATTCGCCTGCCCGCGGGAGAACTGTTGGGCGAGCTCGGGATGAGTGTCGATCCTGAGCTGCTGGACCGCGCCCTGACCCACCGCTCCTATGCCTACGAGCAAGGTGGCCTGCCCACCAACGAGCGTTTGGAGTTTCTCGGTGACTCGGTGCTCGGCCTGGTCGTCACCGAGCATCTTTTCGTCACCTACCCAGACCTATCCGAGGGCCAGCTCGCCGAAGCTGCGCGCCGCCGTGGTCAACTCCCGAGCCTTGGCCGACATTGCGCGCGAGCTCGACCTGGGCGCCGTCATCCACCTGGGTCGCGGCGAGGAGAGCACCGGAGGGCGCGACAAGTCCTCGATCCTCGCCGACACGATGGAGGCCGTGATCGGCGCGGTTTTCCTCCAGCATGGCGATCGATGCGGCGCGAGCCTTTGTGCACCATCTGTTCGACCCCTTGATGGCGGAGGTCGCCACCCGCGGAGCGGGACTGGACTGGAAGACCAGCCTCCAAGAAATCGCCTCGACGAATGGCCTCGGCGTACCGGTCTACGACGTCGTCGAGTCCGGACCTGACCACGCCAAGACCTTCCAAGCCATGGTCAACATCGACTGATCACAGCTACGGACCGGGTGCTGGCCGGAACAAGAAGGAGGCCGAGCAGAACGCGGCAGCCATGGCCTTCGCCGCGCTGAAGGGCAGTCGCGGTTCCGGACCGGTCGTGGCCCACTAACTGACTCGCAGTGCCCGAACTGCCTGAGGTCGAGGTCGTGCGCCGTGGCCTCGCCAGCAGTATCACCGGACGCCAGATCGTCGGCGTGCAGCGTGCTGCATCCTCGGCCCGTACGTCGCCACCTGACTGGGCCCGCAGACTTCGAGCTGCAGGTCGACGGGCCGGACATTCGCTGAGCCTCAGCGGCGTGGCAAGTACCTCTGGCTACCGTTCACCGACGGCGACGCGATCTTGGCTCATCTGGGGATGAGTGGTCAGTTTCGCCTGGCTGATGCCGACGCGCCACTCGCGCCGAACACCAGAATCATCTTCGCTTTCGCTGACGGTGAGCCCGGCCTGCGCTTTGTCGATCAGCGCATGTTCGGTGGTCTTTCCGTCTCCGACGGAGGTGCGGAGCTGCCACAGGAAATCGCCCACATCGGGCGTGATCCTTTCGATCCAGAATTCGACCTGGCCGATGCCGTCGCGCGGCTGCGGCGGAAGAACACTGCGATCAAGCGAGCACTGTTGGATCAGCAGCTGGTGTCCGGCATCGGCAACATCTACGCCGACGAGGCGCTCTGGGTGGCTCGCATGCATTACGCGCGCCCGGTCAAAACGCTGTCCGCGGGCCCAGGCCGCGGGTGTGATCACGCCGCTGCGGCGAGTGTGATGAGCAACGCGCTGGACAACGGTGGCACCTCCTTCGATGCCCTCTATGTCAACGTCAACGGATCCAGCGGCTACTTCGATCGCTCCTTGGCGGTGTACGGCCGCGAAGGGCGAACCGTGCCCGCGTTGCGGAACGCCGATCCGGCGTGAGCCGTTCATGAACCGGTCGTCCTATCGTTGTCCACGCTGTCAACGAGCTCCACGCGGGTTCCAGGTCCAGGGCATGATGCGAAAGGCTCTCAAAGGTGGGTATTAGCAGAACGTGATGGAACGCCTCAGGCACTACGTACTCGTACGCCACGGGCAGAACTGGATTCAGCTTTTCCGGTTCGCCCTGGTGGGCGGATCCGGCGTCGTCGTCAATCTGTTCGTCGCGATCATGTGCAAGAAGATCGGCCCGGACGAGAACGGCATCTTCTTCGACTTGCCGTTGACCGACTTCAACGTCCGCTGGTACCACGTCTACTCGACGATCGCGTTCCTGGTTGCCAACCTGTGGAACTTTCAGCTCAACCGGCTGTGGACCTTCCGCAGCGCAAAGCACGCCGGCTGGTTCCAGGAGTACTTTCCCTTCCTCACGGTCGGCATCCTCGGCCAGATTGTTGGTCTCGGCATCCTCACCGCTGCTGATGCACCCGAATTCGATCTTCTCGCTGTCGACGACCGTTCTTCGATAACTCCACCGGCTTCCGTACCCGGTTCTACTGGGCGCAGCTGATCACGATTGCCGATCGTGACTCCGCTCTCGTTCCTGCTGAACAAGTTCTGGACCTTCTCCGCAGTGCGCGGCAGGGACAGGGTCGCCGAGCCAGTGGAGGAAAGCTTCGAAAGCGAGCATCCGACGGCTGGCGTCTGATCCGCCGGTCGGGCCGGCAATCACCGGACCCGCCCAGCGACGTACGCGGACTCTGTGCACCTGTCGGTTAAAGTGAGGTCGCCTTCGCACATCACGGATCTTTGCCTGAGCACACCGTCGAGAGGTGGGACGTTGTACCTCAAGAGCCTGACCTTGCGGGGATTCAAGTCCTTCGCGTCGGCCACGACTCTGAACTTCGAGCCTGGCATCACCTGCGTGGTCGGTCCCAACGGCTCCGGCAAGTCAAACGTCGTCGACGCGCTCAGCTGGGTGATGGGCGAACAGGGCGCCAAGATCGCTGCGCGGCGGAAAGATGGAGGACGTCATCTTCGCCGGCACCTCTGGTCGCGCGCCGCTGGGCCGCGCGGAGGTCGTGCTCACGATCGACAACTCCGACGGCGCGCTGCCCGATCGACTACTCCGAGGTCACGATCTCCCGGACGATGTTCCGCAACGGCGGGTCTGAGTACGCGATCAATGGCAACACCGCACGCTTGCTGGACATCCATGACCTGCTCAGTGATTCCGGAATCGGCCGGGAGATGCACGTCGTCGTCGGGCAGGGACAGCTCGACTCGATCTTGCAGGCGACTCCGGAGAGCCGTCGCGGCTTCATCGAAGAGGCCGCGGGGGTCCTCAAGCATCGCAAGCGCAAGGAGAAGGCGGTCCGCAAGCTCGAGGCCTGCGAAGCGAACCTGAACCGGCTGTCGGACCTGATCAATGAGATCCGGCGCCAGCTCAAGCCGCTGGGTCGGCAAGCCGAGGTGGCTCGGAAGGCGGCCAGTCATCCAGGCCGAGGTGCGGGACGCGCAGGCGCGGCTGCTCGCTGACGACCTGCTGCAAGCTACGCAGGCACTGGAGTCCGAGCTCGCCGATGAGCAGTGCGATGAACGAGCGGCGACGTGCCCTTGAGCTCGGCGCTGGACGCTGCCAGGTCGGACTGAGGTCGCCGCTGAAGAAGCCGTACGGGACGGGGTACCGAGACTGGCGGCAGCGCAGGAGACCTGGTACTCCCTTGCGCGCGCTGAAGCGAGCGTGTCGCCAGCCACGCTGTCGATAGCGCGAGAACGGATGCGGCAGGCCGAGGATGATCCTGGCGAGCTGCCTGTTCTGGCCCGCGACCCCGACGAACTGGACCGGGAGGCGGCCCGGGTCACCGCCCGGGAGAACGAGCTGTCGAGCGAGCTGGAACTGAGGGCTCGTGCTCTTGCAGGAGGCCACGGCACATCGGAGCCGACTGCGAGGACGCGCAGCGACGTGAAGAGAATCGGCTCGCCGCGCTCATCCGTGCGGCTGCTGATCGGCGTGAAGGACTGGCACAGGCTTGACCGGACAGGTCAATTCGCTGCGGAGTCGTGGCGAGGCCGCGGCCGCCGAAATCAGCCGATTGACCGCTGCTCTGGCGCGAGGCCGCTGACAGGGCCGACCAGGCGTCCCGGTCGTTCACCGCACTCGAGACCAAGGTCGCCGGCCTCGACGCCGGTGAGTATCGGCCTCGATGGCGAGCTCACGAGGCGGCGGTTGAGGTTCTGAACGAGTATCGAGCAGCAGCAGGCCGACGCTGCGACGTCAGGAGCAAGTCGCCACTCAGGAGCGGGCCGCCCTCGCGGCGCGAGTCGACGCGTTGCGCGTGGGGCTCAACCGCAAAGACGCAAGCTCGGTCTGCGCTGCTCGCAGCAACGGATCGAGCTCGACGGGCTGCTGGGGTCGGTCGCGGCGTTGGTCAGGGTTCAAACCCCGTACGAGACCGCAATTGCAGCGGCCTTCGGCGCGGCAGCCGACGCGGTGGCTGTCACCGGAATTCAGGCGGCAGTTGAGGCCTTCGACCATCTCAAAGCCGAGGATCTCAGGTCGGGCCGGCCTGCTACTTGGCGGCGTTGTCGGAAACCGAGCGGACCGACGAATGGCCGAGCGCTTCCTCCGCAGGCCCGGTACGCGGTTGAGGTGGTCGAAGTACCGGAGCGAGCTTGCACCCGCGGTGCAGCGCGTGCTGCGCAAGGTTGCCGTCGTCGAGAACCTGCCAGCAGCCCGAAGCCTGATCGCGAATCTGCCCGATGTGGTTGCCGGTCACCAACGATGGTGACGTCCTCAGTGCCCACTTCGCTGCCGGTGGATCGTCCGTGACTCCGACACTCATCGAGCTGCAGTCCGCCGTTGACGATGCCGAGCGGCGGCTGACCGACGCCAGTCATGCCTGCGATCGGCTGCGCTTCGTTGAGAGTCAGCTGGATGAGCAGCACCGTCAGGCGAGCGCCACGGTCGAGATCACGTTGGCACGGCTGCATGAATCGGACGCAGCGATGGCGGCGTTGGCCGAGGAGCTGGCGGCAGCTTGAGCTCGACAGTCCGCTCGGCCAACGCCGAGGCCGATCGCGCTCCGGCAAGCCATCACCGGAGGCCGAAAAGGCGCGTGACCGCGACGTCGCCGGACTCGCCGACCTGGAGTACCGGCTGGAACTTGCCGCCGAAACGGTCGACGAGGCCGAGCCGGATCCCGCAGAACGTGACCGCCTGGCTGAGCAGTCCAGGCTCGCGCGTGCCGCCGAGATGGATGCGCGGTTGGCGATGCGCACCCTCGAGGAACGGGCTCGGGCCCTGGCTGGTCGAGCTGACGCGTTGCGGCGAGCGGCTGAGGTGAACGTCAGTCGCGGATTCGCGAGATCGCGCGGCGCGAGCGAATGTTGCGTGAGGCGCGTACGGCGGCTGCCGTTCATGCCGGAGCGACGTTCTTGGCGCAGCATCTCGAACGTCCTCGCCCTGGCGGCACGCGAGCGCTCTGAAGCCGACGCTGCGCGCGGCGAGGCCGAGGCCGCGCTGAGCGCCGCCCGGGCATCCGTACGCTCCCTTACTCGCGACTTCGAGTCATTGGTCGATGCGGCCCATCGGGACGATCTTGCCCGAGGGCCGAGCAGCAGATGAGGGTTGATGCCCTGGCCGAGCGGGCGATGGCCGAGCTGGGCTTGGAGGCTGCGGCGCTGCTCGCCGAATACGGTCCGGACCAGCTTGTGCCGGTGCTCACCAGGTCAGTGAGCAGCCCCGGGTCAGATGTCGCTGAGGATCAGCCCGAGCCTGTGCGCTATGTGCGCGACCAACAGCTCAAGCGGCTGCGGATCGCCGAGCGTGAACTGAGCCTGCTGGGTCGGGTCAACCCGCTGGCGCTGGAGGAGTTCGACGCGCTTGAGGAGCGACACCGGTTCCTCTCCGAGCAGCTGGAGGACCTGAGGAAGACTCGGCGAGACCTCCTCGACATCATCGTCGAGGTCGACAACAGAGTCGAGCGGGTCTTCGCCGAGGCGTATGCCGATGTCGCGGCAGCGTTCGAGCGCGTGTTCGCGCGACTCTTCCCGGGCGGTGAAGGTCGGTTGATCTTGACCGAGCCCGGCAACTGGCTGACGACCGGAGTGGATGTCGAGGCGCGGCCGCCGGGGAAGAAGATCAAGCGCCTGTCGCTGTTGTCCGGAGGTGAACGTGCTCTGGTGGCGGTCAGCTTCCTGATAGCGCTCTTCGTCGCACGGCCCAGCCCGTTCTACATCTTGGACGAGGTTGAGGCGGCTCTCGACGACACCGAATCTCGGCCGCCTTCTGGAGATTTATGAGGAGCTGCGGGCGACGAGTCAGTTGCTCGTGATCACTCACCAGAAGCGGACGATGGAGATCGCCGACGCGCTTGTACGGAGTCAGCATGCGTGGCGACGGTGTCTCAACCGTGATCTCTTCGCGACTGCGTGAGGCCGAGTCGGTCGCCTGAGCTGCACCTCACGGGAAGCCCGTTCGCCGACTGGCAGGAGCTCGCGGTGAGTGGGGCCGGGAGCTCGAGCATCTGTTCGCGAGCGACCAAGGCACGCGGATCTGGCGGTCCGCCTGTCAGAGTGCAATCCGAAGTTGTAATGAAATCGAGAGGAAGAAACCGGCATTTCGATGCCGACATCGTGATCTTGGCTTGGCAGACTTAGCGCCCAGAGCTGTTCCACCGGCCCTCCTGCAAAACCCGCCTGCGATCCATGCGTGCAATCAGCACCGCTTACGATCGCAGATCCGGCTGTACGACCCGTAAGACAGTTCCTTCCCGCACGTAGCTCCACATTCTCAACTGACTGTCTGAAAGGAAGTCGTGACCTCCATCGTCGTCGCAATGATTGTGATTTTGGTCGTTGCCGCCTGCACAGTGGGTCTGGTCCTCCTCGGAATCGAAGGCCGCGGCAAGCAGCGCGCACCGAAGATCGCCGCCCGAATGGCCCGCGCCGCACAACATCTCAATGGCGATGGCGAACCTCCTTCACGCCTCGTCAAGCTGATCGAGTCCACCCGCGGTCGCTGAGCCAGGGGCCGGCTCTCCTCGCCTAGGATGAGCCGGTGGATGCGACAACTCTGTGGTTGGTCGTTGGCGTCATTCTGTTGGTGGCTGTCGTTCTCGTCGGTCTTGTGGCAGTCGGCCGGCGCCGAGCACAGCGGACACCTGAACAGCCGCCCAATCTAGACCAGCAGAGCCTAGAACAGCCCAGCGCAGGGACGCGATCGCCCGGATGGGACAAGTCGGCCGAGGATTCTGGGAATGGCCCCTCCGCCACCCGGGTTGACGTTGCGCGCCGCCACCATCCCGACGTCGAAGTTCCAGACATTGAGCTGGTACCGGAGGCGCCGGAGTTCGAGCAGCCCGAAGCTCCAGAGAGCCGCCTGATCCGTTTGCGGCGCCGGTTGGCCGGGTCTAACAGCCCGCTCAGCCGCGGCCTGCTGTTGCTGATCACTCGTGACCGGATCGACGAGGATACGTGGGAAGAGTTCGAGGAGACTCTGATCACATCCGATCTTGGTGTGGCGCCGACTACAGAGCTGGTGGACTCGCTGCGGAGCAAGTTGCGAGTAGAGGGGATCTCAGAGCCGGGGAGAGCGCGGGCCATCCTGCGGGCAGAGCTCATCAAGCTCGTCGATCCCACCATGGACCGCAGCTCTCAATGCGGACCGAACTGACCAGCCCGCCGTGGTCATGGTGGTCGGCGTCAACGGCACGGGCAAGACCACGACTGTCGGCAAGCTTGCGCGGGTCTTCGTCGCCGAAGACAAAGGACGTGCTGCTCGGTGCCGCTGACACCTTTCGCGCGGCTGCGGCTGACCAGTTGGAGACGTGGGGTAGCAGGGTCGGAGTGCCGACCGTACGAGGGCTGAGGGAGCTGATCCAGCTAGCGTTGCTTTTGAGGCTGTCAGGGCTGGCATTGAGCAAGAGGTTGACGTCGTTGCTCATCGACACTGCCGGCCGCTTGCACACCAAGGTCGGGCTGATGGATGAACTCGGCAAGGTGAAGCGGGTGATCGAACGTCAGGCGCCGGTTGGTGAGGTGCTGTTGGTATTGGACGCCACCACCGGTCAGAACGGCCTCACGCAGGCTCGGATTTTCGCGGAGGTGGTGGATGTGACGGGCATTGTGCTCACCAAGCTGGACGGTTCCGCCAAGGGTGGGATCGTGGTTCAGGTGCAGCGCGAGCTTGGCGTACCGGTCAAACTCGGTAGGACTGGGCGAAGGCGCGGATGATCTTGCCCCATTCGACGCGGAAGTCTTTGTCGATGCCTTGTTGGACGGCAGCATGATCAGCATTTTGCATCCGCCTGTCGAAGGCGCCGCGTTCGATGCGTTCATGGACTCCCTCGGCGCCGGCCAGCCGTGATCATCAGCGGTGGCGGCCGGAGGACGGGAACATGCCAGCGCTGTATCTCAGCCACGGTGCTCCACCGGTGTTCAATGACGCGCACTGGATGGATCAGTTCTTCGACTGGTCGCGATCTCTGCCGAAGCCAACGGCGATCTTGATCGTGAGCGCCCACTGGGAGGCGGCCCCGCTCGCCCTCTCGTCACCAGCGCGTCGGAACCCGGCTGGTCTATGACTTCAGCGGATTCGGTCGGCGGTACTTCGACATGACCTATCAGACACCGGATGCATCGGCGCTCGCCGCGGACGTCACCGCGCTGATGTCGGACCTCGAGCCGGTGCACGAGCATCCGAGCCGCGGTCTTGATCATGGTGCCTGGGTGCCGCTGAAGGTGATGTATCCGTACGCGGATGTGCCGGTCTTGCAGCTCAGCATGCCGACCCACTGATCCAGACCGGCTCTTTCGGATCGGGCAGCAGCTGCGGCCCCTGCGGGGCAGGGAGTGTTGATCATCGGCTCGGGCTACATGACACATGGCCTGCCATTTCTGGGGCGCGACAGCTGGGAACACAACGTGATCCCCGGTTGGTCGCGCGACTTCGATGCCTGGGCAGCGGAGGCCCTCGCAGCAGGCCGGATCGACTTGCTGGCCGACTTCCGGCACGCACCGGGCATGCCGTACGCGCACCCCACTGTCGAGCACTACACGCCGATCTTCGTCACATTCGGTGCGGCGACCGATCCGTCGGCACCACCGACAGTGGTGATCGACGACTTCCAGATGGGCTTGGCGAAGCGGTCGTTCCAGGTCGCATAGTCACAAAGTCACCGATGCGCGTATTCTGCTGGTCGCCCTCAACGCCCAGAAAGGCGATCATCGACGGCAATCTGGCGCTGCCATCTGGCCATGCTCGAGAAGGCCCGTGCCTCAGGGCTGCGATGTGGCGGTGTTTCCCGAGTTCTCGCTCACTGGATCAGTCGACCCGCGCCGCCACCCCGAGCGTTCGCTGACCGTCGACGCCGAGCCGGTCCGGCAAGCTGCTCGAAGGCAACCGTGGCGAGACCGGCGTGGCCGTCGGTCTTCGGCATCGCCGAGCGCGTCGATGGGGCATTCCACATCTCCCAGGTTTACGGCCACTCCGGCCGGCTCGACGGCGTCTACCGCAAGCGCCACCTCGGCGAGGACGAGCTCGGGCTATCGGACCGGGGAGACCGCTGGGGTGTTTCAGCTCGGCTCGGCCAAGTTCGGTGTCACCATCTGCGCCGAGGGCGAGGTCGATTTTCCCTGGGACGAGGCGGTCGCCGGCGGGGCAGAGGTGGTGTTCTTCTGCTCAGCGCCTGGTCTGTACCGGGCGGCGCACCGACGAAGCACAGCTGGCGCGACGGGCACGCCTGGTGGGTTCTCGAACGGGCTCGGCCACGACGGTCCGCCACGCCCGCCGGCTGGCCGTGCCGGTCGCAATGGCAACCCAGGCTGGATCGACCGAAGATGAAGACTTCCCGGGGCTCGCTGCGCTGGTGTCTGCCGTCCGGTGCGGTCGCAAGGTTGCCGGACTGGAGGGCAGGCAGCCTCGTAGCCGAGGTCGCCGTTGATGTCACTGTCAACCCGATCCGGGAGGCCGTCCGTTGTCTGGTCGTCGACACGGGCGATCGTGCGCTACTCATCCGTTACGCCGACAGCCGGGTCAAGTCGAGCTGGTGGTTTCCACCGGGCGGAGGGTTGGAGCCACGCGAGGATCACGACGCGGCGATCCGCCGGGAGCTGCGAGAGGAGCTGGGCCGCGACGACCTCACGATCGGCCCGTGGATCGGGCGGCGCCGCCATACCTTCTGGCTGGGCAGGTGGATGACTCAACGGGAACGATGGGTGCTCTGCCGCGCAGAGCACGTTCGACATCGATTCGGCTCATCTTGCCGTCGCTTGCCGTCGAGGGCATTCTGGAGATGCGCTGGTGGTCAGCTGACGAGCTCCGGTCCGCCGGGGTGGTGACCTCGCCACGCGATCTCCCTGCGCTGCTGGACCGCATCAGCCGCCGGCAGCCTTCCTGAGCCCGGACGAGGATCTCGGCGTTTAGCAGCAAGTTCAGGTCGGTCGTTTCACAGCAGTGATGGGAGACGTACGCATCCCCGGACCGAGTTGGCATCTCAGCGCAGCGGCCGGCCGAGGTTCAAAGCCGTCTCAGAGTTGGCGTAGTGGCCGAAGCGTTCGACAGCGATGTATCCGCTGGATCGGTACAGCGCGACAGCGGCGACCTGCGGTTGGCCAGTCTCGAGCAGCATCCAGTCGGCGCCGGCGGCCGCAGCGCTCGCTTCCAGGGCCGCCAGCACGATGCGGGCGAAGCCGCGTCCTCGTGCCCGTTCCTGCACGAACATCCGCTTGATCTCTGCGGGTCGATGTGCCACACGTGGCACTCCAGGCTTTCGAAATCGCCAGCCACCCATCGCAACGGCTTCCTCCGCGAGATAGCCAACGAGAAACACTCCGTTCGGAGGACTGAAGTCGGCCGTGGTGAATGGCGTCTCGTCAGGTCCCCGTAGATGGTGACGTAGAACTCCTGCGCTGCAGATGTCAGCGCCGTTACGTCCGGATGCTCGTATGGCACCTGCTGCAGCCGAAACGCCTCGGGCACCAGCCCAGCGTAGGCAGCCAACCCCAAGTGCTTTCCGGACCCGAGACACCATGGCAGGTTAGTAGGCTGAGTCAGTCCAGCCTCTGACGTAAGGACGCTCGTGTTCGACACCCTGCAAGATCGCCTCGCCGCCACGTTCAAGAACCTGCGCGGCAAGGGTCGGCTGTCCGAGGCCGACATCGACGCGACGGCTCGTGAGATCCGCATCGCGCTCCTCGAGGCTGACGTCAACCTGGCAGTGGTCAAGGATTTCATCGCTGCGATCAAGGAGCGAGCCCGCGGCGCCGAGCTCTCCGGCGCCCTGAATCCGGCTCCAGCAAGTCATCAAGATCGTGAACGAAGAACTCGTCGGTGTGCTGGGCGGCGAAACCAGAGTGCTGCGTTTCGCCAAGCGCCCGCCGACCGTGATCATGCTCGCTGGTCTGCAGGGTTCCGGTAAGACCACGCTGGCCGCGAAGCTGGGCTGGTGGCTCAAGGAGCAGGGCCACTCCCCACTGCTCGTCGCAGCCGACCTGCAGCGGCCCAACGCTGTGAACCAGTTGCAAGTGGTCGGCCAGCGAGCCGGCGTACACGTCTTTGCACCCGAGCCTGGGAACGCCTCGTCGCGGAGCGACATCGATCAACCGAGCGGCGACCCCGTAGCTGTGGCACGATCCTCGATCACGGAGGCGGAGCATCGGCTCTATGACGTCGTGATCGTCGACACCGCCGGCCGGTTGGGCATCGACGCCGAGATGATGCAACAGGCAGTGGACATCCGCGACGCCGTCCATCCCGACGAGGTGCTCTTCGTCGTCGACGCCATGATCGGCCAGGACGCGGTCAACACGGCCAATGCTTTCGCCGAGGGAGTGGGCTTCGACGGCGTCGCGCTCACCAAGCTCGATGGTGACGCACGCGGCGGTGCCGCCCTCTCGATCGCCCGGGTTACCGGCAAGCCGATCATGTTCGCGTCGAACGGTGAGACGCTCAAAGACTTCGATGTCTTCCATCCCGACCGGATGGCCAGCCGGATCCTCGGCATGGGCGACATGCTGACCCTGATCGAGCAAGCCGAAAAGACCTTCGACGCCGAGCAATCGGCCAAGGCGGCTGCGAAGCTGGCCGGACACGGCGGCGAATTCGGGCTTGCAGACTTCCTGCAGCAGATGCAGATGGTGCGCAAGATGGGCCCGCTGTCCAAGGTGTTCGGGATGCTGCCCGGCATGGGTGAGCTCAAGGACCGGATTGCCGGCATCGACGAGCGTGACGTTGATCGGATCGAGGCGATCATCCACTCCATGACCCCAGCCGAACGTGACAATCCCAAGATCATCGATGGATCGCGGCGCGCGCGTATCGCGAAGGGATCCGGGGTCGAAGTATCTGAGGTCAACACCTTGATCAACCGCTTCTTCGAGGCCCGCAAGATGATGACCTCACTCGCGACCGGTGCGATGCCTGGAATGCCGGGGATCCCAGGCGCTCGCCGACAGCCCTCGCGCTCGCAGAAGAAAAAGGGTGGCCGCGGTGTCTCGGGTAACCCTGCCAAGCGCAATGCCGTGCAGCACCCAGCCGCGCCAGCGGAGCCGGCCGCGGCTGTTGGCGGGGAGAGTTCGGACCAGGCTGCGTTGGAGAAGGCGATGGCCGATTTCGAGCTGCCACCCGAGCTGCGCAGCCGCTTCGGCAAGTAACCAGTCGTGGGTCCGGAGCCTCTCTGTCATGCGCGCTGAGCCTGCTGAAGGGCAACGCCTTCACTTCGCCGGTGTGGTGCTGCCGGAGGGTGAACATCGGGATCTCTGGGTGGTCGACGGCGTAGTCCGCACCGAGCCGATCCGTGACGCACAGACCATCGCCACGAGCGTGTGGCTGATGCCGGGCCTTGTTGACGCGCACTGCCACGTCGGGCTGGAGAGGCAGGGCGCGGTGCCCGCTGAGCGGGCCGAGGAGCAAGCCCTCACCGACCGGAACGCCGGGGCCTTGCTGCTCCGAGACGCCGGAAGCCCCGCCGACACTCGCTGGATCGACCAGCGCGCGGACCTGCCGAAGATCATCCGTGCCGGGCGCCATATTGCCCGGCCCAAGCGCTACCTCCGCAACTACGGCGAGGAAGTGGAGCCCGAGGAGTTGATCGCCGAAGTCGAGCGGCAGGCCGCTCGTGGTGACGGCTGGGTGAAGCTCGTGGGGACTGGATCGATCGGGACATTGGGGATCTGACACCGCTGTGGCCACCTGATGTGGCAGCAGCGGCCATCACCCGGGCGCACGAACTCGGCTGCCGGGTAACAGCGCACGTCTTCGGTGAGCAGGCGGTCGCCGAGTTGGTCGCAGCAGGGATCGACGGCATCGAGCACGGGACGGGATCGACGAAGCGACCATCGCACTAATGGCAGAGCGCCAGGTTGCACTGGTTCCGACGATGATCCAGCTCGACGGCTTCGAGCAGTACGCCCAGTCCGGCGAGGACAAGTACCCCGCGTACGCCAGCCATATGCGTGCTCTGTACGCCGGTCGTCTCCAGAGGTTCGCAAAGGCCCTGGACGCGGGCGTCCCGATTTATGCCGGAACTGATGCCGGCGGCTTCCTGCCGCACGGCCTGGTCGGCAGGAAATTGCGGCACTGGCGCAGTTCAGCTCGGCCGAGTACGCCCTGGGCGCCGGCTGTTGGCGAGCGCGGGAATGGCTCGGCCGCCCGGCGACCCTGAGTGAGGGCGCGCCTGCCGACCTTGTGGTCTTCGACGCGGATCCGCGTGTCGATCTCCGCGTACTGAGTGCCCCACGCCACGTGATCTTGCGTGGGGCACTCGTCGGCTGACCTAGCAGATGCCTCAGGGAGCGATGGTGATCACCAGTGTCGCCGTACGCTGACCGGGCTCAGCATTGGCAAGGGCCTCGAGCCCGCGCGTTGTCTTCACCAGCTTGAGCTTCACCGGTGACCCGTTGAGCGTCGCCGAGGCGACCGTAGCCCCGTCCGGCAGAACGGCACCGATGCGCAGGTCCATCCGGCCGTGCCGGGTGACCGTGGTGGTGTACGTCGAGCCTTGGTGTGCGGCAGCCACATCGATGGCGAACAAGCCCAACTTGATCTTGTCGGCCGACGCATTGGTCTGCCCGGCAGGCAGCTGCGGTACCACCGCGACCCGGCCGCGACCCAGTTCGGGCGACACGCCGAGCCACTGGTGGATGACCGGCCAGAGCACCCCGTACGCGCCCCAGGCCTGCATCACCATCGATCGCTCGGTGAACAGCCGGTCGATGTTGGCGCCGAAGTCACCGCCCGGGACGATCTCCGGCATCGCGCCTGGCATCTCCCACAGGCTCGGGTCGAGCTGACTGCGGGCGTTGCCGGTCACATAGACGCCCTGCTGATCCGCACCGAGCCGGCCGAAATTGCGCCTCGCTTACCCCGGCGATGGCGCTGTTGAGCGTGAAGATGTTCCGCTCGCTGGGCACTGCGAGCGTCGGAAAATCGTTCGCCCGACGGTCGGAGGAATGATGAGCGAACACGCTCTTCGTTCGCGAAGATCGACGACGACGTCGGAACTCAAGCGCGCGATGCGCGAGCAGCCTGCCCAGAAAAATTGCATGGTCGAGCAAGATGGGCGCATGCGCGGCGCTCGGGCAGCACCAGGGCTGATCGTCGCGCTGTTGTCTGTCGTCATTCCCATACCGGCGTACGCGCAAGAGCACGTCATCGAGACCGCGCTGAAGGTGCCGGGCACCCGTGAGCCGGACGGCAAGCCGGTAGAGCTCGACGTGTCGATCTTGACCACTGACCCATCGACGCCACGGCCGGCCATTGTGCTGGCACATGGGTTCGGCGGCACCAATGCCGACAGCGAGCCCACCGCGCGTACGCTCGCGCTGGCCGGCTACACCGTGATCATCTACACCGCCCGCGGCTTTGGCGCGTCCGGCGGCCTCATCCACCTGGACAATCCCGCGTACGAGGGAGCGGATGCCCGCAAGTTGGTCGACTTTGCCGCCAGTCGCCCCGAGATTGCCAAGAACGGCGATGATCCTGTGATCGGCTTCGCCGGAGCCTCGTACGGGGAGCGCTCTCGTTGCTTGCCGCCGGGCTGGATCATCGCGTCGATGCCGTCGTCCCGGCGTTCACCTGGCACAGCCTGCGGCAGTCGCTCTTCCCGCAATACGACGTGGCCGGCCCAGCCAGATCGCCGGCCGATGTCACGTCCGCGAACCGCCAGGGTGTCTTCAAACAGCGCTGGGCCTCATTGCTCTTCTCCAACGCCGCTGGGCGACCGGATCCAACCAACCCACAGTCGCAAGATCACGATGGGTTGTGCGGTCGATTCGATCCGGCTCTGTGTCAGGGCTATCTGCGCGCAGCTGAAACCGGTGAGGCGAGCCCCAAGCTGACTGCGCTGCTGGATGAGTCTGGGCTCGAGAAGATCTTGCCGACGATCGAGGCGCCGACGTTGATCATTCAGGGCGAGGATGACACGCTATTTCCCTCGACCAGGCCGATGCGAACTTCCGGGGGCTGCCGGCCACCACCCCGGCGAAGATGGAGTGGGTAGCCGGCGGTCACGATGGCGATGTCTCGGTCGATCCACTGATCGATGATCTTGAGGAATGGTTCGGTCGCTACCTGAAGCACGACGCCGGCGCCGCCGACACCGCCTTCTCGGTGCTCGTTCCCGAGACGTCATTACTTGGGGAGAATCGTGGGACTCGCGATCCCGAGACTCTCATCGCCCAGTCCTACCCCGGCCGCGGTTCCAACCTCATGCAACAAAGAGCTCACCCTGTCTGGACGGCGCCAGAGCATTCTGGCGCCGCCAGGTGGGGCGCCCGCGGCCCTGACCAACCTTCCGGGAACCGGCGGCGCTGTCGGACAAGCATCGAGTGTAGCCGGCTGCACGCGCTGGGCGTGCTGCCCGGCCAGTCGGCCCGTTTCACGAGCGAGCCCCTCATGTCGCCGTTGACGCTGATCGGGAGCAGTCGCATCGACCTCGACGTGACCGCCACGACACGGCAGGCAACCCTGTTCGCATCGCTGTGCGGATCTCGGACCCGACATTTCACGCACCGACGGCGATCGCACGAGCGTTGGTCCGAGTTCTGCGGTACTCCGCAACTGGCAGTCGCGCCCGTGAAACTCACCGGCCTGGATCCCGACAAGACGCAGCACGTGACGATCGCGCTGCCCGCGGTATCCCACAAGGTTCCCGTCGGCCACCGCCTCCAGCTCTGTTGTCTCTACGACGGACCAGGCGTACGCGAATGCCGTGCAGGCTGCGAACTACACGCGTGACGCCTTGCGGGCAACGCAGCCGTTGCGATCCCCGTGCTGGCGACGACGGCACTGGATGCCAACACCTTGAACGTGCCACTTCCGCTGGTCATCGTCGTTGCCGCGCTGGTAGTTGCCTCACTGATTGCTGCGCTTCGTCCTGTGGCGTCGGCACCGGAGATTCACGAAGTTCCCGAGCTGGCCGGCCTTCCGCTGGTCGTGAACGACGTCGTGAAGACTTACGGCGACGGATTCCGTGCGGTCGACGGCGTGTCTTTCCGCGCCGAGACCGGGCAGGTCGTGGGCTTACTGGGCCCAAACGGCGCGGGCAAGACGACTGTGATTCGCATGCTGCTCCGGTCTGATTCGGCCAGATTCAGGTTCGATCTACATTCACGGCCAGCCTGTACACGCTGGCGCGGATGTGCTCGGTTCAGTAGGTGCCTTCATCGAGGGGCCCGGCTTCCTTCCGCATCTGAGTGGCATGGCGAACTTGATGGCGTACTGGCACGCGACTGGCCGGCCATTGGAGGAAGCTCACCTCGACGAAGCCCTGGAGATCGCGGGCCTGGGTACGGCCATCGACCGGAAAGTGCGCGGCTACAGCCACGGGATGCGCCAGCGGCTGGGCATCGCCCAGGCCATGCTCGGATTGCCGCCGCTGCTCGTACTGGACGAGCCGACCAACGGCCTCGACCCGCCGCAGATCAGGGCGATGCGGGCAGTACTCGCCGACTACTCGGCCGCCGGGCGTACGGTCGTTGTCTCCTCACACCTGCTGTCGGAAGTGGAACACACGTGCAGCCACGTCGTGGTGATGGACAACGGCAAGGTCGTCCTGACCGGAGCGGTCGCGGAGCTGACTGCCAGCGACACGGTGACGCTGATCGGACTCACCAATGTCGCCGATGTCAGCTCTGCTGGTCAGAGGTTGCAAGCTCGGGGCTCGCGCGCCGAGCCAGAGGGCAAGCTGCTTCGGGTCACCGGTGATCTGCCGCGTCAGGCGATCGTGGCAGAACTCGTCGAGGCCGGGTACGGCGTCGAGTCGGTGGACGGGCATCGCCAGCTCGAGGAAGTGTTCATGAGCCTGGTGGGCAGCTCTGACCAGCAGGCCGAACACAGCGGCGGCGGTGCGTGATGAGTATCGCCACCGGGCAGCGGACGACCCACCCAACGCGGTGAGTGCCGGCCTGCCGTTGCCACTCTCGGCCGAGATCGGACGCCAGCTCCGTCGACGACGCACGATCGGTATTTTCATCGTGCTCACGGTGCTACCGCTGGTGCTGCTCCTGGCCTTCTGGCTCGGCAATTTCGATAGAGGGGACGGCAACGACTCGAGGAACGCGGTTTTGTTGACCTGGCCCAGGAGAGTGGTGCCAACCTGGTGATCTTCACACTCTTTGCCTCGACCAGCTTCCTGCTGATCGTTATCGTCGCTTTGTTCGCCGGCGATACGGTCCCATCGGAGGCGACCTGGGCCAGTCTGCGATACCTGTTGGCCGCTCCCGTACGCCGGGAGCGCTTGTTGCGGCAGAAGCTGGTCGTTGCGGCCCTGTCTTCGGTGGTGGCTCTGGTGTTCCTGCCCACGTGGACACTGATCGTCGGTGGGATCGCTTATGGTTGGGGCCCCTACGTCGGTCCTACCGGTAACCAGATCGGCTGGCCGGAGTTTGCCTGGCGTCTGTTGATCATCGTGGGCTACCTGCTCCTGGAGCTGTCCGTGGTAGCCGCATTCGCTTTCATGCTTGGAGTTCTCACCGACGCACCCCTTGCCGCGGTCGGCGGCGCGGTGCTGTTGATGATCTTGTGCGCGATTCTCGACTCGATCACCGCGTTGGGCAATATCCGGGAGGGCCTGCCTGGTCATTACGCCTACGCCTGGGCCGACGCGCTGGCGCCGAGCATCGACTACTCGGACATGACGATCACCGGTGCACTCTGGTCCATCGGGTACGCGATCATCGCGCTTTGGTTCGCCGTTTGGCACTTTCTGCGCAAGGACATCACGAGCTGAGGTGCTCGGCGAAGAAGGCCTCGATTCGCCGCCACGCATCGTCGGCCGATCTCGGCTCCGGTCCCGCATGGGTCAGCTTCATCATCGGGCGAAACGGCAGTGGGCCGTTCGGTTTGTCGTTCAAGAAGCTGTGGCCGGCCGCTGGATAGACCTCGACATCGTGCGGTACGTCGTGAGCACGCAGGGCTTCGCGCAGCGCCGGCACGCCCCTGGTCGTCCAATCCCTGCCGCCGTAACTGGCAACAATGGGGCACGAGCGCGCCGCCATTTCGCCGATGTCAGACGGCACCGGGCCGTAGTTGACTGATGCCGCGTGGTAGCCCTGGGCCGACAGCAGCAGTGCGAATCCGCCGCCCATGCAAAAGCCGATGACGCCAACCTTGCCGGTGCAGTCGCGGTCAGCCCGCAGCTGTCTGCGGCACGACTCGATCAGCTCGAACGGCTTGCCGGCGCGGGCCTGGAACGCCTTGAACGTGACTCTGATGCATCGCAGCCATGCGCCGCTCGCCGAAGCAAATCCGGAGCGTGGACCAGATATCCGGCAGAGGCCAAACGATCGGCATGGCGGCGGAGCACGTCGTCGATACCCCAGCCCTCATGCAGCATCACAACCCCTGGCCGGGGCCCGGCAGCAACCGGCCGCGCCGTCACGACGGTGCGACCATCGACGACGACGTCGACCGCCCTCGTTTCCACGTGCGCCACGCTAGCGACTGCGTCCCAGCTCCCCGGCGGTGGCATGCAAAACTCACCGAATGGACGTCCTCCAGGTCGCGCAGCACGCCGATGACCTTCTCCGGGCCAGATGCCTTCTACGAGCGCCTGCTCAACACACAGCCTGCCGGCTTCTTCGATCCGCCGGGTTTGCTCTTCTTTCGATCGGGTTCAGTACGCCTGCTGCTCGAACAGGCGGCGACGAGTGCGCTGATCTACTTCAAGGTCGATGACGTACGCGCGACGCTGGAATCCCTGCGCGCCGATGGTGTGGAGATCGTGGCCGAGCCGCAGCTCATCTTCAGCCACGCTGACGACAGCCTGGGACCTGCGGGCATGGATGAATGGATGGCATTCGTCAAAGACTCCGAGGGCAACACGATCGGTCTGGTTAGTCACCACAAGCCGGAGCATTCTTGAATCGACCTCACGTCACCAGGTCCGGAACGGCGTACGCGCCTCTCGGTTCGCTTCTTGACGGACGGTTCTGGCAGAATGCATGCCGCATTCGTTTGTCGTTCGGTGCCCTCTCACGCCGTACGACGCGGATCCACTGAGATCATCGCGTGCGTGCCCCACCGCGTGGGATGGGATCACCCCAAAGCACGACCGGCAGAATCCGGTCGCAGTATCACCACAGGAGTAACCACACACGTGGCTGTCAAGATTCGTCTCAAGCGATTCGGCAAGATCCGGTCGCCGCATTACCGCATTGTCGTCGCCGACTCGCGGACCAAGCGGGATGGTCGCGCGATCGAAGAGATCGGCATGTATCACCCCAAAAATGACCCATCGGTCATCGAGGTCGATTCGAGCGGGCGCAGTACTGGCTGTCAGTGGGCGCCCAGCCGACCGAGGGCTGTCATCGCGCTGTTCAAGCGCACCGGTGATTGGCAGAAGTATTCGGGCGACACCTCGCCTTCTGGAGTCGTGCCGCAACCGGAGAAGCCCAACAAGACCGACGCTTTCAATGCCGCGCTGGCCGAAGCAGGCCAGGAGCCGACGGCGGCTGCCGGCGGAACGGCGAAGAAGGCAGCTGCCAGGCCCCGGAGCAGGAAGAGTGCGGAGACTGCAGTCGAGGGCACTCCGGCAGAGGCTCAGCAGGCTGCCGATGCCGGTGTCGCCGACGCGGAGTCCAGCGGGTCCTAATGCTCGCCGACGCGCTCGACCATCTCATCCGAGGCATCGTCTCGCATCCTGACGATGTCACGGTCAAGGACAAGGAACTGCGTCGCGGACGGATGCTCGAGGTTCGAGTCAATCCGGACGATGTGGGCAAGGTCATCGGCCGCTCGGGCCGTACCGCAACGGCCTTGCGCACCGTGATCGGCGCGCTCGCGGGCAGCCAGGACGTACGCGTCGATTTCGTCGACGTTGACAAGGGCACTCGCCGCGGCTCCGGTGGCCGTCGCCGGTAGCCGGGTTCCGAGGCCGATTGCCCGCGAGCCGGTGAGCACGGACACCGTCGTGGTTGGCGTCATTGGACGACCGCCACGGCGTACGCGGCGAGGTTGCAGTTGAGCTTCGGACCGATGAGCCTGAGCGGCGTTTCGCCCCCGGTCAGGTCCTTTACGAGGATGAAGGCACCCGGCTCTTCACGGTGCAGTCGGCTCGGGATCATGTCGGCCGGCTGCTCGTCAGGTTCGCCGAGCTGGGCGACCGAGCCGCCGCTGAGGCCGTACGCGGGACGCTCCTCGTTGCCACCGTCGACCCCGACGAGCGGCCAGCGGCGTCGGGTGAGTTCTATGACCGGCAGCTGATCGGTCTGCGCGCGAGGACCCGTGACGGGGCCGACATCGGGATGGTCGGTTCAGTTCTCCACCTTCCGTTTCAGGATGTTCTGGAGATCGAAACGGCCGCCGGGACTCGGCTGGTGCCGTTCGTGGCGGCCCTGGTGCCGCAAGTTGATCTTGACGCCGGCTACCTGACTGTTGCCGGACGTCGGCGGCTTGCTCGACGATGAAGCGGATGATGATGAAGATTGACGTCATCTCGATTTTCGTCGAGTACTTCCAGCCGCTGCGTCTTTCGCTTGTTGGCAAGGCGATCGAGAACGGGACTGTCGATCTTCGCGTTCATGATCTTCGCAACTGGACCTCTGATCGACACCGAACCGTGGACGATACGCCGTACGGGGAGGTGCCGGCATGGTGATGCGTCCCGAACCGTGGGGTCGGGCGCTCGATGACCTGACGGCTGGCCAAGCCGACCCGCGATTGCTGGTGCTCTCGCCGTCGGGCCGGAGGTTCGATCAATCCATCGCAGAGGAGCTAGCCGCGGAGCCGCACTTGATCTTCGCTTGCGGTCGCTACGAGGGCATCGACGCCCGTGTCGTCGAGGATGCAGCACGACGGATGCGAGTTGAGGAGCTCAGTATCGGCGACTACGTGCTGAGTGGCGGAGAGGTCGCGGCGATGGTGATCATCGAGGCGGTGGTGCGCCTCTTGCCGGGAGTGGTCGGTAATCCAGAGTCATTGATCGAGGAGTCCCACGGCACCCGGCACGAAGGTCTACTGGAGGGTCCGGTGTACACCAAGCCGCCCAGCTGGCGTGGACTGGACGTGCCGGACGTGCTGCTCAGCGGCCACCACGAAAGGATTGCCGCTTGGCGTCGCGAACAGGCACTGGCAAAGACGCGACTGCGACGTCCAGACCTGCTAGCCGAAGTCTGAGAAGTCGGAAGGGCCGGGCTGAGATGGAGACGAATCTGCCTTGGACAGCTGCGTCGTTGGATGCGCTGATCGGTGGCGCCACCGAGCGGGTTCCGGTGCACTCAACCGATGCGAAGTCGGGGGCGTCATTCGAGAAGTTGATCATCGATGGGCGACAGTGTTTCCTCAAGGTGGTTTCGCCCGAGGAGGACTGGATCACGCGCGTGACCGGCAACACGTTCTGGGAGTTCCGGGTGTGGCAGGCCGGCGTCTACCAGCGCGTACCTTCCGTCATTGATCACGCAATGATCGGCATGGCACTCGACGATTCAAGTGGCGTCACGCGGCTCGCGATGTTGATGCATGATCGGTCCGCGGACCTGGTGCCATCTGGTGACGATCGCATCGCCGTGTCCCAGCACGCCGGTTTCATCCAGCACCTGGCACTGATGCATGCAGCCAAGGTCGGCTGGCGCGACGATCTTGGTCTCTATCCGCTGGAGCGGCGCACGTTGTTCTTCGCACCAGCCACTATTGCCCCGGAGCTCGCCGGCGACGACGTGCCGATGACACTGCAGGTTGCCGACCGCGGCTGGACCATGCTCGCCGAGCGTGATGCGGCACTTTTCGAGCTTGTGACCGCGGTACACCGGGATCCCTCGACATTGGCTGGGTTGTTGGCGGAAACGCCGCAAACGTTCATCGCGGGGGATTGGAAGATGGGCAACCTCGGCACCCGGCCGACCGGTGAAACCGTGGTGCTTGACTGGGCGTATCCGGGAGAGGCGCCGCCGGCCTGGGAGCTTGCCTGGTACCTGGCCCTCAATCGGGCGCGGATACCGGAGAGCAAATCCGACACCATCGCGCGCTACCGCCAAGCACTCGAGAACGCCGGGATTGTCACAAATGCATGGTGGGACCGACAGCTTGATCTTTGCCTGCTCGCCATGGCCGCCACTATCGGCTGGGAGAAGGCGGTTGGGGATGCCGACGAGCTGGCATGGTGGTCCGAGCGAGCCCAGGAGGCTGCCGGGCGCTGGCTCTAGGGGGCGTGTAACACCAGAGGCACAAAATGGCCCTGACACTGAAAAATTGCACTGAACAAGGACGCCACCATCTGGAGGAGCCATGTCCGATCAGTCTGCTTCACGCGACTATCCCCAGGCGATCACGCCGATCAATCACATCGAGCCAGTGCCGCGCCGGATCCGCGGCTACCTCGCTGGGCGGACGGTGTTCGACACGGTCTCCGCGCGCTACGTCTGGGAATCGGCCAAGTATCCCCAGTACTACATCCCACTCATCGATGTGGACCAAGCTCTGCTGGTTGACGAAGATCAGCCACGGAAGACAAGCCAGCGGCACCGCGAGACGCTATGCGCTTCAAGTGGGTGACGTCACTCGTCCGAAAGCAGCCAAGGTCTACGGTGCGGATGCACTTCCCGGACTGGCCGACACCGCCCGGTTCCATTGGGCTGCCCTCGACGCCTGGTTTGAGGAGGATGAGCAGGTCTACGTCCACCCACGCAATCCGTACGTCAGAGTGGATGCATTGCGCTCGACACGATCAGTTCGAATCGAGCTGGACGGCACGGTGCTGGCCGAGTCCACCTCACCGGTCATGGTGTTCGAAACCGGGCTTCCTACCAGGTACTACCTTGAGCCGACCAATGTCAGCTTCGACCGTCTCTTTCCAACCGACACCGTCACAGCCTGCCCGTACAAAGGCACCACCGGCGGTTACTGGTCGGCGCGGATCCCTGATCCAGCGACGGGGTCGGAGACAGTACACCAGGATCTCGCCTGGATGTATGCCTTCCCAACTCGTCAGTTGCTGCCGATCAGCGGACTGATCGCCTTCTACAACGAACGGGTCGACATATTCCTCGAAGGTCAGCTGCTGCCGCGCCCGAAGACCCATTTCTTCCGGTAGTCGACGGCCTCGGCAGTGCTGCGACTTTGCAGCCAGAAAGATCGTGCGCGTTCCACATCTGCGTACGCAGATGCGGAACGCGCACGATCTTGGCCGATGCCGAACGCGAGAGAGTTGGCACTGCGCGAGGCAGCAGTAGGCCTGGGCGCAAGGAGTTGGTGCATGCTGCGAGCGTCGGCACTGCGAGAGCAGCAAAGCCCAGAAAACAACTGTGTCGAAAAACACCAGTGACCAGGGTGGCCTTAAGTCGCAGTTGAGGCCACCGGGGTTCTAGTGTGGCTGCGTGGCGACAATTTCGCTGACCCCCGCCCAGCAGGCGAGCAGGTCAACCGTCGCGCTCAAGGCTCTGATGGCAATCACGGGCCTTATCTTGATCGGCTTTCTGCTGGCTCACATGTATGGCAACCTCAAGATCTTCGCGGGGCCAGCGGCATTCGACGATTACGCACACCATCTGCGGACGCTTGGTGAGCCGATCTTGCCGTATGGCGGTGCGCTCTGGATCATCCGGGCCGTTCTGATTGTCAGCGTGCTCGCCCACATGTACGCAGCGTTTGGCCTGTGGGCACGTGCCCATAAGGCGCGCGGCGGAGTGAGGCGCTACCACAGCACGAAGTCACGGACTGGTGTGCAACGTACCTACGCTTCGTTCACGTTGCGCTGGGGCGGCGTCGTCATCGTGTTGTTCGTGATCTATCACCTGCTGCATCTGACCTGGAACGTCGTCCATCCCGGCGGCGCCGCCGCCACGCCGTACCAGCGTGTGGTGAACGGCTTCCAGATCTGGTCGGTGGTCTTGGCGTACACGATCGCCGTGCTCGCGGTCGGTTTCCACGTCCGGCATGGTACGTGGAGCGCTCTGACAACACTTGGAGCCAATACCTCGAGCCTTGCCCGACGCCGCCTCAACGTTGCCGCGGTCATCGTGGCCGGGGTGATCGCGGTTGGCTTCTTGCTTCCTCCCTTCGCCATACTGTTCGGGTTCGTGACCTGATGAGCGACTGCAATTTGAGCATCATGAGGTGTCCGTGACCAACTCCGATTTGTTGGACTCGCTCGATGCCAACTCGTTCTACGTCGAGGGCGCCGAAATCGCCGACAGCAAGGCGCCGAAGGTCGACATCGACAGGCGATGGTATGAGCGCCGTTTCCGCGCCAGGTTGGTGAATCCAGCCAACCGTCGCAAGCTAGACGTGATCATCATTGGCACGGGATTGGCTGGATCCTCCGCAGCGGCAACTCTCGGCGAAGCCGGCTACAACATCACCTGCTTCTGCTATCAGGACTCACCACGGCGCGCCCATTCCATCGCCGCCCAGGGTGGCATCAATGCCGCCAAGAACTACCGCAATGACGGGGACTCGGTCTACCGGTTGTTCTACGACACCGTCAAGGGCGGAGACTTCCGGGCCCGAGAGTCCAACGTCTACCGGCTGGCTGAGCTGAGCGTTCAGATCATCGACCAGTGCGTCGCGCAAGGAGTGCCGTTCGCCCGCGAATACGGCGGCCTGCTCGACAACCGCTCTTTCGGCGGCGTGCAGGTGTCACGGACCTTCTATGCCCGCGGACAGACCGGCCAGCAGCTGCTGCTCGGTGCGTATCAGGCCTTGGAGCGGCAGATTGCGGCCGGCACGGTCGAGATGCACACGCGGCACGAGATGCTCGAACTGATCGTGGTCGACGGCAGAGCCCGCGGCGTCGTCGATTCGCGACATGGTGACTGGCGCCATCGAGACTCACTTTGCCGACGCGGTCGTGCTCGCAACGGGCGGCTATAGCAACGTCTTCTTCCTGTCGACCAACGCCATGGGATGCAACGTCACGGCCACGTGGCGCGCCTACCGTAAGGGTGCGTACTTCGCGAATCCCTGTTTCACCCAGATCCATCCGACGTGCATTCCGGTAAGTGGTGATTACCAGTCCAAGCTGACGTTGATGAGTGAGTCGCTGCGCAACGACGGCAGGATCTGGGTTCCCAAGAGTGGTGAGGACAAGCGCGACCCTCGCAGCATTCCCGAGCAGGATCGCGACTATTACCTGGAGCGCATTTATCCGTCATTCGGAAATCTGGTGCCACGCGATATCGCATCTCGTGCGGCGAAGAACGTCTGTGACGAGGGTCGTGGAGTCGGGCCTGGCGGGCTCGGCGTCTACCTCGACTTCGCTGATGCAATAGCGCGCCTGGGCCGGCCGAGCGTAGAAGCCAAGTACGGCAACCTCTTCAGCATGTACGCCCAGATCACCGGCGAAGATCCGTACCAGACGCCGATGCGGATCTATCCGGCCGTGCACTACACGATGGGTGGGCTTTGGGTCGACTACGATCTGCAGGCCAGCATCCGGGACTCTACGTGACCGGTGAAGCCAACTTCTCCGATCACGGAGCGAACAGACTGGGCGCCAGCGCCTTGATGCAAGGCCTGGCCGACGGCTACTTCGTGCTTCCGAACACGATCAACGACTATCTTGCGGACGGGCCGTTCCCCAAGACCGACGCCTCCCACCCGGCGCGTGGTCGAGGCTGTCAAGGCGGTGCGGGGACGAATCAACAAGCTGTTGTCGGTGAATGGCACCCGAACCGTGGACTCGTTTCACAAGGAGCTCGGGCGTCTCATGTGGGACTACTGCGGAATGGAGCGCAGCGAAGAAGGCCTGCGCAAGGCGCTTACCCGGATCCGAGAGTTGAAGAAGGAGTTCTGGTCCGATGTCAAGGTCCTCGGCACCAACGAGGAGCTGAATCAAGCCCTCGAACGGGCGGGTCGGGTGGCAGACTTCTTCGAGCTCGGAGAGTTGATGTGCATCGATGCGCTCGTCAGGCGCGAATCGTGTGGCGGCCACTTCCGGGTCGAGAGCCAAACCGCAGACGGTGAGGCGCTGCGCGATGACGATGAATTCGCATACGTGTCGGCCTGGGAATTTGCCGGCGACGACCGTCGGCCGATTTTGCACAAAGAGCCGCTGGTCTATGAGTACGTCGAGCTGAAGCAGCGGAGCTACAAGTGAGGACGGCGTTGGCCGGCGAGCGTTGGGTCGCGGAGCTGCTGAGGCGCGCAACTGGCACGAGCGGGCAGATCCGGAAAATCTCGTGAACATCACGCTCCGGGTTTGGCGACAGGCGAACTCCCGCGCCAAAGGCAAGATGGCGGTCTATCACGTCGATGACGTTTCCGAGCACATGTCTTTCCTGGAGATGTTGGACGTGCTGAACGAGCGACTGACACTCCAGGGCGACGATCCCATCGCGTTCGACAGTGACTGTCGCGAAGGCATCTGCGGCATGTGCGGTCTGGTGATCAATGGCGTCGCGCATGGCCCGGAGCAAACCACGACCTGCCAGCTTCATATGCGCTCTTTCAAAGACGGCGATGTCATCGATGTCGAACCATGGCGGGCCGAGCCGTTCCCGGTGATCAAGGACCTGGTCGTTGATCGCAGCGCATTCGACCGCATCATCCAAGCCGGCGGGTACATTTCCGCGCCGACCGGCACGGCCCCGGATGCGCACGCCAATCCCGTCCCCAAACGGGATGCCGACCGCGCGTTTGACGCGGCGACCTGCATCGGGTGTGGTGCCTGCGTCGCCGCCTGCCCCAACGGCTCAGCGATGCTGTTCACCGCCGCGAAGATCACCCATCTCGGGATTGCTGACGCAAGGCCAGCCCGAGCGTTACTCCCGGGTGGTCGGCATGGTGGCCCAGCATGACGCAGAGGGGTTCGGTGGCTGCACCAATATCGGTGAATGCACAGCCGTCTGCCCAAAGCAAATCCCGCTCGAGACGATCTCTCGGCTCAACCGGGACCTGATCAGCGCCCTGACCCATGGCGGCTCACACTGGCCCAAGGCTGCTCCCAGAAGGGACGAGCTGGAAGAAGAAGAACCTGAGTTAATCGGATTCTGACGAAGTGACAGACCGGCTGAGACTCGGCTCCAGCTTGCGGGAGCTTGCGGTCCACGCGCTGGAAGTTGGGCGGTCAGACAGTCAAGACGATCAGCAGCGCGGCGAGCGGAGCCGACCAGCGCGCCACCGTAACAGAGCACGGCGATCGGCCTGTCAAGCCGCCTGAGCTGAAGTCCGTCGTCCAGGGTGAAGCGGAAGCGGTGTGCCCAGTGAAACAGCATGAGGACGACCAGGCCCAGAAAGACCAGGCGGGTGAGCCAGTAGGCTGACCACGGCGTGCAGATGGTCGTAGTCAGGTTGGACCCAGCCCAGCGGAATGGCCAGCCCGAAGAGCACGATCAAGTATGGGCAGGAACACTGACGCGACTACTCCGCCTCCGCTGAACAGCAACCAGACGATCGGTTCGAGGTGCCGCTTGGTCATCGCAGCACCAACCAGGCGATAAATGCTGACACCACAACGAGTCCCACGTACTGGGATGCGATCACCGCGCCGGCCGGCAGCCGCCCACCGACGCGAACCACCGTCGCCGCCGGTACCCACCGGCCAGCGACGCGAACCTCCTTCATCGCCCGGACTTGCCGGCCACCTGGCCCCGAACCACCATGGCCTGCGGGGTGAGCGCGAACCACGTGACCGTATGCAGCACCGCAAAGGCAAGCGCCACGATGTTCACGACAACTACGACGGGTGAGGCGGCCCAGTTCAGGAAGTTCTGGTACGCCGCCTCGCCACGTCCGATGGCAAAGACCATCATCATCAGGAACACGCGCGAACCAGGCGACGAACACGCTGCTGAGCTCACGCATCACGAAGAGGAAGTAGGTTCGCTTCTTCAGCCACCACAGCCTGGACACAGGCTGCCGGTAGGTGACAGGCGCACTCATCGCGCACCCCGCGGGAGCAGAAACGCCCTCAAGTTCTCCGGTCGCGGCCTTGAGCTTGTACGCGCTGGATGGCACCTGCCGGGTCAACGTGCTTGGGGCAGACCCGCGTGCATTCACCGACGAAGGTGCATCCCCATACGCCTTCTTTCTCGATGAGTACGTCGAGGCGTTCTCGCTGTCCCCGGTCCCGGGAGTCCAGGTCGTACCGCTCAGCGAGAGCGATGGCTGCCGGGCCGATGAAGTCCGGGTCGAGGCCGTAGATCGGGCAGGCGGCGTAGCAGAGCATGCAGTTGATGCAGTTGCTGAACTGCTTGTACTCATCCAGCTCTTCAGGGGTCTGGACGTACTCGCCGTCGATCACGGTCACGTCGTCATCTCGGATGATCCACGGCTTGACTCGCGGGAGCTTCACCATGAAGTCCTCGATATCGACAACCAGGTCACGAACGACAGGGAAGTTCGTCAGCGGCTCAACCCGGACTGGCCCAGGCGCATAGTCGCTGAGGAAGGTGGCACACGTCAGTTGCGGTTCGCCCTGGACGTTCATCCCGCAGCTGCCGCAGATGCCCATCCGGCATGACCAGCGATAGGAAAGGCTGCTGTCGAGGTGGTCTTTGATGTAGTTCAGTCCGTCGAGGACCGCCCAGTCCTTCCTCAGCGGCACGCTGTACTCGGCGACTCTGGGCGCGGCGTCCTCCCCGGGGGTGTACCGCGTTACGCGCATCTGGATGCTGTCGGCCATGTATCTGGCTACCTCCCGTACACCCGCTCGCCGGGTGGCCATCGTGTGATCGTCACCGGCGAGCGCTCGATCCTGGTGGCACCGTCCGACTCGCGGTAGGCCAGCGCGTGATTGAGGAAGCGCGTGTCGTCACGTGCGGTGAAGTCGGTTCGCTGGTGGGCGCCACGCGACTCTTCGCGTTGCAGCGCTGACTGCAGGATGGTTTCGGCGACATCGAGCATGTTCGCCAACTCCAGGGCCGCGACCAGCTCGGTGTTGAAAGCCCGGGTCTCGTCGTAAAGCTGGACGCGCTGGAGTCGCTGCTGTAGCTGAGCCAGCTGGTCGACGCCCTTGCTCAGTGAGTCGCCGGAGCGGAAGATCCCGGCGCTGTCCTCCATGGTCGACTGCATCTCTTCACGGATGCCGGCGATTTGCTCGGTACCACGGTCGGCCGATCGCATCTGATCGAGCCGCCGCACCTCGTCGTCAGCTTGGCGCATGAGAACGGGCGGCGGCTGCTTGGCGCTGGTCGCGTACTCGGCAGCGGCCTTGCCTGCACGAGCACCGAAGACCAGGCATTCCGCCAGTGAATTCGAGCCCAGACGGTTCGCCCCGTTGATGCTCACGCAGGCGGTCTCGCCGGCTGCGAACAAGCCCTCGATCGGTGTCGCGCCATTGATGTCGGTGTGGACGCCGCCCATCATGTAGTGCACGACCGGGCGGACCGGGATGAGCTCTTTGACGGGGTCGATGCGCTCGTACTTGAGGCACAGCTCGCGCACCATCGGGAGCTTGGTGTCGATCAGCTTCTCGCCGAGGTGCCGCAGGTCGAGATGAACGATCGGTCCGTACGGCGACTCGATCGTCCGGCCCTTCTCGACTTCATGCACGAAGGCCTGGGACAGCCGGTCCCGCGGTCCGAGCTCCATGCTGCGCAGCACTCGGCGTTGGCTCCGGCTTGCCCAGGTCGTAGTCCTGGAGGTAGCGGTAACCGTCCTTGTTGAGCAGCCAGCCACCTTCAGCACGCGTCGCTTCGGTGATGAGGATGCCCGTGAACGGGAGGCCGGTCGGATGGTACTGGACGAACTCCATGTCCTTTAGCGGCGCACCAGCCCGGTAGGCCAGGGCCATGCCGTCACCTGTGCAGATGTTGGCGTTGGTGGTGAACGGAAAGACTTTGCCGGTACCGCCGTTGCACAGCACCACCGACTTCGCGGTGATGACCTCGATGCGGCCGCTCATCAGCTCGATTGCCACCACGCCGTGCACCCGTCCGTCGTCGACGAGAAGCCGCGTGACGAACCATTCGTCGTACCGCGTGATGTCTGCATATTTCAGCGACGTCTGGAACAGGCTGTGCAGCATGTGGAAGCCGGTCTTGTCGGCGGCAAACCAGGTACGCATGTTCTTCATGCCGCCGAATGCGCGTACGGCGATCCGCCCGTTTGGTTCGCGGCTCCAGGGACAGCCCCAGTGCTCGAGTTGTAGCAGCTCGCGAGGGGCCTCTTGGACAAACGCTTCTACGGCGTCCTGGTCACAAAGCCAATCGCTGCCCGACACAGTGTCGTAGGCGTGCTCGTCGAGGGTGTCGTCCGCTGCTATCGCACCAGCTGCGCCGCCCTCAGCCGAGACCGTGTGGCTGCGCATGGGATAGACCTTCGACACCACGGCCACGCTGAGAGCGGGATTGGTCTCCGCGATGGCGATCGCGGCTCGCAGCCCGGCCGCGCCGCCGCCCACCAGCAGTACGTCATGGGCCGCCGTCGCGCCTTCACTCACCACGAAACTCCTCGTTCACCAGAGCCCCTCACGGCGTGCGTCCTGCACTTCGAGGACACGCTGCCGTCGTGGAACACTACACCCGCCAGATGCGGCAGCTGCGGCGTAGGAGGTGTGGGATGCGCCACGCGAGGCCAACGGGGTTTTGGCTATTCAGACAGCCGTTTGGCGGCCGCGTCGATAAGCCCGAGCTGGGGATGCGCGTAACCCGCTTCTTCTTCCTCGAGATTCACCGAGTACGGCGACTCATCGGTGTAGAAGACGTACACCGTGATCATCATCCGATCCTCCAGCACGGTCAGTCCGACGCTCTCGAAGTAGCGATTCCCGCCCGAGGAGCCGTTACGTTGATAGGCGACCTCCGCGACTTCGGCCTGGGCGGGATCAACGATCACCGGAGTCCAGTCGAGGCTGGTGGTCATCCCGTGTACCCCGGTCGGGAGATCCGTACGATCCGCGCAGCCGGTGACCCAACTGTCATAGATCGACTTGGCCCGCTGAGCAGCGGCTGGATCACTGAATTGCAGCGCGACGGTATAGCGATCAGGCTCATCATCCAGCGACGATCGGGAAAGGGTCGGTCACCAGACCGATAGCGGGCATGGAAGCTGCGGCTCTTGATGGCCGTCGCGCCCAGCGCGCTCAACGGTTCCGGCTGACAGATCGACAGCTGATTCAACGATCTGGCGTTGCGGTCGTATTCGGTCACCTTCCCGTCGCCGATGGCCGGAGGTAGGTCAGCGGCGGTGATCAGGTTCGCATCGGTGATCGTCCGCATCTGTGGCGTGGCGGTGCTGCTGGTTGGCGCAGCTGGTTCTCCAGGTGAGCTCAGCCACGCACACTGTGCTAAGACCAGACAGCTGCCCAGTGCAGCCAACGCGGCGCTCAGCCGGCGCAGTCGGGTGACCGCTCGTACCGGAAAGCGGACACGAGCCAGCTGAGACGTCATGGGCACATTCTGCGCGAGCTTCGCGCCAGGTTTTGGCGATTTCGTCTTGCCGTAGAGGATGTGGCAGACTTGGCCGTTGCTGTCCTGCGTACGACACCTGCCACAGGGGGACGCTCGCTGCGGGACGGACCTTGAACTCAATGTATGACCGTGGTGACCTGTGGCACCGGCGAGGACGTTCCCATGAGCAAGCTCATTCACGAGCTCGATCAGTCATCATTGCGCAGCGATCTTCCAGCCTTCCGTCCCGGCGACACCGTCAAGGTGCATGTCAAGGTCGTCGAGGGCACTCGCTCTGAGAATCCAGGTCTTCACCGGTGTGGTCATCTCGCGGGCCGGCGACGGCATCCGTGAAGCGTTCACCGTACGCAAGGTGAGCTTCGGGGTCGGCGTGGAGCGTACCTTCCCGCTGCACAGCCCGATCATCGACAAGATCGAAGTGGAACGCCGCGGCGACGTACGCCGCGCGAAGCTCTACTACCTGCGAGGCCTGCGAGGCAAGGCGGCCAAGATCAAGGAAAAGCGCGACGCCAGCTGATCACCGGTAGTCCCAGTGGCCGGCCGGTGGGCGAGCGCGGTGCCGCGGCGCGCTTTGCAGCCGGTGGACAAGACCGAGCTTGATCAACCGGGATCCGAAGCATCGGGCACAGAGCAGCTGAGTTTTGGTCAGCATGTGCTGGCCTTCTTCAAGGAACTGGCGGCCGTCATCGTTGGCGCGGTCATTGTTGCCTCACTGCTACGCGGTTTCGTCGGCCAGATGTTCGTTGATCCCCTCAATCTCCATGCAGAACACGCTCCAGGTCGACGACCGCGTTGTCGTGGACAAGCTCGGTGCGATCAAGCGCGGAGAGGTTGTCGTCTTCAAAGACCCAGGCGGCTGGCTAACTGGCGTCACTGCGCGCGAGCGAGGTCCAATCGGCAAAGTGTTCCAGTTCGTGGGTGTGCTGCCTGACACCAGCACCGAGCACTTGATCAAGCGGGTGGTCGGCGTACCCGGAGATCATGTGGCCTGCTGCGACGCAGCCCATCGTGTCACGGTGAACGGCCAAGCCCTCGGTGAAGCCTCCTATCTAGCCACCAGGTCGGACGGAGCCGGGGTGCAGCCATCTGCAATCACCTTCGATGTGGTCGTTCCCACCGGCCACCTCTTCCTGCTGGGTGACAACCGCGATCACAGTCGCGACTCGCGGTGCCACCTCAATGACGTGCAAGCCGGGGCAATGAGGGGTCAGAATGCATTCGTGTCGCACGATCTGGTCGTTGGCCGCGCCGTTGCTGTCGTTTGGCCCTTCGACCGGCGGCATCGTTTGCCCATTCCAGATACTTTGAGACCGTCCCGTCCGGCAAGCAGCCGGCACCAGACGTCAGCAACGATCACCGCCGGACCTGAGGCCAGCTGTTGACCACACACAAGAGTCCTGCCGCGCCTCCGACGTTGGCCGGCGACAGAGCCAACCGCGGACGAAGCCAGCCGAGGACGATCGGGCGGCGTGCTTGGGGCTTCACCCGCGGAAGGCTGCCCCGCGGGTGGTTGGCGGAATGGAACAAGGGCAGCGCCACCAGTCAAGCGCGGTATTGCGCTGACTCGGTCAGATCGGCATTTCGTTCAATGCCGCGCACTTTAAGCAGACCGGCGCGCTGGTGCACATCTATACCGACGGCACGCTGCTGATCAACCATGGCGGCACGGAAATGGGTCAGGGCCTGTTACACGAAGGTTGCCCAAGTCGTCGCCAGCGAATTCGGACTGCCTCTGAGCGCCGTGCGTACCTCGGCGACGGACACGTCGAAGGTGCCGAACACACTCGGCGACCGCCGCATCCTCGGTGCCGACCTCAACGGCAAGGCCGCGCAGGCGGCACGCGCATCCTGCGCGAGCGGCTGGTGCTTTTACGCAGCTTCCGGCACAAGGTTGCCGCCAGCAAGGTGCGCTTCGTCGACGGCCACGTGCGCATCGGCAAGTTACGCATCGACGTTCCGCGAGAGCTGGTGGCCGAGGCGTACGTGGCTGCGCGTTTCGCTTGTCGAGCACCGGCTACTACTCGACGCCGAAGATCCATTGGGACCGCAGCCGCTTCAATGGCAGGCCGTTTCTTCTACTTTGCGTATGGGGCTGCGGTGTCCGAAGTCGCCGTCGTCACGCTCAGCGGCGAGACGCAACTGCTGCGCGTGCGACATCCTCCACGACGTCGGTGCGTCAGCTCAATCCGGCAATCGATGTGGGTCAGATCGAAGGCGGCTTTCTGCAGGGCGTCGGCTGGCTGACCAGCGAGGAGCTGTGCTGGAACGCGCACGGCCAGTTGCAGACCCATGCGCCATCGACCTACAAGATTCCGACCGTGCGCGACTGGCCGCCGCAGGTCAACATCACATCCTGCAAGGCGAGGCCCAATCGCCAGGACACGATCCACCGCTCAAGGCCGTCGGCGAGCCTCCGCTGATGCTGTGCATCTCGACGTTCCTGGCGATCCGCGATGCGATCGCGGCCTGCGCACCCGATGCGCGCGAACGGCCGGACCTGCAGCGCGCCGGCGACGCCCGAAGCCGTGCTTGCGGCGATCGATCAGCTCGTCTTCCGCCCGCGGCCGGTGCCGGAACCGCCGAAGAACCGCCGTAGCACCGATCGCACCGGCCTCCCCCGCGACCTCTGATGATCGCCTACCTGTTCGACATCGCCAGCCTGCTCGGCCGATGGCTGCACCTGATCACCGGCATCGCCTGGATCGGCGCCCTCGTTCTATTTCGTCTGGCTCGACGACAGCCTGCTGCCGCCGAAGCGCAGGGAACTCATCGATGCCGGCGTCGGCGGTGAGAGTCTGGGCCGTGCATGGCGGCGGTTTCTACAATGCGCAGAAATACAAGTTGCGCCGGCCGAATTGCCGGAGCCATTGCACTGGTTCTACTGGGAAGCTTACGCGACCTGGCTGTCGAGGACTTCTTCCTGCTGTGCCTGCTCTACTTCGGCCAGGCCGAGGTCTATCTGATCGACGCGTCCGTCGCTGCGCTCAGCAAGCCCGTCGCGATCCGCAATCGCCCTTTCGTTTCTGCGCCGGCGGCTGGCGTGATCTACGACTTTGCTGTGCCGCTCGGCGTCCGGCGACAACGAGCTGCTGGCGTCGGCGATCGCATTGCTCTCCCGCGGCTGCGCGCGGTCGGACTGTGCGCATTGTTCAGCGGACGCGGTGCGCTACATCCTTGTTCGGCGCCATGCTCGGCACTATCATGGTGGCGAATGTCTTCTTCGTCATCATTCCCGGTCAGCGCGAAATGGTTAGGGCGAAGGCGGAAGGCCGCGCGCCCGATCCGGTGTACGGGCTAGCGCGGCAAGCAGCGCTTCGGTGCACAACACCTATTTCACGCTGCCGGTGCTGTTCGCGATGATCAGCAACCACTATGCCCTGACCTTCGGCTCGACCCACAACGCGATCGTGCTGATCGCGCTCAGCCTCGACGGCGCCTGCATCCGCGCCTGGTTCGTCGCTCCGGCACAAGGCGCACGAACGCGGCGGCAAGGACATCACCGCTGGACTCTGGCTGTCGGGCTTGCTGCTGATGGCAGGCGTCGTCGCCGCGCTGGCGCCATCGCCCAGGAATTCGCGCGGCGGCGGCACCATGGCTCGACCTCGCCGCGGTCGAGGCGCGTTTCAGCGCGATCCGCAGCATCGTCAGCAGCAGCGCTGCGTGCCCGTGCCATTCGCCAACGCCGACGCTCGCGGGATTCAATGCCGCACCGAATGGCGTGCTGCTCGACACGCCCGAACATCTGCTCGCGCGCACGGCGCAGATGCGAACCGCACAAGGCTCAGCTACCGGCGTCATGCCGATCGGCAATCTCACCCACATGACCGACGCGGAGCGCCAGCAGATGATCGCCTGGCTGATCGACGGAGCACCGCACTGATGGCGACCTGCTTATCCACGCGACCTGGTCGGGTACGGCCGCAAGCCGCCGCATCCGCGCTGGCCGAACGCCGCGCGCATCGCAGTGCAGTTCGTGCTCAATCACGAGGAAGGCGCCGAGAACAGCGTGCTGCACGGCGACGCCGCTTCGGAGACGTTCCTCTCCGAGATCATCGGCGCGCTGGCGTTTCCGATGCGCCACATGACGCATGGAATCGCTGTACGAGTACGGTTCGCGCGCCGGCTTGTGGCGCGTGCTGCGTGCGTTCGAGCGCGCCGTTTGCCGCTGACGGTATTTGCCGTCGCGCATGGCACTGCAGCGGCATCCCGAAGCGCGTCGCGGCGTATCGCGAACTCGGCCACGAAATCGCCTGCCACGGCCTGCGCTGGATCAGCTACCAGGACGTCGACGAAGCGACCGAGCGCGCGCACATCGCCGAGGCGACGCGCGATCATGACTGACCTCGCGGCAGCGCGCCGCTCGGCTGGTACACCGGCCGCGACAGTCCGAATACGCGCGCGCCTGGTCGTCGAACACGGCGGCTATCGTCTACGACGCGGACTCCTACGCCGACGATCTGCCGTACTGGACCCGGGTCGAGCGTTGCGCGACGGTGTTGCGCAGTCCGTGCCGCATCTCGTCGTGCCGTACGCGCTCGACAGCAACGACATGCGCTTTGCGACCGTGCAGGGGTTCAACTCGGGAACGCAGTTCTTCGACTATCCTGAAGGACGCGTTCGACGTGCTCTATCGCGAAGGCGATCCGGACGGACTCGATGCGCCGAAGATGCTGTCGATAGGTCTGCATGCGCGGCTCGCCGGTCGGCCGGCGCGCGTTCGCCGCGCTCGAGCGCTTCCTCGATCACGTTCTTGCGCACGAGCATGTGTGGATCTGCCGGCGCATCCGAGATCGCGCAGCACTGGATCGAGAACGCATCCGTTCGGCGCGCAGCAAGCGGCCTCGACATGATCGAAATCGCCGAACTCAATGCCGCCTCGCCTGCTGGATTCGCTGCGTTGCTGGACGCGGGATATTCGAGCGTTCGCCATGGGTCGCTGAAGTAGCTGTCGCGGCGCGGCCGTTCCATTCGCGCGAAGATCTTCACGCTGCGCTATGCCACGGTCGTGAACTCGGCAACGTCGGTGGAGCAACTGGCGCTGATTCGCGCGCACCGGGCTGGCCGGCCGCGCCGCGTTCGCGCCGCGCTGACGGCAACGAGTCGGCGCACGAGCAACACGGCGCTGGACTCGATGCCTGCGCCCGCAGGTTGGAGCGGTTGCAACAGCTGAATACCGCCTACAATGCGCGCTTTGGCTTTCCCTTCGTTCTCGCCGTGCGCGCGGTCACGATCGCGCGTCGATCATCGGCGCGTTTTCCGCAACGGCTCGACAACGACCCGGAAATCGAACGCCGCGAAGCATTGACGCAGATCGGGCGCATCGCCGCATTTCGTCTCGGCCGAGCAGATTCACGTCGAGCCCGGTCCGCAGATCATGGCGATGCACGCGCGCCTCGCCGCGTACAGCGAGGATCCAGCCAATCTCACCTGCAGCTATCTGCGCCCCGCGCATCGCCTGACGGCAGCGACGATCCGCGACTGGATGCTCGGCGCCGGGCTGGCACGCATGTCGATGCAGTCGGCAACGTCGTCGGCCGCTGGCGCAGCGGTAACGCCGGCACGAAGGTGCTCGTCACCGGCTCGCACTACGACACCGTCATCGACGCGCGGCTGTACGACGGCCGTCTCGGTGTCCTTCTGCCGATCGCCTGCGCGCTCGAAATGCGCGCCAGCGCGGCGTCGCGCTGACATTCGATCTCGAGATCGTCGCCTTCGCCGATGAAGAAGGCGTGCGCTTCAGAATCGACCTTCCTCGGCAGCAGTGCGTTGGCCGGCAGTTTCGATCCGCGCGTGCTCGACCAGCGTCGACGGCGACGGCGTGAGCGATGCGCGCAGCGATGCGCGATGCCGGTCTGGATCCTGCGGCAATCGGCTCGATCGCGCGGGATCCATCGACGCTCGCCGGTTATGTCGAGGTGCACATCGAGCAAGGCCCGGTGCTTGCTCGATGCGGGTAAACCGCTCGGTGTAGTGACTTCCATCGCCGGCGGCGTGCGCATGCTGGTAGTAGTCGAAGGGCTCGCCGGTCACGCAGGCACTGTCCCGATGCCTTTGCGCCGCGATGCCGCGGCGGCCGCGGCGAAATGGTCCTCGCGATCGAACGGCGCTGCAGCGGCCAGCCGGGTCTGGTCGGTACAGTCGGCAGGTTCGATGTACCGAACGGAGCGATCAACGTAATTCCCGGACGTTGCGAATTCAGCATTGACATTCGCGCACCTGACGATTCGGTGCGCGACGCTGCCGTCGCCGACGTGCTGGCGCAGATCAGAGCATATCGCCATGCGGCGCAATGTCGCGCGCCGACGTGCACCGCGTGCTCAAGCTGCCTGCGCACCCTGCGCCACGGACTTGCAGGCACAATGGGCAGCGGCGATAGCGCGCGTTACCGGGGAATCCGCGCCGCTGCACCTGCCCAGCGGCGCCGGACACGATGCCATGAAAATGGCATCGATCACGCCGATCGGCATGCTGTTCGTGCGTTGCGGCAACGGCGGCATCAGCCATCATCCCGACGAAACCATGAGCAGCGCGACGACGCCGAAATCGCCGCGCGCGCATTTATCCGACTTCCTCCTGCACTTCGAGCCAGTAACGTCATGACCGATCCAGCGCACACCGCGAACGTAATCGAGCCGATTCGTCGACGCACACTTCGCCGACGAATGCGCGTTTCTTGCCGAACTGGTGAAGGTGCCGAGCGACAATCCTCCGGGCGACTGCGCGCCGCACGCGCTGCGCGCGAGGCCGCTTATCGAAGCGATGGGCTTGAAGGTCGAAGCGCACCCGATACCGGAAGACGCCGTCGAGGTCAATGGCATGATCTCGGCGACGGAATCTGGTTGTACGCCAGCAGTTCGCTGCCGGCGGTCCGACCATCGCGCTGAACGCCCATGGCGACGTCGTGCCGCCGGGCCAGGGTTGGACGCCGATGATCCGTATGGCGCATGGCGATCGAAACCGATGCCGAACACGGCGCGACGATGTACAGGCCGCGGCGTCGCGGTCAGCAAGTCGGACTTCGCCACATACACCTTCAGTCTGTTGGCGCTGCGCGAGCTGGCTGCGCAGGGCGACGCAGCTACGCGGAGCCATCGAGGCTGCACCTGACCTACGACGAAGAAGTCGGCGGCGAGATCGGCCCGCACTGGCTGATCGAGCACGGGCTGAGCAAGCCCGATCTGGCCGTGAGTGCCGGGTTTTCCTAGCGCCGTCACGACAGCCCACTAACGGCTGCCTGCATCTGGAAGTCGTCGTCCACGGCAAGCAAGGCCATGCCGCAATGCCCGGAGCGCGGCGTCGATGCACTTGCTCGCCACGACGCAGATACTCACCGCGCTGTATGCCTCACGCGATGCGCTCAAGGCGCGCGCGTATCCAAGACCAAGCGGCATCACCCACCCGACGCTCAACGTCGGCCTGATCGAGGGCGGCATCAACACGAACGTCGTTCCGGATCGCGTGACCTTTCGCCTGGACCGCCGCATCATTCCGGAGGAATCGCCGCAAGCGGCCGAAGCCGAGCTGCGCCAACCTCATCGAGGCGACAGCGGCGCGTATTCCCGGCATACGCGTCGAGATCCGGCGCGTACTGCTGTCGCTGCCCCTGGTGAAGCTGCCCGGCGCGGAGCGGTTGACGGACGCACTGCGTCGTCACGGCGAGAATATTTCTTCGGCACGCCGATCGTCGAACATGGCGTGCCCATTGTACACCGACGCACGCCATTACACTGCCGCCGGCATTCCGACCGTGCTCTACGGCGCCGGGCCGCGCACGTTGGCCGGAGCCAATGGCACACGCGGCAGATGAAAAGCTGCGCCTCGAGACCTGCGGCGCGCGACCAAGACCGTGGCCGCTGCGCTGGCAGAATTGCTCGGCGCGAAAGGTTAGCGGCTTACGGACGGACGCAACCGAGCCGCACGACCGGCGATTCGCGTGCGCCGGCGTGATCGATCAGCCGCTGCGCAAGCCAGTCGTGGATTGCGCTCAGTACTTCGCGCTGGGCGCGGCCGAAACGCAGATGCCGATGTGCCCGCCCGCTTGAACGCGAGCTGCGTGTAATCCTTGGTGCCGATCAGGCCCTGCAGCGGACGTGACGCCGACGGCGGGAACGAGAATGATCCTGCTCGGCGAAGATGTTCAGCACCGGCATCGTGATCTTCTTCAGAGCTCACGCTCTTGTCGCCGATCGTCAGGCCGCCGTTGACCAGCTTGTTGCCCTGATAGAAATCCTTGATGAACTGGCGGAACGCTTCGCCGGCCTGGTCGGGCGAATCGAAGATCCACTTCTCCATGCGCAGGAAATTCTCCATCTCGGTCTTGTCGTCGAGGATGTCGACCATGCCGATGTATTCTCTGCTGGTTCAGGCGCACCGGCTTCGAGCGTGAGGTAGCACCAGTTCATCAGGTCTCGCCGGCACGTTGCCGAGCGTGTCGACGAACAGGTCGATGTCGAGCCTCGCGCGTCCAGTGCGAGAGCATGTTGTCGGCGGTGTGGAAATCGACCGGCGTCACCATCGTGATCAGGTTCTGGACCTTGTGCGGATAGATCGCGGCGAAGCACAGCGAGAATGCGCCGCCCTGGCAGATGCCGAGCAGGTTGATCTTGTCGACGCCGTGCGTCTTCGCGACGCATGTCGACGCAGCGGCGCGATGTAGCCGTTGATGTAGTCGTCGAGCGTCAGGTAGCGATCGGACGCGGTCGGGATAGCCCCAGTCGATCAGGTATACGTCTTCGCCGAGCGTCGAGCAGGTTGCGCTGACCAGCGAGCGGTCGTCCTGCAGGTCGACCATGTAGGGCCGGTTGACCAGCGCGTAGACGATCAGCAACGGCGTCTTTGCCGTCGGTGTGCAGCGGCGCCTTGGAAGCGGTACAACGACGATCTTGTCTTCGCGATAGACCTCTTCCTTCGCGGTCGCGCCGTAGTCGACTTCGTCCATGCTTGCGCGGGGTCTTCAATCCCGCCGCGAGTTTCTGGTTGAAGCGCACCGCCTCGTCGAGCAGCCTTGCTGCGGTTCGATTCGGATCGGATTCATGTTCTACTCCGGCTCCGAGCGGGCATTTCGGGCAGATGTCTTGTACGGAAGCGACAAGCGTGCCGCCTTCGCCTTTTTCTTCTTCTTGCCGCGCTTCTGCACAACTCGCGCCGCATACGCGGCAATCGCATCCCGAATGACGTGGGCCGAACCGGGTCCGCGCCACGAGGACCTTCTGGGCTTCGTTTTCGGACGATGGCGAGGCCACCGCACGGTGGCCTGAGGAGCGCGACCGGCCGGGCGCCGTGTACTCCCGTGCATAGGCTTCGCAGCGGCCGACGTGCGCCTGAGCGGCAGCGGGGACCGGATTGATCGTACCGGCACGGGCTTGGCGATTGCTGTTGTCTTCGTGGCGACGTGCGTGCGCGTTTGCGGCGGCGCCGGCGTCGCCGGGCGCGCTCGGACTCGACAGCTTTTCGTGGCGTCGCCGCCACCGGTACGCGTACCGGAACCGACGTCGGCCCGGAATTCCGACCAGCCGTCGCAGATCGTCGATCTCCGCGCGCATCGCAGCGATTTCGGCGTCGCGCCCGTCATGCCAGATCGCGCTGGGCCTCCTGGCTCGTCACGCAGTTCCCGGCGCAGGTCGTGCAGCCGCTTGTGCACGCTGTTGAGTTCCGTACGCGTCGGCATGCCCAGGTCACGCCGACGCGCTCGACTCCTGCTGCAGCTGCGAGCGCACGCGCATCTGCGCATTGGCGACGTCGCCGTACACCTTGCGAAACTCGTCCGACAGCGCGATCTCAGCATAGCGCCTCGGCCAGAATCGACCCACAGGTCGTAAAGCGCGCGCACGAATCGATCTGCCGGCCCGGCTCGCGGCGTTCGGCCAGCTTATTCTCCGAGGATCTCGAAACTGCGCTGGCTCGATTTCATGATCCAGCGCGTTGTATTCCTTGGTCGGCCTGCTGGAACTCGACGAACGCAAGCGCCATCTTCTGATAGTGCTCTGATGCTCGCGCATGTACCGAATGCCGGCTTGCCGCTCGGCGGACGCCCTCACGCGTGCATCTGCTGCAGCATCGGGCGCAGCGCCGAGGCCAGTTGTTCGAAACTCCTGAGGCCCTGGCCAGAAATCTCGCGCAGCGCCTTAGCCGATTGGATTGTTGAACAATGCGGCGGCATCCATACCCGGCATGTTGCCGAGCGCAGCGAGTCAGAAGCCGGGCATGTTGCCGAACGCGCGCTGGATCGAAACCAGGAATCTTGCCGAACGCCGCCGGATCGAAGTTCATGCCGCCGCGCAGCGTGTGAGCCAAGATGGCATGTTGATCGCGGACGCATCGCGCCGGCGGCGAACGACAGCATCGACTGCATCAGCGTCAGGTAGCTCTTGGCGCTCGACATGAGGCGCTCGGCCGCTTCGCTCTGCACGCCGGCGCTGCCGAACATGCGCGACCACTGCTCGGAGCCCTCGTGCCACGGTGTCGCGGCATCCGGGGGTCGTACCAGCAGATTGCGCGTCAGATCGGACCAGGCAGACCAGTACTGGCGCTGCAACGCCTGCCAGTCGCTGGACCAGTCGTTACCGCTTTTCGTGTCGCTCATCGCTACCTCCGCAGGTGACGAAATCGTAGCACGCGCCAATGTTGCGCTGCAAAATAAACCAAAAAGCGCCCGCGCCAGCGCAAGACAAGCGGGCCAGAGCGCGCTTTCGACAGCTCTTCTCTCTCGGCTCGGGCAGCCGGAACTTCCTCGGCCACAGCCTTCATCGACAGGCGGATGCGGCCCTGCTTGTCGACCTCCAGCACCTTGACCTTGACGATGTCGCCTTCCTTGAGCTTGTCGAGACCTTCTCGACGCGCTCGTTGGAAATCTGCGAAACGTGCACGAGGCCGATCGCTTGCCGGGAGCAATCGTCACGAACGCGCCGAAGTCCATCAAGCTTGGCGACCTTGCCCTCGTAGATGCGGCCCGGCTCGACGTCGGACGCGATCTGCCTCGATGCGCGCTTTCGCAGCGTCGGCGGCATCGCCGGCTGACCGGAAGCGATGATGATCGTGCCGTCGTCGCTGATGTCGATCGTGGCGCCGGTTTCTTCGGTGATCGCCCGGATCGTCGTGCCGCCCTTGCCGATGACCTCGCGGATCTTGTCCGGATGGATCTTGCATCGTCATCAGGCGCGGCGCGAACTCGGCTCATCGGCGCGCGCGGCTGATGACGCCTTGTCCATCTCGCCGAGGATGTGCAGGCGGCCCTCGCGCGGCCTGCGCCAGCGCCACCTTCATGATCTCTTCGGTGATGCCGTCGATCTTGATGTCCATCTGCAGCGCGCGTGATGCCGTCGCGCGGTGCCGGCGACCTTGAAGTCCATGTCGCCGAGGTGGTCTTCGTCGCCGAGGATGTCGGTGAGCACGACGAACTGGTCGCCTTCCTTGATCAGGCCCATCGCGATGCCCGCGACCGGCGCCTTGATCGGCACGCCGGCGTCCATCAGCGCGAGCGAGCCGCCGCAGACCGAGGCCATCGACGACGAGCCGTTCGACTCGGTGATCTCCGAGACGACGCGCAGCGCGTAGGGAACGCTTCCACGCTCGGCATCACCGCCATCAGCGCCACGCTTGGCAAGACGGCCGTGGCCGATCTCGCGGCGCTTCGGCGCACCGAAGCGGCCAGCTTCGCCAACCGAGAACGGCGGGAAGTTGTAGTGGAACAGGAATGGATCCTTCGACTCGCCTTCCGGCGCGTCGATGATCTGCCGTCGCGCGTGGTGCCGAGCGTAACGACGACCAGCGCCTGGGTTTCGCCGCGGGTGAACAGCGCAGAACCGTGCGTGCGCGGCAGAACGCCGACGCGCGCGCTGATCGCGACGCACGTCGTCGAGCTGACGTCCGTCGATGCGCACCTCGGTCTTGAGCACGCTGTCACGCAACGTGCGATATTCGAGTTCGGCGAATTCCTTCGCCATGTCGGCCGCCTGCCAGCTCTTCTGCTCGCTTCGCCGTCCAGCGAAGCCAGCACGTCGGCCTTGATTGCGGAGATGGCATCCGCGGCGCTGCAGCTTGTCGCGCACCTGGAACGCTTCTTCGAGCTTGCTGCCGACGGCGCCCTTGATTACGGCGATCATCGACTCGTCGCGTGCCGGCGGCTGCCAGTTCCACGACGGGCTTGGCGGCTTCGGTCGCGAGTTCCGCTGATTGCGCGTATCGCCGTCTGCACTCTCGCGGTGACCGAACATGACCGCACCGAGCATCACATTCTTCACTGAGCAGCTTGGCTTCCGATTCGACCATCAGCACGGCGTTGTTGGTGCCGGCGACGACAAGATCGAGGTCCGACGTCTTCAGTTCGGTCGAAGTCGGGTTCAGCAGGTACTTGCCGTTGGCGTAACCGACGCGCGCGGCGCCGATCGGCCCTTGAACGGGATACCGGCGAGACTCAGCGCGGCGGAGGCGCCGAGCAGTCGCCGGAATGTCGCCGTCGACTTCCGGATTGAGCCGAGACGACCTGTGCGATGACCTGCACTTCGTTCTTGAATTCTTCCGGAAACAGCGGACGCACCGGGCGATCGATCAGAGCGCGAGGTCAGCGTCTCCTTCTCGGTCGGCCGGCCTTCGCGCTTGAAGAATCCGCCGGGAATGCGGCCGGCGGAATAGAACTTCTCGACGTAGTCGACTGTGAGCGGGAAGAAATCCTGCCCCTCGCGCATCTTCGTCGCGGCCACGGCGGTGACCAGCACGACGGTCCCGGCCATGGACACCATTACCGCACCCGACGCCTGGCGGGCGACTTCGCCCGTCTCGAGCGTCACCTGGTGGCTACCGTACTGAAATGACTTGGTTACTTTCGCCACGTTGTGGCTCCTAATGTTGTGAATCATGCGCCAGAGGCGCCCGCTTTGTTGAAAAAATGCGGCCAAGGGCGGCCGTTTCTTGATCTTCGCGTTCACGGATGAACGCACGAATTATTCAAAACGCGGTGACGAATGGCCGCTTCGCGATGGTCCGCATTGTCCAGCGCAAGAATTACCTGCGGATACCGAGGCGTTCGATCAGCGTCTTGTAGCGATCGTTGTCGGCGTTCTTGAGGTAGTTCAGCAGACGGCGGCGCTGGTTGACCATCACTTCAGCAGGCCACGGCGCGAATGATGATCCTTGTCGTGATCCGCAAAGTGCGCTGGAAAGATGCTCGATGCGCGCCGACAGCAGGGCGACCTGGACTTCCGGCGAGCCGGTGTCGTTCCGCCGCACGGCGATAGTCGGAGATAGACCTTGTTGGTTTGTTCGAGGGTAGAGACATAGAGTGATCCTTTGATGTTGCATTCGGCGCGGTTCGGCCTTGGTCGACGCTGAGGCGCCAAAGCACAATCCGCGTTAATTGACTCCGCCGTGTTCGCGACGGTAAAGCCCCTTATTGTAACCGGTTTCTCGCCCTGATGGGGTTTTCTGGGGATCCGCCGCAGTCGATCTGGCACGACCGGCTGCATCGCCGGCCACAGCTGTACAGCAGAGTCTACATCTCAGCAGAAATAATTGATTTATATCGTCTTTATCTTTGTAAGCTCGAAGGGTTCCGGCGCTGCGTTTGAACCCGCGCCGCACGCACTTCGCCGGCAAGATCGATGCTGACCAAGGCGACTGTAGCCGACCTTGCTCATCAATGGCACGGCACAACGTCTCGCTCCCCCGGACGCTCTGCGTCAGGCGTTTTGCCCTGCTCGAGCAACACGGCCTGATCGGCTGTGACCGTCAACGCACGGCAACGCCTCCGGGCCCTGCTCGAGGGGCAACAACAGCCAGTCGAGTCCGGTTGTGCTCCGCAGCTGCGGACCGCGCCTGCAATCGCTCCAGAGTCCGACATGTCCGGTTTCCGGAACGGATCGACCTAGACACGCCGCAGCGCGGTCCAGATGCGCTCCGCAACCGAGACGTTCGCCCAGATCGCGCGCCAGGCTGCGGACATAGGTACCCGAGCCGCATTCGACGTGCAGGTTCAGCCGATCGTTCTCGCGCCGCTTCAGATCGAGGCGATGCACCTCGACTTCACGTTGCGGAACCTGCACGTCTTCGCCGCGGCGGGCGCGCTTGTACCAGCGCCACCCCGCCTTGCTTGATGGCCGAGTACGCAGGCGGCGTCTGCTATGATGCGGCCACGCAAAAGTACACATTGCTCCATCCAGCGCGGCGGCATCCGGCTCCGTCACGGGCCGGACGTCGATACCACCTCGCCTTCGGCGTCGTCGGTCGTCGTCGTTATGCCGAGCCGGACCTCGGCATCGTAAGCCTTGCGCGAGCCGAGCAGGAACCCGGCGATCTTGGTCGCTTCGCCGAAACAGATCGGCCAACAAGCCCGTTGCCATCGGGTCGAGGCTGCCGGTGTGGCCGGCCTTGCGCGCCTGGAACGGATGACGGACTCTTTGCAGCGCCTGGTTGGAGCTCAGGCCCGGCGGCTTATCGAGCAGGAGGATTCCGCTGATGTCGCGATAGGCTTTCTTGGCAGGCATGGAGTCGCTTTTCCCTTTCTCCCACCAGGAGAAGGCGGACGCGAACGGAAGAAGAATCAGTCCTTGCCGCGCAACAACTGATCGATCCGCTCGCCGCGGTCGACTGAATCGTCGTACTTGAAGCGCAACTCCGGCACGCGGCGCATGCGCATGCGTTTTCGACAGCTCGCGGCGGAACTCCTTGGCCATTTCGTTCAACGCCTTTACCGCTTCCTTGGAACTGTCCGCAAGCAGCGCCGTGACGAACACCGTCGCGAAGTCAAAATCGCGCGTGACCTCGACATCCGAAACGCTGACCGAGGGCAGCGCATGATCACGCACGGCTTGATGCACTAGCCGCCGAGCTGGCGGCGCAGTTCGGCAGAGATGCGGTCGGAGCGGGTGGAACGAATGCGACGGCATGTTTACGGCTCCCGAGTAGCGGCCGGTGCATGCCCCAGATGGCGCTCGAAAAACGCGCCATCACGGCATACGCGGCCTTGGATTCCGGTAATTCCGGATCGGAGAAAAACGAATGCCACAGCGCCTCCCAGACGTGCAACTCGGTGCTGACTCCCGCCTGGCGTCAGCATTTCGTTGAGACCAGAGCTTTCGCTGAGCGCCATATCGCGCGTCCCTGAAATCAGCAAGGTCGGTGGAAATCTGGCGATAGCGGCTGTCAAGACGCCCGGAATGCTCAGATGAGCCGCAAAATCCTTGAACGCCTGACCCTTGAAATACGGATGTTCCGTGCCACTGGCCAGCAGACTTGGTCCGCTTTCGGGAGCGTCTGCCACCATGAGCATCGGCCCCACCGATTGCGAATCGCCCGCGCCATCCCGAAATTCCAGCGCAAAGTACGCCAATGGCAGCCGGCAGCGGCAATTGGTGTTCTGTGAACCAGGCGATTGCCTGCGCCGTCAAACCGCCTCCCTGCCGAGCAGCCATAGATGCCGATATTTTCGGCGCCGTGGTGCTGGAGTGTGGCACGGTATACTTTCTCTACGTCCTCGCTCGCGGCCGGAAACTCGTCCTCGGGGCCTTCGCGATAGTCGACTGTGATGACCTCTATCTTCGACACGCTCGCGACGGGGATCGCTTCTGACGAGGCCGCCGCTGCCCGCGCCCCAGAGAAACGCGCCGCCGTGCAGATTGATGAGGACCCGCTCGTCGCCGGCCTTGGCATCGGGCGCGCTGACGATGTCGACCGGCACGCCGCCGACTTTCGCATGCTCGATCCTGACCGGATAGAGCTTTTCATGCTGCTCGGCGCGGTCGGTGTTGATCTTGTCGTAGAACTTGCGGCTTTCGAGCGGATGCGTGATGCCCGGCGCAGCTTTGTCTGCGAGAAGGATTTCCTGAAGCGCTTAAGCGCCTCCTTGGAAGCTGCTGCAGAAAACGGAATCTTTCCGCCGACTGTGGTGACCGTGCCATCGGCATCGACGTGAGGCGTGGCGTCGCGCGGTTTGGCATCCTGGGCATAGGCGCTCGCGCAAAGCAGGCCCGCGATCAAGATCGATGTCGCTTTGTGCTTGTACATTGCTCGATCCCTGCTGACGCGGTCAGCGATGAGCCGTGAGTGGGCAAAGCGTGGAGGCTCTCACTCTTACCGCTCGCCGCACACGGCCTGGCCACTCACCTGTCTCACAGCGTTCTGGCTACCTCAATTCGCTCATAACACTCCAGATCTGGTCGCCGGCCCTGACGTCGTTGTATTGCTTGACGCCGATGCCGCACTCCATGCCGTTGCGCACTTCGTCGACGTTTTCCTTGAAGCGGCGCAGAGATTCGAGCTCGCCCTGGAAGATCACCGTGTTGTCGCGCAAGACGCGGATCGGCTTGTGCCGCTTGACCGTTCCCTCGATGACCATGCACGGCCAGCGATCGCGCCGAACTTCGACGAGCGGAACACGTCGCGAGACCTGGGCGACGCCGATGATTTCCCTCGCGGATCTCGGTGCCGAGCAGACCGGTCGCCGCCTGCTTCACCTGATCGATCACGTCATAGATGATCGAGAAGTAGCGCAGATCGACGTCGCGCGTCGGCGGTCACCTCAGCGTGCCGACGCGTCGGCACGCACGTTGAAGTCGATCAGGATCGCCTTCGACGCGGCGGCGAGCGTGGCGTCGGATTCGGTTATGCCGCCGACGCCGGAACCGATCACGTTGACGCGGATCTGGTCGGTGCCGATTGCGGTCAGCGCATCGCGCAACGCTTCGACTGAAACCTGCACGTCGGCCTTGACGACGAGGTTCAGCACGCGCTGGCCGTCGGTCTGGCCCATGGTCGAGATGACATCTTCCATGCTGCGCATGGCGGTCTTGGTCAGGCGCGTTTCGCGGCGCTTGCTCTGGCGCTCCGAGGCCACCTGTTTGGCGAGTCGCTCGTCACTGCACGACGGACGAAATCGTCGCCGGCATCCGGCACGCCGGACAGGCCGAGCACCTGCACGGGAATGGACGGACCGGCGCTGCTCGACCTGCTGGCCGGCTTCGTCGATGATCGCGCGCACGCGACCGTACTCGACCGCCGCAGACCAGGAAGTCGCCTTTCTTCAATGTGCCCTGTTGCACCAGCACGGTCGCAACCGGGCCGCGGCCGCTGTCCAGGCTCGATTCGACGACGACGCCGGTGGCAAGGCCGTCCTTGACGGCCGTGAGTTCCCATCAGTTCGGACTGCAGCAGGATCGCATCGAGCAGATTGTCGATGCCTTCGCCGGTCTTGGCCGACACCGGCACGAACTGCACGTCGCCGCCCCATTCTTCGGGCACGACTTCGCTGCACCAGGCCCTGCTTGACGTTGTCCGGATTCGCCTCCGGCTTGTCCATCTTGTTCATCGCGATCAGCAGCGGCACACTTCGCGGCGCGCGCATGCTGCACGGCCTCGATGGTCTGCGGCATGACGCGCCGTCGTCCGCGGCGACGACCAGCACGACGATGTCGGTCAGCCTTCGCGCCGCGCGCGCGCATCGCGGTGAACGCGGCGTGGCCCGGCGTGTCGAGGAATGAAATCACGCCCTTGTCGGTTCTTCGACGTGATACGCGCCGATGTGCTGCGTGATGCCGCCGGCTTCGCCCGCTGCGACCTTGGTGCGGCGGATGTAGTCGAGCAGCGACGTCCTGCCGTGGTCGACATGACCCATGATCGTGACGACCGGCGGACGCGGCTCGCGGTTGCCCTGCACTTCGACCTTCGCCAGCGTGGTTTCGGCGTTCTTCCTCCTCGGCATCGACGGCCTTGTGACCGAGTTCTTCGACGACCAGTACGGCCGTGTCGTGGATCGATGACCCGGTTGATTGTCGCCATTACGCCCATCTTGAAGAGAACCTTGACGACTTCCGCACCCTTGACCGCCATCTTCTGCGCAAGGTCGGAAACCAGGATCGACTCACCGACCGCGACGTCGTGCACGACCGGCGCGAGCCGGCTTGAGAAAATCCGTGCGGCCGCCACTGGGCGTACGCGCCGGCTCGATCTGCTTGCGCGGCCGCTTCTTGATAGCGCCACGACGCGCGTCGGCCAGCGTCGGAAAGGTGCAACTCGGCGCCGAAGTAACGTGCGGCGCCGTCGACTTCGTCGCCTTCCTGCGGCATCTGGATGCGAGCCGTGCTTGGCCTTGGCATGACGATGCGGCGCTTCCTCGGCTGCTGGTCCTGCACGGCCACGGCCGCGGTTTCTCGGCCGGACGCGGCCTCGGCTGCCGCGGGCTTCGCGCGCAGCGGGCCTTTCGTCCTTTGGCTTTTCCTCGCGTGGCGCCGGTGCATCGCCGGCCTGCCTGGCCGCGGCTTCGGCGCGCTGGCGCGCTTCCTCGGCCTGGCGTTTGGCCTCTTCGGCTGCCCGCAGCTTGGCGTCTTCTTCCTGGCGGCGGCGTTCCTGGTTCCTGGCGCGCGCTCCTCGGACTCACGCTTGAGTTGCGATTCTGCAGCTTGCGCAGTCGTCTTCGCGCTCCGCATCCGACCACTTCGGAGCCGTCGGCCATCGTGCTGCGCTTTACATAGGTGCGCTTCTGGCGGACTTCGACGTTTACCGTCTTGCCACGGGCAGCACCCTGGTTGACCGTCAGTTCGCTTACCGTGCGCCGCTTGAGCGTGACCTGGCGCGGTGCATTGTCGCTCGCCTCCTTCTCGGTCTTGCCATGCGTGCGGCGCAGGAACCCGAGCAGCTTGACCTTCTCGGTGCTCGAGACGACCTGGTCCGGGCTCGAGAATTTCATGCCGGCCTCGGCAAGCTGGGTGATCAGCTTGTCCGACGCCCCATGCCGAGCACGCCGGCAGAGTTGCTTGATGGTTACGTCCGACATTGCTGCTTTGGAACTCCCGTGCTCGTACGGTTGTTGCGGCGGCGTGAATCGGAAGTGACAAGACGCGTGCAGCGGTGTTTCAGTCCGCGGCGCACCTCGTCGAATTGAACAAAACGAACCACTCGTTCAGACCCCTTATGCCGCTTTCGCTTCGCGCGCAGCCATGATCAGGCCCGCGGCACGGTCTTCGTCCATTCCGTCGATCGCCAGCTCCATCAGCTCGTCGGTCGCCAGGTCGGCAAGATTCTCGCGTAGTCACGATGCGGTGCTGCGCAAGGGCAAATGCGGTCGATTCGTCCATTCCGGAGACTTCCAGCAGGTCTTCGGCCGGCTTGCTGGTCGTCGATATCTTCTTCGACTGCCAGCGCCTCGTCAACAGCGCATCGCGGGCGACGCGCGCGCAGTTCCTCGACGATGTCCTCGTCGAAGCCTTCGATCGCCAGCAGCTCGGCTGTCGGCACGTAGAGCGATTTCCTCGACCGTGGTGAAGCCTTCCTGCACGAGGATCGCCGCGATCTCCGCATCGACTTCGAGTTTTTCCTGGAACAGTGCGCGAGCGGTTTCCTGCTCGGCTTCGGACTTCGCGGCCACCTGGTCCTGCGTCATCACGTTGGAGCTGCCAGCCGGACAGCTTGCTCGCCAGGCGCACGTTCTGGCCGCCGCGGCCGATGGCCTGCGACAGCTTGTCTTCGGCCACGGCGATGTCCATCGAGTGCTTTTCTTCGTCGACGATGATCGACTGCACTTCTGCCGGCGCCATCGCGTTGATCACGAACTGGCGCGGGATTGTCGTTCCACAGCACGATGTCGATGCGCTCGCCGTTGAGTTCGTTCGACACAGCCTGGACGCGCGATCCGGCGCATGCCGATGCAAGCGCCGATCGGATCGGTGCGACTGTCGTGCGCAACGACGGCGATCTTGGCGCGGATCGCCGGATCCCGCGCGGCGCCGCTGATCTCGACCAGGCCCTGGCCGACTTCCGGCACTTCGAGGCGGAACAGCTCGATCATGAATTCCGGCGCCGTGCGCGAAACGAACAACTGCGGTCCGCGCTGCTCGGCGCGTACTTCGTACAGGTAGCCGCGGATGCGGTCGCCGGCGCAGCACCGCCTCGCGCGGGATCGCGCGGTCGCGCGGCACGTAGGCTTCCGGCGTTGCCGCCGAGATCCAGATACACGCTGCCGCGCTCGACGCGCTTGACGACGCCGGTGACGAGTTCGCCGACGCGATCGCTTGTAGGCGTCGACGACCTGGGCGCGCTCGGCTTCGCGCACGCGCTGCACGATGACCTGCTTGGCCGCCTGCGCCGCAATGCGTCCGAATTCGGGGTTTTCGATCGGCTCTTCGAGATAATCGCCGACCTGACTGTCGGGCTCTGGTGTCGACCGCGTCCATCAGGCGGATCTGCCGGTCGCGGCGATTCCATGACCACATCGTCAGCCACGACTTCCCAGCGACGGAAGGTTTCGTATTCGCCGGTGTGCTTGTCGATGCCGACGCGCGCCGCGATGTCTACATCCGGATAGCGCTTCTTCGCCGCGGAGGCGAGCGCAGCTTCCATCGCGTCGAAGATGACGTCTTTCTCGACGCCCCTTTCATTCGCGACGGCGTCGACGACCAACAATAATTCTTTGCTCATTGCTGGACTCTCTTTGAAATGCCGATGCTTTCCGGCAGCGGCGTGCTCCTTGAATCACAGACTTACTTTCCGGCTTTCCTGCCCTTGTTTAGCTTCTTTGCCCGTTGGCGGACCAGTCCGGCACCAGCTTGCCTTTGTGCATGTTGTCGTGCGCGATCTGCGACCACGACACCATCCTGTTCCATCAGGACTCGATCGCGCCGTTGTCGCACGGCGCGGATCGGACCCTGAAACCGCCGCCGACCATCGATCGGCAGACTTCACTTCGAGCTTGGCCGTCTGACCGACGAAACGCGCAAACTGTTCCGGCGTGTACAAGCGGCCGGTCGATGTCCCGGCGACGACACCTCGAGCGTGTAGCGGCCCTTCGTACCGGGTCGTGCACGTCGAGCGACGCCGAAACCTGGCGGCTGACCACTTCGCAATCGTCGACCGTGACCGGCCTGATCCGCGGCCTCGATGTACACGCGCACCAGACTGTTGCCATGCGACGGGCTGTACTCGACGCCGAGGCATTCGAGTCCGAGATCCGCGATTACGGGCGCCAACAGTTCGGTCAATTCTTCATTCCGCATGATTTACCTTTGCGATCATCCCTGATCGCCTAGGTCACAAAGCGTCCATCCATGGCCGCACCTGGTTACCTTTGCGATCATCCCTGATCGCGAGAATCAAAAGCGTCCATCCATGGCCGCACTGTTCAATAGAGTCTGAATCCACAATAAAAATGGGCACGAGGCCCATTCCATAGTCCGCCGTTGTTTCGTATCCAGACACCGGCAACGCGCATCCTGCGCTTGTATAACTTTTGCTTTCGTTCCTGCAAAGCGAAACCAAAAACCATCCATGATCGACTGACAAGGACTTAGTAAAAAAGCGCTCCGCGAGGAGCCCTGATACTGAGATCGTGGTAGCGGGGGTAGGATTTGAACCTACGACCTTCGGGTTATGAGCCCGACGAGCTGCCAGACTGCTCCACCCCGCATCAGCCGAACGCGAAGTTTAGCGGACAGTCACCTGATGCAACCTGAATCAGTCTGGCATCGAACGGCGCTGTATACGCCGTTTGCAGGATATCCTCAAACCCAGCAGCGATAGCACCAGCGCGATCAAGCGGGCCCCAGAACAGAGCCCAGCGACGAGCAGCGCCGCGCCATTGATCGAAAGCAGCCAGCGGAACGGCAGGTCTGCGCGGCAGGACCAGCGCGCGTCTCTATCCGTCGGCGTCATCGAAGTAGCATGACCTTGATGACGCGCAGATAGTAGTACGCGCCGACGATGCGCGAAGACGATCGCGACGATCGACCGTCCACAACATGCCGGCGTCGATGCGCCGCTTTCAAGACCAGCAGCTTGGCGAAGAAGCCGAACAGCGGCGGCACGCCGGCCAGCGAGGCCATCGTCAGCAGCACGACGAGCGCATACCAGGGTTGCGCTGGTTCAGGCCCTTGAAGTCGTCGATCTCTCGGCTTCGAAGCCGGAACGCGCGAGCAGCAGGATGACCGACCGAAGGCGACGGTCGTCGGTGATCGCATAGGCGATCGCGTAGAACATCGCCGCCGCGTAGCCCGCATGGCGTGCCGTTGAGCAAGCCCAGCAGCAGGAAGCCCATGTGCGAGATCGTCGAGTACGCCGAGCATGCGCTTGAGGTTGGTCTGCGCGATCGCGACGATGTTGCCGATCGCCAGCGAGGCGACCGCGAGCACGGCGAGCATCTCGCGCCAATGATCCTGACCATGCCCGCCGAGCGCCGCCTGTCGAGCAATCGGTAGGCCATGCCGAACGCGGCGATCTTTAGGCGCCGAGCCGATAAACAAGGTCACCGCCGTCGGCGCACCCTGGTAGACGTCCGGAATCCACATGTGGAACGGCGCGGCGCCGAACTTGAAGCCGATGCCGACGACGAGGAACACCAGACCAAACGCGAGCAGCGCCTGATGCTCGTTGGCGTCGCCGGCGACGAACGTGCTGAGCTGTCTGGATCTGCGCCAGGTCGAGCGTACCGGTCGCTCCGTAGATCATCGACATGCCCGTACAGCAGCATGCCCGACGCCAGCGCGCCGAGGACGAAATACTTCATCGCCGCCTCGGACGACAGCGCGCGAGTCGCGATTCAGCGCGACCAGCGCGTACGATCGACAGTGTCAGCAGTTCGAGGCCGAGGATAAACCATCGACCAGGTTGCCCGCCGCAACCGAGCAACATTGCACCGAGCGTGGCGAACAGGCACAGCAGGTAGAACTCGCCGACGTGCAGCCCGCGGTCATGCAGGTAGCCGCGCGCGTAGACGAACACGGCTACCGGTCGTGCGCGCAGGATGAACACCTTGAGCACTGCAGCGATGCCGTCGCGGATGAACATGCCGTTGAAGGCGGTTGCTGTCAGGATTGCCGTCGGTGCAGGATCAGCGCGATCGTGACCAGCACGGAGCGGCGATCGAGACCAGTGCGTGATCGTCGCGCTGCGCCGGCTTGAGGAAAAGGTCGACCAGCAGGATCGCGCAGACCGCGCCGAGCAGGAACTCCTCGGGCAGCATCAGGACGATATCGTGAAAGTTGAATTGACATGTCTCGTTTCTGCTCAGAGCCTTGCTCGCCAGCAACTGGTCGACGACGCTGCTTGACCGAGGCATCCATCAGGTGCGGTCAGCGGCGCCGGCCACACGCCGACGAGCGAGCACGCCGACGGCGAAAGCGCCGAGCACCAACGCCTCGCGCGCATCGATGTCCTTCAGATTCGCGACATGATCGTTGCCACGGCCGCCGAAGATCACGCGCTTGACCAGCCACAGCGTGTAGGCGGCGCCGATGATCAGCGTGAATGCCGGCGGCGACGGCGACCCAGAAGTTCGTCCTGGAAGCGTCGCCAGGATGACCATGAACTCGCCGACGAAGCCGCTGAGTGCCGGGCAGGCCGCGAGTTGGCCATCGCGAACAGCACCGCAGAACGCGGCGAACCATCGGCATCGTGTTCACGACGCCGCCGTAGTCGCTTGATCATGCGGCTGTGCACGCGGTCGTAGAGCACGCCGACGCACGAAGAACATCGCGCCGGAGACGAAGCCGTGCGAGATCATCTGCACCATCGCGCCGGCAACGCCCAGATACGCGGCGTCCGGATTGCCATGCCGTTGCGCACCAGCGCCGATGCGCGATGAACGACGCCGAGCGTGACGAAGCCCATGTGCGCGATCGACGAGTACGCGATCAGCTTCTTCATGTCCTCCTGCACGAGCGCGACGAAGCCGATGTAGATGACCGCGATCAGCGACAGCGCGATCACCGAGCCAGGCGTACTCCTGGCATCGCGTCGGGCGCGATCGGCAGCGAGAAGCGCATGAAGCCGTAGCCGCCGATCTTCAGCATGATCGCCGCCAGGATCACCGAGCCGCCGGTCGGCGCTTCGACGTGCGCGTCCGGCAACCACGTGTGCACCGGCCACATCGGCACCTTGATCGCGAAGCGCGAGCGAGGAACGCGAAGAACAGCCAGGCCTGCTCAGTCGAGCGCCAGACGGCAGCTGCGCCATGTCGGCCACTTCCCAGCTGTCGCGCCTGCAGGTACAGGTAGATCAGCGCGACCAGCATGAAGATCGAGCCGAAGAACGTGTACAGGAAGAACTTCAGCGTCGCGTAGACGCGGCGCGGGCCGCCCCAGATGCCGATGATGATGAACATCGGGATCAGCATGCCTTCGAAGAACACGTAGAACAGCAGCGCATCCATCGCCGCGAACACGCCGATCATCAGGCCTTCGAGAACCAGGAACGCGGCGAGGTACTGGCTGACCTCTGTCGTGCACCGAATCCCAGGCGCCGAGCGATGCATGAGCACCGTCGTGAACGTCGGTCAGCACGATCAGCGCGATCGAGATGCCGTCGGCGCCGAGTGGTAGTTCGCGCCGATCGCCGCGAGATCCAGGCGTGATTTCTCGATGAACTGCATGCGTGCCGGTTACGGCGTCGTAACCCGGTGAACAGCGGAATGCTAGAGACGAAGACGAGCAGCGAAACGGTCGCAGCGCAAGCCAGCGCGCAGTGCTCGCGCGCTCGCTGCCGATGAGCGACACGAGCGCGCCGCCGACGATCGGCAGCCAGATTAGCAGGCTAGCAGAGGCAGGTGAAGTCATTATTCCGTCGCCAGGGCAGTGTCCGGATGAGGTGCCTCGCTCGCCGGTCATGCGCCAAGACCCACCACAGTCCGCCGAGCAACGCGACCAGGCCGAGGATCATGGCGAACGCGTAGTGTGTACAGATAGCCCGTCTGCAGCCGCGCGCACCGATGCCCGCGGTGCGCGCCGACCGTCGCTGCCGAGCCGTCGATCAGGACGTTGTCGATGACGCCGACATCGCCGCCCTTCCACAAGCCGCGGCCGAGCAGCAGCGAACCGCGCGCGAAGACCGCCTGATACAGCCTCGTCGAACCAGTACTTGTGGTCGAGCAAGTTGCCAGATCGGGTGCAGCGCGTTCTTGATCGCGGTCGGCAATCGGCCGGATTGAATAGATAGACGTACGTCGCAACCGGCGAATACCGCCAGAACGGCGAGCGATGAACGGCGGGCCGCGTGAAGCCGTGGAGCATCATCGGCAGCCAGCCGGCGAACTCGTGGCCGCTGCCGTGCCTTCATGCGCCACGGCGCACGCGAGTCGCCGAAGAAATCGCCGTGCAGCATCGCGCCGACGACCGATCGGCAGCCGATGACGATCGACGGAATCGCGAGCAGGAATCAGCGGCAGCGTGACGACCAGCGGCGACTCGTGCGGCGCGTGCGCCAGATGGCCGGGTTCGTGGTGATGCATGATCGTCGTGGCCTTGCACGCCGTGTTCGACGACGAAGCGCTCGGTCCCATGGAAGGTCAGGTAGCAGCAGGCGGAAGCTGTACAACGCCGTCACGAACACGCCGATCAGCACCGCACCAGTAGGCGTAGCCGGAACCCCAGCGGTGCGATTCGTGCACGGCCTCGATGATCGCGTCCTTCGAGAAGAAGCCGGCGAAGCCCGGCACGCCGGTCAGCGCGAGCGTGCCGATCACATGCGTGATCCACGTGATCGGCATGTAGCTTCGCGCAGGCCGCCCATGTTGCGCATGTCCTGCTCGTGGTGCATCGCGATGATCACCGAGCCCGCGCCGAGGAACAGCAGCGCCTTGAAGAACGCGTGCGTCATCAGGTGGAAGATCGCCGGCCGAGTACGCCGACGCGCCGAGCGCGACCGTCATGTAGCCGAGCTGCGACAGCGTCGAATAGGCGACGACGCGCTTGATGTCGTTGCTGCACGATGCCGATCAGGCCGGTGAAGAACGCCGTCGATCGCGCCGATCACGAGCACGACGCGTCAGCGCCGTCTCCGACAGCTCGAACAGCGGCGACATGCGCGCGACCATGAAGATGCCGGCGGTGACCATCGTCGCGGCGTGGATCAGCGCCGAGATCGGCGTCGGGCCTTCCATCGAATCCGGCAGCCACACGTGCAGCGGCACCTGCGCCGACTTGCCCATCGCGCCGACGAACAGGCAGATGCAGATCACGGTCAGCAGCCGACCACGGCTGGCCGGCGAACAGATCTCGATCGTCTTGCCGGTCGAGCACGCCGGCGTGCTGCGAACACGCGTCGTGTAGTCGAGCGTGTCGGAAGTAGTACAGCATCGCCGGCGATGCCGAGCAGGAAGCCGAAGTCGCCGACGCGGTTGACGAGGAACGCCTTGAGGTTCGCGAAGATCGCGCGTCGGGCGCGTGAACCAGAAGCCGATCAGCAGGTACGACACCAGGCCGACCGCTTCCCAGCCGAAGAACAGCTGCAGGAAGTTGTTGCTCATCACCAGCATCAGCATCGAGAACGTGAACAGCGCGATGTAGCTGAAGAACCGCTGGTAGCCGTCGTCGTCCGCCATGTAGCCGATCGTGTAGATGTGCACCATCAGCGAGACGAACGTGACGACGCACCATCATCATCGCGCTCAGGCGGTCGATCAGGAAGCCGACGTGCATGCTGACAGCGAGCCGACCTGGAAGCCAGGTGTAGACGTCCTGCGTTGAACGTCTCGGCCCCGCCGCCACAGCATCTGGTACAGCACGTAGAACGACAGATACGCACGAAACGCGCCACGCCGAGCGATCGTCACCGTGTGCGCCGCGCGCGGCCGATCTGTCGGCCGAACAGGCCGGCGACGATCGCGCCGAGCAGCGGAGCGAGCGCGATGGTCAGCAGAATTGTCGGGTCCAGACTCATGCCATTACCTTCCTGCCGTCATTCCTCAGCCCTTCATCGAATCGAGTTCGCCGACGTTGATCGTCGCGCGGTTGCGGAACAGCACGACCAGGATCGCCAGGCCGATCGCCGACTCCGCGGCCGCGACCGTCAGGATGAAGAACACGAACACCTGGCCCGGACACGATCGCCGAGGAAGCGCGAGAACGCGACGAAATTCATGTTCACCGCGAGCAGCATCAGCTCGATCGCCATCAGCAGCACGATGACGTTCTTGCGATTGATGAAGATGCCGGCGACGCGAAATGCAGAACAGGATCGCGCCGAGGCCGATGTAATGCGCCAGCGTCAGATGCATGCGTGCGTCGATCATGGCGTCGTGCCTCCTTCTTCGCGACTGGCCATCTTGACGATGCGCACGCGATCGCTCGCGCGTGACGGCAGACCTGGCTGCGCCGGCGTTCTGACGCTGCGTGCCGGTGCGCTCGGCGCAGCGTCAGCATGATCGCGGCGACGATCGCGACGCGTCAGGATCACCGCGGCGATCTCGAACGGGCAGCAGAAACTGGCGTGAACAGCGCGTTGCCGAGCCAGGTCGGTGTTGCCGCAGCGCGCCGCCGCGGGTCGGCCGGCGCCGACACGTCTGACAGCTGCTCCGACGCCGATCAGCGCGAGCATCTCGACCAGCGATCAGCGGTCGCGACCAGCAATGCCGACGGGCAGATAGCGCGATGAAACCCTCGCGCAGCGGTTCGCGATGTTGATGTCGAGCATCATCACGACGAACAGGAACAGCACCATCACCGCGCCGACGTAGACCAGCACCAGCGCGATCGCGAGGAACTCCGCCTGCAGCAGCAGCCACAGCGCGGCGCTCGTGAAGAACGCCAGCACCAGGAACAGCGCCGCGTGCACCGGAGTTCTTCACGCTGATCACGGCGAGCGCGGCGAGCACCAGCACCGCGGCGAACGCGTAGAACAGAGATCAGATCTCAGGGCAGAGTCATCGGCGTCTCGTCTAGCGGAAGGCCGCGTCTTGCGTGCGCGGCCGCGGCGATCTCGTTCTCGAAACGGTCGCCGATCGCGAGCAGCTGCGACCTTGTTGACGATGTTCTCGCCGCGCTGCTCGAAGTGGTACTCGTGGATGTGCGTCTCGACGATCGAGTCGACCGGGCAGCTCTCCTCGCAGAAGCCGCAGTAGATGCACTTGAACAGGTCGATGTCGTAGCGCGTCGTGCGGCGCGTGCCGTCGGCGCGCTGCTCCGAGTCGATCGTGATCGCCAGCGCCGGACACACCGCCTCGCACAGCTTGCAGGCGATGCAGCGCTCTTCGCCGTTCGGGTAGCGGCGCAGCGCGTGCAGGCCGCGGAAGCGCGGTCGACTGCGGGATCTTCTCCATCGGATAGCGCATCGTGTACTTCGGCTTCGAACATGTACTTCGACGGTCAGGCCCAGGCCCTTGAGCAGCTCGATGAGCATCAGGCTCTTGAAATAGCTGCGCGACGCGTGTTCATGACATTGCCTCCCCATGCCGGTGCAGGGCCGACCACGCCGAAATAGACGAGGCAGCCCGGCGACGAAGATCCAGACGATCGCGAGCGGAATGAACACTTTCCAGCCCAGGCGCATGATCTGGTCGTAGCGGTAGCGCGGGAACGCGGCGCGGAACCAGAGGAACAGGAAAGCAAGAACGAAGGCCTTGACGAACAGCCACCACCAGCCGCCGGCGCCGACGAGACCGGCCCACGGATCGCCGGGAACGGCGACAGCCAGCCGCCCAGCGAACAGGACCGGCGCCAGGAACGAGACCAGGATCATGTTCGCGTATTCGGTCAGGAAGAACACCGCGAACGGTGCGCCGGAATATTCGACGTGGAAGCCGGCGACGATTTCCGACTCGCCTTCGGCGACGTCGAACGGCGCGCGATTGGTCTCGGCAACGCCGGACATGAAATAGATCACGAACAGCGGGAGCAGCGGCAGCCAGAACCAGCTGAACAGGCCGTAGGGGCCCGCCTGCGCGCGCACGATGTCGGACAGGTTCAGGCTGCCGGCGGCAGATCAGCACGCCGACCAGCGCCAAGCCCATCGCGATTTCGTAGCTGACGACCTGCGCGGCCGAACGCATTGCGCCGAGGAACGCGTACTTCGAGTTCGACGACCAGCCGGCCAGGATGATGCCGTACACGCCCATCGAGGTCATCGCGAGCAGATACGAGCAAGCCGGCGTTGACGTCCGGCGAGCACGAGTTTCGTCGTCGAACGGGATTACCGCCCACGCGGCGAGGGCCGGCGTCAGCGAAATCAGCGGCGCGAGACGAAAACAGCATTCGGCTCGACTTCGCTGGAACGAGTGTATTCCTTCAGCAGCAGCTTGAACACGTCGGCGAATGTCTGCGCCAGGCCGAACGGTCCGACACTGTTTCGGCCCCATGCGCACGTGCATCCAGCCGAGCACCTTGCGTTCCCACCACACGTACATAGCCGCGACCGAGATGATCACCGGCACGGCGATGCAGAGGATGCACGACGACCAGCCACAGCACTAGCCCAGATCGTGCCCCAGCCGAGCAGCAGGTCGTGCAAGCGAGTTGAACGGATGCAGGATCCAGCTCACGATCAGGCCCTCGCTACCGTCAGCGCTGCGCCGGTCGGCGGCAACGCGCGCGTCTCGGGCCACGTCGACTCGATCCACGCCACTCCACGCGGTACGGCGCGCGTGATGACGACCGGCAGGACGACTTCCGCATCGCCGCCCTTCACGCTCGCATTGCGCATCGTGTCGCCAGTCCGAGCGCCAGCGCGTCTTCCGGATTCAGGCCAACCGCGGCACTGCCCGTCGAGCGGGTGATGCCTGCAGCGACTTCGGCGGCGGCGCACGACAGCGTCGCTGCGATACAGCGGAACCGTGGTCGACGCGGACGAGCGAGGCCTGAGGCTGACGGCCGACGGCTGTGCGTGGATGCCACGCGATCGGATTCTTCGGCAGGTACTGCCGATTTCGCTGCGAGCGCACCGTTGCAGTCATCGGCACGCAACTCACTCGAGCTCGGTGAACGTCGAATCCCGCCAGTCCGAGCGTCGCGCACCAGCGCGCGCAGCACGCGCCATCCGGCGCGCGCGTCGCCGGGCAGCTTCGTGCCGGCCGCGAGCACGTCTGCACCGTTGCCGTCGATGTTCATTGACACGTGCCGTCGATTTCCGGGCGGCAGCCCAATCGGCAAGACGGCGTGTGCCGTGCGCTTGACGCCGTTGCAGGCGTAAGCGCCGATGTAGACATGGAAATCGGCAGCTGGCTGCGCGCCGCATCGTAAGCGGCCGACGAAGACGTGTCCTGCGAGCCGGCAGTGCCAGCGCCAGCAGCGCACTTCGTCGGCGTGGCGAGCAGCGCCGCGGCGTCGAGGCCGCCGGACGTGCGGCATGACGCCGCAACGCGCGCCAGCCCGCCGGCGTTCGCGCCAGGCGGCAATTTCGTTGTACGCCGCGCCGCTCGCCGCCGCCACGAAGCGCGGCCGCCGCGCGCAGCAGCGAAGCCTGCGGATGCTGCACTGCGCCGTCACCGAAAATCACGACCGCGCCGTCCTGCTTCAGCGCTGCGAGAAGACTGCGCGCCGCTTCGTCGGCGGCGATGGCACTGATTCTGCCAGCCAGCGCCGTCGGGGTCGGGCATATGCCCGTCGTCATTCGCGGCCTTCGCGAGTTTCAGCACCGCCTCGACCATGCCGGCCGGAGCCGCGATCGTCTTGCCGGCCAGATCAAAGTTGAGGTCGAAATCGAGCGGATTGATGGCGAATACCTTCGGCGCCACGCTTCCACGCCTTGCGAATGCGCTGCACCGAGCAATGGCTGTTCGTGGCGCGGATTGGCTGCCCACGAGCAGGATGCGTGCGCGCTTTCTCGATCTGCGCCAGTGGCATCTGCGAACGTCGACACCGGCAGCGCCGTCGGCGAAGTCGAGTGTGCGCAGGCGATGGTCGATATTGTCGCTGCCGAGCGCACGCACGACCTTCGCCAGCAGCCAGCCTTCTTCGCTCGGATGCGAGCGGCGCGACGAGCGCGCCGAGTTCAGCGCCGGCGTGTTTCATCAAACCATCGGCGACGAACGCGATCGCCTCTTCCCAGCTGGCCTCGACCAGTTCGCCGTCCCTGCGGATCATCGGCTGCGTCGCGCGGTCGCCGGCGTACAGGCCCTCGTGCGAATAGCGGTCGCGGTCGGACAGCCAGCACTCGTTGATCGCCTCGTTGTCGCGCGGCACCGTGCGCAGCACTTCGCCGCGGCGCGTATGCAGCCACAGGTTCGAGCCGAGCGCGTCGTGATAGCCGATCGATTCGCGCGCGATCAGTTCCCACGGCGCGCGCCTTGAAGCGGAACACCTTGTTGGTCAGCGCGCCGACCGGACAGACGTCGATGATGTTGCCGCCGAGTTCGCTGGTCGATCGACTTGCCGATGTACGTGCCGATCTCGAGGTTCTCGCCGCGGCCCATGCCGCCGAGTTCGGACTTCCGGCGACCTCGGTCGGTGAAGCGCACGCAGCGCGTGCACTGGATGCAGCGCGTCATCTCGGTCGCGACCAGCGGGCCGATGTCCTCGTCCGGCACCACGCGCTTGCGCTCGGCGAAACGCGACACCGAGCGGCCGTAACCCATCGACAGGTCCTGCAGCTCGCACTCGCCACCCTGGTCGCAGATCGGGCAATCGAGCGGATGGTTGATCAGCAGGAACTCCATGACGTTGCGCTGCGCGTCGAGCGCGCGCTGCGACTGCGTGAAGATCTTCATGCCTTCCATGACCGGCGTGGCGCAGGCCGGCTGCGGCTTCGGCAGCGGCTTGCCGCCCATTTCGGTCTCGACCATGCACATGCGGCAGTTGGCCGCGATCGGCAGCTTCTCGTGGTAGCAGAAGCGCGGAATCGCGATGCCGGCCTTGTCGGCGGCGCTGCGATGATCATCGAGCTCTTCGGCACCTGCATCGGCTTGCCGTCGATCTCGATGTTGACCATGTCCGGCGCGCGGTCGCGGTGTGCTCGGCTGCGGCGCTCATGCGGCTGACCTGCCAGCCGCGCGGCCGTCGACAATCGAAGCGCTTGTTGCACGATCGAAATATTCGAATTCGTGCCAGAAGTGGCGCAGGAAGCCCTGCACCGGCCACGCGGCGGCCTCGCCGAATGCGCAGATCGTGTGGCCTTCGATCTGGCCGGCGGCCTGCCTTGAGCATTTCGAGGTCGTCCATCGTCGCGTTGCCTTCGACGATGCGCGTGAGCACGCGGTACATCCAGCCGGTGCCTTCGCGGCACGGCGTGCACTGGCCGCAGCGATTCGGCGTAGTAGAAGCGCGCGATGCGCTGGCAGGCGCGCACCATGCAGGTGGTCTCGTCCATGACGATGACGCGCGCCGGAACCGAGGCCGGAACCGGCCTTCTGCAGCGAGTCGTAGTCCATCGTGCACGGCTCATCATCGTGTCGGCTGGCAACACCGGCATCGATGATCCGCCCGGGATCACGCCCTTCAGCTTGTGACCGTTGCGCACGCCGCCGGCCATCTCGAGCAGGTCCGCGAACGGCGTGCCGAGCGCTGATCTCGTAATTGCCCGGCTTGTTGACGTGACCGGACACGGAAAAAATCTTCGGCCCGCCGTTGTTCGGCTTGCCCAGGCTCGAGGAACCACGTCGCCGCCGTTGCGCGAGGATCGCCGGCACCGACGCGTAGGTCTCGGTGTTGTTGATCGTGGTCGGCTTGCCGTACAGGCCGAAGCCGGCCGGGAACGGCGGCTTGAAGCGCGGCTGGCCCTTCTTGCCCTCGAGCGATTCCATCAGCGCGGTTTCTTCGCCGCAGATGTAGGCGCCGGCGCCGAGCGCGTTGTACATGTCGACATCGATGCCGCTGCCGACCGATGTTCTTGCCGAGCCAGCCGTGCTCGCGTAGGCCTCCTTCAGCGCCTCCTCGCAGCGCTCGAACGGCTCGTGGTGGAACTCGCCGCGCAGGTAGTTGTAGGCGACGCGTCGAGCCGGTCGCGTAGCAGGCGATCGCCATGCCCTCGATCACCGCAGTGCGGGTTGTAGCGCGAGGATGTCGCGATCCTTGCAGGTGCCCGGCTCGGATTCGTCGGAGTTGCACAGAATGTACTTCTGCCCGGCGCCGTTGCGCGGCATGAAGCTCCATTTCAGGCCGGTCGGGAAGCCGGCGCCGCCGCGGCCGCGCAAGCCGAGCTGCTTCTTCAACTCGTCGACGATCGTGGCCGGATCGGGTCTTCTCGGCCGAGGATCTTGCGTCCACGCCGCGTAGCCGCCGGTCTTCGAGGTAGTTCTCGTAGCTCCACGGCTTGTCGAAATGCAGCGTGGTGTAGAACGACGCTGATGTTCCTGGGGTGCGGGACCGACGTGACCTAGAGATCTATCGCTGAGGTGTGCCGGCTGAGCTGCGGCGCGTCGGCTTACTTCAGCTCGTCCAGCAGTATCGGTCGACCTTCGCGGTCGTCAGATGCTCGTGGTAGTGGCCGTTGACGACCATCATCGGCGCGCCGCAGCAGGCCGCCAGGCATTCCTCTTCCGGCTTCAGGATAGACGCGGCCGTCGGCGGTGCTTCGCCCGAGCTTGCACGCCGAGCTTCTTCTCGCAGTGGCGCACGATGTCTTCGCGCGCCGTTGAGCCAGCAGCTGATGTTGGTGCACATCGCGACATTGTTGCGGCCGACCGGGTGCGGTCTCGAACATCGAGTAGAAGCTCGCGACCTCGTAGGCCCAGACCGCCGGCAGGTCCGAGGTACTTCGCCACCGCGGCGATCAGTTCGTCGGTCAGCCAGCCTGCGTTCTGCTCCTGCGCCGCCATCAGGCCCTGGATCAGCGGCCGAACGCTTGCGCTCGGGCGGAAACTTCGGCTGACCCAGTGGTCGATGTGCGCGCGCGTGTGCGCGTTCAGCGCGACCATGCGGGATCGACATCCTTGACCTCGGCGTAGTGGCCGGTCGCCTTCATCGGTCGATCTCCCCGAACACGATGTCGTAGGTGCCGATCATCGCGACGACGTCGGGCAGCATGTGGCCGCGCACGATCGCGTCCATCGACGACAGGTGGGCAAAGCCCGGCGCGCGCAACTTGCAGCGGAACGGCTTGTTGGCGCCGTCGGAGATCAGATAGCAGCCGAACTCGCCCTTCGGCGCCTCGACCGCGGCATACACTTCGCCGGCCGGCACGCGAGTAGCCTTCGGTGAACAGCTTGAAGTGATGGATCAGGGCTTCCATGTCGTCCTTCATCTCTTCGCGGCACGGCGGCGACACCTTGAAGTTCTCGCAGCATGACCTGGCCCGGATTCGCGCGCAGCCACTCGACGCACTGCTTGATGATGCGGTTGGACTGGCGCATCTCCTCGACGCGCACCAGGTAACGGTCGTAGCAGTCGCCGTTCACGCCGACCGGGATGTCGAAGTCCATCTTGTCGTACGCCGCGTAGGGCTGCTTCTTGCGCAGGTCCCATGCGATGCCCGGAACCGCGCAGCATCGGGCCGGTCATGCCCCAGGCCAGCGCCATCTCCGGCGGCACGACGCCGATGCCGACCGTGCGCTGCTTCCAGATGCGATTGTCGGTCAGCAGCGTTTCGTATTCGTCGACGCTTGCGCGGAAATCGTCGGTGAACGCGTCCGAGGAAATCGAGCATCGAGCCTTCGCGCCAGGCGTTGCGGCGCTTCGAGGTCCTCGCCCTTGTGCCACGGCGATTCCTCGGTACTTCGGCATCCGCTCCGGCAGGTCGCGATAGACGCCGCCCGGGCCGGTAGTAGGTCGCGTGCATGCGCGCGCCGCTGACCGCCTCGTAGCAGTCCATCAGTTCCTCGCGCTCGCGGAACGCGTACAGGAACACCGCCATCGCGCCGAGGTCGAGCCCGTTCGAGCCGATCCACATCAGGTGATTCAGGATGCGCGTGATCTCGTCGAACATCGTGCGGATGTACTGCGCGCGCACCGGCACCTCGATGCCGAGCAGCTGTCTCGATCGCGCGCACGTAGGCGTGCTCGTTGCACATCATCGACACGTAGTCGAGCCGATCCATGTAGCCGATCGACTGGTTGTACGGCTTCGACTCGGCCAGCTTCTCGGTGCCGCGATGCAGCAGGCCGATATGCGGATCGGCGCGCTGCACGACTTCGCCGTCCATCTCGAGCACCAGGCGCAGCACGCCGTGCGCGGCCGGATGCTGCGGGCCGAAGTTGATCGTGTAGTTCTTGATCTCTTGCATGGCTCTTTAAAAAAGCTCGAACACGGATGAAAAGCAAGTAACGCGGATAGAGCAATGACTATTTGTCCGCGCACTCGCCTCTTTCCTCCGTCTCATCACACAATCGATTCTTGATCCGTGTTAATCCGCGGTAAATCCGCGTCCAAACTCTCATTCAAGTTCTTCTCGTGTCTGGCGCAGCCGATTCCGCTTGTGCCTGGTCGTAGCGCGAGTCGTCGCGGATGACGCGGCGGTACCAGCACGCGCGGCTCGACCGACGTCACCGGTTCGTAGATCACGCGCTGCTGCACTGTCGTCGTAGCGCACTTCGACGTTGCCGATCAGCGGGAAGTCCTTGCGGAACGGATGGCCGACGAAGCCGTAGTCGGTGAGGATCCGGCGCAGGTCCGGGTGGCCTTCGAAGACGATGCCGAACAGGTCGAACGCCTCGCGCTCGAACCAGTTCACGCCGGGCCAGACGCCGGTCAGCGACGGCACGACCGGCAGCGCGTCATCCTGCGCGTGACAGCGCAGGCGGACACGGCAGTTGTGCTGGATCGACAAGCAGGTGCACGACCGCGGCGAAGCGCTGTGCCCGCCCGCGCGACGATCGCGGACGGTTCGACCACTGGAAGCGGCCCGGACCCTCGCCTTCGACGCCGCGCGAGAAACCCTGCGCACTGACATCGGTCGTGTCCCACTCGACCTGGCCGTAGCTGAGGTAGTCGACGCCGCTGACAGTCCATCAGCTGCTCGAAGCGGAATGTCGTCGTCGCGCAACTGCTGCGCGACCGCAAGCCAGGTTCTCGGGCGGCACTTCGACCGTGGTTTCGCCGTACGCGCTTCGACGACGCCGACGATCTTGTCGCCGAATGCGCGCCGATGCGTTGCGCCAGCGTCGAGCTGTTCGTATCGGTCATATGTCTTGCAGCGCCGGAATGTGTTGGATGCCAGCGGATCGGCCGGCCAGCGCCGTCGCGATCGTGTTGGTGCGGCGGATCTTCTTCTGCAACTGCAGGATGCCGTAGACCAGCGCTTCGGCGGTCGGCGGGCAACCCGGCACGTAGATGTCGACCGGCACGATGCGGTCGCAGCCGCGCACCACGGCGTAGGAATAGTGGTAGTAGCCGCCGCCGTTCGCGCAGCTGCCCATCGAGATCACCCACTTGCGGGTTCGGGCATCTGGTCGTAGACCTTGCGCAGCGCCGGCGCCATCTTGTTGACCAGCGTGCCGGCGACGATCATCACGTCGCTACTGGCGCGGGCTGCGCGCGGAAGCACGACGCCGAAGCGGTCGAGGTCGATGCGCGCCGCGCCGGCGTGCATCATCTCGACCGCGCAGCAGGCCAGGCCGAACGTCATCGGCCACATCGAGCCGGTGCGCGCCCAGTTGATCAGCTCGTCGAGCCGACGCGGTGCGCAAGCCCCGTTCGATTAGCGGGTTGTCGCCGCCCGGGCGCAGGATGTCGTCGACCGGCCCGGCCGGCACCGGGTTATGCATGAAATGCTTGGTGACGCTGGTTTCGTTCGATTCACCATTCCAGCGCGCCCCGCATGGATGCGATCAAAATCAATTCGTCGCGCGCAGCGCGACGCTACGAACGTTCTCCCGCTTGCGGGAGAGGGCAAAGTGAGGGGAAGGGCGCGCCGCGCGCTTTCCGCAAGTCATTCCCATTCCAGCGCGCCATCAAGAAAAACGTCGCGCGCAGCGCGATTCCACACGTTCCCTCCCCCGCGTGCGGGGAGGCAAAGAGTGGGGGTAAAGGGTGCGCCGCGCGCTGGCTTCAATGAGCGTCATTCCCATTCCAGCGCGCCCTTCTTCCAGCAGTATACAAATCCCAAAAGCAGCAACAGCAGGAACATCGCCCATCTCGACCAGTGCGACGATGCCGATCTGCTTGAATACGACTGCCCACGGAAACAGGAACGCGATTTCCGGATCGAAGATGATGAACAGGATCGCGATCAGGTAGTAGCGCACGTCGAACTGCATGCGCGCGTCTTCGAATGCCTCGAAGCCGCACTCGTACGGCGAGGCCTTGCGGTCGTCGGCCTTGCGCGGGCCCAAAAACGCACCCTGTCAGCAACAGTGCGACGCCGATGCCGCCGGCAACGCATCAGGAACAGGAAAATCGGCAGGTATTCGGCCAGCACGGACAGGAGAAACTCTCGGACTTGACTATCGGACTGCGTAGCCTTGGGATTTTCTCACGCGCGCGCCGCATTGCGCAATGCGGCAAAACGCCGCTTTGCTGCTTCACTGCGGCCGCAAAAAGCCCCGCGTTGCGCGGGGTTCTCGAGGTTCGCGCACCTGATGCGAACCGGACTATGGTGCCCAAGGGGGACTCGAACCCCCACACCTTACGGCGCTACCACCTCAAGGTGAGTGCGTCTACCAATTCCGCCACCTGGGCTGATGTCCTGAAATCTCGGCTTCCGGTGTTTTTCCGGCTCGGCCGGCTTGTCCGTTCTTGTCGCCGTCGCTTCCGTTGCCGGTGCCGGGGCTGCTGTTGCCGGAGCCGGCTTGTCGCCACCATCGGACGCTGGCCGCGCCTGCGAGCGCGCCGGCACGTCACCGCCTGCGGGAGCTGCGGGCGCTTTCGGTGCCGCCGGTTTCGACGCCGCTCATCACTCCGAGGTCATCGCTCGGTTTGCTGACGCGGGCATTGTTGAAAAAAATTCCATGCCCAGGCTCAGCAGGGAAAAACAGGCCGGCCAGCACTGGCGGTGCTGCGCGACAGAAACGTCGTCGCGCCGCGCGCGCCGAATACCGTGCCGGATGCACCGCCGCCGAAGCCGGAACCGGCAGCCGCACCAGCCCCGCGCTGCAGCAGGATCAGGATGATCATGCCCAGTGCGACGAGCACATAAACCACATTGAAAATAGTCAGCAGCATTTCTCGATCGAGTCAATTCATCGTTGCGCTGCGGCGGCAGATGGCGAGGAAATCGTCCGCAATCAGCGAAGCGCCGCCGATCAGGCCGCCATCGACATCGGCCTGGGCGAACAGCTCGGCGGCATTGGCCGCCTCGACGCTGCCGCCATAAAGGATGCGCAGCGAACTGGAGATTGTACCATCAACCCTGTCGAATTTGCTACGGATGAAGGCGTGGACCGCCTGAGCCTGCGCCGGCGTCGCCGTACGGCCGGTGCCGATCGCCCAGACCGGCTCATAGGCGACGATTGACGTCGAAAACGCACCGATGCCGCTGTCGTTCGAGCACCGCGTCGAGCTGCTGCCGCAATGATCGACTCCGTGGTTCCGGCGTCGCGCTGCTCCAGGGTTTCGCCGACGCACAGCACCGGAATCAGCCCGGCGGACTGCGCCTGCGCAAACTTGGCGGCCACCGCCTGCGTTCGATTCGGCATGGTATTGGCGCCGCTCCGAATGGCCGACGAGCACGTGCGTTGCGCCGATATCCTTGAGCATCGGCGCCGAAACTTCGCCGGTATAGGCGCCTTGCGTATGTTGGCTGACATCCTGCGCGCCGAAGACAATCGAACTGCCTGCGTGGGCAAGCGATCAGTTCGGCCAGGTAGACGTACGGCGGAAACACGGCGACATCGGTAGAGGCGATATTCGCAGCTGGCGATGGCACGGACGAGTTCGGCTGCGCTTGCACGCGTCGTCATGCATCTTCCAGTTGCCGGCGACGAGCTTGCGGCGCATGACGTGTACGCAGGCGGTTCGGGGCGGCGAGGATAGCGACAGCGCCCGTTCGATGCAACGCGCTAGAATTGCCCATGAGCAAAAATACGATCGCGCAGCGCGGGCACTGGTCACCGGCGCTTCGGCCGGCATTGGTGCCGCGCTGGCGCGCGAACTGGCCAGACCGCGGCGCGAACCTGATCCTGACGGCGCGCCGGATCGACCGGCTCAGAAGCGCTTGCGCGGGAACTGCTGATGGCCATTCGATCAGGGCCGAGTGCATCGCCGCCGACACTTGGCACCGCCGACGCGCCGGAGAAACTCTGTGCCGAGATCGACCGGCGCGACCTCATCGTCGATATCCTGGTCAACAACGCCGGCTACCGGCGTCCCTGGCCACCTATCAGGCGCAGCCCTGGCCCGTGCATGCGGAGTTTCTCAGGTCATGGTCACGGCGCCGTGCGAACTTGCGCATTGCCTGCTGCCGAAAATGCAAGAGCGCGGGTATGGCCGCATCATCAACGTCGCCTCCCTTGCCGGCCTGATTCCCGGATCGGCGGGGCACACGCTGACATGCCGCCACGAAAGCATTTCTGATCAAGTTTCTCGCAGTCGCTGGCGCTGGAGAACGCGGCTCGCGGCGTCAACATCTGCGCCTTGTGTCCGGGATTTACCTATTCCGAATTCCACGATGTCACGGGCACGCGTTTGATCGTTCCGAAAATGCCGGGCTGGATGTGGCTCGGCGCCGAGCAGCGAGTTGCGCGCGAGGGAGTGGATGCGGTCGTGAACGCTGGTGAAGCGGTCTGGGTCACCGGTCGCGTCAATCGCGCGATCAAGTCGCTGATGAAGCTGCTTCCCGATCGCTTCGCCTCTGCGCGCAGTGCAGAAGCGCTCGCGGAATTTTCGCGCCCAGTAAGAATTTGTCTCGCGCTCGATGACGCAAAGCAGTTCAGAACGACACGATCCGGGACGCGCCTGCGGGCGATCGAAGGCGATATCCGCGCCAGCAGACTGCGAGCCGCTGCGGCCGCGCTCGATATGCCCTCGCGGCCTCAATCCGGCCGATGTGCGCATCCACCGTGCGCTGCGGCGCTGGCTCCGGGCCGCGGCCAAGCCGACGATGGAAATCGAGGCGCTGAAACGCGCCGCATCGCTTGGCGCCGGGGCACACAACAGGTCCATCTCGAACTGGCAAAGGCGTTGTCGCGACACGCCCGTCATCGACACGAGCCGTCATCGCCGTCAACCGGGCAATCGAGCTTGCTCAGAAAACATTCCGGCGCTGGCTGTGGCGGTGGCGGTTGCAGACGCCCGCCGGCGCGCCGGCGCTGGCGCTGCGGCAGCTTGCAGAACTGCAGCGGCGCTGCGGCCCGGCGATACCGTCGATTCGCCGCTCGCTCGGGCGCAACCTCACCCGGCAAGGCCGCTATGCCGAGGCCGACCCGCACCTGCGCGCCGTGCTCGATGAATTTCCCAAGACCTGCCGGCGCTGAAATGGCTCAGTTCCTGCCTGCTCGAACTCGGCCGGCGCGAAGAGGCCGGCGGTCTGCTGCAACGCTATGCAGACCCTGGCGCCCGATGAACCGACGCTGCCGTACTACCTCGCCCTCGCGCGCGGCAGAAACGCCGCCGACGGCGCCGCCCGGCATGACCCGCGAGATCTTCGACAATTACGCCGATCGCTTCGACGCCCACCTGCTCGGCGCGCTGCAGTACCGCGTTCCGCAGCGCGTTGCCCACCTCATGCGGCAGCGAACGCCGTCGCTGAACATCGACGTGCTCGATCTTGGCTGCGGAACAGGGCTCATCGGCGCCGAACTCGGCCGAGTCGACGGTTCGCTGGTCGGCGTCGATCTGTCGGCGAAAATGCTCGAAAAGGCAACGATGCTCGGCGTCTATTCCGATCTGAAGCAGGCGGACCTGCTCGACGCGCTGCGCCAGACACCGTCTGGCTCGCTCGATTACGTGACCGCGGCGGACGTTTTCATCTACGTCGGCGAGTTGAGCGAGGTCATCCCGGCCGCCTTTGCCTGTCTGCGCGGCGGCGGCGCGTTGATCTTCTCATGCGAATCGGCGAATGAGGCGGAGGGCGATCTCGTCCTGCGTGCAAGTAAGCGCTATGCGCACTCCCGCACGTCGATCGAATCACTGTGCCGCAATGCGGGATTCTGCCGTTGTTCATTCGACACAATCGACCTGCGCCCTCGAAAAACAACGCGCCGATTGCCGGTTTCATTGCCCTCGCCGAAAAAGCGTGAGGCGTCGAGGCCCAGCCGATCGCAGAGCGCCCCCGGCATCAGCCTTCGCTACCTCTGCGGTGATGACCAACGCCGGCGCCGCCGCCACCTTCAACTCGCCGCTGTTCAGCGTGCCGCCCGGAGACCGCGTGTTCACCGCTACCGATCCGGACGGAAATACCTCCGAGTTCTCGCAATGCTTCGGCACGCCGAATCACTGCTGTTCCAGAACGGTTTCGATGGAGGTTGCTCCGCCGTCGACTGACAAAGGGAAGAGCCGCTGAACCTCCAGTCATGCATACAGCAGCCGTCCGCTCTCATCGCCGATTCTTGCAAGATCGTCAGGAATCGCCTGAACGTTCAGCGTATGGTTTCGTCGGCGATGACTGTGTGGTGCGCTTGCGCGACTCAGGCTGGCGCTCGCAAGACCAACGACGGGCACAGGGGTGTGATGATTCGTTCTGCAACTTGCACAGGTCGCAAAACCGCTTCGACTGTTGTCACCGGAACGTTGTTCTCGCTGTTGCTGGGCATGACGACAACGGCCGCTTTCGCCAGCGCGCCGATCACCGTTACCAACACGCTCGACTCCGGCGCTGGAAGCTTGCGTCAGGCGATCAGTGATGCCAATGCGATTTCCGGGCCCGGATACGATCACATTCAACATCCCCGGCACCGATGCCGGTTGCACCGGGACGCCGAAGGTCTGCACGATCAAGCCAGCGTCACTATTTGACAACATAATGAGCCAGGTGACTATCGGCGGCTATTCCTAACTATGGGAGCGAGCAAGAACACCCTCGCTGTTGGCGACAACGCGAAGCTCGTGATCGAGTTGGACGCGACGAATGTCAGTCCGGCTTTCCGGCTGGAGGGTGCGGGTAGCAGCAGTTCGACGATAAATGGACTGGCGATCACTCATCTGGCCAGCGCGTCGGTATTCTCATCGCCGATGGAAGCAGCAACAACACTATCTCCGGCAACTTCATCGGCGTAAACGTCGCGGGAACGGCTTCGCTCGTTCGTGGGCTCTTCTTCTCGCCGTCGACGTCGAGGCGCGGGCTGCAATGGAAACGCAATCGGGGCACGACGCCGGACGCGCGCAATTTGTTGTCCGGCAATGGCGAAATAGGTTTACGTCACGGGTAGCGACAACTCCGTGGTCCGAGGCAACTACATCAACATCACGACAGAGGACGGCGTGACACCCTGCAGGCGGCGCTAAGAGGAATTGACCGCTCACGGGCGCCAGCAGCGGCAATCTGATTGGCGGTTCGACTACCGGGGCCGGCAATGTCATCGGCTACATGGGCTGCCCACGGAATCATTTTTCAGGGCAGCGGCGGCAACAATCGGATTCAAGGCAATCTGGTCGGAACCGACGCGACCGGGACCGTCCGCTTAGGCGGCGGTGTGTACGGCATAACCTACTATGAAGCTGCTGGTACTGGTAACGAGATCGGCGGCTCCTCCGCGGGTGAGGGCAATCTGGTCGGTGGAGCAGGCATTGCCGGCGTAGAGCTTTACTTCGGCACATCGACAGACCTTGTTGTCCAAGGTAACTCGATCGGCACGGACATTACGGGAAAGGTGCCACTGGGCAACGCGATAGGCATCCAGGTGGAGGGCGAAACGGATGGCATGATTGGAGGAACCGTCGCGAACGCCGGCAACCGCATTGCCTCCAACAGTTCACTGGGGATCAGCGTCATTTTCGGGCGCGGCAAGGGTGGCGATTCTCGGTAACGGCACATCTATGCCAATGGCAGTCTTGGCATCTCGTTGAGCGGCGGCGGCACTCCGACGCCGAACGATGATGGTGATGCCGATACAGGTTCGAACAACCTGCAGAACTTATCCCGGTCATCAGTACGGTGACGATCGGCCCGAAAACGACCGCGCATGTTTCTGGTTCACTCAACAGCACCGCCAGCAAGACGTTTCGCCTCGAGTTCTTCGCCAACGCCGGCTGCGATTCGTCCGGTCATGGCGGAAGGCAAAATATTCCTTCCGACCGCATCGCCGATCTTCGTGACGACCAGTCCCAACGACGTGGCATTCCGGCCCGCTGGACTTCACTGTTCCGGCGGACCGGCACGTGATTACGGCGACGGCGACCGACCCGGACGGAAATACGTCCGAATTTCCGGTCTGCGCCTTGGAAGACACGATCTTCAGCGACGGGGTCGACGGCGATTGATGCAGCAGGCTCGGCGTGCGACGGCGCCGCGTCCGTCAAATCAGCTTGATCTCGCGCAACCGTTCGAGCAGGTATTCGTGCGAGGTGATCGACGTGTCGTAACGGCGCGGATTGTCGGGCGTGATGCAGGACGGCAGAGGATCGAGCACGACATCGGGATTCGGATGCAGGAAGAACGGCACCGAGTAGCGCGGCTTGCGCGCCTGCTCGCCGGGCGGATTGACCACGCGGTGCGTCGTCGACGGATAGACGTGATTGGTCAGGCGCTGCAGCATGTCGCCGATGTTGACGACGATCGTGTCGGCTTCGGATGTGAACGGCACCCACTCGCCCGTGCGCGACTTGACTTCGAGCCCGGCGGCGCTCGCGCCGACCAGCAGCGTGATGAAGTTGATGTCCTCGTGCGCGCCGGCGCGCACGTTCGGAATGTCGGGCGTCGGTGATCGGCGGATAGTGGATCGGCCGCAGGATCGAATTGCCGACGTCGGTCTTGTCGTCGAAGAAATTCTCCGGCAGGTCGATGTGCAGCGCCAGCGCGCGCAGCACGCGCGTGCCGAGCGCGTCGAGCGCCTCGTATACAGCGCGTAGCCCTGTCTCGTGAAATCCGGCGATTTCGGCCGGCCACACGTTCGGCGGCATGATGTCGGCGAACTTCGAATCGCGCGGCAGTTCGCGGCCGATATGCCAGAACTCCTTGAGGTCGGGATAGCGCGAATCCTTCGCCGTCTCGATGCCGAACGGCGTGTAGCCGCGCGCGCCGCCCGTGCCCTTGAGGTGATACTTCATCTTCACGTCGGCCGGCAGCGCGAAGAAGCGCACGAATGCATCGTAGGCGTCGTCGATCAGCGCCTGCGGAATCGCCATGACCGCGGATGCCGGCGAAACCCCATTCGCGATAGGCAGCGCCGAGTTCGGCGACGAACGCGTCGCGGTCGCTGTCGTAGCGGCGGATATCGAGAGTTGGAATTCGCGCGGGCATGCTTGCGTGGATCAGTCGGCCATTTGTCCGGAGGCGGATTTTACGGCGTCCGCCATCGACGAGGCCAGCGCACCGATTTCCTCCACATCGTCGCCTTCGACCGTGACCCGGATCAGCGGTTCGGTGCCGGAAGGCCGCAGCACGACGCGGCCGCGCCCACGCATCTGCTGCTGCGCGAGCGCCAGTACGCGCTGCATCGGATTCCGCCGCGACCAGAGCCGCGCCGGAAGCAGCGCACGTTGACGGTCGTCTGTGGCACGCGATGGACGTTTCCGCGCGCCTGTTTCAAGCGTCATGCCAAGGCGTTGCAACGCCTCGAGCACGAGCAGCGCCGCAACGATGCCGTCGCCGGTGCTTACCTTGTCGAGGCACAGCAGGTGGCCGGACGCTTCGCCGCCGAGCACGCCGCCACGTTGCTTGAGCACCTGCAGCACGTAACGGTCGCCGACGTCGGCGCGCAGGAATTCGACGCCGAGCCCGGCAATGGCGCGCTCGATGCCGTAGTTCGACATCAGGGTGCCGACCACCGGACCGCGCAGCTCGCCGCGCGCGTGCCTGTCGAGCGCGAGGATGTAGAGAAGGTCGTCGCCGTCGACGACCGCACCGGTCCTGGTCGACCATCTGCACGCGGTCGCCGTCGCCGTCGAAGGCGATGCCGAGATCGGCACCATTCCCGCGTACTGAATCCTGCAGCGCGCGCAGGTCGGTCGCCCCGCAACCGTGATTGATGTTGAGGCCATCCAGGCTGCACGCCGATGGCATCGACGTCGGCGCCGAGTTCGGCAAACAGCCTCGGCGCGAGGTGATAGGTCGCGCCGTGCGCAATCGAGGACAATCTTCCTGCCACGCAGGTCCAGGCCCGGCACCGTCGCGAGACAAAAGTCGAGATAGCGCTGCGCCGCATCGTCGACGCGCACAGCCTTGCCGATGCGGCCGAGCGCCTGAGCGTGCGGCGCGTTGTCGAGCTCGCGCTCGATCGCCAAGCTCCACGGCGTCTTCGAGCTTTTCTCCGTGCGCCGAAAACAGCTTGATGCCGTTGTCGTAGTACGGATTATGCGACGCACTGATGACGATGCCGGCGCTGCCGCCCAGCTCGCGCGTCAGCTGCGGCGACGGCCGGCGTGGGCATCGGCCCGAGCAGGCGCACATCGGCACCGGCGGCGACGAGGCCCGCTTCGAGCGCGGACTCGAGCATGTAGCCGGAGACGCGGGTGTCCTTGCCGATCAATACTGTCGCGGGCATGCCGTTGCCGAGAACGCGGCCGATCGCGCGGCCGAGACGCAGCATGAATTCCGGCGTGATCGGATGTTCGCCCGCGCGGCCGCGAATGCCATCAGTGCCGAAATACTTTTTTCAGTCATTCGCTGCAGCTGTTCGAGAGCAAGGATCAAGATTCACCACGACGAGAGCACGAGGGCCACGAAGAAGAAAAATCTCAAACCTTCGTCGTTGTCTTTGCTTTTCAGTCTGCGATGATCTTCGTGTCTTCGTGGTTATCTGCACACTTCCCGGAAAATGGGTGGCGGTCACATCGTGTGCGTGGGCCGGTCAGCGTTCATGATGCCTGCCAGCAGCCGCTTCGATCTTGACGCGCGCGGTTTCGCCGTCGGCTGATTCGTTGAACTGCACGCCGATGCCGGCGGTGCGGTTGCCCTGCGCGCCGGGCGGGGTGACCCAGATCACCTTGCCGGCGATTGGCAGCCGATCCTTGTCTTCCATCAGCGTGAGCAGGATGAACACTTCGTCGCCGAGGCCGTAGCGTTTGGCGGTCGGCACGAACAGGCCGCCGCCGCGGACGAACGGCATGTAGGCGTTGTACAACGCGCCCTTGTCCTTGATCGCGAGTGACAGGATGTCCCTGCCGCGGCATTGCGCCCATTGTTCCAGACATGATCCTTCCTCCACGATCGAACCCGCACCATCGAACCCGCCGCCGCCGCGGCGCTATGCCACCCGCGCCGCCTCGGCATCACGGCCGCCTTCCATTCAACCAGCAATTCCAGCAGCGCCAGCTCCGCACGCAGTGGTCCGCGAAGCAGGTCGCGGGTCCGGTTGGCCATTTCGAACCAAGCCGATAGCTTGGTCAAATCGACACCGCCGGTCAAGGCGAGCGGCCCGCGTTCACGCCGGCGCCTGTGCGCTGGCTTCGCCCTGCACGAGCATTGCGGCGAACCGGCGGGCGCGCATCGGGTTCGGCTTTGGCCCAGGCGTTGGCAATCTCGACGGCGTTGGCCTTGCCCTCCTGAAGCGCGCGCAGGTGCGCAGCCACTTCATCGCGCATCGCCAGCCGGCCGCCGCGCGCCCACGTCAACGCAAGCCCGGGATTGCCGGCACTGGCGGCAAGGCGCGGCGGCAGCGGCAGCACGAGCGATGCCTTGCTCCTGCAGCCAGGTAAGGGGCTGCATCAGCCGGCGGAATCGGAAAATCGATGCGCTGGCAGCGGCTGCGGATCGTCGGCGGCAGGCGCGCAGGATATGCGCTGACCAGCAGCAAACTAGCGACGCCGGGTTGGGCTCTTCGAGGTGTCTTCAGCAGCGCATTTGCCGCCGCGGCATTCATCGCGTCTGCCGGTTCGATCAGCACGACCTGCGCGCGTCCTTGCGGCGTCAGGCCAGCCACGCGGACAACTCGCGGATCTGCTCGACGACGATTTCGGAATACATCTTCTTCGACTTGTCGTTGAAGCCGGAAGCCGACGAAGCGGGCGTCAGGGTGGCCGGGATAGCCGTCGGGTTGCGCCAGGCTTCCGTCAGGACGCGTCTCTTCGCCGGTCGCGCGCGCAGAACGGCGAACAGCGACACGAGCGGCAGCGCCCGCACGGTGCAGCTGCGGTCGTCGCAGAGCAGGAACGACGCGGGCGCTCGGCAAACGCACGCTTGCCGATGCCTGGCGGCCCGGCCAGCAACAACGCGTGCGGCAGGCCGCCCTGCCCGGCTCGCGCTACCAGCCGCTTCCATATTTCGAGCTGCCACGGCGCGACGCTCATGCCGGCACGCGGCTTGCGTCGAAACTCGGCGATGCGCGCATGCACTGCGCCGAGCACCGCGGCAAGCGGCTGTGCGGCGTCGATGACACGGAAACGCGCCGGCGCCGCCACGGCGCGCGCGCGTACGCAGCGCGCACACGTTCGAAGAACTCGGCATTTTCCATTTCTATACGGTCGGCGGCGCCACCCCGTTTGCGCGGCGCATGCCATCGGCGACCGGCAGATCGAGCAGCAGGGTCATATCGGGCGCGACGCCGGCATCTGCCCAGCGTTCCAGGCCGGCGATGCGCTCGACCGCCTGGCCCGCGACCGCCGCCTTGGTAGGCAAAACTGGCGTCGGTGAAACGATCGGATAGCACCCAGCGCCCGGCCGCCAGTGCGGGCGTGACGACCTCGCGCACCAGCTGCGCGCGCGAGGCAAACATCAGCAGCAACTCGGTCTCGGCGCACAACCCGCGCAGCTGGCGTCGAGCAAGACGGCGCGAATCGCCTCGCCGGCAGGCGTTCCGCCGGGCTCGCGCGTGACAAGCACGTCGAGGCCGTGCTCGGCCAGCTGGGCGCGAACCGCCTCGAGCACGGTGCTCTGCCAGCGCCTCGCCCTCTCCAGCGTGATCAGTTTTCCTTTCATCGATTCTGGTGCAGTTGATAGCGCGCCACGGCCTGATTGTGCGCATCGAGCGTCGCGGAAAATTCGTGCGTGCCGTCGCCCCGCGCGACGGGCACAGTGCATCGGTCGCGGCCGGATGCATCACCGCCTCAGTGCCGCCTTGCCGGGCGGCGCGATCGGTGTCGGCGGCAGTCCGGCCCGCGTGTAGGTATTGTACGGCGTGTCGGCATCCAGGTCGCGCCGATGGATCCACCGTCGTACTGCGCGCCGAGACCATAGATGACCGCAGGGTCGGTCTGCAGCCGCATGCCGAGGCGCAGGCGGTGCAGGAAGCACGCTCGCAATCAAGGGTCGCTCTTCAGGCCCGCGCAGTTTTCACGCGCACTGCGATCCGAGCCCTGGCGCGGCAGCTGGTACGGCGAGTCGAGCACGAAATCAGACGGATGCCCGCCCCAGAGCGTGTCGAGCAGCTTGCGCATCGCACCGTTCGCTCGACGCGGAGACGTCGAGATCGCTCATACCCTTGACGTAGCTGTGGCATATGTCTCCGGCAGGAACCGGCCTTCGGCCAGCGCACCCGGCGCGCCGAGCCGCGCCACCATGATCCCCTTGTCGTCGACCGCCGCCAGGAGCCTGCCGCAGGCCTGAGGCGTCCTGGGCCAGCGCCAGGCGCAGCTGTTTAAATGTCCATCCTTCCGCAATGGTAAAATGGTGCTGGACGACATCGCCCGCGGCCATCTTCCTGAGCAGTTCGGCCGGCGTCAGGCCCGGCGTCAAAGGGCATATTCGCCGGCGCATGCAGCTTCGCCGGCGACGCCGAGCTCGCGCGCCAGCAAGCGCCAGGCCATTGAATTGCCGATGCGGATGCCGCGCTGCTCGACCAGGTGCAGGACGCCAGGCAAATGCGTGCCGATGGGCACATCCATGGTCGTCGCTTCCGGCAGAGGCGCGAGCGGCGAGTCGGGAAAACAGCCGATAGTCGCGGTAGAACCACCCGGCCACGGCAGTGGCAAGCACCAGGCAAAAATGAGGAACCCATTCCACGGCCGAGTTTTCTGTTCTTGCGCGTCAAAGAGAGCCCCGTACCAGAGCGACACTGCCGCATCATTGTGCTCTGAAGCAGGCTGTTTTGCTGCGCCGACCGAAGCCTTCGCGCGCGGCACGCCAAGCGCGCGCAGGCAAGGTCGCGCGCGCCTTGGCGCGGGTCTCGTCGAGTTCCACGGCCAGCGACCGAGTCCGCCACGATGCCGGCGCCGGCGCGAAACCTCAGTGCGTTATCCTGCATCGTTAGGCTGCGGATCAGGATATTCAGGTCGAGGTCGCCAGTGCGATTGAGGTAGCCGAGCGCGCCGGTGTAAGCGCCGCGGCCGACGCGTTCCAGCTCGGCGATGATTTCCATCGTGCGGACTTTCCGGGCAACCCGTGATCGTGCCGCCGGGAAAGACGGCGCGTATGACCGCTCCCGGAGTTACGTTCGCGCGCAGCGTACCCGCTCACGTTCGAGACGATGTGATGCACGTGGGCGTAGCTCTCGAGCGTCATTAGCTCGTCCACGGCAACGCTGCCGGGGCACAGACGCGGCCGAGATCGTTGCGTTCCAGGTCGATCAGCATGACGTGCTCCGCCCGTTCCTTTGGATGGCCGATCAACTCGCGCAGACGCGCCGCATCATCGTCGCCGCCGATGCGTGGCCGGGTGCCGGCGATCGGTCGTGTCGATGCGACGTTGCCGCGGCACGCTGACCAGGCGGCTCGGGCGACGAGCTGAGCACCGCCCAGTCCTGCCACTGCAGCAGGCCGGCGAACGGCGCGGGGTTCGCGCGGCGGCAGATGGTCGAACAGGACCAGCAGGCGATGCTTTGTTGTCGAAGCGTGCCCGCCACTCGTGCGCGAAAGAGGTTGACCATGGAACACATCCCCGCGCTCAGGTATTCACTCCTGGTCGCGTCGACGCCGGCCAGGAATCGGTCCGGTTGCATCCTCTTCGAGCGCCACGGCGGGCAACTCCGGCGCGACGAAGGGCGACGCCGCTTCAAGGTCGGACTGCAGTGCATCGAGCAAATGCGCGGCGGACGCCTCGGCGACCAGGTGCGTCCGCGCATCGCTGCGGTCGACAAGGATCGCTGCCGGACAGCGCAATGCGAGTGCGACGGGCGTCGCCGTGTCGGGCGCAGACGGGAAAACGCACGCGCGGTTCGATTTCCTGGCGAGTTCGTAGGCGAGGAACAGCAGCCAGCCGCCAGTGAATGGAAGGGCCGAGGAGGACTGAGGGTTGAGGACCCGCACGCGTTCGTCAACCTCGGCGCTGCGCTCCGACTGCCACGCCGCATCCAGAGCATCGAGGAATTTCGCACCCCGGTCGTTGCCGCGCGCATCGCGCACGCAACCGTCTCGCTGCAGGATCAGCTCGTCGTTTGGAAACGCAAACAGGATGTCGTACCGCGCATGCGGACCACCCTGCGCCGTACTTTCGAGGAGTCCCGGGTAGCGCTGCCGGTTTGCCGCCGCGAGCGGCAGCAGATCGCGCGCGCCGGCCGCAGCGTGCGCACTACGGTCGGTGATTTCTCCAGCATGTGCTGGCGCTCCCACAGCGCCTTGCTCACGGCGTCGTCAGAGGCGGCGGAATACCAGCGTGCCGTTGGTGCCGCCGAAGCCGAATGAGTTCGACAGCGCGATGTCGATCTTCGCCTGCGCGCGCCACATTCGGCACGTAGTCGAGGTCGCAGCCTTCGCCCGGGTTGTCGAGGTTGATGGTCGGCGGGACGACGCTGTCGCGCATCGCCAGCACGCAGAAGATCGCCTCGACGCCGCCGGCGGCGCCGAGCAGGTGCCCGGTCATCGACTTGGTCGAGCTGACCATGACCTTCTTCGCGTGATCGCCGAACGCGCGCTTGATCGCGCTGCGTCTCCGCCAGGTCGCCGAGCGGCGTCGACGTGCCGTGCGCGTTGATGTAGTCGATCTGATCCGGATTGAGGCCGGCATCGCTCATCGCCGTTCACTCATGCAGCGCGCGCGCCGTCGCCGTCCTCGCTCGGCGCGGTCGATGTGATGCGCGTCGGCGCTCATGCCGAAGCCGACCAGCTCGCAGTAGATCGCGCGCCGCGCCTTGCGCGCATGCTCGTAGTCCTCGAGCACCAGCACGCCGGCGCCGTCGGACAGCACGAAGCCGTCGCGGTCCTTGTCCCAGGGCCGGCTGGCGCTGCGTCGGCTCGTCGTTGCGCGTGGACAGCGCGCGCGCCGGGCAGAAGCCGCCGATCGCCAGCGCCGGTCGTCGCCGTACTCGGCGCCGCCGGCGACCATCACGTCGGCGTCGCCGTACTGGATCATGCGCATCGCCAGGCCGATGATGTGCGTCGCCGTCGTGCACGCGGTGACGCAGGCGATGTTCGGGCCCTTCAAGCCGTAGCATGATCGACAGATTGCCCGAGACCATGTTGATGATCGAGCTCGGCACGAAGAACGGCGAGATCTGCGACGCTGGCCGCTGCTCGTGATACGTGATGCTCGTGCGCTCGATCGTCGTGGATGCCGCCGATGCCGGCGCCGACAGCGACGCCGATGCGTTCGGCGTCGTGCTCGTGCGGATCTCAGGCCCGCATCTGCCAGCGCCTCGATCGACGCGGCGATGCCGTAGTGGATGAACGGATCCATCTTCTTGACGTCTTTCGGCGGCGACGAACTTCGCCGGATCGAAGTCGCGCACTTCGCCGGCGATGTCGCGTCGGAAACGTGCTCGCGTCGAAATGGGTGATCAGGCCGATGCCGCTGTGGCCGGCGAGGATGTTGTCCCACGCCGTCGCCACGTCGTTGCCGACCGGGCTGACGATGCCGAGCCCGGTGATCGACGACGCGCCGCTTACTCATGGATCTGCCTTGCGGTCGTCCTTGATCGCTCGAGTCATGAAGCAGCCGGCCATGGCTGCGCTCTTCGATTACTGCAATGAATACGATCATCAGGCGGTCCCCGAAAACGCAAACTGCGCCCGCAGGCGCAGCTCGTGCGAACGCAAACAACCGGATCAGGCCTTGACGTGCGCCTTGATGTAGTCGATCGCCTGCTGCACCGTCGTGATCTTCTCGGCTTCTTCGTCCGGAATCTCGCACTCGAATTCTTCTTCGAGCGCCATCACCAGCTCGACGGTGTCGAGCGAGTCGGCGCCGAGGTCGTCGACGAACGAAGCGTTCGGCGTGACTTCATCTTCCTTGACGCCAAGCTGTTCGACGACGATTTTCTTGACGCGTTCTTCGATGGTGCTCATGTCGTTAGACCTCACGACGGAGTAGATTCGAACAGGTATCGGGAAAGCGCGCGGACTCTGCAGTGGATGACTTCGAGCGATCGCCAGCAAAGCGCGGCGTTTAAGCCATGTACATGCCGCCGTTGACGTGCAGGGTCTCGCCGGTGATGTAGGCGGCGGCCGGGCGACGCCAGAAACAGCACCGCCTGCGGCGATGTCGTCGGGCGTGCCCGAGACGGCCGAGCGCGATCTGGCCGAGCAGCGCCTGTCGCTGATCTTCCGGTCAGAGCCGCGCGTCATGTCGGTGTCGATGAAGCCCGGCGCGACCACATTGACGGTGATGCCGCGCGAGCCGATTTCGCGCGCCAGCGACTTCGGAGAACGCGATGATGCCGGCCTTCGCGGCGGCGTAGTTGGCCTGCCCGGCGTTGCCGGTGACGCCGACGACCGAGGCGATGCTGATGATGCGGCCCTTGCGCGCCTTCATCATGCCGCGCATGACCGCCTTCGAGGTGCGGAAGACGGAGCTCAGGTTGGTGTCGAGGATCGCCTGCCAGTCTTCGTCCTTCATGCGCATCAGCAAGCTGGTCGCGCGTGATGCCGGCGTTGTTGACGAGGATCGAGACGGCACCGAATTCCTTGCCGATCGCATCGATCAGCGCTTCGACGGCAGCACCGTCGGTGACGTTCAGCGACACGGCCGGCGCCGCCGAGCGCGGCAAGGCGCTCGCCGATCGCCTGCGCGCCGGTCTCGCTCGTCGCGGTGCCGATGACTGTCGCGCCATGCGCAGCCAGTTCGTCGGCGATGGCCGCGCCGATGCCGCGGCTGGCGCCGGTGACGAGTGCGATTTCACCTTGCAGGATTCCCGCTCATCTGTGCTCCTCGATGTTGTACGTCGCCGACCAGCCAGCCGCCTGCGCGACGGTCTTGCCATCGAAGGTCGCCGCCGGCGAGCCGTACAGGACATAGCCCAGCGCGAGCGCTTCGCTCACGCGGCGACAGAATTTGTCGTCGTCAGGCCCGGTCAGGATCCGGTATATGGAAGATTGTTTGGAGTTTCGCTCACGCTGTCGTCCCGGCGCTGGTTCGTCACGCCTTCCAGTCAGCAGCGCCTGCGCCAGTTCGGCCGGGCGCGCCGATGCGCGCGGCCCGTCGATGCGACTTGTCGATGCGCTTGAGCAGGCCCGGCCAGCACCTTGCCCGGACCGCATTCGGCAGCGCGCGTGACACCGCGCGCCGCCAGCGCGTGCACGCTCGCCGTCCAGCGCACCGGCAGGTAGAGCTGCTGCGCCAGCGCGTCGACGATCTGCCGCCACGCTGTCGGTAGGACGTTCGGCGTCAGCGTTCTGCACCACCGGAATTTTCGGTGCGGACCATGAGACCGTCTCGAAGTCGCCGCGAGCTGTTGCCGCGGCTTCGCGCATCAGCGGCGTAGTGCGACGGCACGCTGACCGCGAGCTTGACCGCCTTGCGCACGCCAAGCGCGGCCAGTCGCGCGCGAGCGCGCGATCGACAGCGTCGCGTGGCCACCGATCACGAGCTGGCCCGGGCGAGTTGTAGTTCGCGGGCAGCGACGACCTGTCCCCTGGACGACTTCGCGCGCAAACTTGCGCGATCTGCGCATCGTCGGCGCCGAGCACCGCCGCCATCGCGCCGACGCCCTGCGGCACCGCGGCCTGCATCAGCCGGCCGCGCTCGGCGCACGAGCTGCCGCGGCATCGTGCAGCGACAACGTGCCGGCAGCGACCAGCGCCGTGTATTCGCCCAGGCTGTGGCCGGCGAGCTGCGCCGGCAGCGCGCCGCCGCGTTCCAGCCACACGCGCCAGACGGCGACGCCGGCCGCGAGCAGCGCGGGCTGCGTGTATTTCGGTGCGATTGAGCATCGCTCTTCCGGCCCTGCCTGCGACAGCGCCCAGCAGGTCGACGCTCGCGCCGGCGGAGGCTTCGTCGAAACGTCGACTTGGACGCCGGCGATGCATTGCCAGCTCGGCGAGCATGCCGAGCGACTGCGAGCCTTGGCCGGGGAAAACGAAGGCGAGGAGTTAGTGCATGAGTGCTGATCGGCGGTTGGAACAGGTCGAATGGACCTGGGTTACTCGGAACTATTGAATCGCGAAGCAGAAATGGTAAGGAATAACGACGGTAGGTGTGGCTGCTCTTGGGCTCCTGGCATCGGCCTCAGTAGCGCACCAAGCGCCGAGCCCCAGGTGAAGCCGCCGCCGAAGGCCTCGAGCAGCAGCAGTTGGCCGCGCTGGATCCTGCCCGGAGCGCACGGCTTCGTCGAGCGCCAGCGGCACCGAACCGGACGAGGTATTGCCGTGCTGGTCGACGGTGACGATCACGCGGTCCATCGGCATGTCGAGGCGCTTGGCCGTCGCCTCGATGATGCGCAGGTTGGCCTGGTGCGGGATCAGCCAGTCGATCGCATGCGTGTCGATGCCGTTCGCGGCCAGCGTCTCTTCGACGACGCGAGTCGAGCGTCTTGACCGCGACTTTGAACACCTCGCTGCCCGGCCATCAGCACGCGCACGCCGTGGTTCGTGCTCGTGCGTTGAAGCCGACCGAGACGCCGACCGGGTTCCACAGCAATTCCTTGCTAGGCCGCCGTCGGCGTGCAGATGCGATGGAGATGATGCCGGCTTCGCTGTCGACGCCTTGAGCACGACCGCGCCGGCGCCGTCGCCGAACAGCACGCAGGTGCGAGCGGTCGGTCCAGTCGATCATGCGCGACAGCGTTTCGGCGCCGACGACGAGCGCCGTCTTCACGCTGCCCGCTGCGGATGAACTTGTCGGCGACGGTCGAGCGCGTAGATGAAGCCCGAGCAGGCGGCGTTGACGTCGAACGCCGGGCAGCCGTTGGCGCCGAGGCGGTGCTGCAGCAGGCAGGCGGTGGACGGAAAGATGAGGTCGGGCGTGGTGGTGCCGACGCACGATCAGGTCGATGTCCTCGCCGCGACGCCGGCGGCTTCGAGCGCGCGCGTGGCGGCATGGAAGCGCGAGGTCGCCGGTGGTCTCGCCTTCGGCGGCGACAGTGGCGCTCGCGGATGCCGGTGCGCGCGGCGATCCACTCGTCGCTCGTGTCGACCATCTTTTCGAGATCGGCGTTGGTCAGCGACCTTTTCCGGCAGATAGCTGCCGGTGCCGGCGATGCGTGAATAGATGGACACACCCCGTATCAGCACGACCGGCGCACACGGCGTCCGCCGCAATCGGCCCGACGCATGGCACTAAGGCACATGACCGTGCCTAAGTCTTTGTTCTTCTATCGGGCGCGGGTCGCAGCGACGGTCGACGCTCGAGCTTCGTCGCGTCGTGTCTTCGTCGCGACCGGGGTCTTGCTTTCGATGACCTTGCGGCCGCGATAGTAGCCGTCCTTGGTCACGTTGTGGCGCACGTGCACTTCGCCCGAAGTCGGGTCGGTGGCGAGCTGCTTGGCGCTCAGCGCGTCGTGGGCGCGGCGCATGCCGCGGCGGGATGGGGACTTGCGACTCTTTGCAACAGCCATTTTGCTTCTCCAAAAATCCTGCGTACTTATTTCGAATGCGGTATGGGACCGCGGGAACGCGTAACTTGCCTACCGCGATATCTTCAGCTTCTTCAGCGCGCCGAACGGATTGTCGGGCGGCGCCGCTTCCGGTTCCCCCGGCATCGTCGCCCTCCACGAACGTTCGACATATTCGCTGCCCGGCTTTGCCGGCACAGCCGGCACCGCCAGTATCAGTTCATCTTCGACGACATCGGCGAGGCCCCGCCAGGCGCGCCGTCGGCCGTCAGCAACGGTTCGTATCAGCTTCCGGCAAGCCGGCCTCGTCCGCTTCGCGCGCGATGAGCCCGAGCCGCGTATCGATATGCACCGGCAACTCGAAGCGTTCGAGGCCGCGCTGGCAGATCAGCGGCAATGGCCGCATCGGCGCGCACCCCGCATGCAGATAGGGCACGCCGAGTTCATCCTTTGTCGAATTCCAGATCCGAACACCGCTTCTCGCCGGTCGGCTCGGCCAGGTCGGCGGCCAGACGCGGCATTGCGGATAGCGCGAGCTTGCCGCCGAATTGGCGCCTCGACCGCACCATGCGCCAAGCATCGACAAAATTTCTGGCAGGGCCTGGGACATGGCGCGCGCGATGGTAGTTTCCGCACTGCACAAAGTCAATCTAAACCCCTGAATTGGCCACAAAGTGTGCGGTGTGCCTTATTCCGGAAAAGCACTTAGCCGGTTACATTTTACGAAATTGTTCGCATACGGCAGACTGCGAACTGGAACCGGGGATCCAAACGCTGTGTTTTTACGTCATTTATGTCCTGCTGGCAGCATTGCTGCTGGTCCTGCTGTACTCGGTGTCTCGCCATCGGAATCTGGCCAGGCGCGACGGGCGATGCGCCGGCTGCTCGACGGCGCCGACACGCTGGAGGCAGCAGCTGCTCTGAGATGCCGCGCGCGCCATGCAGCAGCTCAAGGCCATGCTCGTCGCACTGCTCCGAAGAGATGAGCGCGGATGCAAATGCCGCCCCTGACCGCGGACGACAAGGTCGCGGCCGGACTGCGCGATCTGCTCGCGCACCGCCTGTGGATCAAGCTAAGCACGCGGCAACGGCTTTGAGGCCGCGCCGACCTCGACGCGGCCCTGGCGGCGATCGACACGTCGCGCGAAGTCCTGGCGGCCCCAGTTTGGCGCGCCTCGATTCGATCACCGGCGAGCCGCCGCCGCGCAGTCGAGCGCGCGCTCGGTCGCGCCGCGCAGCAAGGCCTAGGTCTGCTGACATTAACCCAGGCGGATCGCAGTTGCCATTGAGCGGTTGTCAGGACAAGGTGCGTGCCGCCGGCCATAGTCGGCTCGATGGTCAAGGTGCGCGCCGCAGGGTGGCGGCCGCTCAATGGCAACCCTCGGGACCAGGCCCTTGTTCGCATCGCCGCTCGCTCGTGTACACCCGGTACACTTCGCTCGCAGCACCTTGCGCTGCAGGCAAAGGGCCGGTGTCGCGACCGTCTGTGGGAGCGACGCCAATAGACCCTGTAACCACCATCGATCAACGACCTGGATCCGGCGTCGTCCTCGCGTTACCGCCGCGAACCGTTTGCGCATCACCTCGCGATTCCGCCAGGTGTTGCGCCCCGCGTCGGTCGCGAGAGACTCCTCGACTGGGCGAAGCTGCCGGCAGGCTCGCCGCGCGTCTGGCGCTGGCCAAGGCGCGCGCCCTGGTGCGAGACGCGAAGCGCAACGCCCTTCTGATCGGCTCGGACCAGGTACCGCTGACGGCGCAGTGGTTGGAAAACCCGGCGATGCCGATCGAGTGCGGTTGCGCATGCTCGCAGCGAGCGGCGGAGTCGTGACGTTCCATACCGCGCGTGTGTCATCGACCCGGACGCGCGCGACCACGCGCGAATACCGCGCGATCGACCGACGCGCGTGCATTTTCGCGCGCTGCACCGCGACGAGATCGAACCGCTACGTCGAGCGCGAGCAACCACTCCGACTGCACCGGCGGCTTCAAGGCCGAGCTCTGGGCATTGCGTTGTTCGATCGCATCGAATACGCAGGACCCGACCGCTCTGATCGGCTTGCCGCTGATCGCGCTGCGCCGACTGCTTGGCAAGGCCGGTATCGACGTCATCTGATCGCAGGCAATCGTCGCCCGTCGCCCACCTGCAAGTGAATGCGGCCCGACAACGCAGCCCATCGGCACTGAGGAACAGGTATCGCTTGCGACCCGCGTAGAGCTCGAGGTGATCTACGAGTTCGGCGCATCCAGGCGCGCACAGACCTGTGCCAGCCAGGCCGCGCGCTCGCGCTCGCGGCGCGCGGTTGGCTCGACCGCCAGCAGCAACGGGCGCGCGAGCCAGAGCTACCAGCGCCGTTTCGTCGCTGCCACAGCGCGAGCTGCGGCGTGCGGTCCGTCGCCCGGTGTTGAGCGGATGATCCAGCGCATACGCCGGGCGCGCGCCGTCGAGGCAAAATCGAGCTCGGCGGCAAGCATGAAATTGTCCGCGACGAGCGTGGCATCCTTGAACCGCACCCGTTCGAGCAGTCGACGGGCTTGCGCGGAGGATTCATCCCAGCCGACCCAATGCTCCGGAAACGCCTTGAACCTTGCCAGCGACCCGGCGCCGCCGGGCACTCGCAGCAGCGCGAGAGTAGACCAAGGTCAGGGCAGCAGCCGGTAGCAAGCAATGCGAACGCTGCCGTCAAAGATACGGCGCCGCCACGCATGCGCACCGACGGCGGTCGCGGCGAGCAAGCGGCGGAGCAACCAATCAACAGCGGCAGGTATCCCTGCATTGGCCAGTGCAGGCGCAAGCGCGTGTCGTCCGCAAAACAGCCGAGTACGAACCACGCGACGATCGGTACCGCGGAACCAGAATCGCCAAGCACATCCCAGGGAGCGCCATCAGGCACGCGTCGCGCGCAGGCCCATGTCGTCCACAGCAGCAGCAGATAGAACAGAGGCGTGCAGACGATCGCCTGCTCGATCGGCTGCAACAGACCGTCGGCGTGGAAGCTCCACGGGTTGCGCTCGACAAGCTGGAAGCCGCAGCGCGACCCAGCCATGCGCGCTCGTTGAAGATCAGATACAGGAATCAGTCCGAGCAGGCGAAATGGCAATGGCGAGCCACAATCCCGCGATCGCGCCAGAGCGCGCGGCCGCGAGGGCGTCAGTAGCAGGAAGCGCCAGGCCGGTCGAGCAGCAGCATCGCTGCGCGGTAGTGGCTCAACCAGGCGCCAGCCAGAGCGAGTCCGAGCAGAGCACCAGTCGCGCAAGCTGTTCGTGCGCACCGCACGCTCGAGCAGACGTCGAGTGCCAGCGCGGCAGCACAACGTCAGCGGTACGTCCGGCAAGCGCAGAGCAAGCCCAGCGTGCCAAGCAGCGGCATCGCCAGCGCCAGCAGCCCGGGTGCAACCAGCCCGCGCGCGCCGAACACGACGCGACCGCTGGTACGCACCAGCGACGGTAGCAGCGCACCGAGCAGCAGGAACGGCGCGCGCATCGCCAGCACGCCGTGTCCGAGAATCAGCTCGCCGAAACGGATCAAGGGCATGCGGTTGCCGGCGGCAGGTCGCTGAATGCCCAGTCGAGGTGGCGGCTTTCCTGCCAGTGCCAGGCTTCGTCGCCGAACGGCGCCAGCGTCGAGGCCACGAGCGCGACCTTGACTGGCTGAGCAGCACGCGCCCAGACACCGTCAGAATACGGTTCGCAAGCGCGCCACGTCGTCGCTCCGCCGGGCGCTTCCCGACAACATCACAGTCGCTATACTCAGACCCATGCAGATTCCGACCTCATGAATATCCGCCTGTCGCCGGTCGGAGACCACCCGCCGCCGCTCGAACCGGCGCTGGCTGCCGCGCTGCACGCGCGCGCAGCAGCAGGTCAACAGCGATCGTGCTCGGCAAGCGTCCGCGCGGTGCGCCTGGCGTTCGCCTGCTTCCTCGCCGGCGGCCATCTCGCTGATCGAGGATCTGCCCGGCGTCGGCAAGACGCACGCTGGCACACGCGCTCGCGGCAACACTGCACTTGAGCTTCCAGCGCATGCAGTTCACATCCGACCTGCTGCCTTCCGACATTATCGGCGTCAGCGTCTACGAGCGCGAGCGCAGCGCATTCAAGTTCCATCCGGGCCCGCTGTTCGCGCAGCTGGTGCTGGCCGACGAGATCAACCGCGCGACGCCGAAGACGCAAAGCGCGCTGCTCGAAGCGATGGCCGAGCAGCAGGTGACGGTCGATGGCGTCACGCACGCGCGCTGCCGGCGCCGTTCTTCGTCGTCGCGACGCAGAATCCGCTCGATCTCGCCGGCACCTATCCGCTGCCCGATTCGCAGCTCGACCGTTTCATGCTGCGCATCAGCCTGGACTATCCGGATCGCGATGCCGAGCGCGCGCTGCTGACTGCGACCGACCGACGCGAAGTCATCGCGCACCTGCAGCCGATGCCTCGATGCCGCAGCAGATCGTGCAGCTTCGCCAGCGCTGTCGGCACGGTGCTGGCGCTAGCCCGGCGCTGATCGACTACGTCGCAGGCGTTGCTCGCGGCGAGCCGTCATCATGCCGGAGATTCGCGTCGGTCTTGTCGCCGCGCGCGGGCCTCGCGCTGCTCAACGCTGCGCGCGCGCATGCGCAGCTGCTCGACGGCCGTGCTTATTGCCTGCCCGGAGGACGTGCAGGCGGTGTTCGTCGTCGCCGCCGCGCATCGCCTCACGCCGGGCGGAGCGAGCAGCGCAGTCGCGACCAGCTCGCGCACAAGCTTGCTGGATGCGACGCCGGTACGCTGACCCGAGTGCCGCGAGCGCATCGCCGATTCGGCTCGCACCGTTGCGGTCGCGCTACGCTGAGCGGCGCTGCCGAACGCCGCCTGCCGGCGCTGACCGGCTCAAGCAGTCCGAGGCGCTGCCGATCCGCTGCGATCGGCGACCGCATCTACGTGCTGCCGACGCGGCTTCGGCCTGTTGTTCTCGGCCGTGCTGCTGGTCATGCTGCTCGGCGCGCTGAACTACGGCAACAATCCGGCGCTGCTGCTGACCTGCCTGCTTCGGCGCGGCGAGCTGGCCAGAGCGTGTTCAGGCGTTCCGCGCGCTCAACGGCGTCGAGCTGCACGCATCAGCGCTGCGCCGCTGCCACGCGCGGCGAAGACCTGAACGTCGCACCTGCCTTGTCGCGCTGAACGGGCGACCGCGTCTGCAGCCTGCGTTTGCGCATCGAGCGAAGACGAAGCCGCGTTCGACCTGGACGACGGCCAGCGACAGCCGCATGTCGCGTCAGCGTTGCCGACGCAGCAGCGCGGCTGGCAGCGTCCTGGGCCGCATCCGTCTGCGACTGCGACTATCCATTCGGCTGTTCCAGGTCTGGAGCTGGCTGAATCCGGATTCTCCGCACTCGGTCTATCCACGCCGCGAAGTCTCCGTCCGCCCGCTGCCGCCCGCACGGCGCCGCCGCCGAGACAACCGGTGCGCGCCGCAGCGGCGACGAACTCGCCATGCTGCGCGACTACCATCCCACGGATCCGCGCGCGGTCGATCGCCTGGAAGGCGCGCGCGCGCCACGACACGCTGCTGGTCAAGGAGTTCGAGCAGCGCCGCGGCCGCGAGCACTGGTGCTCGATTTCGACGCACCTGCCGCCTCGACTACGAAGCGCGCATCTCGCGCCTGGCGCGCTGGGTGCACGAGGCCGTGAGGCATTGCCTGCGTGCGCTACGCCTTGCGGCTGCGCTCGACCGGCGCACGAGTATCGGCCCCGGCCTGGGCAGCGATCACAGCCATGCACCTGCGCGCGCTCGCGCTGATGCCGGAGCGTCGGCAGCGAGCAGGGCCGCAGCCAGGCTGACACCGTTGCAGTTCTCCATGACGGCAGCCAGCGTCTTTGCCGCCGTGCTGCCGCATCTGCTGCGGCTGCCCACCCTGTTCGCCCTGCTCATTCTCGGCTTGTTTGTCGTCCGTTTCGTCCAGCGCAGCCTCGGCGGCGCCGCATTCCACACTGCTGAAATTGCCGTTGGTGCTGCTGGTCCCGGTCATTGTCAGTGTGCACTATGGCAACGTCTTCGGCCGCGAGCCGGGCAGCGCCTCGCCTGCACGATGCTGGCGCTGAAGCTGCTCGAAACCGAGCCGCCCGCGATGCGCACGCTGCCGTGGCGTTCTGCTGCTTTGTCCTGATGAGCGCCCTGCTGTTCAACAGCGGCACGGCTCTTGACTCCTGGTGTTGTGCATAGCGCTGGCGTTGTTCCTCGCCACCCTGCTGCAGCTCGAATTGCGTCCGCTGGCGTCGAAGCGCGGCCACGGACCTGCGTCGCCGGATCGCCGGCAGCCTGCGCACTTCGGCCCTGGCGTTGGTTGCGGCGATTCCTCTCACGCTGTGCGCGTTCATTTTCCTGCCACGGCTCGGATCGCCACTGGTGGGGCGCGCCCACTTATTCGGCAGAGGCGCGCGCCGGCCTCGGTGACAGCATGGATCCGACCGACCTGCGGGAGTTGCTCGTCGACGACAGCCCGGCGTTTCGCGTCAGCTTCGACGGACCATTGCCCGAACGTTCGAAGCTGTATTGGCGCGGTCCGGTGCTGACCCAATTCGACGGCAAGGTCTGGAGCCGCGTCCGCCATGTCGCTGACGCGCCACGCAGCACGCCGTCTCCCAGGCTGGCAATGTGGTTGACTACGAAATCACGCTCGAGCCGATCGGACCGGCGCTGGCTGCTGGCGCTCGACGTGCCGCTCGGCGCTCCGGAGAACGCCTCACGCGCCGCCGACATGAGCCTGGTCGCGGCCAAACTCCGTCAACGAGCTGCTGCGCTATCGTGCCGTTCAGCGACTGCGTTACGCCAACTGGTGCGCAGCTCGGCGATCGCGAGCGCGACCGCGACCTCGCAACTCAGCCGGGTTCAACCCGCGTGCACAGGCACTGGCGCGCAATGGCGCAAGGACTCCGGCGGCGACGACAACGCCGTCATTCGGGCAGCGCTGGATCTGTTCCACACCGCGACTTCTTCTACTTTCGTCGTGCCCGAACCCGGGCGCAATGCGGTCGACGACTTTCTGTTCGAGACGCACACAGCGGGTTTCTGCCAGCACTATTCGCTCGGCGTTTACGTTCCTGATGCGCGCGGCCGGCATTCCGGCGCGCGTCGTCACCGGCTGACCAGGGCGGCTACTTCCATGCGCTCGGCAACTACCTCGTGGTGCGCCAGTCCGACGCGCACGCCTGGTCGGAGGTGTGGCTCGAGCGGGCGCGGCTGGGTGCGCGTCGATCCGACCGGCGGCGGTGAGTCCCGAGCGCGTCGAACTTGGCGCGCGCGCCGCCGGCCGGCTCCAGCGTCGCAGTGGTATCGCCCCGACTGGCTGGCGGCCCTGCGCAACCAGTTCGACCTGGTCAACCGCGCCTGGAACAGCGCGATCGTGCAGTTCAACATGCTGCGCCAGCAAAGCCTGCTCGACGCCGTTCGGCATCGACAAGGCCGACTACTACGACCTGATCATGGATCCTGATCGGGTCGAGCACGCCGCTGCTGGCGCTGTGATTCGTGGTGGGTCCTGCGCCGGCTCACGCGCGACGCGGCGACGCGCTGGATGTCGGCTGGTCGGCGGCTGTGCGGACAAGCTGGCGCGCAGATCGGCGTACCGCGCGCCGCGACACGAGGGGCCAAGGTCGACTTTGCGCAACGCGATTGGCTGAACGAGCTTGCCGACGGACCGGTCCCGGCCTGCAGACAACTGCTTCGATCGCTATGTCGGCCTGCGCTACGCTCATGCGTTGGCAGCATCGGACCGCGTGCGCGAGCCCGCCGCCTCGGTGCGCGCATCTGCGCGTGCCGCGAGGCGCTTGCAAAAGTTAACACGCTGGAGGCGTAGAACGGCAACGCGCTAGGACTGCGACGGAGCAAGGCCCCGACAGTGGCGTCCTGATCAACAAGTCGTTCCCGGAGATTGCGCCATGCGCGACATTCCGTACTCCGCCATCGCTCATTGCGGCGGCTGTCGGCGGCTGCGCCGCCACGGTTCCGGCACCGATCGCAGGCGACCACTTCGTCAGCGGTCACGCCGGAGGAGGCGGCCAGCCAGAATGCCAGGCGGCCAGCAGGTGCGCTGGGGCGGCGAGATTATCAACGTCGAGCCGCGCGCCGATGCCACCTGCTTCGAGGTGCTGTCGCGCGAGTTGTACTCCGATGCACGTCCGAGCAATCACCGCGATCGCAGTGACGGCCGCTTCGTCTGCCTGCAGCAAGGGTTTCTTCGACCCGGAAGTCTACGCGAAGGGACGCGACCTGACCGTTACCGGCAGCCTCAACGGCACCGGAGCAGCACAAGGTCGGTGAGTACAATTATACGTTTCCACAAGTAACCGCCTGACCAGGTCTAGGCCTGTGGCCTGAGCGCAACTACTATGCCGGCTGAGTACGATGGCTGGGGTCCTTACTACGATCCGTTCTGGGGTCCGTACTGGGGCAATGTGCTGCGGGTTGGTGGTGGGTCGCCGGTCGTGATCGTGCACGGCGCACCACCACTGAGGTAGTCGCACGATCCGGCTTGCCGGGCTCTGGCTTGGCTGTTATCTGCTGCGCTGATCCATTCCTGATCCCAGGCGGCCAGACCATCTGCCGTCCCGCGAGCAGATGCAGGTGCAGGTGGAACACGGTCTGCCCGCCGTGGCGGTTGCAGTTGATCACGCAGCGGTAACCATCGTCGGCGAAGCCTTGATCCTTGGCCCAGCGCACGGCGGTCGCGAAGAGTTTGCCGATCGCGAGCGCGCCGTCGTCGGCCTCAGATCGTTCGAGCGTCGCGATCCGACGTCTTCGGAATGAACAGCACTGCACCGGCGCCTGCGGATTGATGTCGCGGAACGCGAGCACGTCATCGTCTTCGTAGACGATATCGGCCGGAATTTCGCGTCGGATGATCTTGTCGAAGAATCGTGTCGGCCATCGCGGGTCTCTGATCGGGAAATGGCGTTCTCGTTGCGCTGACATCGGCGCATGGCGACCGCAGACGCCGCTCGGCCGCTCCACAGATTCTGCCGGCCGCCGAACGCGTGCGCGAGCGTGCCGCGATCGACGAATTCGAGCTCGCCGCCAAGCGGCACGCCATGCGCGAGCCGCGTTCGCGCGCACGCCGGCCTGCACGCGCGATCTGCGCGAGCATGATGCGCGGTCGCCTCGCCTTCGACGGTCGGATTCGTCGCGATGATCAACTCGCTGCACTTCGCCTTCGCCGAGCCGCGCGGCGAGCAGGATCCAGGCCGAGTTCCTTCGGTCCGAGTCCGTCGAGCGGCGACAGGCGGCCGAGCAGCACGAAATAACGTCCGCGGAACCGGTCGCCTGCTCGATCGCGACCTGATCGGCCGGCGTCTCGACGATGCACAGCGCTTTGCACGTCGCGGTTCGCGCTCGCACAGACGGCGCATACCGGCGTTTCGCTGAACGTCCGGCAGCGGCGTGCAATTGCCGATGCGCTCGGTCGCGGCGCGCAGTTTTTCGGCAAGACGCCGCGCGCCCGGCCGATCGCGCTCCAGCACGTGGAAGGCCATGCGCTGCGCTGTTTTCGCGCCGACGCCGGGAAGGCAGCGCAGCGTCGATTCGATCAAGTTCGTTGCAGGAGTGGGGAGCGAGGACACTGTGGCATGCGTGTGACGCAGGACGTTAGAGCGTTCAGTGAGAGGCTGGTACAGGCATCGTTCGCCAGCTAGACGCACGGCAGAGTGCAAATCCTGTTTGCATCGTCGACGGTCCCGTCCTGGCGCTCTCTACGGTCTCGCTGCTTTCCTCAGAAAACGGCAACCTGAATCCCGGCGGCAGATTCATGCCGCCGGCGACATCGCCCATGCGTTCCTGGCTCGCCGCTGCCATCCTTGTTGACTTGGCATCGTTGAACGCCGCGGCAACGAGGTCCTCGGCCATGTCCGGATCATCGGCGAGGATCTTGCGGTCGATCAGTGACGCGGCGCACTTCGTGGCGGCCGTTCATCGCTCACGCTGACCATGCTCGCCGCCGGACTTGGCCGGTCACCTCGAGCTTGGCGATCTCTCTCCTGCGCGCGCTTGAGGTTTCTCCTGCATGCGCTGCGCCTGTTGCATCAGCTGGCCGATTCCTCCACGCATATCATCTTCCACCGATTTGCCGCTCGGTTCCGCGGGCGCACCGAATCGCCGAGAGCACGTGCCGCCGAACTTCGCGCAGCAGGCTCTGCACGCCAGGATCGCCGGCGCAGCGATTCCTCGGCGGGCCTAACCGACGCGCTGAGCGCCTCCGTCGCTGCGCGGCTTCGGCCGGCGCTTCTCCGTGGCAGCTCGCCGTACGCCTTCGAATTTCACCTTGACGGCTTGCGTGCCGATCACGGCGCTCAGCGTTGCTCCATCATTGCGACGAGCGGAGGCGAGCTGCGAAGTGTTCATGCGCCGGCTTCAGCGCGAAGGCGCACGACACCGCCATCGATACGCGACGCAGGCTCGAATGCTGCGCGAGTTGCCCGACCGGTCCCTTGAGGCCAGCCGCTTCGATCAGTGCGGGCCAACTGTCGAGATCGACGGGTGCGACATCGGGATCGGCCGGCGCGCTGCAGGACTGGCGCGGCAGGCGATCGGTCGCTGGATGAGGCCGCAGGCTGACGGCTGAGGGCCGGAGGCTAGCCCGGCGTCGCGCCTCGATGTGGCCTGTGTCAGCTGATGAAGCTCGCGCGCCACGCGCGCGGAGCCACTTGGCCGATGCAGCGGTCGCGCGACCGTGTGCCGGCTTCGTCGCTTCGTCGACTCGCCGGCGGCGACGGGCGGAACGCACAGCATGCGCAACATCGTCATTTCGAAGCCGGCCTCGCGGCGTCGCGCGCGCGAGCGGCAGGTCGCGCCGGCCGGCAATCGCGATCTGGTCAGTAAAGCTGCGCCGCCTCCGGCGGTCAGCGACGCGCCAGTCAGCCGGCGGATTCCGGCATCGTCGCCTTCTTCGGTCGAGATGTAGCCGGCACGAGTTGCTGGAGCTGCACCGCGATGCAGAACCCCGCGATTTCCTCCAGCACAGCGGCGAAGTCCGGCGAGAACTCGGCGAGGCGCTCGATCTCCGCGAGCAGCGCCGCGCCGTCGCCGGCGGATCGAATCGCATCGAGCAGCGCGCGAACAGGCGTCCGCGCTCGGATCGCAGCCGAGCATCGCGTCGCACGTCAGCCGCGCGCACGCTGCCGCCGGCGCCGATAGGCAATGGCCTCGATCGAGCAGCGACAGACCGTCGCGCAGCTGAACCGTCTGCCGCGCGTGCGAGTTCGGCGGATGGCGCCGGCCTCGAAGCGGATGCCTTCGGCCGTCGAGGATCTGCGTCATCTGGCCGCTGATCTGCTCCGGCAGCAGGCGCTTGAGGTTGAACTGCAGGCAGCGCGACAGCACGGTGACCGGCAGCTTCTGCGGATCGGTCGTCGCCAGCAGGAACTTCACGTGCGGCGGCGGCTCTTCCAGCGTCTTCAGCAACGCATTGAACGCCGGCTTCGACAGCATGTGCACTTCGTCGATCAGGTAGACCTTGAAGCGGCCGCGCGCCGGCGCGTACTGCGCGTTCTCGATGACCTCGCGCACGTCGTCGACGCCGGTATTGCTGGCCGCGTCGATCTCGAGCAGGTCGACGAAGCGCCCGGCGTCGATGTCCGCGGCAGGCGCCGCACTCGCCGCACGGCGTCGGACGACTGGCCGCGTCTCGCAGTTCAGCGACTTGGCGAAGATTCGCGCGATCGTGGTCTTGCCGACGCCGCGGGTGCCGGTGAACAGGAAGGCGTGATGCACGCGGCCGGAGTCGAGCGCATTGCGTGAGCGCGCGCACGCACGTGCTCCTGCCCGACCAGTTCGGCGAACCGCTTCGGTCGCCACTTGCGCGCGAGAGACCTGATACGACATCTGCACATGCCGCCGGAACAAGTGTCGATTGTGCCGACTTCGGCGCGCAGCCGGCGCCATTAACCTTGTTCGCGGAGTCCGGCTACTGTATCCTCCTGCGCGCCCTGCAGGATCGAAGATGACAGGTTGCCAGTGCGCGCAAGAGGTGTCCGAGCGGTTGAAGGAGCACGCCTGGAAAGTGTGTAAGCGGTTTATACCGCTTCATGGGTTCGACAATCGTCTGAGAATTTGGACAGCGCAGGCTGGTCTATGCGCCGCAGCGCGGAGGACGAGTCTCATGGACGAGACTGAGCATATCCCGCCCGGCGCTCGAACGTGCGATAGATTTGCGCGCGGAGAGGTGTCCGAGCGGTTGAAGCGAGCACGGCCTGAAAGTGTGGAAGCGGTTTGATACCGCTTCGCGGGTTCGAATCCCGCCCTCTCCGCCATTAATTTACTTTGACGAATTTGCTTGAATGGCGGGCTCTCGAACCCGCGAAATCCTCTATGAATGAGATTCTGAGCAACATCGCCTGAGCGATTTTTTATAGTGTAGCTGTCCGAGCGGCGGGAGGTGATCATGGCCTGAAAAGGTATCCCGCCTCCCGCAATTTAGGTATGTTTCAATGGTGGTCCCGCTGGTTCTCCCGCGACGATAGTTTGCAAACCCCGCCAGGGCCGGAAGGCAGCAACGGTAGTGAATGATTCGGGTGCCGTGGGAGTGGCTGGCGGGACCGCCACCTTCGATGCCAGGACGCATTGCGCGCGCTTGTCGCCGCTTAAGAAAGCCGCGCCTCATCGGCGCGAAGATTCTGGCCGAAATGAAACCGGCCGACCCTCACCGCCCCAAGGCACCCCGCGGCACCTTGCGAGCGGTGGTCTTCGCACAAGCGATTCCCGCGGGTTTTTTTGAAAACTGGCGCCCCGACTCCCGGATGGGCATACCCAGCGGTGATCGCTGTTCACCGCGATCGAGCAGATCTGCCACGTTCGCGATGTCGAGACCGAGGGGCTGGGCCGGCGCGGCGGCTTCCTGCGCATCGCTGCAGGTGAGTCCAATCCGTCGCTGCTCCAGATCTCGCCGGCGCGGAGGCGTCTGGCCACGGGAGCGACGCAGCATGCGAGCGCCGAGATGCCGAGCAGTATGTCCTCGCCAGCTTCCGCGGAGTAGCACGCGCCCGCAGCTGTAGGCGCTGATTGCGGGCCTGACGTGACGAGGAGCTGGTCCCGGCGTCGGCCGAATTCGGACGCGAGTTCCCGCATCGTTTCGCGCTGGTGCACTACCTGTGCAGCCACGACCAGCAGCATCTTGCCGCGACCGCAAATGGCTGCTCGGCGCGCAATCGAGTCGCGCGGCGCCCGAGGAGGATTCAACGTGTTGCTTCGCGGTCAGTGCGGCGCGGCTGCGACTCATAGTCGGCATGGCGGTGCCGCTGCGCGGCGGACGTAGGCGCGCCTTCCACGACGAGCGCCGCCGGGATCGGCCACCGGCGCGTATTGTCGGGATGCAGCCAGCTCCGATTCGGCCGTCGGCGTAATGCTCTGTTTTTCCAGGATCGGCACGCGCTGCTTGACCTCGTCGATGACGTAACGGCGGGAGCGGCAAATGCGGCGTCGCGATGGCCGGCGCTGAGCCACGAGACCCAGACGGCCAGATCGCCGATTGCAAGGGAACCCAGGCGATGCGCCTAACGCGCTTCCACGATCGCAAACCGCTGTGCGGCTACGGCAAGAATCCCGGCGCCTTCCGACAGCGCCAGCGGGCATAAGCCTGGTAGTCGACGGAGGCACGGTGCGGCCGTCGCTTGCGATCGCGCACCCAGCCTTCGCAATGTCACGCCGCGCCCGCCGTCGCTACGCACGAGTTCGCGCAGCGTGACGTGCCGCATCGATCGTGGTTTCCCCGAGGTGAACAGGCTCATGTGTCGCCGGTGCGCGCTGTCAGCCGCCGCTGACCGGAGGCAGATGCGACCTCGTCACCATCGACCAGGGCGCGATCCCAGCGGCAGAATTCCCCATTGATCGCCAGCGCAAACGCTCAGCAGGCAGGCCTGAAGCCGTAACTTGAACGCGCAGATCGCGCCACTACAGCGAGCGAGCGTCTGGCCTGCGCCGAGTGCGATCCGCTGACCTGATCCCGCTCCGGCTGGCGTCACGCAGCGAGGCGAAGTAGAGATCCGGTATCTCATCGCACAGCCACTGCCCTCCTGCGCACATTGCACGGCAGCCGCCGGATTTCTCGAGCAGGCGCACGTCGAGCAATGACGATCTCGTGCGACAGCGCCTGTGCACATGTCGTACACGGTCAGTGCCGCAACGCTCGCACCGGTCAAGCGCCTCCATCTCCACGCCGGTCTTGTGCAGCGATGGCGACGGTGCAATGGATGATGCCAGGTCCGTGCTCGTTTTCGAACTCGATGTGCAAGTCGCAGCGTCGATCGCCAGCGGGTGGCAGAACGGATCAGTTCGTGCGTGCGTTGTGCCGCCGAGCGCGCCGGCGATGATCGCGTATCGATGATCGGGCCTTCCTCGCGCGCATCCCGCCCACTCGAAGGGTGCGTGCGGATATCTGGCGGACGGCAACGATGGCGCGCGCGCAAAAGCCTCGCGTGCGGTGACCGCCTCGCGCCGGACATCGACCATGCGCCAGCGTTCTGGCGCGTCCACGTGAGTTACCGCGGAGACTGCCCTCTTCAGCTTTCGATCCCCTCGGCCCTCAGCCCTTGCTTCTTCCCCTTCGTCATCGCCCTGGCCAATTTTTCAGCTCATGATCGCGAACATCTCGACCTTCGGATCGTCGCCGGTCGCGCGCATCTCGGCGCGCGCCGCTCACTGCAGCGGTCCGCGCGTCCGGTCCAGTGCCCGGCGATCGCCGCGGCCAGTTCTTTCGTCGGTGCTGCCCGCCGCGCAGGCAGTGTGCCAGATCGTGACCATCGCGCGAACAAACAGGTGTACATGCGTCCGTCGGCTGACAGGCGCGCCCGCGAGCAATCGCCGCAGAAAGGCTCGCCGACACCGAGCTGATGAAGTCCGAGCCTCGCCGCCGCCATCCGACGAACTCGTGGCGTTCGGCGACTTCACCGCGATAGTTCCGGCTCGCGCGATGCAGCGGCCAGCGCGCGCCGATGCGCGCGATCAGCTTCCGCGCTCGGCACGACCAGATCTCCGCGCCAGTGATTCAGCGTGCCGGACGTCCATGTATTCGATGAAGCGCACGATCACGCGTGCCGCGGAAGCGCTCGAGCAAGTCAGAGGACCTGCATCGTCGTTGACGCCGCGCATGACGCACGCGCAATTGAGCTTGATGCGATCAAAACCGCGCGGCCTCGGCCGCGGCGATTCCGCGCGCAACGTACCTCGCCGACCTCGCCGCAGTCCGCCGGATAGTGTAAGCGGAAGGCTTGTCGGCCATCCAGCGTGTCTGAGCAGCATCACGGTCAACCGCATCCAGTCCGGCTTCGCGCAATGCCGCCGCCAGACGCGGCAGCAGCACGCCGTTGCGTCGTCACGGTCGCGAGATCGTTCAGCCGGAATCCGCCGCAACATGCGCACGAGCTGCGGCAAGTCGCGGCGCAGCAACGGCTCGCCGCCGGTCAGGCGCAGCTTCGCACGCCCAGAGCCACGAACGCGCGCGCGATGCGCTCGATCTCCTCGAAGCGCAGGCGCTCGCTCTTGCTCAGGAACACTGAGTCTTCGCGCGAACTGGTCTTCCGGCATGCAGTACGGACAGCGGAAATTGCAGCGGTCGATGACCGGAAATGCGCAGGTCGCGCAAAGCAGGCCGTGACAACGTGTCGCGCGGCGCACTCCACGCTGAACCGGAATCGGGGCCACCCATCGTTCATCCAGCGCACGCAGCCGCAACCGCCGCGGAATGAAGGACCGGTTCAGCGGCGCGTGCGATCGCCACGCCGGCGCGAATGCGAACGCCGCGCGCCGCGGATCTGCAAGTCGCCATCGGCAACGCTTGCCGGTAGGCGACGATGCGCGTCGCGCACTGCTCGTCGGATATTCGCGCTCCAGATCATCGACGCCGCTGTGCGACGGATTGTCCGTGAGCGCGCAGTCGTGCGCGATGATCTCGCCGCTGCCAGCACGCTGCGCGAGTTGCTCCGGCATCAGGGCGCGTGTCGCCGGTCCAGGCGAAACGACCGCTGCAGGGGCCAAGCCGAACAGAGGTCATCGGCGCATGGTGGCGCGTCGGGAAACGCTCGAACCACAGGCCTTCGTGCCAGAAGCCGCGCGAACAGGGCACGCAGGTGGAAGGCGTCCCAGAAGTTCGCGCCGCCCTCGGCGATGACGTTCGGATAGTCGCAATGGCGATTCGCGCCTGCAGATAGGGCAAGAGCGCGGCGTGCGTGTACAGCTTCACGCTGCCCCTCAGCGCTGCATCGAAGTAAGCACGCGATAAAACAACCGTTCGAGACCGGCGACATGATCCCATGTGCGTGTGCGTCAGGTCACCGCACGCGGCGGAGTTGGGAGCACACGTCGAGAGTAGCGCGTCAGCGTCTCCGGGCCGCAGTCGATCAGCAGTGGCGCGCGTCGTCGCGCTCGAGCACGGCACCGAGCACGAGCCCAGTTCGACGGCCTGTGCCGAACCGACGCCGAGAAAATGCAGTGCGAGGGTCATCCGTGGGTCGCCGCCTGCCGTCGCCTGTGCCGCGAATCCGCCCAGCGCGCGCTCGTAGGCCGCCATCAACGGCCCCAGAATGTGGCGTCGAAGCGTCGCTCGCCGTCGCGCGCGGCGCCGAGCTTGACCAGCGAACGGCGCAAGCGCGCCAAGGTCGCCAGTTGCCAGAGACCGCGCAGGGGTGCGCATCGATCCGCGATCGAAATCGAGCAGCCACCGCGCTGCGTGCGCGAGCAGGATGTTGTGCGCGTTCAGGTCACCGCGTGATGTGGGCGCCAGCGGCATGGAGTTCGGCGATGCATGCGCCGACGCGTGTGGCATCCGCGGCATATCTACGCCCGTGGAAATGGATTCGAGATGCGCATTGCTCGATGCGCAATAGCCGACGGTGCGATTCCGCTGGGCCGGAGGGAGAAGCGGCCTGCTTCCACATTCTGAGATTCCAGCGCGCTTCGCATGAACCTTATTGTGGCAGGCACCATCGGGCGCTCGGGACTGGGCGGGCAGGCGGGCCGTTCTGCAATATCTGCTTGGGTTTCTGCGCGCTCGGGCACGAGGTCATTTATCTCGAAGATTGCGGCGAGTCGTCGTGGGTTTACAACTGGGACAAGCAGGAGTGGACGACGGAACTCGATTATCCTGCCGACTACGTGCGCGCCTGCCCGAACCTTTGGTTTTGGCCAGTAATGGATTTATCGCACTAACGAAAGTTCGCGCAGGGCATGAACCTGCCGGACTTCGTGCAACGATGCGCGTCGGCTGATTTGCTGGTTCTGCGCGCCGTCCCGCTTTGGGTCTGGCGCCCGGAATACGATTTGCCCGCGCCGCGCGTTCATCGATGTCGATCCGCTTCACGCAAATCAGCATTCTTCAAGGTGACAAGGATATCGCAGACGGCGCGATGCGAACGGCGCTTCACCGTCGCGCAACGCATCGGAAAGCCAGGCTGCACGATCCCGGGCCGACGGCGGCCCGCGGTTGCCGACGCTGCCGCCGGTGTATTGCCGCGAATGCAGCCCGCGAGCACCGGAGGAGCGGCAATGGTTCACTTCGTGATTCGCTGGCAGGGCTTCCGCGAAGCGCAACTGAATGGCGCCAGCTACGGGCAGCGGGACAAGGAGTTTTTGAAGGTCATCGAGCCGTCGAAGCGCACGTCGCAGAAGTTTTGCGGCCATGATGGGCACGAAACCCGAGACGCTGACTCAGCACGGCTGGGAAGTCGCGCCCGGCGAAGTCATTTCGAAAACGCCCGCCAGCTACCGCCAGTTCATCCAGCTATCCTGGTGCTGGAATTCGTCGTCCCAAAGCATGGCTACGTCGCATCACGCGGCGGTTGGTTCAGCGACCGCAGCGTGTGTTATTCATGAGCGGCAAGCCGGTGCTGATCGAGGACACCGGCTTCGACGATTGGCTCGCGGTCGGTCGCGGAGTCGTCACCTATCGTGACCTCGCTGAAGCGGCCGCGGGCGTGGAATCAACGCTGCCAAACCGCTCGGCACCGGTGCCGAAAACGTTTTTGCCACGGACAAAGTCCTGCCGCCATTTCTGGACGCGGCCATGAACTGGATATGCGTATCGCCCAAATTTCGACGATGTCCGCTCCGGTGCGCGAGGAAAGCAGCGGGAGCGTTGAGGCTTGCGTGGCTGCTCACGCGCGAGTTGGTGCGCCTCGCCACGAGGTCAGATATTGGCACTGGGGATCTGATGCCCGGCCAACTCGTCGTCACGCAGCCCGGCCCTTACGGCGCCTGTGGGGCGATTGATGACTGGCAGGTGTGTGAGTGGATGAACATCGCGAGCGCCGTCGAGCGGTCGGGCGAGAGTTCGACGTGCTGCACAGCCACGCTTATCTTCTGGGGCGTGCCGCTGTCGCGGCTATCGCGAGCGCCCATGGTCCATACGACGCATTACTGTCCCTGACGACAACGCCGCCAAAATCTGGTCGCGCTATCGCGAGGCGTGTGTCACGGCCATTTCGGCGGAGCAATGGCGCGCATGTCCGCAGTTGACGCCCACCGCCATCATTCACCACGGCGTGGACGTGTCGAAGTTCACCTTCAATCCCGCGCCGAGCGATTACGTCTGCTACGTGGGCCGATTCGTCGAACAAAGGACCGCTTCACGCCATTGCCGTTGCGCGCCGGCTCGGCATGTGGCTGCTGATGGCGGGCCCGCCTAATCCGTACTTCCGTGAAAATGTTCAGCCGCTGATCGATGGGCATTCGGTCGAGCATGTGGGATTCGTCAGAGGCAGGGAGCGCGACAAACTGCTCGAGGTGCCAGCGCGTTAAGTTGTATCCGATTCAGTTTGCAGAACTTTGACCGGTCCTCGTGGAAGCATGCTGTGCGGCACGCCCGTGGCCGCGATGAGGCTGGGGGCCGTTCCGAAATTATCGAGGAAGGCGTCACGGGTTTCATGGCGGAATCCGACGATGGCCTGTGTGAGGCGCTCGCGAAGACCGTGACGTTGGACCGCCGCAACGTCAGGGACGCTACGAACGCCGCTTTTCTGCGTACATGGCCCGCAAGTATGCAGAGGTTTACGAGGAAGTTGTCCGGCAAAAAAGAGCGCGGCAAAATGAGAATCCTTGTCATTGCTCCACACCTGATGACGAGTCGATTGGCTGTGGAGGCGCGTCTCTTTGCACGCGCAACGTGGCGATGCCGTGAGCGCTGTTTTCCGACCTCGGGTGAACTGGGTCTCAAACAACTGCCGCGCGAACAAGCCTGGAATATTCGGGAAGCGGAAGAGCGCAGCGCGTGCAAAATCCTGGGCATAAGTGAACCGCAGTTCCTGCGGCTGCCGGATTGGACAATGGGGACGACATCGCTGGCTCCTGTACAAGCTCGCGGCGCTCCTGGGGCCGATCGAGCCGGAATTGATTTATCTTCCGCATCCGAACGAATGGCATCCCGATCATCGCGCTTCGCTTCCGATTCTGCGTTCCGCGCTCGAATTGTCCGGCGCGCCCCGGCCAGCGGTGCGCGGCTGATGAAGTGTGGACGCCCTCGGCGAGTATTTCCACGTCGAGAACATCACCGATGTGATGACGCGAAAGTTTACGCGCGGTGCGGAAGCACGCCTCGCAGGTGAAGGACTGGGATTATGTGGCGCGCTATCCGCGGCTTGAACGAATATCGTGGCGCAATGGCGGGACGCTGCCGATTTGCGGAAGTGTTCCAGGAACTGTCACCGGGGGCATGAGCCGTTTGCTGCGCATCGGAGTGTTCGTCGGCGCGTTCCCGGTCGTGTCGGAAACTTCATTCTCCGGCAAATCACCGGCCTGCTCGAAATGGGCCATGACATTCAAATCTTCGCCAACGCGCGGGCAGAGGACGGCGTCCTTCACGAAGGATCAAAAGGTCATCGTTCGCTCGAACGGACCACTTAATGCCGATGGCCCGCCTGAAAGTGTGCTGGGAAATGCCGGTCACCTGCTGCGGGAGCGGACGTGGCCGCCGGGTTCGAACATTCGATTGCGAATGCAACGCGTCTGGCGCGGGCCACGCCTGCGCTCGCTCGCTGGCGCTGGCCGCGCCGCGACTGACCCGTTCGTTGCTGGATACGCGCGAATACAGTTATCGCGCGCGCAGCCTGTCCGGCATTTACCGGCTGCGGACGCCGTTGAACGCCGGCGGCAGGTTCGATGTCTTGCACGCGCACTTTGGGCCGGTGGAAATTGTTTCGCTTCGCGCGCGAACTATGGCGTGCGCCGCTGATCGTCAGCTTCACGGATACGATTTCCACGCAGCCGCGCAAGGAGGGCGCGGGCAGGCGAGAAACTTTTCCAGACCGCGGACCCGTCATTGGTGAACAGCACTACACGCGCCGCCGTGTCGAGCGCCCAGCTGTGCGCCGGCCAAGATGCGCGTGTTGCCGATGGGCGTCGATCCGCGCGAGTTTCCGTTTCGCGAACGCGCGCGAACAGCGGCCGAACCGTTTCGTGTGTTGACCGTGGCGCGGCTCGTGGAAATCAAAGGTCTGGAGTTCAGCATCCGCGCCGCGGCGAAGTTGCGCGAGACGATGCCGAATGTGCGCTATGACATCATCGGCGACGGTCCTTTGCGCGCGAAACTCGAGCGCTCACGCGGAGTTGAAGTTGGCGGATGTGGTGACTTTTCATGGCGCGCGCGAGAGTTCGCAAGGAAACAGTTCATGGCCGAGGCGCATGCGTTTGTGCTGGCCAGCGTCACGATGGAAGGCGATGAGAAGGGCAGGGGCTGGTGCTGCAGGAGGCTCAGTGCTCGCTTGCTGGTGATCGCGACACGGCACGGAGCGTTTCCTGAAGGAATGCGCGCAGATGAGTCCGGCTTTCTCGTTCCCGAACGCGACGCCGATGCGCTGGCGGAGCGGTTGCTTTTCTGGCGGCTCATCCCGAGGCTTCGCGGCAAATGGGAACAGCAGGGCGAAAATTTGCGGAGGAAAAGTTCGACGCGCGCAAGTTAAATTTGCAATTGGCCGAACTCTACACCACAACCATTGACCATTGCGGTCATTAACGAAGGCACCATGAGCGAACAGTTCAACGTTAACGAATACTGGCTGAAACGGGGCAGACCTATCGATCAGGAACAGCGCCTCGCCCTGCCCTACCACCGCCTTCAGAACGCTTCCTCGATGTTCTGCGCGGTGCGCGGCTGCTGATGCGACGGCTCCTGGAATTGGGTTGCTTTGGCGAATCACGAAGCTGCTCGTGAAGTAATTTTCTGACGCCCAAATCACCGCGCTGGATTTGAGTCCCGACCAACTCGACCACGCCCGACGCCACTGCGCGGGAGCGAGCAACGTCCAGTTTCAGCAATACGATTTTTATTCGGGCTTGCCGTTTCCAGGCTTCGAATCCGCTACGATGTGGCGATCGCCATTGAAGTTTTTTTGCATCACCCGCATTCGCGCTGGTCGGATGCTGGGCCTCGTTGAGAAGCCGCGCGAGCACGGCACGCGCGATCGTCAATGTCATTGACATTGGAGCGGAATCCTGGCCCTGAAAGTTCCCGAGCACGCGGTGGGATACACGACTACCAGCCAACGCCAGCATGCGCAGGCGGCGGCTGACGTGCGCTCGGTTTGTGTCCTGCCGGAGCAAAGGCCAGAGGGCAAACAGCAGAAGCCTTCACTCGCCGCGCGGGGAATTGTCGCCGGAAACAGTGGAACTGGAGAAAATCGTCAACGCGCCGGGAACGTCCCGGCATCTTCCTCCGCAACGAGCCTCTCGCCGCGGGCTCCGGACTTAGTCGCTAGCGAGGAATGGCTACAGCAATTGCAGTTGGCCGAACGGGGAAATCAGGAGAGCAATACGTAACTGAACGAAGTACATC